>Ga0247847_1000003_pt1 | contig 118983 bp, 104 predicted proteins | sample PFST25metaG_FD_186002 | JGI IMG/M metagenome (GOLD analysis project Ga0247847, IMG submission 186002) | Peat soil microbial communities from Stordalen Mire, Sweden - P.F.S.T25 | ecosystem: Environmental > Terrestrial > Soil > Wetlands > Peat | place: Sweden: Norrbotten County, Stordalen Mire...
TCTGGCGTACGAGTCACAGCGCCTGCGGCGCTGGTGCCTTGTCTGCTCCTAGTTGCGCACTCGGCTGGCCGCGCTCGTGGTCAGTGTTCGCTGTGTAGAGGTTGAGGACGGCGTTTCGTGAACCGCGGCCGCGCATGTCGGCTGCGGCGGCAGGAAATGTCGTCAGTACGCGACCTTGAGCATGCGCGTGCGGGTGAAGTGCACGTTGCCGTGCCAGGCCATGTTGTAGCTGCAGCCGCTCTCGTTACCGCTGCAGACAACGGAGAGGTACGAGCGGTACTTGGCGAGCGGGCCGCTGAAATTCACGGCGAACTTCTTCTTACCGAGCTTGCTCTTCGGGATCGAGAACTGGGTCCTGTAAACATCAGACTCGATCCCTCCCAGCGACGGCGCGCGCGAATCATTAGGGCAGGCGTCCGGCGGATTGTTGGTCATCTGCACCGTCTGTATCCGGAGGTTGACCGTGTATTTTGAGGAGCCTCGCGTCGTCGTGAGGCTCATGTTTCCCGGAGGGGCGGTCGAGGCGACCTTGCCGCTGCAGGTGAAAGGCTCCAACGTGCCGTGCCCGGGATCCAGCCACTTTTCGCCCTGGTCGGTCCAGGTCCCGTTGATGGTGGTCGCGGCGCCGCTCTCCGATGTGTGCGCCGCGCCGCTCGGGGGCTTGCCCGTGTAGAAAATCAGCGAGGGGATATTCGCGTCGATGCTGAAAGAGCTCGTCGAGCTCTCGTGCTTGACGTCGCCTGTGGAGCCCGTGCTGCTGTAGGCGTTACTCAGATTCGTGCCGCCCTTGACGCCAACCTTGGCCTTGTAGATGTAGAAGGTGTAGTGGGCGTGCGGCCGTGTCGTCTGCGCAGGCATCGCGGCGGAGGCGCCCAGCGCTCCGACTGCCACTACCGCGGCAATCAATCCCAATCCATGTAGTCCAAGGCAACGCACGTGTCACTCTCCGGCTCGTTCGGTGTCGATCGATCCAGCCCATAGTGACTGGTTTTTCGCCGCAATACCACCCCGGACTTACCGCTATCGACGCGTCAGGCGACGCGTGGCCCGGTTTCCAGGGTCGCCAGTCGCTCGGCGATCTCGCGCACGATTCCGGCCTGAGTCAGCGAGGCGATACGGAGCGTGTCACCGTTGGAGCGTTCGAGCAGAAGCGTCGGCCGGCCGTCGAGCCGGTCGCCGCGTTCCCGCCCTACGCGAACGCCGGCCAGGTCGCGATAGGGAAGAGTGTAGAGGGCAAGCTCGCTGTGATCGTTGCCCTCGAGCTGCAGCCGTGATCGATCGAGCTCGAGCTTCCCTGCCAGTGGCGGACGATTGTTCTGCTGCCAGACGACTCCGTAACTGTCCACGCGCGCATTGTCTCTTCCGCAGCGAGCGCGTCCATCGTCAGCGCTACCGATTGGCGATAGGGAAAATCCGCAGGGCAAAATCGCCTGACTGCCGCCGCAGCCGACATGCGCGGCTGCGGTTCACTACGGCTTTCCTTCAAGAATTCCGCGGAAAGTCGTCATGCCCGCGTAGGGGGCGGACTTTTCGCGGCTCACTCGGACTCGTCTTCGCCGCGTCGCGCGGCGTCGAGCAATCCTCGCTCCAGCGCGTAGCGAACGAGCTCTGCGCGCGTGCCCAGGCGCAGCTTCTGCATGATGTGGGCTCGGTGCGTCTCGGCGGTGCGTACCGAGATGTAGAGCTTCTTGGCGATCTCCTGGTTGGTGTGCCCGAGCGCGAGCAGACGCAGTACCTCGCGCTCCCGCTCGGAGAGAGGATCCAGCTCGGCCTCCGCCCGTTCCTTGGCCTCGGCCTCGATCAGGCGCGCGCCCAGCTCGGGATGAACGTAGCGGCCGCCACGGGCGACCTCCCGCACGGCGTTGATCAGCTCTCCGCCGGCCGCCTCCTTGAGCACGTAGCCGCTCGCACCGGCCGCGAACGCCTCGCGCACGTAACTGGGATCGTCCTGCATCGAAAGCACCAGCACCTTCGACGAGGGCGACTCCTTGAGCAGCTCCGGTGTCACTTCGATGCCGCTCTTTCCGGGCATCACCACGTCCACGAGAATCACGTCCGGCTTGCGCGAGCGAGCCTCGAAAACGGCCTCGCGCCCGTCGCCGGCCTCGCCCACGGTCTCGATGTCGGTCGCCGAGTCGAGCACGTGGCGTAGCCCGGCCCGCACCACCGCGTGGTCGTCGACGATCAGAACGCGGATCATCTCAGCGGGACCTCCGCCACGACGGTCGTGCCCGAGCCTTCGCTCGATTCGATCTGTAGCCGTCCATCCAGCAGCGCCACGCGTTCCTCCATTCCCACCAGGCCGAGACCCTCGTCGCGGCCGGCTCCGGCGTCGAAGCCTCGCCCGTCGTCTTCGATCACAGCGACCACACTACCGCTCTTGCGCGTGACCAAAACGCTAACCGAGCTGGCGCGCGCGTGCTTGACGACGTTGGTCAACGACTCCTGGACGATGCGGTAGAGCGCCGTCTCGATCTCGCTCGGAAGTCGCTCTTCGCCGAGGAGGGATTCGACCTCCACGCGGATCCCGGTCTGCTCGCTGAAGCCCGAGCCGAGGCGCTTCAGGGCCGGCAAGAGCCCGAAGTCGTCGAGCGCCTTGGGCCGCAGCTCGACCGCGAGGCGGCGAACATCCTGCAGCGCCTGGGTCACCAGCTCGTGCAGCCGCTCGACCTCCGCGCGTGCCTGCTTGGAGTCCGGTGCCTGCTCGATCGCCTTCAGTCCCAGCAGCACCGAGGTGAGCGTCTGCCCCGTCTCGTCGTGCAGCTCGCGCGAGAGGCGGCGGCGCTCCAGCTCCTGCGCGGCGACGACGCGGCGCAGAGCATCGCGGGCAACTCGCTCGGACATCTCCACGGCGACGGCGGCGCGCGCCGCGAACACCTCCGCCAGCCGCAGGTCGCTGTCCGTGAAGTGTGGATCGGCGCCCAGCCGGTCGACGACCAGGATCACGCCGATGGCACGCTCGCGCACCAGGAGCGGCACCCACAGTCCGGCGTGGATTCCGGTTTTCTGCGAGATCTCCGCGTTCAGCCCCGAGTCGTCACTCGCGTCGACGCGCTCGCTCCGACGCTGCTCGAGCGCTTGCCCGAGCTTCGAGTGCCGCCGCGAAACCCTCAGTTCGAGGATTCCTTCACTTCCCTCGCCGTCGGCGGCCGCGAAGCGAAGCTCGTCCTCGCCGGCCGGTACCCCGATCGCTACCAGGCGTGTTCCCAGCAGCTTGCGCAGGCGCTGGCAGATGAGCTCCAACAGACGGCTCAGATCGGTCTCGCGCACCAGGGCGTTCCCGATCTCGTTCAGCGACTCGAGCTGCGCCGTCCACCAGGCCTGCGCCTCGTAGAGGCGCGCGTTCTCGATTGCGACGGCGGCCTGGTCGGCCAGTGCCCGCAGAAGCTCGTCGTCTTCGGCGCTGAACAGCTGGCCGCTTCGCTTGCTGCCGAGCTGGAGATTGCCGAAAATCGTGCCCCTGATCACGATCGGCGCGCTCAAGCTTCCCGGCGCGCCCGGGCCGAGCTTGGCAGGCGCACTGCCCGCGTCGCTCATCCCGTAGCTGACGGTGCGCGCGGGAACGTCGTCCGGCTGGGCCGCGACCTCCAGCAGAGCTTGGCGGGCACCGGTCAGCCGGGCGGCGGATTCAACCAGCCGGGCCAGCACGCCTTCGAGCGAGAGCTCCGAGTTCAACTCGATGCCGGCGCCGACCAGCGCCCGCAGGCGATCCTGACTCAGATGCTCGAAATCCGATATCACGTGCTCCATTATCCCTACAGCAGCCCGGAGCCCGTATCTCCAAATCCTGCGAAGTCACTCGCTACCTCACGCCCCAACGCCGCTCGCGTCGAATACTCTTTGCGGAACGAATACGGGTGATGCCGGCGAATCGAGGAGGAAAACGGTGAAGCGCGACAGACTTGCACCAGTTCTGGCAATCGTTGGGGGAGCGATCGTGCTGGTGGTCGCGCTTGTCGTGGCCAGCCAGATCAGTAACAACACCAAGAAACCCAGCGCCGAGAACATCAACACCGACTCGGTCGCCGACATGCTGCGGGGCATTCCTCAGAAGGGAATCGAGCTCGGTAATTCCAATGCCAAGCTCACCCTGGTCGAATTCTCCGATCCGCAGTGCCCATGGTGTGGCAAGTTTGCTCGAGATACTTTCCCCACTATCGTCCAGAACTACGTTCGCAGCGGAAAGCTCCGTCTCGAGTACAGGGGCGTTGACGTCATAGATCTGATCACGGGAGGCACGGATTCGGAGCGAATGATCAGACTCGCACAGGCGGCCGGTCTCCAGAACAGGCTCTGGGATGTGGTAGAGCTGGAGTTCGAGAACCAGGCAACCGAGGGCAGCGGCTATGCCACCGACCCCTTCCTCAGGGGCATCGCTCAGTCCGTGGACAAGCTCGATGCGAACAAGGCGCTGGCGGCCACCAACACGAACGCGGTGGTTCCGATGATCGATGCTGCAAAGCAGCTCGCTCTGGCGAAAATCGGGAAGACGTTCTCGACGCCCACCTTCCTGCTCGAGCGCGCCGGCTCGAAGCCCGAGGAGATCATCGGCGCTCAACCGTTCTCTGTCTTCGCCGCGGCCATCGATGCCCAGCTGAAGAAATGAGAGAGCGCTACCTACGCTGGGCGGTCGCGGCCCTCGTTCTGATCGGAGCGGGCATAGCCGGCTACCTCACCTACACGCACTTCAAGGGGAGCCCGCCGGTTTGCCCGACGAGCGGCTGCGAGATCGTGCAGAACTCGCGCTGGTCGAAGCTGTTCGGGGTCCCGGTCGCCCTGCTTGGGTTGCTCACCTACCTGAGCATCTTCACGACGACGCTAGTGCGCCATCCGCTCGCCAGGCAGGCGGGGGCGATGCTCGCGCTCGTCGCGCTCGGCTTCAACGCCTACCTGTTCTACATCCAGGCGCACGAGATCGGTCACTACTGCACCTGGTGCGTCTCGAACGAGATCGTCTCGTTAGTGCTCGCCCCGCTGGCGATCGCCTGGCTTCTCTCCACGGACGAGCGCCAGAAGAACGGGTCTGTGTGATCTGCGTCACCGGCGCGACCGGCTTCCTCGGCTCGGAGCTGGTGCGGATTCTGCGCGAGCAGGGAGGGGAGGTACGAGCGCTGGGGCGGAACGAAGCGGCGCTGGACAAGCTGGCGGCGCTCGGAGCCGAGCCCGTACGGGTCGCGATGGACGACGCGGAGGGCCTGCGCAAAGCCGCCGACGGTTGTGAGCTCGTCTACCACGTGGCTGGGCTGGTCGCGCACGAACGACGCGATCGTGCACGCTTGATGGAGACCAACGTCGAGGGCGCGCGCAGGCTCCTAGAGCTAGTCGATCCTGCCGCCCGCGTCGTGCACGTTGCCAGCGTCGCGACGCTGGGCCCGGGCTCGGGCCCCGACGATCTGATCGACGAGATGCACAAGCCGCCGCCCGATGCCGACTCGCTGCCCTACTCGGCAAGCAAGATCGTCGGCGAGCGCTACGCGCTCGAAGCCGCCGGGGCCGGGCGCGATGTGGTCATCGTCAACCCGAGCTATATCGTCGGCCCGGGTGATAGCCGCGGCGGCACGACCTGGCCGATCCGCTCCTATCTGCGCGGTCGCCTTCCCTTCATCGTTGACGGTGGCTTGAACCTGGTTGATGTGCGCGACACCGCGCTGGGCCTGGTCGCCGCCGCCGAGCGCGGCAAGGCTGGCGAACGCTACGTGCTCGCCAGCCGCGAAGGGAACATGAGCCACGCCGAGTTCTTCGCCCGTGTGGGCGAGATCGCCGGGCGCAAGCGGTACCAGCTGAAGCTGCCGGCGAAGCTCGGCATCGCCTTCACCTCAGTCATCCCCTGGCCGGCCACAGCGGGCTACGTCCGCGTTGCCGCCCGTTGGTGGTGCGCCGACCCGGCCAAGGCCGGGCGGGAGCTCGGTTTCACGCCGCGAGCGATCGACGAGACGCTCGGCGACACGATTCGCTACGTGCTCGAATCGCTCTGAGAGCTCGTTTCAATTGACGACCCGCTGACTGGGCGCGCCGTTGAGCGCGGCCAGTCAGGTCATCGGTACTTGCGGCTGCAGGCGCGGCTGGACTCGCTCGATGATCTCGCGCAGGTTATCGCCGGTGGCCGTAATGCCGTGGTTGCGCAGGCCGATCACCGCGTGGCCGGGATCGGCCGCGGCGTCGAGCAGCGTCGAGACGGCGACGGCCAGCTCCTCGGTGCCACAGGGGAAGTTGATCTCGGTCGCGGCCGCGCCCTCGAGCCAGGCGTGAACGTGCAGGATCGCTCCGACCTCGGGATGGCGCTGGTAGATCATCCAGTGCTCGATCGCATCGACCGAGACGCGGCGGGGCTCCACGTTCGGCGGCACGCTCAGGATGATCTTCGCCTGCTTGGCGTCGTAGTTCGAGACCATCAGGATGTCGCGCCCGATCTCTTTCAGATTGCTCTTGTCCACGCCGCTCGCGCTCATCCAGTAACGCTGCGCGTCCTTGCGGATCGAGAGGTTCCCATAGGAGAGACCACCGATCCCCCAAAGGCGCTTGACGTGCCGGAACTCGCGCTCGCTCAGTAGCTCGTGCACCGGGAAGGGCGCGGGCAGCAGGCCAAATCCGTCCAGCTGCTCGCCAGCCCAGGCGAGCTCCTTGGTCAGCTCGTCGCCCTGCCAGAGCTCGGGCTCGAGATCGGTCACATACTCGTTGTCGATCACCAGGCGCGAGGTGGCCAGCGGCTCGATCCGATCGACCAGGCGCTCGGCCAGCTCGGAGGCGGGCGCCTCGGCGCGGAAGGTTCCGCGCTCGGGCGTCGTGACCGTAACGGCCTTGCCGGGGATGTAACAGAGAACCGAGTTCGCGAGCGCGCGCACGAGCAGCGGATACTCGGCAGCGAGCGGATCGTCGGGCATCTCGTCGCGCTCGTGCAGGGCTGCGACATAAGTGCCGCGCGAATGCCGGCGGATCGGCGAGGGACTGTCGGTCGGAAAGAGCAGCAGCACGAAATCGGCCTGCGCGGGATCCTCGATGCGCATCATGCCGCGCTTCTCGAGCGTTCGCGCAACCTCTTCCGAGAAATCCTTGCTCGCGGGGCCGCCAGGCGTTCCGGTAACCGCGAACCGTCGTATTGTTGAAGTTGAATCTGAGCTTTCAGTCATGTGCGTTCCGCGGTCGCTTTCACTGACGAGATAAGGGCAGGGTTAGTTGCGTTCACAACCCTAACAAGGGCAACGACTTACAAGACGCACTTAAACTTGAGGGACGCAGCGAATCCGCGCTACGCCCCATACTCGACCGGGGAGCGGCCGAGCATCCTATAGGAGCTATATAGCTTCCCACTGGGTTGACCTAGTGACTGCGGTCGTCTGCTTGTTGACCGCAGTGCTCCAGCTCTACCGCCCTCGGGCGAAGTAGAGCGATGCGGCCGGGGCGTTTGCTTCGGCCGCAATTCGTAGCACCACCACTCACGGCAAGTCGATCTTCTGCCCCTCCACTACCGTAAGCGGCGGGTACTCTCTTCCTCCGAGTCGGAATGTGAGTGTTAGCGTCTTCGTGGAGTTCGGGGCGGGATCATAAGAGGGGTCACCTGCACCCAAGACCTCATTACAGACGATGAACGAAAGACTGTGCCCGTCCCCGGAGAGAAGCCCTCGCACCCTTTCTGCGAGCTGATCGTCAGATCCACCTTGGCCAGCGTAGACGGCTTTGAGGATTTCTATTCGATCGGGGTCGTCTGCCGTAAGGGGTGCAGTCTTGAGCGCTGCCATCCTCCGCTGCTGATCAGCCGAGCGTGCCTCTAGTGAAACGTACAACTCTCTTGTCCATACCTGTCCCCATGCACAGAGGGGGCGGATCCCCAAGTAGTACAACAAGATGAGAAACGCCACTATGAGAAGGGCGGCGGTTATTGTCACCGGTACCGCAACGCTCTCATGGTTCGTCGCTCGATAGATCGCAAAGAGCGCGGGGATGCTAGCCGTCGTAGCCAGAAAAGTCACCACAACACCGTACGGTGTCTCGTGTCGCATGGAGGAGAGCATAACCCCTCCTACTTCTTGCGCTCACGAGCCTTCCGCTTGGCTTTTAGTTCCTTCTCACGCGCTGCGTCGATCTCTTCCTTGGGGACGCGAAGGATGCGGGAGACGAACTGCTCGAACTCTCGCTTGGCTCGGGTCACGCAGTCAGCTCCTTCCAGGTGAGGCGCTTCCCAGCGACACGCGAGACTACATCGGTGAACCGCTGGCCGTCCTTCTCATCGCGCGTGTTAAAGCGATAGGCAGTTTCGCCGAGATAACGGTCTAGGTGGACGGGATCGATGCAATGGTGCGTCCCGTAGACGGTGCGCTTGAAGATGCTCCAGAAGTTCTCCAGCCCGTTCGTGTGGACGTGACCACGGACATAGCTTTCGGCGTGGTCGATGACCTCATGGGCATAGGCATCGTCCAGGCTGGTGTAGGAGCGAAGCGCGTCTGTGTAAACAGACGAACCAGGTTCGACGTTGGCGCGCACGATCGGGTCGATGGTGGACATGCGGACGTTCGGGATAGTCCGGGCGCGAACTTCGCCGTGGCGCTCAAGCAGGCCCATGACGACAGCCTTACCAGCGCCGCCGGTTCCTATGTGCTTGCGCTTGCTCTCGTGCTGGTACTTGGCCTGCCCGCCGACGTATGTCTCATCCGCCTCAACCTCGCCAGACAGCGGATTCTCGAACGATTCGGTTTCCATCGCAAGCCTGATCCGGTGTGACATGTGCCACGCCGTTTTCTGAGTGACGCCGAGATCCTTCGCGAGCTGGTGAGAGCTGCGACCCTTCTTGGAGGCTGAGTAGATCCACATAGCTGCCATCCACTTCGAGAGCGGGATCGCACTGTCCTCGAAGATCGTCCCCTTACGAACACTGAACTCGTACTTGCAGTCCTTGCAGCGCCACAGGTGACGAGTCGAAATCTTACCTAGACGGTCGCTGCCGCATTGAAGGCAACGAACACCGTTCGGCCAGCGAAGATCGGCTAGGAACTCGCGGCAGGTGTTCTCGTCGGAGAAGTAGAGAATTGCGTCTACGAGAGTGTTTGGGAAGTTATCTCGGTGTGTCATATACATAGATTAGCACTACCAAGTCAGTGTGTCAAGTGCCTAAGAGAGGCCCAACCGACATGAGTAGTTGCGGTTTCGTGATGTGTCCAAGAGAGGCGACGGCCCGAGTTAGCAGCTCGGGCCGTCTGACAAGTGAAACCGCCTCCATGAAGCCACGCGAAACCGCGCATCTGCATCTTAGGAGTCCGGGCAGGACGTTGCACGCGGGACCGTCCGGGAAGGAATTTACAATTTGGTACTGCGACTTGCGCCCGAAGTACCTGTTAGCAGCAGGCGGCTCAAGAAGCGCCAATCCGACAAGTGAAAGGAAACCGCCATGGCTACTGCCTACTACTCCATCTCCTCGGAAGACCGGGAGGTCCACCACAACAAGACCAACTGCCCAGATGGGAAGCGCATCAAGCCCGAAAACCGTAGATACGGGACTGATGGCAGACCACTGTGCAAGGAGTGTCCGAAGGTCAGCTACTAGGGACTCCCGTCTACCAGTCACGGAATGTCATCTCCCAACGCGGGCCAGTCGGCTCGCCGTCGATGATGTCCCAGAAGCGCCGAATCGCATCAACGGGAAAGCCGTGCTCTAGCGCCACCGCTAGAGCACGGAACCCCTCTTCGCGCTGACCATGAAATCGGATAGTTGGTTCTGGATAACAGTGACCAACCGTTCCCTCACAAGACTCGAACGTTTCGACGCCGTGATTACGTAGCACCCTTACGTACTTTTCAATGCCTGGGTCGAGACCCGGAGGGCAGGTGAGGGGTTCAAGGATCAATGTCAGCCTCTAGTGCGTCTTGTAAGTCGTTGCCCTAACAAGGGGAGAGAGGCCGGCGATCGGGCAGCAGACTTAGAAATCAGGCCACGAGCCCGAGCTTACGGGCGCGCGCCACCGCTGCCAGCTGCGAATGAACCCGAAGCTCGACCAGAATTGCGCGGATGTGATTGCGCACGGTTGGCTCGGCGAGCCCGAGTCGGCGAGCGATCTGCCGGGCCGAGTAGCCGTCGGCGACGAAACTCAACACCTCGCGCTGGCGCGGAGTCAGCCCGACGCGGGAGGACTGTTGCAGCAACGAGATCGGAGTCGAGGGCTCCAGCACGTGCAGGAAAAGCTCGCTCCCGTCCTGCTTGAGGCAGACGGTCGAGACCGAGAGCGGGCGCCGCGTGCCGCTCTTCGACTTCACCATCAAGGTCTTCCGCGGCACCGGCCAGCCCTCTCGCGCCAGCCGCGCGCACGAGCAGCCCGAATGGCAAACCAGCGCGCCGTCCTCGTCGAGCGCGGCAATCGCCTCCCAGCAGGGGCGTCCGACGACCGAGTCGGCCGGCAGGCCCGTGAGCAGTTCCGCCTGATGGTTCCAGGAGCGCACGGTGAGGTCGCGGTCGAAAGCTAAGACCGCGTCGCCGGAGCGGACAGATAGCTTGGCTGTCACATAGATCACTCTTCACCATCTGCTTTGCGGGCGAATCGTGCGGCTTCCGCGGTCATCGTTCGGAGAAATACGTAGTTACTCGAGCTCAGCGCGGTCCGAGCGCCACGCCGTTTGATCGCTCTCAGCGGCCGGCGGGGTCGAGTACAGTCGAGTCTCTCGCGTCTCGACCCAGGAGGATGCCGTGAAGACTCTCGTCGTCTACGACTCTCTCTACGGCAACACGGCGCAGGTGGCAAAGGCGATCGGCTCCGCTGTCGCCGGCGAATCTCAGGTGCTCCGCGTCGCCCAGGCGAATCCCTCCGAGCTGGGATCGTTCGATCTCGTAGTCGTTGGCGCCCCGACCCAGGGCGGCCGCGCGACGGAGGCCATGCAGGCCTTTCTCGCCCGCGTCCCCGCTCTCGAAGGCGCCAGGGTCGCTGTGTTCGACACGCGGCTGCGCGCCAAGTGGGTCAAGGTCTTCGGCTACGCCGCCGGCAAGATCGCCGAGAGGATGGAAGCGCTCGGCGCGACCCTCGTAACCGAGCCGGAAGGCTTCATCGTCGAGGGCAAGAAAGGGCCTCTGGCCGGCGGCGAGCTGGAGCGAGCCGGCGCCTGGGCAAAGGATCTTCGACCCGATTAACCGGTTCCGCCGCTCGAGGCAGAGAGCAAGCTCAACCCGGAGTAGGTAGAAAGTAGGCCCATGCTGCCCGTCCTCGTAGTCAACGCCGGCTCGACCAGTCTCAAGCTGGAGCTCGTCACCGGCGCCGACAAGAGCGAAGTTCTTTCCTCGTTGAACGAGGCCAGCGGCCGGGCGAAGGCGATCGGGCACCGCATCGTCCACGGCGGCGGGCGTTTCCGCGATCCGATCGTGCTCAACTCCGACGTGATCGGCGCGATCGAGGCCATGAGCGAGGTGGCACCGCTCCAGAACCGGCCGGCGCTGGAAGCGATCAGCGAAGCTCGCAAGCTGTTCGGGGTCGAGCATCAGGTTGCCGTCTTCGACACGGCCTTTCATGCCACGATCCCTCCGGAGGCTTTCACCTACGCGATCCCGCGCCGCTGGCGAGAGCAGTACGGGATCCGCCGCTTCGGTTTCCACGGGCTTTCCGTCGCCTGGTCTGCCGAGCGGGCGCCGGCTTTGCTCAGCCGGCCGATCGAGCGCCTGGTCATATGCCATCTCGGCGGCGGCTGCTCGATCACCGCGGTGCTCGAGGGGCGCTCCGTCGACACGACGATGGGCTTCAGCCCGCTCGAAGGCGTCCCGATGGCCACCCGCTCCGGATCGGTCGACCCGCGCTCGATCTTCTACCTCATGTACCCCTGGCGGCTCAGTCGAGAGGAGATCGAGAACGGCCTCGAGAACGAATCCGGCCTCAAGGGCCTTTCGGGCCTCAGCGGCGATGTGCGAGATATCGAAGCGGCGGAAGATTCCGGCGACGAGCAGGCCGCGCTTGCGCTCGCCGTGTACGTCCACAAGATCGCGGCCGCCGTCGGCTCGATGGCGACATCGCTCGGCGGGCTCGACGCGATCGTCTTCACGGCCGGCGTGGGGGAGAACTCCGCCCGCGTTCGCGCGCGTATTTGCGAGCGCCTTTCATTCCTCGGTGTCGAGATCGATTCGGCCCACAACGCCGAGGCGAAGCTCGATACGGACATCGCGACCGAGAGCTCGGCCGTCCGGGTGCTCGTGATCAAGGCGCGCGAGGCGCTGATAGTCGCGCGCGCTGTGCGCCAGGTTCTGATCGACGCTGGCTAGGAGCTCGACGGTCGCTATAACTCGAATCGCCAACGACGCCCCGGAGGAAGAGATGGAGTACGCGAAGCCCGAGCCCGCAGCCAAAGTGATCGTCTACGCCTGCTCGGGGGCGTCGAACCTGGGCCAGCTGGCCAACGAGATCGCGCTGCGCCTCGATCGGCTCGGCCTGGCCGATCTTGCCTGCGCGACCGAGGTCGGCGCGCAGGATGGAGACGGGCAAGGCTCGAGCAGGCCCGTGCTGGCCATCTCGGGTTGCACGAGCGGCTGTTGCGCGGCGATGCTCGCGCAGCACGGCGTCGACGTCTCACGCTCGGTAATCCTGGCCGAGCGCGGAGTGGCCAAGGCCAAGCACGTACTCGTCGACGAGGAGTCGACCGAGCGCGTCTTCGGGCAAGTGCTGGCCGAGCTTGCGCCGTTCCTGGAAAAGCCCTGAGCGACTAGCCGGTCGGTTCGTAGCCGAGGTTGGGCGCCAACCAGCGCTCGGCCTCCTCGATGCTTGTCTGCTTGCGCGCCGCGTAGTCGGCAACCTGGTCGCGCGCGACGCGACCGACCGAGAAGTACTTGGCCCGCGGGTGGCCGAGGTAGAGGCCGCTGACGCTCGCCGCCGGGAACATGGCGAAATTCTCGGTCAGCTCGATCCCGGCCTCTTCGGCCTGGAGAAGATCGAACAGCTTGCGCTTCTCGGAATGATCGGGGCAGGCCGGGTAGCCGAAGGCGGGTCGGATTCCGCGGTGGCGCTCCGCGATCACGTCGGCGCGCGCGAGCGCCTCGGGCTCGTAGCCCCAGAGTCGCCGCGCGCGCTCGTGCAGGAAGGTTGCGAAGGCCTCCGCGAGCCGGTCGGCGAGCGCCTTGACCATGATCGAGTCGTAGTCGTCGCCCGAGGCGGCGAAACTCGCGGCCAGCTTTTCGGCGCCGATCCCGGCCGTGAGCGCGAAGGCGCCCGCGTAGTCGCGCAACCCGCCCTCCCGCGGCGCGACGAAATCCGCCAGCGATAGATCCGGTCGCCCGTCCTCGTGGTCGCTCTGCTGTCTGAGCATGCAGAAGCGCGCGATCGGTTCGCCGCGATTTTCGTCGGCGAAGAAGACGATGTCGTCACTCTCGGAGGCGGCCGGCCAGAGTCCGAACGCGGCATTAGCGCGCAGCAGCTTCTCCTCGACGATGCGCTTCAGCAGCGCTTGCGCGTTCTCGAACAGCTCGCGCGCCGCGGCGCCCTTCTCGGGGTGGTCGAGGATCGCCGGGAAGCGACCCTTCAACTCCCAGGCCTGGAAGAAGAAGGTCCAGTCGATGTAGTCGACCAGCTCGGCCAGCGGCTGGTCGTCGATGCGCTGCAGACCGAGCAGGCTCGGAGTGGGCAGTTCGACCTGATCGAGCTGGAAGCTCGGCTTGCGCGCGCGCGCCTCGCCGAGCGGTAGAAGCGGCTTCCGCTTCTCTTCATAGAGCTCGCGCAGCCGTTGTTGCTCCTCGCTGTTCGCGAGCACGAAATCGCCGCGACGTGCCGGGTCGAGCAGGCTCGAGACGACGCCGACGGCCTTCGAGGCATCGACGACATACACCGTTGGCCCGCTGTAGACGGGCGCGATCTTGACCGCCGTGTGCTGCCTGGAGGTCGTGGCGCCCCCGATCAGCAGCGGCAGGCGCAGACCCTGCCGTTCCAACTCGGCGGCGACCTTGACCATCTCGTCGAGCGACGGCGTGATCAGGCCCGAAAGACCCACGAAGTCGGCCTTCTCCTCGATCGTCGCTTCGACTATCCGGCTCGCCGGCACCATCACGCCGAGATCGACCGTCTCGTAGTTGTTGCAGCCGAGCACGACCGCGACGATGTTCTTGCCGATGTCGTGAACGTCGCCGGCGACGGTGGCTATAACCACCTTCCCGCCTCGGCGGCGCGAATCGGCTGCCTTTTGTTCTTGATCGAAGAAGGGCTCCAGGTAGGCGACTGCCCGCCGCATTGCGCGGGCGCTCTTCACCACCTGTGGCAGGAACATCTTTCCCTCGCCGAATAGGTCGCCCACGATTCCCATGCCGTCCATCAGCGGGCCCTCGATCACGGCCAGCGGCCCGCCGAGCTCGACTCGCGCCTCCTCCGCATCGTCCACGACGAAGTCGTCCACGCCGTGCACCAGTGCGTACTCGATGCGCTTCTCGACGGGCGCCTCGCGCCAACTCAAGTCGAGCACGCGTTTCGTGCCCTCGCCCTGGGTCCGTCCGGCCAGCTCGACCAGGCGGTCGGTCGCATCGGCGCGGCGATCGAAGAGAACGTCCTCGATTCGCTCGCGCAGCTCGTCGTCCACGTCCTCGTATACCGCGAGCTGACCGGCGTTGACGATTCCCATGTCGAGCCCCGCCTGGATTGCGTAGTAGAGGAAGATGGCGTGCATCGCCTCGCGCACGACGTCGTTGCCGCGGAAAGAGAAGGAGAGGTTGGAGATGCCGCCTGAGATCTTGACTCCCGGACAGCGCTCCTTGATCTGCGGAATGGCCTCGAGGAAGGCCTTGGCATAACTGTTGTGCTGCTCGATACCCGTGGCGACCGCGAGCACGTTGGGATCGAAGATGATGTCCTCGGGCTGGAAGCCGGCCTCGCCGATCAGCAGACGGTAGGCGCGCTCGCAGATCGCCAGCTTGCGCTCGCTCGTCTCGGCCTGGCCCTGCTCGTCGAAGGCCATCACGATGACTGCGGCCCCGAAGCTCTTGACCCGGCGAGCTCGCGCGAGAAACTCCTCGGCGCCCTCCTTGAGGCTGAGCGAGTTGACCACGCCCTTGCCCTGCAGGCACTCGAGCCCGGTCTCGATTACCGACCAGCGCGAGCTGTCGATCATGATCGGCAGGCGCGCCACCTCGGGCTCGACGGCGATCAGGTTGAGGAAGGTCTTCATCGCCCGCTCGGAGTCGAGCAGGTCGGCATCCATGTTGACGTCGAGGATGTTGGCGCCGCCGCGCACCTGCTCGAGCGCTACGGCCAGCGCGCCCTGAAAGTCGTCGGCCTCGATCAGGCGCCGGAAGCGGGCCGAGCCCGTAACGTTGGTGCGCTCGCCGACGATGACGAAGCCGGTGTTTTCGTCGATCACGAACGGCTCGAGACCGCTCAACGCCGTTACCTTGCGCCTGGGCGGAACCGCGCGAGGCGGCAGGCCACGAACGGCCTCGGCGATAGCCCGAACGTGCTCGGGAGTGGTTCCGCAGCAGCCTCCGACCGCGTTGACGAAGCCGTCCTTGGCGAACTCCCCGAGGAAGCGGCTCGTGTCGGCGGGCTGCTCGTCGAAGGCGCCGAGCTCGTTCGGGAGCCCCGCGTTTGGATGGCAGGAGGTGAGCGTCGTGGCGATGCCCGAGAGGGCCTCGATGACCGGCCGGATCTCCGCAGCGCCGAGCGAGCAGTTGACGCCGATGAAGAGCGGGTCAGCATGCTCGACCGAGATGTTGAAGGCCTCGATGGTTTGCCCCGAGAGGTTGCGCCCGCTCCTGTCCACGGCGGTGAACGAGAGCCAAAGCGGCAGCTCGCCTCCCTGCGCGCGGAAGACGTCGTCGATCGCGATAAGCGCTGCCTTGGCGTTCAGCGTGTCGAAGATCGTCTCGACCATCAGCAGATCGACGCCGCCCTCGATCAGGGCCTGCACCTGCTCGAAATAGCTGGCCCTGACCTGCTCGAAAGTCACGGCTCGATAGGCCGGGTCTTCCACCCGCGGCGAGAGCGAGAGGGTGGCCTTGGCGGGCCCGATCGAGCCGACCACGAAGCGCGGCTGCTCGGGTGTTCGCGCCGTCCACTCGTCGCAGACGCCGCGGGCGAGCCGAGCGCCTGCGAGGCTCATCTCGGCAGCGAAATCCTCGAGTCCATAATCGGCCTGACCGAGCGAGGTCGCCGTGAAAGTGTTGCTGGTGACGAAATCGGCGCCCGCGTCGAGGTAGGCGTTGTGAATATCCCGAACGACATCCGATCGAGTCAGATTGAGCAGGTCGGGATCGCCGGCGAGAGGCCGGGGATGATCGCTGAAGCGCTCGCCGCGGTAGGCGTCCTCACCGCGCACGCTGCGCTGAATCAGCACGCCGTACGACCCGTCTAGGACGAGGATGCGGGATGCGGCAAGCTCGGCTATGCGAGCGCGGGTGCTCATCGGTTTCCTCCGACGCAGATAGAACGCGCGTAACAGCTATCAACGAGACCTTAGCCAACGGCGAAAAAGAGCCGTATTCCGGCTCTAATCCTTACGAACTTTTTAGCGAACGCTCACCTCGATCTTAGGCTCCGCCACGATACTGAAGCAGGAGGAAACGAGATGTACGTACTTACAGACAAAACTTGTGGCGAAGTTCTAGGGCGCTTCGAGAGTCTCACGGAGGCCCGCGGTATGTTGCTCGATTTCTACCGGCTGCACCCGCCCGGCGGGCGCTGGCTCGAGATCGCTATCGAGCGCGAGCCGCAGGCTTTCGAGCTGCTTTCCGCCGCCTAGAGCTCGCACGCTTTCACCGATCGCACCCGGTCGGCGGGCGTTCGTCCTCTAACGAGTCCTCGCCGCTATCGAAGAGGGTACGGCCGATACCGTTTCGACGTATTTCGGTCGCGCCACTTAGGGAGCGGATTCGATACTGACACGGTCGATCTCGTAGGTATGCGGAAAGAGACTGTGGTGCATACCTTCACGCGCGATCACGTTCGCGCGCCTGGCTCCGAGCAAACGGAGCTGCGGTTGATCGAGGGCGGCGTCCGCGGCGGCGTGATGCTTGCCAGGCGCGATCTCTCCTCGAGCGGCCGTGCCCCGCTGAGGCTCGTTCCCGACAAGGAAATGGCCACGGTCTTGATCGGCGACGCCGACGAAGACGTGCTGTCGCTACTCAGCCTCGCACTTGGTGAGGATTTCGAGTTGCTTCGAGCGAGCGACGGTGAGCAGGCGCTGCGCCTGGCGCTGATCGAACGGCCCGATCTGGTCGTGCTCGACGCGCATATGCCGAAACTGGACGGATATCGCATCACCGCTCAGATCCGGCGCAACGCGGCGACTGCGAACACGCCGGTGATCCTGCTCGACTCGCGCCCGGAGCGAATCGATGTGTTGCGAGGATTCGCGGCTGGCGCGATCGACTACGTCACCAAACCGCTCGATCCGCAAAAATTCCTGGATCGCGTCCGCGAGACGCTCGATCCGGACGAGATCGTCTGACGACGCCGGACGCGAGCGCGTATCCCCCTTTCGAGGGACGGCTCGCTCCCCTGAACTGCCGAAAACCTCTCTTGTCATGTTCGGTCGCACGACAGTCCTAATCGCGCTTGTTCTTGCTCTGGCGCTTCCCGCGGCGGCGCCGGCGCGTCAGGCGGCCTCGTTAAAAGCTCCGACCGGCCTCAAGGCCTTCCTGCTTAGCTACGACGAGCCGACCAACCTTAGTTTTACGCGCACGCCGTCTTTCGGTTGGAAGGTGACTCGTCAGGCGACGAGCTACGACTTCCAGCTCGCGACCTCGAGTAGCTTCCGCGAGAACAGCTTCATCTGGAGCACGGACGGCTTGGCGGTTCCGTACACCGGGGTTCCGATCACGCTTCCTTGGATAACCGGTCACCCATATTCGCTGTTCGCGCGAGTCCGAGCGCATATACAGGGACGCACTACACCCTGGAGCGCAGACTACGGCTTCAATGTCCAAGGGGAGAAACCGGAGCAACTCTCTGCGCCAAACGGCCTCCTACGTTGGACACCCATTGACGGCGCCACCGGATACGAGGTGTGGGAGAAGGACATTGGCTTGGGCGGTATTGGCGCCTCGGAGATTACGAGCAAGTCGTACATGGTGGCTACAAACGTCACAGACATGCGCGACTGGTTCACCTTCCATCAATACGCGAGCTGGGTTGAAAATGCCAAGTGGCGCGTGCGAGCCGTGCGCGAGCTCAACGGATCGACGGCGAGCGATAGTCTTCCGATCACGACCTACGGTCCGTGGTCAAGTGTCTTCACGACATCCGCGGGTTCGCCGAGCGCAGGTGTCGTCGCGCTCGGTAGTACTACCTCCGACGTGATCGGAACGCCCAGCAGTCCGCAGGCGCACTCACTCATGCCGGGGTTTAGTTGGAGTGGAAACCTCACCTCTGCCGGCGAACACACCGAGCTCTATCGTGCTTACGTCTATTCGGATGATGACTGCGTCAATCCCGTGATGATCGGATCGGTCGTCGGTAGTCCCGCCTGGGTGCCACGTATATCCGGAGCGCTAACGCTTCCGACTTCTTTAGCTGATTTAGCGAAGGCTCGCGGGACAGTACTCAAAGATGGAGCGCAGGGACCGACCGAAAGCAATTCGCCCGGCGTTGTCGACGAGAACGAGACGGGTGGGGGCAGCGACACACTGGATCTCTGGGATCGCGACTGGCCAAGTGGTGTGTACTACTGGACGGTCGTTCCCGTCAGGATGTACGTCGACTCCGCTGGAATCCTTCACTATCAGGATGCGGAGCTGCCCCAGGACGTGTGCGCCGCGGGTCGGGTAGCGCGTTTCGGTCGGGTCGGCGCACAGGTCGAGACCGGAAACAAGGAAGCCTACGTCACTAGTCTCGCGCTTGCGGGAGTGGTGAAGAGCACGGCGGCAAGCAGCGCTCCTCGTGCCTACGGGAATTCGCCTCTTCTCACCTGGACTCCCGCTCTTGCGGCAGATAAGTACGAGGTGCAGTGGAGCCGCAACAACTATCCCTTCGTAGCTTCCGGAAACGTGATCACGCAGGCGACGTCTGCAACTCTTTCGTTGGCTCCGGGCGTCTGGTACTACCGCGTGCGCGGAATCGACGTACAGACATCCAAGTCACAGTCGATGGGCTGGTCGAGCGTGCGCAAGCTCAAGATCGTCAAGCCGTCCTACCGCATCTCGAGATAAGCGCTCTCTACTAAACCTGCTGCGCTACTGCTCGAGCAGCCGGCGCTCTTCGCGGCGCCTGCGGGAACGAACGAGCAGCGCCAGTAGTGCGGCCAGCAGCAGGAAGGGCGAGGCGACGATCAGCGCGATCGCTGCCCAGGAGATCTCCGAGGAGAGCCCGTCCCAGGCGCGATTGAGCGCCTTGTGGATGCGGCTCGGCTTGGCAGCGATCTTCGGCAGGTCGCCGGTGGTGAAGGTGACCGTGATCGTGGCCAGGCGACCGCGGCGAATCGTCTGCTGGTGCGTGACCCGAAGTGCGCCGAGCTTGGCCTTGGCTTGATCGAGCTTCGCCTGCAGCTGGGAGCGGGCCTGAGTGCTCAGCGTCGGGTCGGTGAGCGATTTCCGAAGTGAGGCGATCTCGCGCCTGAGACCCAGGATCTGCTTGCTCTGCGATGTGACGGTGACCTTGAGGTCATTGAGCGATACATCCTGGCTCAGGATCTTGCCGAGCGACGAGATCTTGATCAGCGCCTCCTGCGAGCGCGCGGCGGGCACCTTCAGCTCCAGGTAGGAGGTGGCGACGCCGCGACTGGGCGCCTTCACCCGAGCGGCGACGACATAGCCCGAGAAAGAGCGCGCGATCTTCATCGCCTGGGCGGTTTGCTGCGAGAGCTGGTCGCGGTTTTCGACCTTGAGCAGTAGCGTGGCGCGCAGGTCGGCAAGGCGACCGCCGCTGGTGATATCGGCGACTGATCCCGGGGCCAGCTTCGCTGTCTTGTTGTTCACGAGGTTGAGCATCCCGGACTGAGAAGTAGTTGTCGTTGCGGCGCCGGAGTGCTTCCTCGCTGCGGATAGAGAGGAGCGACGGCTAGCGATGGTTTGGTCTGAATACTTCGAGAGCCGTGCTGGCGGAGGTGATATCGATTTGAGCTTCTTCGTGTCAGGATTCGTACCGACGCTCGATCCCCATGCCGTGCCACTGGGGACGTCGAGTCTCCCCATGACCGCGACGGGCCTGGGCCCGGAGGACTTTTGAAACTCGCTATGAACGATCGCGCCGACGGTTGCGACGGCGAGCGCCGCGGCCAGCGCGTACACCAGCTTGCGCCTGCCGAACTGGATCCGAGTCGGACGCGATCGCCGGCGCTCGGCGCTTCGCTCGGCCAGGCGCTCGACACGGGAGACGAGCGCTTCGGACGGGCGCGGGCGGTGCTTGCGCAGCTCGCGCGCGGTCTTCTCGATACGGTCCTTCGGGTTTTCGTTCTCAGGCCTCGACATCGCTGGCCACCCTTTCTGAAAGCTTTTCCAGCGCCCGGCTCAACCTCATCGAGCAGGCGCTGCGACTGATACCGAGGAAGCGCGCGACCGTCTCGGCGTCCCATTCGAGCAGAACGCGAAGCGCGATCACCTCGCGCTCGCCCGCAGAAAGCGACGCGAGCGCGCTCTCGAGCTCGGGCGAGAGCCCGTCGCCGAAGCCCGGCTCGGCGATCTCGAACTCCTGCCTGACTGCATAAGCGTCTTCCCGCCGCCGCCGCCTGTCCTCGGCGCGGAAGTGATCGAGGGCCACGCCGCGCGCGATCGCGCACAACCAGGTTCTGGCACTCGCCCTTTTCGGGTCGAAGCGCGTCCAGTTGCGAAGCGCCTTCTCAAACGCTGTCGCGGTCAGGTCCTCGGCGACCGAACGATTACCGACCAGATAGGCGACGTAGGCGTGCACCGCGCCGAGATGGTCGCGGGCAGCCTGCGCGAAGTCCGGTCGTTTCTCGAGCGCTGCCACGGTCACGTCGTTTATACGTCACCGTCGCCGGCGGCGTCACACTCAGTCGATCGGGGATGAGGCGTGCGTGCTCCCGTTGGAGACTCGACTCCACACCGAGCGCCGCTGGGGCATCTGTCCCGCAACTACCGCGGGCCTCGAGCGCCCACTCCGCAAAGAGGCTCGCGTGCCGCCGCAGCCGACATGTGCGGCTGCGGCTCACTAGCGCCCTGTTCCAGGCGATACGAACCCCACAAAGCAAATAGCCCACTCTCGCCATCCTCGTAGGAGCAGACGCTGAGCGAGCGCCGAAGGCGCACTCAGCGCTTTGACAAGACCACCCAGAGAAAGTCGCCAGACTTTCTCTGGAATTACTGGCACCAAACCCGGTTGTCACGGGCCATCATGGCCGCGGCACTCTCGGGGCCGGCGCTACCGGCCGCGTAATTGGGGAAGTCGGTCTTCTCGCGCTGCCACTGGGCGACGACGGAGTCAACGTACGACCACTGGGCCTCGACTTCGTCGATGCGCGTGAACAGGGTCGCGTCGCCGAGCATCGCATCGAGGATCAGCTTCTCGTAGGCCTCGGGCAGCTGAATGTGGAAGGCCTGGTCGTACTGGAAATCGAGGTGGACGGGCTGGATGGTCATGCCCTGGCCGGGCACCTTGACGCCGATGCGCAGCGAGATGCCCTCGTCGGGCTGGATGTGAATGATCAGCACGTTCGGGCGCAGTCCCGCGCCGGCGATCTCGAGGAAAGGAGGGTGCGGAGCGGGCCGGAAGAGCGCCACAACCGTCGTCGAGCGGCTGGGTAGGCGCTTGCCGGTACGCAGATAGAAGGGCGTGCCGGCCCAGCGCCAGTTGTCGACATAAGCCTTGAGCGCGACGTAGGTCTCGGTCTCGGACTTGGCTGCCACGCCGTGCTCCTGGCGATAGCCCGGCACCTTCTGACCGTCGATCTCGCCGGGCCCGTACTGGCCTCGGACGACGTAAGCCGGGTCGGGCGGCGGGATGGCGCGCACGACCTTCACCTTTTCGTTGCGAACCGCATCGGCCTCGAAGTCGGCCGGCGGCTCCATCGCGGTGATCGCGAGCAGCTGCAGCAGGTGGTTCTGGACGACGTCGCGGATCGCGCCGGCGCTCTCGTAGAAGCTGGCCCGGTCCTCGATCCCGAGCGACTCGGCGACGGTGATCTGCACGTTGTCGATGTAGCGCCGGTTCCAGATCGGTTCGAAGATTCCGTTGGCGAAGCGGAACGCGAGCATGTTCTGGACCGTTTCCTTGCCGAGGTAGTGGTCGATGCGGAAGATCTCGTTCTCGGCGAAGTGCGTGACGATGTCTTCGTTCATCGCCTTGGCGCTGGCAAAATCGTGCCCGAACGGTTTCTCTACGATCAGGCGCACCCAGCCCTTGGCCCGGGGCCTCTCACCGATCTTGTCCACGACCGTGCGAATCGCGTTCGGCGGCACGGCCAGGTAGTAGACGCGGTTTCCCTGAGTCCCGCGCTCCTTGTCGAGCTGCTCGAGCAGCTCCAGTACGTCGCTCTCGCCGCCTTCCAGCGAGAAGTCGGTGGTGACGTAGTGCATTCCGGAAGCCAGCCGCTTCCAGACATCCTCGTGCATCTCATCGCGTCCGAACTCGCTCACGGCCTTGCGCATCTGCTCGCGCCAAACCTCGGTCGTGTTCTCGGATCGGGCGACTCCGACCACCGCGAAGTTCTTGGGGAGGAGACCGCGGTATTCGAGCGCGTATAGAGCCGGGATCAGCTTGCGGTGAGTGAGATCGCCGGAGGCGCCGAAGATCACGAGCACACAGGGATCGGGCGGACGCTCGCTGCCCGATCCTGCAGCCACCGGCGCCTCGAGCTTGACCTTGGTTTGCGTGCTCACGTTGACGGGTGTCCTCTCCGTGGCTACTTCTCGCCTTCGGCCTTGACCGCGTGCCCGCCGAACTGGTTGCGCAGCGCCGCGTTCACCTTGGCCGCGAAGGACTCGTCCTGGCGCGAGGCGAAGCGGGCGAAGAGCGAGTTCGCGATGATCGGCGCGGGCACGTTCTCGTCGAGCGCCGCCAGTAGCGACCAGCGGCCCTCGCCGGAGTCCTCGACGTAGCCCGCGATCGAGGCCAGCCCGGGGTCTTCCCTCAGCGCGATCTCGAGCAGCTCGATCAGCCAGCTTCGCACGACCGACCCGTAGCGCCAGATACTGGCCACCGCGTGCAGGTCGATATCGAACTCCGAGCTGTTCATGATCTCGAAGCCCTCCGCGAGCGACTGCATCATCCCGTACTCGATGCCGTTGTGGATCATCTTCGTGAAGTGGCCGCTGCCGGCGGCGCCGATGTGCGCGTAGCCGTCTTCAGGCGCCAGATCGAGGAAGAGCTGCTCGACGCGGGAAACGGAGTCGGGGCTGCCGCCGACCATCACGCAGTAGCCGTTCTCGAGCCCCCAGACACCGCCCGAGACGCCGGCGTCGACGAAGTGGATTCCCTGCTTCTCGGCCAGCTCGGCGCGGCGCTTGGAGTCGGTGAAATGGGAGTTTCCGCCGTCGACGATCACGTCGCCCTTCTCGACCAGCCCGAGCAGCTCCTGGAAAGCCTGCTCGGTTGGATCGCCCGCGGGGATCATCAGCCAGACGATGCGCGGCGCCTCGAGCTTGGAGACCAGATCGGGCAACGAGGTTGCGGTGCGCTCGGGGTTGGTGCGCGCAAAGGCCTCCACCACGTGACCGGCGCGGCGCAAGCGCTCGGCCATGTTGCCGCCCATCCGGCCCATTCCGACCATGCCCAGTTTCATAGCTCCTCCAATCCGATGCGGATAACGGGTCTTCCGTGCTCCTCGAGGGCCGCGAAGTCGCCGGCGGCCTGGGCCCCGATCAGGCGCCTGAAGCCGAAGTCGCGTCCCGGAATCGCCAACTCCTCGCCGAAATCGTCCACGACCTGCAGAAACAGTCCGTTGGCCTTTCCTCCCTTGTGCAGCTGGCCGGTCGAGTGCAGGTAGCGCGGGCCGAAGCCGCGGGTTACGACGCAGCCGGTGGTCTCGCCCGCCCGCTTGGCCAGCGCGGCCAGCTTCGCGTCGTTCTCGGGCGTTGGATCGACGAAGGCGAGGATGGCGATGTAGTAGCCGGCGTGCGCAGCCGCGAGCAACTCGTCGAGGCTGCCGCTGGGACCTAGATCGGGCTCGGCGCCCGTGGCGAGGATGGCATTCGTCCTGTCCTTCGCTTCCTGGACGTTCGGCTGGTTGAAGGGGTTGATTTCCAGGAAGGCGCCGGCGACGGCAACGGCGAGCTCCCAGCGGAAGAACTCCTGCCCCAGCTCGTAAGGGCTCTCGATCCTGAGCTCGACCGCCTGCCGATCGGTGTCGCCGGGCGGCTCGCCGGGCGCCGGCACCAAGCCCTTGCCCTGCTTGCCGGTCGACTCCGCGATCAGCTGCTCGGCCCAGAGCGCGAAACCGCTTTCGTGCTCGGGAATGCAGACCTTGTCGCGTCCCTCGCGCCAGCCTTCACCGAGCTCCAACCCGAGCTTCAGGCCGGGGCTCCCTACGCTTCCGTGGCAGGCATCGGCCATCTCCACGGCGCGCAGGAGCAGACGCTCGATGTCGACTCCCATCAGCGCGGCCGGGACGATGCCGAACGCCGAGAGCGCCGAAAAACGGCCGCCGATGGTCGGCTCGCCGGCAATCACACCGAGGAAACCGCGCTCCCGGGCCAGCTTCTCCAGGTCGCTGCCCGGATCGGTGACGGCGCCGAAGCGCGAGCCTTGCTCGTTTGCCCAGGCCCAGAAGAAGTCGAGATGGGAACGCGTCTCGATCGTCGAGCCCGACTTCGAGGAGACGAGCGTGAACGTCGTCGCGGGATCGAGCTCGGAGGCGAGCCGGCGCACGGCCGCCGGATGGGTCGAATCGAGCACGTGGAAGCTTGTCGAGCCGAAGGCGCGCCGCATCACCTCGGGCGCCAGGCTCGAGCCGCCCATGCCCAGGAGCAAGACGTTCTCGACTCCCTCGAGCGCCCGCTCGGCGAAGCTCAGTATCTCGCCCACCTGAACGAGCGACCGCTCCGGAGCATCCAGCCAACCGAGCCATTTCTCCTCGCCGCTCGAGGTCCACAGAGAGGCGTCGTGCGCCCAGATCTTCTCGACCAACTCGCTCGTAGTGAAAGTTCTCACCGACTTACCTCCAGCTTCTTCAGCTTGGTTTCGATCCCATTCAGTAGCGCGGCGAAGGAGTCCGCGAACTTCTGCACTCCTTCGGCTTCCAGCCTGTCCACCACCTCGTCGTAGGAGACTCCCGCCGCCTCGATCTGCTCGAGCAGGAGCTTCGCCTCCTCGACACCCTGCGTCAGCGTGACTGCGGCCGTGCCGTGATCCTGGAAGGCGCGGACGGTCTCGATCGGCATCGTGTTCACGGTGTCGGGGCCGATCAGCTCGGACACATAGAGAGTGTCGGGGTAGGCCGGGTTCTTGGTCGAGGTCGAGGCCCAGAGGCAGCGCTGAGCGCGGGCGCCCTTCGAGACCAGGTACTGCCAGCGCTCGCTGGAGAAGACCTCCTGGTAGTGGCGGTAGGCCAGTTTCGCATTGGCCACGGCGAGCTTGCCGCGCAGGGCCAGCGCTTCGGGGCTGCCGATTGCCTCGAGGCGCTTGTCAGCTTCCGAGTCGACGCGCGAGACGAAGAAGCTGGCTACCGAGTTGATCTGGCTGACGTCACCGGCGCCGGCAACCCGCCGCTCGAGCCCGCGCAGGTAGGCGTCCACCACCTCGGTGTAGCGCTGGAGCGAGAAGATGAGAGTGATGTTCACCGAGTGACCGGCGGCGATCGCGTCCTCTATCGCCGGCAGGCCCGGGCGGGTGGCCGGAATCTTGACGTACAGGTTGGGACGGTCGACCTCGCTATGCAGGCGCAGAGTCTGCGTGTAGGTGCTCTCGCTGTCGTAGGCGAGCGTGGGATCTACTTCGAGCGAGACGTAGCCGTCGATGCCGCCCGTCTTCTCGTGGATAGGGCGCAGGATGTCGCAGGCCTGCCTGACGTCGTTCTCGGCCAAACGGAAGAAGATCTCGCTCGTTTTGTCGAGCGAGGCCAGCTCGCGCAGCTCGCTGTCGTACCAGTCGCCCTCGGCCAGCGCTTTTTGAAAGATCGTCGGGTTGCTCGTGACTCCACTCACAGAGTCCTCGCCAATCAACCGCTCGAGCTCGCCGCTCTCGAGCATCTCGCGCGAGAGCGAGTCGATCCAGACGCTCTGGCCCAGCTCCGTCAGTTGCTGCAGCCTTCTCTTCGCCATCGATTACTCCCTCAGATTCGTCTGTTTCCCAAACCGGACTCCTACTGTTACGAAAGCTCTCTCGCCGCATCGCGCTCCATCTGCGCGACCTTCTCCAATCGCTCGGCGTAACGCGGGTCGCTCGTGTTGAAGCGCGCGCCCAGGAAGGCTCGTATCAGCTCGTCCGCGACGGCTCCGCCGATGATCCCCGAGCCCAGGCAGAGGACGTTCATGTCGTCGTGCTCGACGCCCTGATGAGCCGAGTAGGCGTCGTGGCAGATTGCGGCGCGGATACCCGGGATCTTGCAGGCCGCCACGCAGGCGCCCACTCCCGAGCCGCAAACGAGAATCCCGCGCTCGGCCTGAGCTGCGCGAATCCGCTTGCCTACGTCCGAGGCCTGGTCGGGGTAGTCGACGCGAACGCTCGCGTCCTTGACTCCCAGATCGATCGCTTCACAGCCGGCTTGCGCGACGGCCTCGAGTACGGCTTCGCGCAACTCGACACCCCGGTGATCGAACGCGACGGCGACCTTCATCATCCTCTCCTTCCGGAGTGTTTCACGAAACTCGTGCCAGTAGCGCCTGAGCCTGGCTCACGACGTTCTCGGCCGTGAAGCCGAAACGCTTCATCAACTCGTCGCCCGGGGCCGAGGCGCCGAAGTGGTCGATCGCCACGGAGGCGCCGCGATCGCCGACCCAGCGCTGCCAGCCGAGCGAGATGCCGGTCTCGACCGAGAGCCTAAGCGCTACCCCGGAGGGAAGAACGCTCTCGCGGTACTCCTCGCTCTGCTCTTCGAACAGCTCCCAGCACGGCATCGAAACGACGCGCGAAGCGACCCCTTGCTCGAGCAGCGCCTGCGCGGCCTCCAACGCCACGGTCACCTCCGAGCCGGTGGCGATCAAGATCAGCTCAGGCGGCTTGGCCTTGTCGGCTTGCCAGAGAACGTAGGCGCCGCGCTCGACGCCCGACGCGGCTCCCAGGCTCGAGCGATCGAGCACGGGAAGCTTTTGCCTCGAAAGCGCCAGCAATACCGGGCCGTCCTTGCGCTCGATGGCGATCTTCCAGGCGTAGACGGTCTCGTTGGCGTCGGCGGGCCTGACGAACCAGAGATTCGGAATCGCGCGCAGTGTCATGTATTGCTCGATCGGCTGGTGCGTGGGCCCGTCCTCGCCGACTCCGATCGAGTCGTGTGAGTAAACCCACACGACCGGAACGCGGCCGAGCGCCGACAGCCTGATCGCCGGCCGCATGTAGTCGGAGAAGATCAGGAAGGTCGAGCCGTAGGGCTTGACCATGCCGCCGTGCAGCGCGATGCCGTTGACGATTCCGCCCATCGAGTGCTCGCGCACGCCGAAGGCGATGTTGCGCCCGGAATGGGTCGCGGCGAAGATGCCCGCGCCAGGGAATTCGGTCCGGACCGACTCGGCCAGGTCGGCCGAGCCCCCGATCATCGTCGGCGTATAGGGCTCGAGCGCCTGCATCGTCTTGTGACCGGCGTCTCGCGTAGCCATGGCGGCACCGTCGCCGCTCTCGAACTCGGGCAAGGCTTTCTGCCAACCGGGCTTCGGCTCGCCGCGCCAGGCTTGATCCCAATCCTCGCGGGCCGCCGGGAAGGCCACGCTCCAGCGCTCGAAGCGCTCATTCCAATCGGCCTCGAGCGCGGCGCCGCGCTCGAGCTGACTCATGTGCTCGTAGACCTCTTTGGAAACGCCGAAATCGATATCGGGGTCGGCGCCGAGAGCGATCTTGGCCGCGCGCACCTCTTCGACACCGAGCGGCGCGCCGTGGGCCTTGGCCGTATCGACGAGGTGCGGGGCACCGAAGCCGATGTGCGAGCGCACGACCACGAGCGAGGGCCGCTCATGCTCGGCCTTGGCGGCCTCGATCGCCTGGTCTAGCTGGTCGAGGTCGTTGGCGTCGTCGGCCCACTGCACGTGCCAGCCCTGCGCCTCGAGCCGGCGGCCGACGTTGTCGACGCTGAAGGAGAGCGAGGTTGCGCCGTCGATCGTGATGCGGTTGGCGTCGTAGAAGAAGACGAGCTTGCCCAGGCCGAGCTGGCCGGCGATCGAGGCCGCTTCGCTGGAAATCCCCTCCATCAGGTCGCCGTCGGAGCAGATGACGTAGATGTTGTGATCGACGATCTCGTGCCCGGGGCGGTTGAAACGATCGGCTAAAAAGCGCTCGGCGACCGCGAAGCCGACGGCGTTCGAGAATCCCGCGCCGAGCGGGCCGGTGGTCGTCTCGACGCCTGGAGTGACGAAGTGCTCGGGGTGACCGGGCGTGCGCGACTCCCACTGGCGGAACTGCTTCAGGTCGTCGAGGCTGAGGTCGTAGCCGCTCAGGTGCAGAGCCGCGTACTGCAGCACGCAGGCGTGCCCGGCCGAGAGCACGAAGCGGTCGCGATTCGGCCAGTCGGGGTTGGCGGGGTTGTGGCGGAGATGTTTCGCGTAGAGCAAATAGGCGAGCGGCGCCAGCGCCATGGCCGTTCCGGGATGGCCCGAGTTGGCTTTCTGCACGGCGTCCATCGCCAGCGTGCGGATGGTCAGGATCGACTGTTGACGGATGTCTTTCTCGCTCACGTTGCTCCCACTATTGTTCTTACCCAGTTGCTAAACGATATGCGTCACGGCGAAGACGGTAAGCGGTTGGCGGCGATTGAGGTAAGACCGGCCCTCAGGCGCCGACCGAGTCCAGCATCCAGGCCTCGACGTTGTCGAGGTATTTCGGAACCTTCGGCTCTAGGGCCGTGCGCTCGGGTGAGCTGTAGAAGGCGGCGTTGGCCTCGGAGAAGTTGTCGTGCCCGACGATCCAAACGAAACGGCTCTCGTCGTGAACGACCCAGGGCCCAGTAACCGTGAAGCCGTAACGGCGCCTGAGGGGAAGGACTTGCGAACGCCACATTTCGACCCACTCGTCCATGCGGCCCTTCTTCACCTGGTAGATCCGAAGCTGCTGCTCCACGCTCAGCTTCCTTCGAAGGTCGCGATCAACGCCTCGGCCACTACGCTGATCGGCTTTCCGGACAGTTGGCTCGCTTTGCGTAGCCGCGCATAGGCATCCCGCTCGCTCAGTTTCTCCTTCTCCATCAGAAGCCCCTTGGCCCGCTCGACGAGCTTGCGCGCCGCAAGCGCCTCCGCCAGCGAGTCGGCCTCTTCGCGCAGCGCCATCAGCTCGGCGTGACGGGCTCGCGCCGTCTCGATCGCCGGCAGCAGATCGCTCTCGCGGAAGGGCTTGACAAGGTAGCCGTACACCCCAGCGTCGACCGCCCGCGCGATCAGCTCCTGCTGGCCGTAGGCGGTGAGGATGACGATCGGGATCGGTCGCTCTGCGAGGATGCGCTTCGCGGCCTCGATGCCGTCGAGCCGGGGCATCTTCACGTCGAGGATGGCCAGATCCGGCTGTTCCTTGCGGGCCAACTCGACCGCCTCGAGCCCGTCACGAGCCTCGGCGCAAACCTCGAAGCCGGCCCGCTCCAGAAGCTCGCGCAAATCGAGCCGGATGATTGTCTCGTCTTCGGCGATGAGCAGGCGCATGGATTGTCAACCTTAGAGAGGGAAGGAGAGCTCTGCGCGGAGGCCGCTCTCGTTCCGGAGCTCGAGCTTTCCGAATAGCTCGTCCTTGACGAGCGCTCGCACGATCTCGAGCCCGATTCCCTTTCCCTCGCCCGAAATGCCCGGGCCGTTGTCGGCGACCGTCAAATGGACTGCGCCTTCGCTCTGCGACAGCTCAATCGTGATCGCATCGCCGCCGTGCTCGATAGCGTTCTGCAGCAACTCGGTGAAGACGAGCGCGAGGGCTGTTGCCTGATTACCGGGTAGTGAGACCGGCTCGAGCTGTGTGCTCACGCTCTTCGGCGAGCCGAGCCCCTGGACGATGGTGATCCGCAGGCGCTCGATCAAATCGGCCAGTTCGACGTCATCGTCCTGGCGCTTGGTCAGCACCTCGTGCACCGCCGCGATGGCCAGGATGCGATTGACCGAATCGGCCAGCACCTGCTGGGCGTCGACGTTCTCCGCATTCGCGTGCAGCCGCAGCAGCGAGGCCACCGTCTGCAGATTGTTCTTGACGCGGTGATGAATCTCTTGCGCGAGCACCCCGCGCATGACCGCGCGCCCGTGCTCGATCGCCACCGCGGCGTGATGGGCGATCGAGGTGAGCAGCGTTCGCTCTTCGTCCGAGAATGGCGTGTCCTTGTCGCAGACCAGCTCGCCCACCTGGCGCCCGCGCCAGCGCAATGGAATCCTCACGGCGTAGTCGCTGCTCTCTCCCTCGGGCCAGGCAATTCGCCCGTCCTCGAGCACGACGGCGGCGCCGGAGGCCGCGACGGCCTGCATCGTCGTCTTGACGATCGCCTCCAGCGACTCCTCGACGTAGAGCGACTCCGAGACGGCTTCCGAGATCCTGGCCAGCGCCTCGAGCTCGCGGACGCGCCAGCGGGCCTGCTCGTAAAGGCGAGCGTGCTGAATCGACTGAGCGACCTGCCCCGCGATGGCGAGCAGGAGATCGATCTCGGCCTTGCTGAACTTGCGCGGGCGCTTGGTGCGAACGTTGAGCGCGCCTTCGAGCTTCTCGCGCGCCAGGATCGGGACGGCCAGGATCGACTCGTACTCGCCCTCGGGCAAATTCTTGAAGGCCTTGAAGCGCGGATCGAGATTGGCGCCCTCAGCGATCATCACCGGCTGACGTATCGCGGCGGACGAGCCGGTAAGGCCCTCGCCGATGCGCATCCGCGGCTTGCGCTCCTCTTCGCCGAGCTGAGCGCCGAAGGTCGCGCGCAGGGTGAGCGCGTCGCCGCTCTCTTCGTAGAGGTAGACGAAGCAGGCGTCGGCCTCGAGCGCCTCGGCGACCTTGCGCGCGATCAGCGTCATGACCTCGTCGAGGTCGAGGCTAGAGTTGACGGCCTCGGTCGTCTCCGTAAGTAGCTGTAGATGTCGCTCGGACTCATTCATTTAAATGCGATTCTAGGCTTGACGGGCGGCGGGCAGCCGGAACTGCCCTGACAGCCCTGCCGATCCCGCTCAGCGGTACGAGGTACTGCACTTCAAAGCCGCCGCAGCCGAGATGCGCGGCTGCGGCCCACAAAACGCTGTCCCCCGTCCCGCTCACTCCGAACACTGTCCACAACCACGGTCGGCCGAGAACGTTTCTGGGAGCAGACGAGTCTCTGCGCCAAAGGCGCAGAGACTCGTACACAGCGGTCATCCCGACGAAAGTTTTGGCCCGCTTCGCGAGCCGACTTTCGTCGGTTACAGGGTGGGCAAGTAGCGCTCGAGCTCCCAGTTCGTGAGCTGGACACGGTACTCGTCCCACTCCTTGCGCTTGAGGCTGACGTAGTTGTCGAAGATATGGCTCCCGAGCGCCTTCTGTATCAGGCGGGAGTGGGACATCTCCTCGATCGCCTCGCCCAACGTCTCCGGCAGCGAGACGATGCTGCGCTCCTCGCGCTCCTTGGGCGACAGGTGGTAGAGGTTGGTCTCCATCGGGGCAGGGAGCTGGTAGTTGTTCTCGATTCCCTCGAGACCGGCGTGGAGCAGGCAGGCGAAGGCCAGGTAGGGATTGCAGGCCGGATCGGGGCTGCGGAACTCTGCTCTCGTGCCTTCCTCGGAGCCCGGCTTGTAAAGCGGAATCCTGATCAGTGCCGAGCGGTTGCGTTGCGACCAGGCGACGTAGACCGGCGCCTCGAAGCCCGGGACGAGTCGCTTGTAGGAGTTGACCCACTGGGCGAAGATCGCCGATAGCTCGCGAGCGTGCTTTAGCTGGCCGGCGATGAAGCCCTTGCCCTCCTTCGAGAGGTGGTACTTGTCGTTGGCGTCGAAGAAGCCGTTCCGCTCGCCGCGGAAGAGGGACTGATGGATATGCATGCCCGAGCCGTTCTCGCCAAAGATCGGCTTGGGCATGAAGGTCGCGTAACAGCCGTTCTTGGCCGCGATCTCTTTCACGATAAGACGGTAGGTGAGGGTGGCGTCGGCCATCGCCAGCGCGTCGGTGTAGCGCATGTCGATCTCGTGCTGGGAGGGCCCGACCTCGTGGTGCGAGTACTCGATTTGGATTCCCATTCCCTCCAGCGCCCGGGTGGTCTCGGCGCGGAGCTCGGCGGCGGCGTCCATGGTCGTCTGCGCGAAGTAGCCGCCCTCGTCGAGCGGTTCGGTGCCCTTGGAGTCCTTGAAGAGGAAGTACTCGAGCTCGGGGCCGACGTTGAAGGTGTCGAAACCCATCGACTTCATCCGCTCGAGCGCCCGGCGTAGTGCATGGCGCGGGTCGCCTTCGTAGGGCTTGCCGTCTGGAGTGACGATGTCGCAGATCATGCGAACGGTCCTCGTCTCGCCTTCTCGCCAAGGCAGGACGGCGTAGGTCGTCGGGTCGGGGATGGCGACCATGTCGGATTCCTCGATCGCGTTGAAGCCGGTGATCGAGGAGCCGTCGAAGCCCATCCCGTCGTTGAGCGCATCTTCGAGCTGCCAGGGAGTGATGGCGAAGCTTTTTAGGTGCCCCTCGAGATCCGTGAACCAGAGCAGGACCATCTGTACGCCATCGGCCTGCACACTCTCCAGAACGCGCTTGCGGTCGGCGGGATCCGAAGTCGCCCGATCCTTCGTCGTTACCTTGGCCACCTGACTCACTCCCTCCGTCGACTGGTAAATAACTAAGACCCGAAACTCTAGTTGTAGCCGCACCTCGAGGCGTCCCGCCGAGCGGATAAAGCCAACAAGGAGGGTGCTGCGCGCGCTTGCGTACTACCACCGTCGCGAGGGCGCGCGCGCCCGGCCGCGATTTGACAAGCAGTTTAGGACACGGCATTCTTAAAGACAGACGAAGTGCCGACGATGGCAGTCGTCGAGGCAACGGGGCCTCAGGATGTGGTACGTCCGGGCCCTTTTTTCGTGCTCAAGCCCGGAACCGGTCAGGTTCTGGGCCTTTTTTGTTGGACCAATCAATGGGGAGGAAAACCTAAATGTCGGACATGGATATCGAGCTCAAGCAGTACATCGAGGCGGGCACCTCGGTCGCCCCGAAAGATGCGCTCGAGTTCGCCGAGGGTGTCGAGACCAAGATCGTCGATCTCAAGTTCGTCGATCTGCTCGGGCGCTGGCAGCACGTCTCTATGCCACTCAGCGCCTTCGACGAGTCGGCGTTCGCAGAGGGCATCGGATTCGACGGCTCCTCGATCAGGGGCTGGCAGGCGATCGACGAGTCGGACATGTTGCTCATCCCCGACCCGGCGACCGCGATCGTCGATCCCTTCACCGCGGATGCGACGCTCTCGCTCATTTGCGACATCCGCGATCCGATCACGGGCGGTCCCTACGACAAGGACCCGCGCTTCGTCGCCAAGCGAGCCGAGGAGTACCTGCGCTCAACCGGTGTGGCAGACACCGTCAACATCGGACCTGAGTGTGAATTCTTCGTCTTCGACTCGGTCTCGTATGAGCTCGAGCCGCAGCGCACCGGTTACGCGATCGACTCCGGGGAAGCGCACTGGAACAGCGGCAAGCCCGGCCTCGGCTACACGATCCGCGAGAAGGAGGGCTACTTCCCGCCCGCTCCGCACGACACGCTGCAGGACCTCCGCTCCGAAATGGTGCTGACGCTCGGAGAGCTCGGAATCGGCTGCGAGTTCCATCACCACGAGGTCGCGAGCGCGGGTCAGTGCGAGATCAACATGCGCTTCGACTCGCTACGCAAGATGGCCGATCAGGTCATGGTCTATAAGTACGTCGCCAAGAACGTCGCTCGGCGCGCCGGCAAGTCGGTGACCTTCATGCCGAAGCCCTTGTTCGGCGACAACGGCTCGGGCATGCACGTGCACCAGTCGCTGTGGAAGGAAGGTACACCGCTCTTTGCCGACAGGTCCGGCTACGCGGGCCTCTCGCAGTTGGCGCGCAGCTACATCGGCGGCTTGCTCAAACATGCGCCGGCGATACTCGCCTTCTGCGCTCCGACGACGAACAGCTATCGCCGCCTCGTGCCCGGTTACGAGGCGCCGGTCAATCTCGTCTACTCGCAGCGCAACCGCTCCGCCTGCATCCGTGTTCCGATGTACTCGGAGTCGCCCAAGGCTAAGCGGCTCGAGTTCCGCCCGCCAGACGTCACGGCGAACCCCTATCTCGCCTTCTCGGCGATGCTGATGGCGGGGCTGGACGGGATCGAGAAGGGCATCGACGCGGGTGAGCCGGCCGACTTCGACCTGTTCGAAGAGGCCTCCGATATTCCGCAGGTTCCGGGCTCGCTGGAGGAGGCGCTCGACGCGCTCGAGGCTGATCACGAGTTCCTGCTCAAGGGCGGCGTCTTCAGCGAAGACCTGATCCGCACCTGGATCGATTGGAAGAGAGAGCACGAGGTCGACTTCGTGCGGCTGCGTCCGCATCCGGCTGAGTTCGCCCTCTACTACGACGCCTAGGACAGACGGACGACGACGGCGCTGGGGGAGCCACCTGGCTCCCCCAGCGGATTCAAGCGAAGGAGGAGGCGTCCGGAAAGGTTCCCGACAGTTACGGAACCGAAGCGCATTCGCACATCGCCATCCCGGGCGTGTCCGCTCCGGCGATGGCTCAAGGAGCGTCGGCGGCTTTGAGCGAAACCGTCGCGCTTCCTACCCCGAGCGAGGTTCGTCCGAGCGAGGGATAGGACTCCCCAGAGAGGCAAGGGCCCGACCAGACTCGGGCCCTTGCCGCATTTATAGCTCTCCATTTTGCTCGGCTAGTAAAAGCGCGCGCGGATCGCGGGCGAGCAGAGTGGCAATGCTCTGCAGGTCGTCGGTGCAGGTCGAGACCGACCCGGCCGCTCCCCAGAGCCCGAGCATGGCGATCGCGTCGTCCGCGGTTGGCCGAGCGAATCGAGACCGGGCTCACGTCAGCGAGAGCCGCTTCTTCGCGGCCTTGACAGCATCCTTCACCGCGCCGGGCCCGGGCGCCTGGCGCTTGGCGACACTCTCGGCGGCGGATGTCGGCGGCGCGAAGCTGCCGTCCTTGACCGAGCGGGCGACCCCACCGTAGGCGTCACGGAAGGGCGCTCCCTCGGCGACGAGCTTCTCGGCGGCGTCGGTGGCCAGTAACAACGGGTCGGAGGCCGCCTCGGCCATCCGCTCGCGCTTGAACTCGACGTGGTGTACGAGCGCGGCGAGCGCGGCGAGCGCGCCACGCAGGTCGCGCCTGGCCGAGAAGACCGCCTCTTTGTCTTCCTGCAGATCCTGGTTGTAGGCGAGCGGTAAGCCCTTGAGAACGGCCAGCAGGCCCGCAAGGCGGCCGGCGGCCGTGCCCGCCTTGCCACGCACCAGCTCGGCCACGTCCGGGTTCAGCTTCTGCGGCATCATCGAGGAGCCCGTCGCCGCCTCCTCGGGCAGGCGCAGGAAGCCGTACTCGGCGCTCGCCCATAAGCACAACTCCATCGCCATGCGCGAGAGGTGCGAGAAGCAGGCGGCGACGGCGTACAGATAGTCGAGCGCGAAGTCGCGGTCGGCGACGGCGTCGAGCGAGTTGCGCATCTGCCCCTCGGGCGCCGGTAACGGCAGCGTCGAGCCGGCCAAAGCGCCGGCTCCGAGCGGGCTCGGCGTGGACGAAGCTGCGGCGGCCGAGAAGCGCACGAGATCGCGCTCCAGCATCTCCACCCAGGCCAGTAGGTGATGCCCGAGAGTCACCGGTTGGGCGCGTTGCATGTGCGTGTAGCCGGGAATCAGCGTCTCGGCCTCCGTTTCGGCCCGGTTGAGTAGTACGGATGCCAGCAGGCGGACTCCCTCGCTCGCCTCCTTGCAGGCATCGAGCGCGTAGAGGCGCATCGCCGCCACGACTTGATCGTTGCGCGAGCGGCCGGCGTGAATCTTGCGGCCCAGATCGCCGAGCAGGCGCTCGATCGCGGAGTGGACGTCCTCGTCGGCATCGGTCACGCCGCCCTCGCGGGCGATCCGGTCGAGCGCCTCGGAAATCTGCACCAGTTCCTCGGCGCTGATGAGTCCAGCTCCGCGCAAGCGCTCGGCGTGCTGCTTGGAGGCCGCGCAGTCGTAGGGAAGAAGCTCGCGGTCGGGTGCGCGCAGAAATTCCGCCACTTCCGGCGCAAGCTTCTTCTCGACTCTGTCAGACCAAAGTGGCATTACGAACTCAGTTCGGGATGAAGACGGAGTGCGTCGTTCTGAAAGGAGTTCTAAACATCTATCCGTTCTTTCTCGCCCGGGCCGCGACGGCCTCCGTCTCGAGCGAGAGGAGGGTGATCAGGCCCTCGGCCGCCTTGTGCGGGAAGGTATCGGATGCCCCGTAGGAAGCGAGCGTCTCGGAGTACAGAGCGTTGTCGGAGCGCCGTCCGACGACCACGGCCTGTCCGCCCTGCAGGCGCAGCCGCACCTCGCCGCTGACCAGCGTTTGCGTGTGGTCGACGAAGGCGTCGATCGCCTCGCGCGCCGGGCTGAACCACTTGCCCTCGTAGACGATCTCCGTCCAGCGCACCTCGAGATAGTGCTTCAGGCGCAGCTCGTCCCGGGTCAGGATTAGATCTTCCAGCGCCTTGTGCGCCTCGATCAGGGCGATCGCGGCCGGTGCCTCGTAGACCTCGCGGCTCTTGATGCCGATAGCGCGGTTCTCGATCATGTCGATGCGGCCGATTCCGTAGGCGCCGGCCTCGACGTTCATCCGGTGGATGAGCTCGTGAGCGGGCAGCTTCTTACCGTCGAGCGAAACCGGGACGCCGGCCTCGAAGCCGATCACGATCTCCTTTGGCGCGGGCGCCTTGGTCGGGTCGGACGTCATCGTGTAGGGCTCCTCGGGCGGAGCGTTCCAGGCGTCCTCGAGCATCCCGGACTCGATCGCGCGCCCGAACAGGTTCTCGTCGATCGAATAGGGCGATTCCTTGCTGTTGGTGATCGGAATGCCGCGCTCCTGCGCGTAGACGATCTCCTCCTCGCGCGTACGCGCCTTATCGCGCAGCGGAGCGATCACCTTGACGCCCGGGTAGTTGGCTTTGAAGGCGTAGTCGAAGCGAAGCTGGTCGTTGCCCTTGCTGGTGCAGCCATGCACGAGCGCCTCGGCCTTGTTCTTGAGGGCCACTTCGGCAACCGCGCCCGCGATAAGGGGGCGCGAGAGAGCCGAGACGAGGGGATATCGTCCCTCGTAGAGCGCGTTGGTCTTGATCGCCTGGGCGACGATGCCGCTCGCGAAGCGCTCTTTCAGGTCGAGCACGATGATCTCCTTGGCGCCGGCGACCTCGCCGCGCTCGATCGCCTGCTCCAGGTCGTACTCCTGGCCGACGTCGGCCATCACAGCCACGACGTCATCGAAGCCGTAGTCCTCTTTCAGCCAGCAGATCGCGCAGGTGGTGTCCAGGCCACCCGAATAACAAAGTACCGCGGTCTTACTCATCTCGACTCCTCATCTCTTGTCGTTCTCGATGTCTAATCCGGCCAGGAACTCGGCTCGGAGCTCCTCGGCAAGCTCGGCGCCCGTCATTCCTTCGCAGGCCACGACGAAAATCGTGTTCTCGCCCGCGAGGGTGGCGAGGATGTGCGGCAGGTGGGCGTCGTCGACTTCCTGAGCCAGCGCTCCGGCGAAGCCCGGTGGTGTTGTCAGGACGACCAGATTCGCGCTCGATTCGCAGCTCAGAGCCCAGCGCTTGAAGGCCTCTGCGAGCTGCGTCTGACGGCGATGACCGTTCGCTCCGGCGGCCGGCGCGTAGACGAGCCTCCCACCCGCGCCGCGCACTTTTACCAGCCCAAGCTCCGTGATGTCGCGCGAGACGGTCGTCTGCACGGCTTCGTAGCCGAGCTCGTGCAGGGCCTGAGCCAACTCATCCTGAGTCGCGATCTCGCGCTCGCGGACGAGGCGCAGGATCACAGCGTGGCGATCGCTCTTTTTCATGCCAGTACCTCCCGAAGAGTTGCGAGGGCCTGATCGACCAATCTCGCCGAGACGGTGAGAGGAGGCGTCAGCCGGATCGAATCGGTTCCGCAGGTGGTGATGAGCAGCCGTTGCTCGAGCGCTCTTGCCGCGACGTCGGCGGCGGCGCCTTCCACGTCGGCACCAATCAGAAGGCCGGCGCCTCGTACCTCCGAGACGCCGGGAAGCCCGCGCAACCCCGATGCCAGGCGCTCGCCCATCGCACGCGCGTTCGCGAGCAGTTCCTCGTCGATCGCATCGACGACGGCGCAAGCGGCGGCGCAGGACACGGGGTTACCGCCGAAGGTCGAGGCGTGGTCGCCCGGCTCGAGCCCGCCGCTGACGCCGTCCGCCACCAGCAGCGCGCCGATCGGAAGACCGTTGGCCAGCCCCTTGGCCAGCGTGACCAGGTCGGGCTTCACACCCAGCTTCTCGAAGGCGAAGAAGGAGCCCGTCCTGCCGACGCCGGTCTGTACCTCGTCGAAGCAGAGCAGCGCGCCGAGCTCGTCGGCGAGCGCGCGGGCCGTCCGTGCGAACTCGACGTCGACCGGGCGCACTCCGCCCTCGGCCAGAATCGGCTCCATGATGATCAGCCCGGTGTCGGCCAGCGCGGCGGCGCGCAGCGAGAGCGAGTTGTTGAGAAAGGCGAAGCTGACCTGGTTGAGCAGCGGCGCGAACGTCTCGCGCTTGGCGGCCTGCCCGGTGATCGAGAGGCTTCCCATCGTGCGCCCGTGGAACGATCCTTCGAGCGCAACGGCGCCGACCTTGCCGGTTGCCTTGCGCGCGTACTTGATCGCCGCCTCGATCGCCTCGGTGCCCGAGTTGCAGAAGAAGGTCCGGGCGCCGCCGAAGCGATCGGAGAGCTTCTTCGCCAGCTCCATCACCGGGATCGTCCAGTAGAGATTGGATACGTGCCAGAGTCGATCGAGCTGCTCGTGCGCGGCGCGGGTGGAGGCGGGGTGGCGATGCCCCAGCCCGATCACGGCGATACCGCCGGCGAAGTCGAGATAGCGCTCGCCGTTGTCATCGGTCAGCCAGCAGCCGTCGCCCTCGACGAAGGTGACGGGCGCGCGGGCGTAGATCGGCAGCAGGTTCGTCTCGATCATCTTCGTCATGCGATCACCGCCGTCTCGCCGATCTCGGCGATGACGCCCTGGTGGGCGGCGTGCACCGCGGCGCGGAGCTTGGGAATGATCCCGCCCTTGAGCTCGCCGCTATCCAGCAGCAGCTCGGCCTCATGGGCATGAATCGAGGCGACGACCTCGTCGCCCATCAGCAGCCCGGGCACGTCGGTGACGAAATGGACGCGCTCGGCCCCGATACCGACCGCGAGCATCGCCGCCGCCTCGTCGGCGTTGACGTTGAGCGGTCCGCGCGCGAGCGGAGCGATCACCGGCACTCGCCCGGCGGCGAGCGCTTCGGTCACCGCTGCGGGCGAGCTCGGGAGCGGATTCCCGACCAGGCCCAGCTCGCTCGCCTGCTCGGCTTCGAGCCCGATCTCGTCGCCCATCAGGCCGACGGCGCGCTCGCCGACGGCCTCTACAAGCTCGCGGTTGACCTGCGCCATTGCCTGGCGCACGACTTCCAGCGCCTCCGGCGTAGTCACGCGCCGGCCGTGGACGAAGGTGACCTCGATTCCGCGCTTCGCCATCTCGAGCGAGATCTGCGGCCCCGCGCCGTGCACGATGCAAACCTCGTGGCCCTGATCTGCGAGCGCGAGCGGATACGAGATCGCGTCGCGGGCGACGGCGCCACCCAGCTTGACGACGATCCGGCTCACGTTGTGTACTCCGCGTTCAGACGCACGTACTCGTAGGAGAGGTCGGAGGCGAGATAGGCGGCCTCGCCGTCACCGAGTCCGAGATCGAGATCGATCACGCAACTCACGCCTTCCATGGACGGTGTGGCCTCGATGTAGGCGCCGTCGGTCAGCACCTGCGTGCCGTTGAAGGCCAGCGTCACCTTGCCCGGGTCGAGCTCTGCGTAGCTTCCGTGCCAGGGCGCCGAGCCGGCGGCCATCATCACCCGGCCCCAGTTCGGGTCGCGTCCGAACACCGCCGTCTTGACCAGTGGGGAGGAGGCGATACGGGCCGCGATCGCCACCGCCTGGTCCTCGTCGGTGGCGCCGCTCACGTTCACCTCCATCAGCACGGTGAAGCCTTCGGCGTCCTTGACGATCTGCTCGGCCAACTCGTGGCAGACCTGCGCCAGCGACTGCTCGAACTCCTGGTCGGTCGCCTCGCCTCGCTCGACCTTGCCGGCACCGTTCGCCAGCAGGATCACGGTGTCGTTGGTCGAGCAGTCGCCGTCTACCGAGATGCGATTGAAGCTGTGCTCGACGGCCGGGCGCAGGAACCGCTCGGGCTCGCCCGGCCGGAGCGGATAGTCGGTCGTGATGACGGCGAGCATCGTCGCCAGCTGGGGATGGATCATCGCTGCGCCCTTGGCCATTCCTCCCACCGTGAAGCCGGCGCCCGAAGCGGTCGTCTGCTTGGAGCGCGTGTCGGTGGTCATGATCGCGTGGGCCGCGTCGCCGCCGCCCGTCTCGGAAAGCGCCGCTGCCGCGACGGCAAGCCCCGGCAGGAGCTGGTCGAGCGGCAGCCTGACCCCGATCACGCCGGTCGAGCAAACCAGGATCTCTTCGCTCGAGAGGTTCAGCAGCTGGGCTGCCTCGTCGGCGGTGGCCAGAGCGTCGAGCTCGCCGCGCTCGCCGGTGGCGGCATTGGCGCAGCCGGAGTTGAGGACGATCGCCTGCGGTTGCGCCTGCGCCAGGTGCCGGCGCGAGACGGTGACCGGCGCGGCTTGCACCCTGTTCTGGGTGAACATCGCGGCGCCGACCGCGGGCTCCGTCGAGCGGACGAGCGCCAGGTCGAGCCCCTCCGTCTTCATTCCGGCGCGAACGCCGCAAGCCAGAAACCCCTTGGCGGCTGTCACACTCATGCGCTCAGAATCCCGATCCGGAGCCCGGCCGTCTCCTCCAGCCCGAGTGCCAGGTTGGCATTCTGCACCGCCTGCCCGGCGGCGCCCTTGCCGAGGTTGTCGAGCGCACAGACGACGATGGTGGCGTCCGTCGCCGTGTCGGCGAAAGCGTTGATCTCGACGCAATCGGTCTCCTGCATCCGGCGCAGGTTGGGGACCGCGCCTTCCGGCAGCACGTTCACCAGCGGCGCCGAGGCGTAGGCGCTCGCGAGCTTGGCCCGCGCCGCCTTGGCGTCGATCCCGCGCAGATACGAAGTGGCGACGATGCCGCGCCTGATCGGTAGCAGATGGGGCACGAACGTGGGGGTGAAGCCCAGGAACTGCGCCATCTCGGGCACATGCTGATGAACGCCGATCTTGTAGGGGACGACGGTCTCGAGCACGGCGCCTGCGTGCAGCACCGGGCTCGGGCTCCGGCCCGCGCCGGTCGTGCCGGACTTGCCGTCGACGACAACGGTCGCCGGGTCGAGGTCGTCCTTGAGCGGAGCGAGCGAGAGCAGGGTGGCCGTCACGTAGCAGCCGGGGCTGGCGATGAGCTTTCCCGTCGGGGGCGCCAGCTCGGGGAGCGCGAAGCACCAGTCCACAAGAGACTCGGGCTTGGGATGAGCGAAGCCGTACCAGCGCTCGTAGGCAGAGGCGTCTTTGAGCCGGTGCGCACCGGAGAGATCGACCACCACGGCGCCGACAGGAGGCTCGACGGCCGCCGCCCGTTCGTTCTCCATGCAGAGAAAGATCAGCTCGGCGCCGCTTGCCAGCGCCTGCTCGTTCGAGACCAGCTCGAGCTCGGCGATCTCGCTGGCGGCGAGGCGCGGATCGAGCACGCTTGCCGGCCTACCGGCAAACGTATTCGAGCCAAGCGCTATCAGCTCCAGCTCGGGGTGGAAGAGGACGCGGTCTAGCGTCTCCTGGCCGGTGTAACCGGCCGTCCCGATGATCGCAGTTGAGATCACTCGCGTATTATGCAGATTCTCGCGTATCATGCAAGCCCCTATGCGGGAGCAATTCTTGTTCTGGAGGGCGGAGCCTTCTTCGAAGGTCGCGCCGTCAGCGCCGGCGAAGCCCGCTTCACGACCGCTACGGCGGGCTGCGAAGAAGCCGTCACCGATTCTAGCTAGGTGACGAGCGGCGGCGAAACTGCCGCGGAGGTCCGTTCGTACGCGCTTCGCGCCGCCGCGGCCTAATGACTACAGGGCGGAATCGGCGGAAGCGACTTCAGCGGCACGTAGTAGATATTCGTGATCGCGTGGTCGGCCTTCTTCTTCGAAGGCGTAAGCAATACGAAAGCGTTGGGCCCAGTCATGGCCCAACCACCACGGAGGATTCGGACGTAGCGGCCGGCGACCGTGTCTACGACGAAAGTCTTGAGAGGGACACCGAACGTCGTGTACCGCCCCCAGACCTCGTCGAACGGAATTCCTAGCAACTCGGCGTGCCGGCCGACGACGACGCGTTTTGCTGCGACGCTAAGCGACGGCGACCACCAAAGCGAAGTTTGATAGTTAGTCGCGTATATCAGCGTCCCACCGCTAGACGCGGGCCAGATGGGCCCTCGTAGCTTGCGAAGCGCTGGAGGTGCGACAACCGCGCGGCCCGTTCTGGCATCGGCGGCTCTCATCTCGGTCAGCGCGCCCTTCTTCATCGATTCGGGCCAGATCACTCGAGGACCGTCGATCAGGAATGAGCCGGATGGGTGCCCGCGGCGAATGACCCGGTCGCGGCCACTGGCGAGTTCGACGACGTGGATCTCGCCTATTTCGTTCGGGCCCGCGCCCTGCTCCCAGGTGGCGTAGCCGCGATGTGCGACCGGCGCCTGCCACGCGCTAGGCCAGAACTCGCCGGAAGGCGAACGAGTCGCCGCTCCGATCCGACGTACGCGGCCGGTGCGGGAATCCCAAGACCAGACCGTGAAATCGCGGAGATCGTCTTCGAGCGAGTGGTACTCGGCCCAGACCAGCCAGCGCCCGTCGAAGTCACCAGCCGCCTGATAATTGACGGGGTCGGTGAAGCGCTTGATCTTGGTGTAGCGACTGCTCAGCGCGTCGATCTTGACCACTCCCGAGTACTCCTTGCCGTAGATCTCGGCGAAGAAGGAGCGCTCATCGTTCGCAAGCGCTAACGGACTTATCGAGACACGGTGCGAGAGCGCGACTACTCGGCCGTCGAGGATCTTTCTCCAAGCGGCATTCGGTTTCACCTTGCACCATGCCTGTCGCAAGCGAGAGCCTCTGGCTGCTCCAGAAGGCTGCGATCCGGACTGGCAACTAGCAGTCAAGAGGCAGGCGAGTACGAGCGCCGCGGCGGACCAGCGCCCGCCGCGGCTGCTCTTACGCATCGGATTACCAAACGTAGCCACGACCGCCAACAATATGAGCAATGCGGTGGCTGGGGAGATCCGAGTAGGCAGGGACATCTGGCGCCCAGGAGATCATGGTCATAGAAACGCCATGTACGGAATCCTCGTACTTAGTCCACGTCGTACCCCCGTCGTCAACCGAATAGCCATAGATATCGAACCAGTGTTTGACAGTCGTGGTTCGAGGATGGCCTACGAGCCAAAACTCCGAATATTGCGTAGTCCATGCGTTGCCGATCACCGGCGCGCCAGCCAGCCAGATGTCGCCCGTCAGACGCGTCTTGTATGTCTCGACCTCCTGATCTCCGGGCGAGGCGGAAACGTCCTGCGGGACGTACTTGAATGACTGATACGTGTTCATCACGTCGGGCACGGGGTGGCCGGTCTCTGTGGGCCCGCCCGACCAGGCTGTCCCGCCGGCCTCCGTCGTGCCCAGCTTAGGAGCGAGAAACTCCTGTGAGTAATCGTGGTGGAGCTGTCCCAGAGCCTCGTGCACCGTGGCCGGGCCACACCAGTACGACCTTTTCTGAGGCGTCTGGTTCTTGGCCACGTTCGATGCGGTTGGCACGCCGGAGGCTGTCGTGGAAGCCGCCGCGAGTGTCGAGGCCGAGCTCACGCCGAGGGCGCCTAGGTTGGCCTTCGTTTTAGTGGCACTTGCCTGTCCGGAGAGGGCATTCGCGATCGTCTGATCCTTCAGTTCCACTAGCTGTTGTTGGTAGGTAGTCAGCGGTATGTGCGGATCTGTATCGGTTGCCGCCTTGTAGGCGGCCTCGTTGCTCGCCGTTTCTGCTCCCGCCGTAAGCACGCCTGTCGGCGCGAGCGAGGCGCAGAGAATCCCAGCCGCGACCAGCGCGACCTTTTTGATCGTTGTCATATGGAATCTCCCTTTGAGCGGATCGGAACGGCGCGATCATAGGTCGCGGCAGAGTGGCCGGCAAGATGTCCAAACCGGGCATGGCTGCAAGGAACGCGTCCATTTCGGACGCGACCTATTTCGGCTTATGCTTGAGCTGAAGCCGGGGGTCCTCCCCGCGGATTGGAACACCCTGGGCTATGCCTCCGGCTTTATTTCAGGCACTGAAGACGCCGGCTCCCAGGCTCAGGGGCTCGAGGCCGTCACCCCGCAAAACCGGCCCTCAATAGCCCCGAAGACACGTTTTTGGTAAAAACACCCCCTCCGGGGGAGAAAGATGCCCCAAAATCGGGACACTTTCTTGCGCGCGAAACGCCGAAAAAGAACCTGATGGCGCGCATCCATTGTTTTCGCGTGCGGGGCGGTCTGCGAGCGATTCTTCTGACCGGTGCCTTGGCTTGCGTCGGTGTTCTCTTTACCACGACTGCCGCCGCCGGCCCTAACACGTCTTATTCGCTTACGCCGGCGGCGCACGATTCGCCTTCGGCCGAGAGCATCGTTCGCTTCGATTCCGGTACCTCCGCAGACGAGATGCGCCAGATCGTCTCGGATGCGGGGGGAGAAGTGGCCTCCGTGATGCCCGAGATCTCCGCGGCCGCCGTTCGTACGGACTCGGCCGCCTTCACCGACGAGATCGATGCCAGTCCCAAGGTCAGCGCCGTCTTCGTCGATCGCTACATCTCCTGGGGCTCATCTGACAGCAGCCTCGCCGGAGACGGCAAGCTTCCCGCCTCCTACGTGCCGAAGTGGGGAAGTTCGTTCTCCTTCCCCGACCCGCTGCACGACGCGGCGGCTCCCAACGCCGAAGGAATCGTTCAGTGGGACGACAACCGGATGGACGTTCCGGCCGCCTGGAAAAAGACGAAGGGCGACAAGTCGATCGTCGTCGCGGTGCTCGACACCGGCGTCCAGGGCGATACAACGGAGTTGCGCTCGAACTTCGATTCGAGAACGTCCGAGAATGCTCTCGACTGTAAGTCGATCATCCGCGATTACGGTCTCGGCTTCCTCACCGACAACGGAATCCTCGACGAGTGCCGAAACGGCGATCTCGATGGACACGGAACCTGGGTAGCCAGCCGTATCGGCGCGGCGGCCAACGGGTTCGGCTCGAACGGAGTCTCGCCGAAGGTGACGATTCGTAGCTACAAGGTTCTCGCCGGCGACTTCGGCGGGCTGACCAGCTGGATCGTCGGCGGCATGATCGATGCCTGTCACGACGGAGCCGACATCCTCAACATGTCGATCGAAGGTTACGACGATCCGACGCTCGACGCCGACGCGCAGGACTATCTGCTCTGGGCCGACGCGGTCAAGTACTGCCGCTCGCGCGGAACGGCGATCGTCGCGGCGGCCGGTAACGAGCACGTTCGCGTCGAGAACGCCAACCTGAGAGTCGCGGGGCAGAAGTTTGTCGGCGCCGGCCAGGTTGCCACCGGCTCGAAGGGAATCGGCACTGTTTATCCCGGCGACTCGATCGAGCCCTACGTCACCGATCTGCGCGGCATGCTGCTGGTGCCGGGCGGAGTTCCGGGCGTGATTGCCGTCTCGGCGACTTCCAACGAAGTGGTGAACGCACCCGACGCCGATCCCTCCGTTCGCTGGCCGGCGAACCGGGTAGGCGCTCGCGACCAACTCGCCTACTACTCGAACTACGGCCCGCGCATCGATCTCGCGGCACCGGGCGGAGCGCGCCAGTTCAACATCGCGCTCTTCGACGGCGGACTGAACGACGTGCTGTCGGGCGGATACGGCTCCTTCTCGGCCGTCGGTGCGAATTCCGCCTACTGCAACGACCCTGAGCTTTCAGCCTCGTACAACTCCGACTGCTTCACGATCGCCGGGCAAGGCTTCGCCTGGTCGCAGGGAACCTCAATGTCCGCTCCCAACGTCACCGGCGTTGCCGTCCTGACGCTCGCGGCTCACCCTCGCTTGCGGAACAATCCCGACGCGCTACTGGCTCGCCTGGAGAAGACGGCCAACGACGGAGTCACGAACTACACCGGTCCGAACGATCCGAACAACAAAACGGCCGCGATCGACGGTACGCCCTGCGACACGGGCTACTGCCACCTCGATTTCAAGCACGCGATCTCGTCGGACGACGCCTACGGGGCGGGCATCGTCGACGCCGGCGCTGCAGTCTCCTAACTTGTCGCCTCTCCGGTAGCGACCGGGGCGGTGCTCTCCTCGGCTTCCTGCGTGGAGCCCTCGTGCTCATCCTCCAATCGGGCGACATTGCCCTTGGGGCACACCCGCTTGAAGTCGCGTAGAGCGTTCTCCCAGTCGCCGAGCAGTACCTCGGCGCGCGGCGAGCCAGTGAGCTCGAGGTGCTGCTCGACCAGCTCGCGCAGGGTCGCGGCAGCTGCTTTCCCAAGCGGTTCGGCAGCGACCAGGTCGGGGTTCATGCGAGTTTCCAGCAGCCCGTCGGGGTCGTAGACGAAGGCCTGGCCGCCGCTCATGCCGGCGCCCACGTTGCGACCGAACTCGCCCAGGATGACGACAGTTCCGGAGGTCATGTACTCGCACGGATGAGCGCCGGTGCCCTCGACGACGGCGACGGCGCCGGAGTTCCTGACGGCGAAGCGCCCGCCCACGCTCCCGGCGATGTGCAGCCGGCCGCCTGTCGCCCCGTAGAGCAGCGTGTTGCCGGCCAGGACGGGATGACCCGTGACCTCTGCTCCCGGCCGAATGACGATCGTGCCGCCGTTCATGCCCTTGCCGACGTAGTCGTTGGCGGCGCCCGTGAGCTCGAAGGTAATGCCGTCGGCCAGGTAGGCGCCGAAGCTCTGCCCGGCCGAGCCACGGAAGCGAATCAGCACGGAGCCTGGCGGCGCGCCGAAGCCGAAGCGCTCGCCGACGTCACCGCCGAGCCGCGCGCCCACCGTGCGATCGCCGTTCCGGATCTCGTACTCGAGCTCGATTGAGACGTTCCGCTCGAGGATCTCGGCCGCGTCGGCGGAGATCCGGTCGCCCAGCTCGCCACCCACCGCGTCGATAGGCAGCTCGCCGTTGTAGCGGAACGGGCCCTCGCCCTCGCGCACCAGTAGCGGCGAGAGATCGAGCAGGTCCTTGCGCGCGTTGCCGGTCTTCTCTTGGCGCAGCAGGTCGGTGCGCCCGGTCGCCTCGTCCAGCGAGTGCAGCCCGAGCGAGGCCAGCAGGCGCCTTACCTCCTCGGCCACGAAGAGCAGATAGCCGGCAACCTTCTCGGGCGTGCCGGTGAAGCGGGCGCGCAGCTCCGGACGCTGGGTGGCGACGCCGACCGGGCAGCTGTCTAGGTGGCAGGCGCGCACCATCAGGCAGCCTTCGGCCAGGAGCAGCGCCGTGCCGAAGCTGAACTCGTCGGCGCCGAGGAGCGCCGCGACGACCACGTCGCGCCCGGTCTTGAAGCCGCCGTCCACGCGCACGCGCACGCGGCCGCGCAGGCCTTCGGAGACGAGCGCCTGCTGCGTCTCGGCCAGGCCGAGCTCCCAGGGCGCGCCTGCGTTCTTGATCGAGGAGAGCGGGCTGGCGCCGGTGCCGCCGTCGCAGCCGGCGATGTGAACGATGTTTGCGAGCGCCTTGACCACGCCCGCGGCGACGATGCCCACGCCTGCCTCGGCGACCAGCTTGACGGAGATCTCGGCGCTCGGGTTCGCCTGCCTGAGGTCGAAGATGAGCTGGGCGAGGTCCTCGATCGAGTAGATGTCGTGGTGCGGAGGCGGTGAGATCAGCGCCACCCCGGGCTCGGTGTGACGCAGCCTGGCGATCTCGGGCGAGACCTTGTGACCGGGCAGCTGACCGCCCTCGCCGGGCTTGGCGCCCTGCGCGATCTTGATCTGCAGCTCCTTGCCCGAGCGCAGGTAGGGCGGAGTCACGCCGAAACGGCCCGAGGCGACCTGCTTGATGGTCGAGTTGTTGGGCGTTCCGTAGCGCTCGAGCGCCTCGCCGCCCTCGCCCGAGTTGGAGCGAGCGCCGATCATGCTCAGGGCGGCCGCGAGCGTCTCGTGCGCCTCGGCCGAGAGAGCTCCCTGACTCATGGCGCCCGACGAGAAGCGTTTGGTGATCTCGGAGGCCGGCTCTACCTCTTCCAACGGAATCTGTGAGCCAGCCGGGACGAGCTCGAGGAGATCGCGCAGCTCGAGCGCCTCGCGCTCGTTCACGAGCTTGGCGAACTTCTCGTAAACCTCCCAGCGCCCGTCTTTGACAGCCTGACGCAGAAGAGCGCCCGGCCCGTCTGGGCCCCGCCCATCAGAGCTCGCGATGCTCTGGCGCAGGGCGCTGATCACCTCGCCGGTGGTGGCGTGCTGCTCGCCGTTCTGGCGCCACTTGATGTTGCCGGGGTTCTCGACCTCGGGCTCGCGTCCGAAGGCATCGCCGATGTGCTCCCAGGCGTCGGCCTCCAGCTCGCTGAAGCCGGCACCGCCGATCGCCGAGGCGGTGTTGGCGAAGGCGGCCTTCATGACTTCATCGGCCAGCCCGATCGCCTCGAAGATCTCGGCGCCGCAGTAGCTGGCCACGTCCGAGATGCCCATCTTGGACATGATCTTGAGCACGCCGTCCTCGATCGCCGTGCGGAAGCGCTCCTGGGCGGTCGCCGGGTCGCGGCAGCCCTCGATCTTTCCCTCGGCGCAGAGCGAGGCGATCGTCTCGAGCGCGAGGCGCGGGCAGATCGCCTCGCCGCCGTAGCCGAGCAGGGTGGCGAAGTGATGCGTCTCGCGCGGCTCGTCGCTCTCGACCAGGATCGAGCAGCGCGCCCGCAACTCGGCCCGCACCAGTTCCTGGTGAGCGATGCCCACGGCAAGCAGGATCGGGATCGGCGCTCGCTCGGCAGAGATGCCGGTGTCGCTGATCAGGAGGAGCCGCTCGCCTTTGCGAACGGCCTCACAGGCCTCGGCGGCAAGCCGCTCGCAGGCGGCCTCCAGTCCCTCGTCCTTCGTGAAGGTGGCATCGAGATGCGTACATTCGAGCGCGGTCAGAGCGTCGGGATAGAGGAAGAAGCTGTCCAGCTCGATCAAACATGCCACCTCGGGCCCCTCGGTGAGGAGCGGGGCCCGAGCGCCGAGTAGGGTCTTGAGGCTGAAGACGATGCGCTCGCGCAACGAGTCGATCGGCGGGTTGGTGACCTGGGCGAAGCGCTGCTTGAAGTACATCGGAAGCGGTCGGGCGCGGTTCGCCAGCGGAGTGATCGCGGCATCGTCTCCCATCGAGGAGGTGGGCTCGTGGCCGGTGGCCGCCATCGGGCGCAGGATGATGTCCAGATCCTCGCGGGTGAAGCCGAAGGCCGCCTGGCGCAGAGTCAAGCTCTGGGACGGGCAGGCGAGAGGCTTGCCGATGGAGGCGATCTTGATTCCCTCGCGCAGCCAGGCTCCGTAGGGCGCGCGCGAAGCCAGATCGCCCTTCAGCTCCTCGTTCGAGAGCAGCTCGCCGCGAGCGGGTTCGACGGCGATCATCTGACCTGGACCGAGCATCCCGTACTCGGCCGTAACGCCCTCGGGCAGATCGACGAGCCCGATCTCCGATGCGCAGACGGCAAGCCCGTCGGAGCTGACGAGATAACGAAGTGGGCGCAGGCCGTTTCGGTCGAGCCCGGCGCCGACCATTCGCCCGTCGGTGAAGATGATCCCCGCCGGCCCGTCCCAGGGCTCGAGCAGGCAGGAGTGATAGCGGTAGAAGTCGCGCACCCTGTCGTCCAGCTCCGGATTGCCGTCCCAGGCCTCGGGCACCAGCATGGCCAGCGCGTGGCGCACGTCACGGCCGCCGCGCACGAGCAACTCGAGCACGTTGTCGAGCGTGCGTGAGTCGGCGGTCGGATCTTCGATTGCGGGATAGAGAGAGGCGTCGTTCGCCGAGCCGAGATGGTGCTCGCGCGCGTGCATCCAGTTGACGTTTCCGGCCACGGCGTTGATCTCGCCGTTGTGGCAGAGCATGCGGAAGGGCTGGGCGCGCTCCCAGGTTGGAGTGGTGTTGGTGGCGAAGCGCTGGTGGAAGATGCCAAACGGGATCTCCAGCTCCGGATCGGCGAGGTCAGGATAGAAGCAGGCCAGCTGATCGGCCGCGCAGAGCGCCTTGTAGGTCACGGTGCGGAAGGAGAGCGAGGCTATGTACAAGCTCGCCTGCTCGCGCTCGACGCGCTTGCGGGCGCGAAACGCTGCGAGCTCGACCTCGTTGTCGCCGAGCCCTTTGGGCGGGGCGAGCTGCGCCTGCATGATCGTTGGTTGCGTTCGCTGTCCCCGCTCGCCCAGGTGAGAGGGATCGACCGGCACCTCGCGCCAGCCCGCGAAGCCGATTTTCTCCGCTGCGCAAGCCTGCTCGACGAGCGCGAGATCGCCTTCCTCGCGCGCGAAGACCATTGCCAGGCCGCCTTCCGGAGCCAGGCGCGGCGTGAGCGGCAAGAGGACGCCGGCGCCGTCGCCGGTGAGGCCGTCGGAGTTGATCGCGCCGCGGTGCTTGACGCGGCCCAGCGCGGAGAGAATCAGATCGAGGATGCGGCGCGACGGTTGACCGTGCACGTCGGCGATGAAGCCGATACCGCAGGCGTCCCGTTCTCTCGTCGAATTGTTCAGCTCGTACAACGACCGCATTGCCACGTCTGGTTCCCTTCGCTTCATGACACGTACCTTTCGAGCCCGGGTTGTGATCAACTCGGGCTGTCGCCTCTCATCTACCTGCTAGTCGGCGCGGAGACGAAAGACGCCGGCTAGCGTTCTGCAGCAGCGCGCTTAGCCGAAGCCAGAGCAGCCGAGCGAATGGAGACAGCCATCTTCCCAGACGTGAACGGTGTCATTGCTGCGCTTGCCATCGTTCTCCGGACTGTACCTGTTGAAGCGACTATTGATCAACGTGGAACCAGGCAGCAAAGGTCGGGGAATCCCCTGAGGAGCGAGTCTTCACTCCGAGCCGAGCCAACGGTTCCCCTCGACCGCGTCCTCTAGATCGACGAGAATCAGAAGATCATGGCTACCCAGGATCCCGATCAGGAAAAAATCGGCGAGCTGCGCGGCTTCTTGCAAGGCTACGCCAAGCTCCATCAGGCGCTCACGATCTCGCGCTTCGAGCACGACGTCATAGTGCTCCCCGTCGAGGGCGGCGTCGAAGAGACACTGCAGGAGTACTTCGATTCACTCGGCAAGAAGTTGAAGCCGCCGGTCAAGCACTGGGAGATGCAGCTGGAAGAGCTGAAGCCCTGGGAGCAACCCGCGGAGGAGCTGTTCAGCCGTTGGCTCCTGGCCGACGACGAGCTGCGCCAGTTCTACCGCGCCAGGCGCGAGAGCGATCCGCGGCCGGGCGAGCTCCACGTTGGCACGAACGACATCGCACGCGCCTTGCGCGAGCAGCTCGAAGCAGTTCTCGGGCGCGGCAAGAAGAAGGTCTGGGATGTGTCGCTGCACGCTCTCATCGGCGCGACCGATCGCTACCTGGCCACGCTCGACAACCACCTCGCCTTCGAGCTCGGCGACGGAATTCTGCTGGTCAGCTTCACGATGATGAAGTAGCCGAGCGGGAGTTCTTGCTCCGACCGGACAGAAGCTCCGGGTCGGGGCCGCCGGTATTGTGACCGTATCGACCGTCGCAGCTCCCAGTCCCGATCCCGGTTTGCCAAACGTGCGCCCGGCTCGCCCGAGCACGCCCGCCCGCCGAGAGTGCGAGAAGCGCGGGAGTCAGAGCACGAACGGCCGGCGCTCCGTCCCGGTGTCGCCATCCTCCTGCTCGGCTCTCTCTACTGCATCGGCCTCGAATGCGCGCGCATCGTATACACCGGCAACCGGTTCTACCTGTTCCTCATCTGGAATCTCTTCCTCGCCTGGATCCCATTCGCCGTATCGCTCTTGATCGAGAAAGTCCAGAGCCGCGGCCGCCGCCCGGCACTTCTCGTCCTGCTCGCGGCAGTCTGGCTCCTGTTCTTCCCGAACGCCCCGTACATCATCACGGACTTCATCCACCTCGCACCGCGGCGCGCCGCCCCTCTCTGGTTCGACGTGCTTCTCATCGCCTCGTTCGCATGGACAGGTCTGCTCCTTGGCCTGGTCTCGCTCAACCGCGTGCAGAGATTGATCAGCTCGGCCGCCGGCGCGCTCGTCGGCTGGCTATCGGCCGCCGGTGCGCTCCTACTCGCGGCTTTTGGGATCTACATCGGGCGCTTCGAGGTCCGGAACTCCTGGGACATTGTGTTGCGGCCGGGTCTGCTTGTCCGAGAAACGTGGCATCAACTGACGAGCCCGGCTTTGTACCCTCGAACACTCGGAGTCACGTTCTCCTACGCGGTCTTCCTCATGCTCACCTATGCAACCCTCTGCGAGATCGCCGGGCTGCTGCCGACCCTGCGCCGGTTTCGGAGGTTCACTCGAGCCAGAGGAGAAGGCTCGACGAGGTAACTCGCTGTGAAGTGGGCCGACCTTCGAAAGCTCAACCTCCGGCGCGACCCGCGCTCCTCCCCGCTTGACAGACTCGGGTCGCCATCGCCACACTAGACGTACCGTTATGAAGGTCGACTCCGCATCCAGTCAGCTCTCTCGCGACGTGCGCGCACTCGTCGGCCTCGTCACGATTACCGTCGTTACGGTCACGGTTCCCCGCTAGGGGAACGAACTTTTCAGAGCGCTGAGGCGCCACACACAGACCGGACTAACGCCACAGGTGCGTCCGCAGACGGCTGTGGCAAGGAGAAAAACGACGGCAATGAGCACCAGATCTGACAACCCGATTGCAGCAAGCCCGTGCCCCGCTACAGCGGTGCTCTCCTGGCCTGCAAACGAAGTACCGCGCAGAGGGGTGCGAACAGCCGATATGGTCAGGGCGAGAATCGCTGCGACCACGCGCGAATCTAATGAAATCCTCGCCGGGCGATCCATTACTCGGCGCGGCGACAATCTTTCGATGGAGGAACTCGGATGACCAGGATGACAGGAGCTGACGCCATTATTCGCTCGCTGGAAGCCGAGGGCGTCGACGTCTGCTTCGGAGTCCCGGGCGGAATGATCATCGACACCTACGACGCTCTCTACCGGGCGCAGGCAAACGGCAGCAAGCTGCGCCACGTGCTGGCGCGCCACGAGCAGGGAGCCGGCCACATGGCCGAGGGCTACGCCCGCGCCAGCGGCAAGGTGGGCGTAGCGATCGCAACCTCGGGGCCGGGCGCGACCAATCTGATCACGGCGATCGCGGATGCCTGGATGGATTCCACGCCGCTCGTCTGCATCACCGGTCAGGTGCCCTCGACCAAGATCGGCACCGATGCCTTCCAGGAGACGAACGCGACCGGGATCACCCTTCCGATCGTCAAGCACTCCTGGCTGGTGCAGAAGGCCAGCGATATTCCGGCAACGATCAAGGCGGCGTTCCACGTCGCCCAGACCGGTCGCTCCGGCCCCGTGCTGGTGGACATCACCAAGGACGCGCAGGTCGCCGAGCTCGACTTCAAGTACCCGGATCACGTCGATCTGCCGGGCTGGAATCCGCCGCGGAAGGTCAACCAGCGCCAGATCATCTCGGCCGCCAGGGCGATCCTCGAAGCCGACAAGCCGGTCATCTACGCGGGCGGCGGAGTGATCAACGGCGAGGCCTCCGCCGAGCTGCTCGAGCTGGCCGAGCTGACAGGCATCCCGGTCGTGACGACGCTGACGGGCAAGGGCGGCTTCCCCGACTCGCATCCTCTCAACGTCGGCCACCCCGGCATGCACGGCATGAAGTACGCGAACATGGCGTTGAACCGGGCGGATCTCGTGATCGCGATCGGCGCCCGTTTCGACGATCGCGTGACCGGCAACGTGTCGGCCTTCGCCCCGAACGCCAGGGTCATCCACTTCGAGGTGGACGCGGCCGAGATCGGCAAGATCCGCGAGGTTCAGATTCCGATCTGCGCTCCGCTCCAGCCGGCGCTGGCAAAGCTCCTCGGAGAGCTGCGCAAGCAGATCCCCGAGGGCCGTGAGGGACCGGCCGAGTGGATCAGCAAGATCGCCGAGTGGAAGGACGAATTTCCGCTGCGCTACGAGTTGGGCGACCTGCTCAAGCCGCAGCAGGTGCTCGAGGCGGTGCGTGACGCGACCGCTGGGCGCGACGACATCATCTGGGCGACCGGAGTGGGCCAGCACCAGATGTGGGCCATGCAGTACATGGTCTGTGACCGGCCGCGCTCCTTCATCACCTCGGGTGGTCTCGGGACGATGGGCTTCGGCGTGCCGGCGGCCGTCGGCGCCAAGGCAGCCCGGCCCGACGCGACGGTGATCTGCATCGACGGCGACGGCTGCTTCCAGATGACCTCGAAGGAGCTGACCACGGCGACCCTGCACGGGCTGCCGATCATCGTCGTGCTGATCAGGAACGGCTATCTCGGCATGGTGCGCCAGTGGCAGGAGATGTTCTACGACGAGCGCTACTCGCAGACCGATCTGACCGGCCCGATTCCCGACTACGCCAAGATGGCCGAGGCCTTCGGCGCGGTGGCGATGACGGTCACCGACTCGAGCGAGCTCGACGCGGCGCTCGAGCGGGCAATAGCGGAGAATGCGGCTGGACGCTCGGTGGTTGTGGACGCCGTCTGCGACTCGCAGGAAAAGGTGTTCCCGATGATTCCACCCGGCGCTTCGGCGGCCGACATCCTTGAATACGGCAGTCACGAGAAGGTAAAGGAGTTCGAGGCGAGATGAAGCACACTCTCTCGGTCCTCGTCGAGGACAAGCCGGGCGCGCTCTCGCGCATCACCAACCTGTTCGCGCGGCGTGGCTACAACATCGACTCGCTGGCCGTCGGGCAAACCGAGCGCGAAGGCGTCTCTCGTGTCACTCTGCGCGTCGACTGCGCCGAGCACTCGCTCGAGCAGATCACGAAACAGATCTACAAGCTCGTGAACGTGCTCAAGCTCACCGAGCTCACGCCCGACGACGCCGTCGAGCGGGAGATCGCGCTCTTCACCGTGGCGGCTCCGCCCGAGCGGCGGGGCGAGCTGATGGCCTTCGCCGATCACTACGGCGCACGGGTCTCCGACCTCGGGCCAAAGGAGATCGTGTTCGAGATGGTCGGCCATCCGGAGGATCTCGACTCCTTCGAGGAGCTGGTCAGGCCCTACGGAATCAAGGAAATGGTGCGCACCGGTCGCATCGGCCTCAGCCGTGCGGTAAGACACTAGAAACTCACAGAACGAACACCGCGTAAAGAAAGAGAAGGGAACAACTCATGGCGACAATTCACCGCGAAGGCGACCTCTCACTCCTCTCCGGGAAAGTCGCCATTATCGGCTACGGCAGCCAAGGCCACGCGCACGCGCAGAACCTTCGCGACTCGGGCATCGAGGTCGAGGTGGCGGAGGCGCCCGGCAGCGCCAACTGGGACAAAGCGGCCGAAGCCGGATTCGCAGTCAAGACCGCCCCCGAGGCCGTCCGCGGCGCGGCCTTCGTGATGATCCTCCTGCCCGATCACATCCAGCGCACGGTTTACGCGGCCGAGATCGAGCCCAACCTCGAGCCCGACGCGACAATCATGTTCGCGCACGGCTTCAACATCCACTTCGGCTACATCAAGCCGCCGGCCGGTCACGATGTGATCATGGTCGCTCCCAAGGCGCCCGGTCACCGTGTGCGAGAGCAGTACGAGGCAGGCGCCGGCGTGCCCTCGCTGGTCGCGGTTCAGCAGGACGCCTCGGGCAACGCCCTGGCCAAGGCGCTCGCCTACGGAGCGGGCATCGGCAGCGCCCGTGTCGGCCTGCTCGAGACGACCTTTGCCGAGGAGACCGAGTCCGACCTCTTCGGTGAGCAGGCGGTTCTCTGCGGCGGCGCCACCAGACTGATGCAGGCCGGGTTCGAGACGCTGGTCGAGGCCGGCTATCAGCCCGAGATCGCCTACTACGAGTGCATCAACGAGCTCAAGTTGATCGTCGACCTGATCTATCAGGGCGGCTTCGAGTACATGCGCTATTCGATCTCGGACGTCGCCGAGTACGGCGATCTCACGCGCGGCCCGCGCATCATCGATGCGAGCGTCAAGGAGCGCATGAAGGAAATTCTCGGCGAGATCACGAGCGGCCAGTTCGCCAAGGAGCTGATCGCCGAGGAAGAGGCCGGACGGCCGAACTTCCTGCGCTTGCGCGAAGAGGCGGCCAAGCATCCGTCGGAGAAAGTTGGCGAGGAACTGCGATCGCTGGCCGGTAACGAGGGCCTGATGGGCACTGGGTCAGATGGCGCCCGTTGACGTTCCCGTCGCCCTGCTCGGTTACGGAACCGTCGGGGCGGCAGTAAACCGCTTTCTGCACGAGAACGCCGACAACATCGAGCGTGCGACCGGGCACCGCCTGCGAGTAGTGCGGGCGCTCGTTCGCGATCTGAAGAAGGAACGGGACTTTCCGGCCGCTCCCGGCGTGCTGACCACCGACTTCGCCGCGATCGCCGACGATCCCGAGATCGCGCTTGTCGCAGAGGTGATGGGCGGGATCGATCCCACCCACGACTACATCCTGCGCCTGCTGCGTGATTCCAAGCCGGTCGTGACCGCGAACAAGCAGTTGCTTGCGCAACGCGGCGCCGACCTGTTCGCAGCCGCCCAGGAGGGTGGCGTGCAGCTGCGTTTCGAGGCCTCGGTCTGCGCCGCGATTCCGGTGATCAAGGTGCTGCGAGAGGCGCTGGTGGTGACCAACGTGCACCGTATTCTCGGCATCGTCAACGGAACGACCAACTACATCCTCACCCAGATGGAGCTGGGCGCCGAGTACGGGGAAGCGCTGGCCGAGGCCAAGCGCCAGGGCTACGCGGAGATGGATCCGACCGAGGACGTGTCGGGTGCCGACGCGGCCGCCAAGATGGCGATTCTGGCCACCGTGGCCTTCGGCTCCCGGGTGACTCTGGACGACGTCAATTTCGAGGGTGTCGAGCGGATCACCTCGGCGCACGTCAATGCGGCCAGGCAGATGGATATGGTCGTTCGCCTCGTCGGGCGGGCGACTCTGGTCGAAGGCGGCTACGACGTTCGTGTCTCGCCGGCGCTGGTCGATTGCGCCCATCCGCTGGCCGGGGTCGAAGGCGCCTTCAACGCGATCATGCTCCAGGGCGACGCGATTCGCGAGATCACGCTCGAGGGGCCCGGCGCCGGCGGAATCGAGACCGCCTCGGCCGTGATTGCCGACATGGTCTCGATCATCGGCACCAAGGGCACCGGCTTCCTGCACGACGATGCCTGCTGGCGCACTGTCGACCGACTCCCGGCGGGTGAGCTCCGCTCGCCTTTCTACCTCCAGATCGCGGTAGACGACCGTCCCGGCGTGCTGGCACGCGTTGCCGAGCGCCTGGCGGCTCACGAGATCTCCGTCGCGCGGCTGGTTCAGTTCCAAACCGGCGGCGGCGCCATCCTCCACGTCATCTCGCATGAGGCAACCTACGGCGCGGTCGACGAGGCTCTAGCCGAGATCAGCGGTCTGCCGGAAAGTCGTGAGATCGCGGTGGCCTTCCCGGTTATCTCGCAACGTGGGATCTCGGAGCTCGGGTGGGCCTGATCAGGAGAAGCTCGGTCGCGGTCGGCTCCGGCTCGAGCTCGATTCCCGGCGCTGCCAGGTGAACGTGCGGCTCAAAGCCCCGGCGACCAGCGCCAATCTAGGCCCCGCTTTCGACTGCGCCGGGATGGCGCTGGAGCTCTGGAATGAGCTCGAGGTGAGCGAGGCCGAGAGCACATTCGTCGAGGTCGAAGGCGAGGGCGTCTCCGAGACGCCGCGGGACGAGACCCATCTCGGTCTGCAGGCCTTTGCCCTGATCGCCGGGCTGGAGCGGAAGCGCTTCCGTTTTCTCAACCGAATTCCCTTCGCCCGCGGGCTTGGTTCCAGCTCGGCCACGATTGTGCTCGGCCTCGCCGCCGCGTCGCTCTGGGAAGGAGTCGAGCCCGACCCCGCCGAGTTGCTGCCCATGGCGACGCAACTGGAGTCGCACGCCGACAATCTCGCCGCCTGTCTCTACGGCGGCGTAACGCTTTCCTGGGAGGAGGCAGGCGTATGGCACGGGCGTCGTATCGCCGATTCGCTTCCGCTCGCGCCGATTGCCGTCGTTCCCGGGCACAGCGTCGAGACCGTCACCTCCCGAGCCGGACTGCCCGCCAAGATCGGCCATGCCGACGCCGCTTACTCCAGCGGCCGCGCGGCCCTGCTCGGCGCGTCGCTCGCGACCGGCGATCTCGAGCTGCTCAGCGCCGCTCTCGACGACCGGCTGCACGAGCCCTATCGCTCGCAGGCGGCGCCGCTGTTGGCCGAGCTGAAAGCGAAGCCGGCGCTCGGATCGGTCGGGGTCACTCTCTCGGGCTCGGGCCCAACGGTCATCGTCTGGGCGCGGCACGAGGAAGTCGAACCCTGCGCGCAGGAGCTGCACAAGCGCTTCGACGAGTGCGAAGTGCTGGCAGTCGAGCTTGCCACCAGCGGCGTGCAGAGCTTCTAGCGCCGCCCGGCGAGACGAGGCTCCTGCCCGTGCTTGGCGGCCAGCATCGTCTCAGCGGTTACCATCCTCGGCATGAGCCCGAGCGTGTACGACTATCCGTCGAATCCCGCCAAGCGGCGCAGCCGGCTGCTCACCGACGGCCCCGATCGCGCGCCGGCACGCTCCTACTTCAAGGCCATCGGCTTCACTGATGACGATCTCGCCAAGCCGCTGGTGGGAATCGCCACGACCTGGATCGAGACGATGCCCTGCAACTACAATCAGCGCGAGCTGGCTGGTCACGTTCGCCGCGGTATCCGCGAGGCCGGCGGAATGCCGGTCGAGTTCAACACGATCGCCATCTCGGACGGGGTCACCATGGGCACGCCGGGCATGCGTGGCTCGCTCGTCTCGCGCGAAGTGATCGCCGACTCGATCGAGCTCGTCGCCTACAGTCACATGTTCGACGGGCTGGTCTGCCTGGTTGGCTGCGACAAGACGATTCCGGCGGCTCTGATGGCTCTTCTTCGGCTCGATATCCCCGGGCTCGTGCTCTACAACGGCTCGATCGCACCCGGTCGCTGGCGCGGCAAGGATGTGACCATTCAGGATGTGTTCGAAGCGGTCGGAACGCACGCTGTCGGCAAGATGACGGACGACGACCTGCACGAGCTGGAGACGCTCGCCTGCCCGGGCGCCGGCGCTTGCGGCGGTCAGTTCACCGCCAACACGATGTCGATGGCGCTCGACTTCCTCGGCATCAGCCCGGCCGGGCTGAACGAGGTGCCGGCGACGGATCGGGGGAAGAACGCGGCGGCCAACAAGGCCGGCGAGCTGGTGATGAAGCTCGTGCGCGAGAACATCACTCCCAGGCAGGTCGTGAGCCGCGAGGCGCTCGAGAACGCAATCACCTCGGTGGCCGCGAGCGGCGGCTCCACCAACGGCGTCCTGCATCTGCTGGCAGTCGCGCGCGAGGCCGGAGTTCCACTCGAGATCGACGACTTCGAAGAGATCGCCGCGCGGACGCCGGTAATCGCCAGCCTCACTCCCGGCGGCCAGTATGTCGCCACCGACCTCTACGACGCGGGCGGCTGCGCATTGGTAGCTCGCGAGCTGGCCAAGCGCGACCTGCTTCATCTGAGTGCCCGAAACGTGGACGGACGGACGTTGGGCGAGATCGCGCTGGCCGCCAGCGAGACTCAGGGGCAGAAGGTCGTCTCGAGGATCGAGCAACCGTTTCAGAAGCGCGGCGGCTTCGCGATCCTGCGCGGCAACATCGCGCCGGAGGGCTGCGTCGTCAAGCTGGCCGGGCACGACCGCACCTTCCATCGCGGCCCGGCGCGCGTATTCGACTCCGAGGAGGAGTGCTTCGCCGCCGTCAAGGCCGGCAAGGTGGGCGTCGGAGACGTGGTCGTGATCCGTTACGAAGGCCCGGCCGGCGGCCCCGGAATGCGCGAGATGCTCGCCGTCACGGCAGCGCTTGCGGGTGAGGGGCTGGGCGATTCGGTCGCGCTGATCACTGACGGGCGCTTCTCCGGCGCCACGCATGGATTCATGGCCGCCCACGTCTCTCCCGAAGCTGCCCGCCGCGGCCCGATCGCCGCCCTGCGCGAGGACGATGTGATCGTCTTGGACGTCGAGGCGCACGAGTTGAAAGTCGAGCTTTCCGACGCCGAGGTCGAGGCCCGCCTGGCGGATTGGAAGGCGCCCGAGCCGCGCTACACGAGCGGCGTTTTCGCCAAGTACGCGGCGCTGGTCAGCTCGGCCTCGGAAGGCGCGATCACTCGGCCAAAAACCTGAGCCGAGGCGGCGCGAAAACCTTCAAGCTTCCGAGCCCGGCAGCCGAAAAGAGAGTGACGGCCTATGCAGTCAATCGGCTCTGCACGCTTTTCCTGGCGGTCGGAAAAGGGACAAGACCTTTCCGGCGACCTGCACGATGCCGCCGTAGAGGCATCCGAACCGGTGCGGGAAGAACTGCATGAACAGGGAAAAGAGCAGGAGCAGGAAGAAGAATCCCCGCTACCGGCCGCACCTGTAGCCGAGTCAGATCCGCCCATGAGCACACCGCCAAGCACACCGCCAAGCACACCGCCAAGCACTCCCGCAAGCAGCGACGGCGCTCTTACGCCGGCGCTGATCGATCAGATGCCGGCGATGCTCTGGGCGATAGACGGTCAGTTGCGTTTCACGAGCTGCCGCGGCGGCGCGCTGGCCGATCTGGGGCTTGCCCCCGATAGCCTCGTCGGCATGACCCTGTTCGAGTTTTTTCAGACCGAGGACACGACCTTCACGCCGATTGCCGCGACCATCCGCGCGTTGCGCGGCGAGACCCTGAGCTACGAGCTCGACTGGGGCACGCGGGTCTACCGCGTTCGTGTCGGCCCCGACAGGAACGGCTCGGGCCAGATCGGCGGTGTCGTTGCCGTCGTCTTCGACATCAGCGATGTTCGCCGCGAAGAGGCGCAGCTTCTCAGCGAAGGCGAGATCCTGCGCAAGATCGCCGAGAACATGCCCGATGCCGTTGTGCTCGTAGACGGCGAGGGGCGCTTCCTCTATGCCTCTCCCTCCTGCGCCGAGGAGCTCGGTTACGACTTCCACGCCCTGGCCGGGGTTAACTTCCTCTCGCTGATCGAGCCCGAGGACATGGCCATCGCCCAGGACGCGATCGGTGACGTTTATCGCGGCGACTCCTATCCCTTCGCGGTGCGGATGAAGCGCGCCGACGGTAGCTGGGCGCTGATGGAGACGATGGCGACCGCTGTGACCACCGCCGAGGGCACTCGGCTACTGCTTGTCAGCATGCGCGACGTCAGCGAAGAGAAGCGCTCCGGCGAATACGTCCACCTCAATCGACGCATGGCCGAGTTCAGGGACAAGGCGCAGGAGACGGCCGAGAATCTGCGCGCGCTCCTGGTCACGATCGAGCGCGGTGATTCCGCCTCCGTCGCCGAGGCCCAACTCGCGCAGGCGCTTACTGGCGTACCGCAGCCGCCCGCCGGCGTACTGCAACCGCCTCAGCCGCCCCAGACTGCCGGCTGAGACGAGCCCGAGTCCGAAGCGTCGCGAGCCCGGCAACGGCCTCGCCTTCGTCGCTAGGCTTAAGGCTCCATGGGCTACACGGTTGCCGAGAAGATCCTGCGCGCCCACTCCGACACCGATCACGTCGAGCCGGGCCAGGTTGTCATGGTCCGCTGCGATGTGGTGCTGGCCAACGACGTGACCGGGCCGATCGCCTTCCGGCAGATGGAGAAGATGGGCACTGACGAGGTCTTCGACCGCTCGAAGGTCGTGATGGTCGCCGATCACTTCGCGCCGGCCAAGGACGAGCGCTCGGCGATCCTGATCAAGCGCCTGAAGGAGTGGTCGCTGGCGCACGGCGTCGCCTTCTACGACCAGGGTCGCGGCGGCATCGAGCACACGCTGCTCGTGCAGGAAGGCTGGGTCGTGCCCGGATCGGTGATCGTCGGCGGCGACTCGCATACCTGCACGCACGGGGCGCTCGGCGCCTTTTCGTCCGGGCTGGGCTCGACCGACATCGCCCACTGCCTCGTCTTCGGCGAGTTCTGGGAGGCGGTGCCCGGCACGATCCAGGTGACGGTCAAGGGCGAAAAGGGCCGCTTCGTCACTGGCAAAGACGTGATTTTGGCCGTGATCAGCCAGATCGGCGCCGGCGGCGGCACCGACAACGTGCTCGAGTTCGTCGGCCCGGGCGTGCGTGCGCTCTCGCTCGACGAGCGCCTGGCGGTTTCCAATCTGGCGGTCGAGTCCGGCTCCGAGACGGGGATCTTCCCCGCCGACGAGGTGACGGCGGCCTACCTGGACGGTCGCACCGAGAAGAAGTGGGATGCGGTTCATTCCGACCCGGATGCGAGCTACTCGCGCCAGATCGAGGTCGACTTCGATCGGCTCGAGCCGCTGGTCGCCAAGCCGCACAACCCCGAGAACGTCGTCCCCGTGAGCGAGGTCGTCGGTACGCCGATCCACCAGGTCGTGGTCGGGAACTGCTCCAACGGGACGATGACCGACCTGCGCCAGGCGGCTCAGATGGTCAGGGGCAAGCACGTGCACGAGCGGACGCGCATGATCGTCGTGCCGGCGACGCAAAAGATCTACCGCGAGGCGATCGCGGAGGGGCTGATCGATATTCTCGTCGAGGCCGGCGCCGCGATCTCGACCCCCACCTGCGGGCCCTGCTTCGGCGGCCACACCGGCGCGCTGGCGCCGGGCGAGAACTCGCTCGCAACCACCAATCGGAATTTCAAGGGCCGCGCCGGTTCCCCCGAGGCGAGCGTCTACCTCGGCAACGCCTTCGTCGCCGCCGCGACGGCCGTCGCGGGCGAGATCGTCAACCCGGCGCAGGTGACGTCGTGATCGTCTCCGGTAAAGCCGTCGTCGTCCCCGGCACGAACATCGACACCGATGTCCTCTACCCGGGCATCTATCTCAACATCGACGACCCCGATCTGATGAAGCCCTATCTGTTCGAGGGGCTCGATCCGTCGCTGCGCGACCAGCTGGTGAGCGACACGGTGCTCATCGTGGGCGCGAACTTCGGCATGGGCTCCTCGCGCGAGCACGTGCCGCTGGCGATGAAGGCCTCGGGCGTGCGCTGCGTCATCGGCTCGAGCTTTGCGCGCATCTTCTATCGCAACTGCGTCAACCTGGCGCTGCCGGCGATCAGCTGCCCCGAGGCGGCCAAAGCGGCCAAGGCGGGCTCCGAGATCTCGATTGACGCGGTCGCCGGCAAGGTGACCGTGGACGGCCGGGAGTTCGTCGCCGCGCCCGTTCCGCCGTTCATGCTCGAGATGCTCGAGCGCGGTGGCCTGATTCCCTGGGCGCAACACAAGCTGGCGCAGTCATGAAAATCGTCTGTTTACCGGGAGACGGGATCGGCCCCGAGGTGATGGAGGCCGCGATGCGCGTGCTCGAGCCGCTACCGCTCGAGTTGGAGACGCAGCCGTTCGGCGGCGAGGCGATCGCCAAGTTCGGCACTCCGCTTCCGGCCGCGACGCTCGAGGCCTGCAAGCAGGCGGACGCCGTTTTGCTGGGCGCGATCGGTCTGCCGAAGTACGACGGCGCCGCCGTTCGACCCGAGCAGGGCCTGATCGAGCTGCGCGGCGCGCTTGACGTCTACGCGAATCTGCGCCCCTCCAGTGATGGCGACAAGGTCGATCTGTTGATCGTGCGCGAGCTGGTGGGAGGCATCTACTACGGCCGGCGCGGGCGCACCGAAGACGGAATAGTCTTCGACACCTGCGAGTACACGGAGCCTCAGATCGAGCGGATCGTCCGGCGCGGCTTCGAGCTGGCGCGGAAGCGGAGCAAGCGGCTGACCTGCGTCGACAAGGCGAACGTGCTTGCCACCTCGCGCTTCTGGCGCCAGGTGGTCGAGCGCGTCAAGAGCGATTATTCGGACGTCGAGGTGCAGTACATGCTGGTCGACAACGCGGCGATGCAGATCGCCCGCGCGCCCGAGCAGTTCGACGTGATCGTGACCGAGAACATGTTCGGCGACATCCTCTCCGACCTGGCCGCGGCCGTCACCGGCGGGCTCGGCCTCGCCGCCTCGGCCTCGTTGGCAGACGATGGCCCGGGCCTGTTCGAGCCCGTGCACGGCTCGGCGCCGGACATCGCCGGAAAGGGAATTGCCAATCCCACCGCCATGCTGCGCTCGGTGGCGATGATGCTCGAGCATGCCTTCGACGAGGAGGCCGCGGCGCGCGAGCTCACTCAGGCGGTCGAGGTCGCCATTCACGAGGCGCCCACTACCGACCTTGGCGGCAAGGCCGGCACGCGCGAGTTCACCGACAAAGTCATCGAGGCGCTCAGCGCCTAGCGTGCACGGCCTCTTTGATTCTCCTTTTGGCTCTTCTCAAGGCCGCTAGGCTACGTTCATGACCGTACGTGTCGCATATCCAGGACGCGAGGGCGCACACAGTGCCGCGGCTTGCGATCGTCTCTTCCCGGACAACGCCGAGCTGGTGCCGTTGCCCAACTTCTCGGCCGTTGCCGAGGCGGTGGCTCGGAGCGAAGTGGATTTCGGCGTCTTGCCGATCGAGAGCTCGCTGGCCGGTCCGGTCGCCGAGACGCACGACCTGCTCTACGAATCGCCGCTCTCGATCGTCGCCCAGACGGTTATTCCCATCCACCACTGCCTGGTCGGCATCAAGAAGGTGCCGCTCGAAGAGATAAAGGTCGTTCACTCGCGCCCGATCGCGTTCGATCAGTGCCGGCAGTTCCTGGCCTCGATTCCCTGGGCCACTGCGGTGGCCAACGCAACTACCGTTGGCGCGGCGCAGGAGATCGCCGAAAAGGGAGACCCGAGCGAGGTCGCCATCGCCAGCGAGCGCGCCGCACACTCGCTCGGTCTCGAGATCCTTGCTCGTGACCTCGGCGATCACCCCGAGGCCTACACGCGTTTCGTTTCGCTGGCCACGTACACGCGTCTGGACTGCGACGGCGAAGACTGGCGCCTTGCCTTCTCGTTCGTCACCGATCACCGGCCCGGCGCCCTCTTCCGCGCACTCGAGCCGTTCTATCGCCACGGGGTCGATCTGGTGCAGCTCGTCTCGCGCCCGATTCCTCGCGCGCCATGGCGCTACCGCTTCGACGCCGTACTGGCCGGCTTCCCGCTCGACCCGATCGTGAGCGAGACGCTCGAGGAGATGTGCACCCTCACTCGCGAGCTGCGGGTTTTCGGCTCGTATCCGGCGCACGTCGATCCGGTCGAGTAACCGTCTGAAGAACGAGGAGCCGCGGCTCAGCTCGAGCGTTCGTTGCCGGGCGCCGTGGGTGGGTGCGCGGCGATCTCACTCCAGAACTCGATGAAGGTGCGCTCGAAGGCAAAGCCCGCCTGTAGCGCCGCACGCCCAAAGGTGGCCATTTCCGGGATTGTCCGCTCCAGCTCTTCGTAGGTGGACAGTTTCTCGAGGTGCGCCTGCTCCTGAGCTCTGGCCAGGGCGACGACACTCTCGCTGCTCAAAGCCTCGCCGAAGAACAGTTTGAGTAGACCGATATCGCGAATCTCGGGCATCTCCGAGCTGGGTTCTTGAAGCCAATCCTCGAAAGCGCGGCGCCCCGTCTCGGTTATCGAGTAGACGCGACGGTGGCGCCCCGTCTGCTCTTGCTCCTCCTCGAGGAGCCCCAGCTCTACGAGTCGCGCCGGCTCCGCATAGAGCTGCGAATGGGGGAAGCTCCAGAAATACCCGACTGAGTGAGCGACCTTACGCTTCAGGTCGTAAGGTGTCGCCGGGCCATCCGCGAGCCAGCCGAGCACCAGATACGAAACCGGAGTGAGGGTCGATCTTGACATCGTCTACTTCTAACCGTATCATCCGCACCATTCAATAACAATGGTACGGACTGGACTATTGAACAGAGAACAAAACTCCTCGGTACTCCACTGTGAGGGCCTGCGTAAGCGCTTCGGCGAGATCGAAGCCGTTCGCGGTGTCAGTTTCGAGATCGCGCCAGGCGAGAGCTACGGGCTGCTCGGCCCGAACGGCGCCGGCAAGACGACGACCATCTCGATCGTCGCCGGGTTGCTCGAGGCCGATGCCGGCGAGGTGACCGTGGCCGGAAACCGCCTGACCACCAAGAGCGTGGCCGCCAAGGCGGCGATCGGGTTCGTTCCTCAGGATCTGGCCATCTATCCGGACCTGACGGCGCGCGAGAACCTTTCCTTCTTCGTCAAGCTCTACGGGCTCCGCGGCAAGGCAAACCGCGCCCGGGTTAAAGAGGTGCTCGAGATCATCGGACTAAGTGAGCGCGCCGACGACCAGGCTAAGAAGTACTCGGGCGGAATGAAGCGCCGCCTCAATATCGGCATCGGGCTCTTGCACTCGCCCAAGCTACTGATCCTCGACGAGCCCACGGTCGGCGTCGATCCGCAGAGCCGAAACGCCATCCTCGAGTCGGTCGAGCAGCTGAGCGGGCAGGGCATGGCTGTTCTCTACACGACGCACTACATGGAAGAGGCGGAGCGTCTCTGCGACCGCGTCGGGATCATCGACCGCGGCGAGCTGAAGGCGGAGGGAACGCGCGAGGAGCTAGTGGCACTACTCGGCGAGCACGACAAGGTTCACCTGACCGGCAGCGGCCATCTCGAGGCGGCCGCGAAAGCCTGCGCCGAGATCGACGCCGTTGAGGCAGCTTCGGTGGGGCAGGAGTCGATCGAGCTCCTGGTCGAGGGCGCGAGCGCCATCTTGCCCGAGATCTTGACTACCGCGAGCAGCGCCGGCGTCACCGTGCACAGCGTCGAGATGGAAGAGCCGAATCTGGAGGCGGTCTTCCTCCATCTGACCGGCCGGGCGCTACGCGACTGAAGCGGCGGATTAGCCCGGTGCGAGCCACGCTTCTCATCACTGCCAAGGATTTACGCCAGCGGCTGCGCGACCGCTCAGCCTTCCTGGTCGCCTTCGTTGCTCCGCTAGCACTCGCTTTCGCCATGGGCGTGACCATCTCGGGTTTCTCGGCGGGGGGCGCGACCTACCAGATCGGAGTCGTGAACCTCGATCGCGGCCAGGCCGCGACCGCATTCTTCAGCACGGCCGAGCAGGCGCCCGTGCAGCTGAATACGGAAAAGAATGCGGCCTCGGCTCGCAAGCGCGTGAAGGATGGAAAGCTCGACGCCGCGATCGTTCTCCCGCGCGGGCTCTCGGCCACCTTCCTGGGCGGGCCTGCGGTGCAGATCGACGTGATCGGTGACCGCAACAACCAGGTCGGCGCGCTGGTAGCGCGGGCCCTATCCGATTCCTATGCCAGTTACGCGCGCACGATCCAGCTCGCCGCGCGGGCGCTCGGGAACGCTACGAGCTCGCTCCAGATAGCGCAGAAGGGCAGCTCGCTCCGGTCACCCGTCGCGGTGAGCGACACCTCGACGACGCGCAAGAACCTCGATCCGAAGACCTACTACGCAGCGGCGATGGCGGTCTTCTTCCTCTTCTTCGCGGTCCAGTTCGGGATCTCGAGCCTGCTCGACGAGCGCCGTGACGGCACCCTTGCCAGGATGCTGGCGGCGCCGATTCCGCGCCGCGCGATCGTCGGCGCAAAAGCGCTGACCAGCGTCGTGATAGGGCTCACCAGCATGGTCGTGCTCGCACTCACGACTCACTACGCGCTCGGTGCACACTGGGGCAATCCGCTCGGGATCGGCGTGTTGATCGTCTGCGCCGTGCTCGCCGCGACCGGCGTAACGGCATTCGTGACCACCCTCGCCAAGACCCAGGAGCAGGCCAATGCCTGGCTCTCGATGGTCAGCATCATCCTCGGCATGCTCGGCGGCTCCTTCTTCCCGGTGGCTCAGGCCGGCGGCGTGGTCTCTGTGCTGAGCAAGATGACGCCGCATGCCTGGTTTTTGAGCGGCCTCCAGGATCTTTCCAGCGGCGAGCCGTTGAGCTCGATCGTCGAGCCCTCGATCGTCCTGCTGGCGATCGCCGCCGCCTGCGGTGCGCTGGCGCTCGTGCGTGTGAGGAAGTTGATCGAGCCGTGAAGGTACTGGCGATCGTCAAGACGGAGCTGACGCGAACCTTTCGTTGGCGCGCGAATATCTTCTTCCTGCTGATCATGCCGATGGGCCTGATCCTGCTGCTCGGCGTCGCGTTCGGGAACTCTGCCACGCGTATCGGCGTGGTCGAGAAGGAGAAGGGGCAGCTGGCCAGCCAGCTCGTCGCCACTCTCGGTAACCAGCCCGGCCTCGATACAAAGAGCTACGACAACCTCGGCAGTCTCGAGAGGGCCGTCGAACGCGGATACGTGTCAGCGGGGTTGGTGCTCGGAAGCAACTACGACCAGCGCCTGCAGGCAGGTAAGGCGGTCACCATCCGCTACTTCGCCCGCCCCGATTCGACAGCACCGCAGATCCGGGTGGCGCTCGAGTCGTCGGTCGCGGCGCAGGGGAGCGCTCTTGTTGCCGCCCGCATCGTCCACAGCGAGCAGGGGAGGTCTTTCAAGAGTGCGCTCCGGCGGGTGAATGCGGTCAAGGCTACCGCGCCAGTAGGCGTCAGCCTGCTCGCGGCCGGAGGGGGAAAGTACCCGACCGGAGGCGGGCAATTTCAACAGAGCGCGAGCACTCAGCTGCTTCTCTTCGCCTTCCTGTCGGCGCTCAATGGCGCCGTCTGGCTGATCGAGACGCGCCGCCTCGGCGTCGCGCGGCGGATGCTTTCGACGCCGAGCTCCTCGCGCGAGATCATGCTCGGGATCGTGCTCGGGCGCTGGGTTATCACCCTGCTCCAGGCGGCGATGATCGTTTTCTTTTCCTGGCTCATCTTTTCTGTTCACTGGGGCGATCCGTTTGGAACCGGCGCGATCATCCTGGTTTTCAGCCTGGTCGCGGTCGGGGCGGGGGTGCTGATCGGCTCGTTGTGCTCGAGCGCGCAGCAGGCCGGACCGATCGCGATGATCGTCGGGCTCGTTTTCGCCGCGATCGGCGGATCGATGGAGCCGCTCCAGTACTTCCCGGCCACGATGCGCAAGATCGCGCACATCACGCCCCATGCCTGGGCCAACGACGCCTTCGGCACGCTGCTCTCGAACGGCGGCAATCTGGCGAACGTGTGGCTCGACGTGGTGGTGCTCGGCGCCTACGCCGCGGTGCTGCTGACGCTCGCCACCTGGCGGCTCAGGCGCGTCCTGACTACGTAACGCGGCTCCGCTTTTCGGGCACGCGCCTGTAGCCTGGTGCGCTGAGTATTCATTCCCCCGAGGAGCACGAGTTGAGCGATCAGGTAAAGAAGCAGGACGACGCGAGCCGGTTGCGCGCGGCGCGGATCGCGGTTGCCTACATCTTCTTCGCCAACGGGGCGATCGGCGGAAACTGGGTAACCCGCATCCCGGCGCTGATGGACCATCTCGGTCTCTCGGTTACCGCGCTGGCCTTTGCCTTCTTCGCCTCGCCGCTGGCCGCGATTATTGCGATGCCGCTCGTCGGGCCGCTCGTCACCCGATTCGGCAGCCGACGAACGACCAGAATCGCCTTTTGTTGTTGGTGCCTCTCGATCCTGCCGATCGCCTTTGCGCCCAATCTGATCGTGCTCAGCGTGGTCATGTTCGTGCTCGGCGCAGTCAGCGCTGTGATGGACGTGGCGATGAACTCGCACGGGCTGGTGCTCGAGCGGCGCTACGGGCGCCCGATCCTGTCCTCCTTCCACGCCTGGTACTCGATCGGCGGACTTGTCGGCTCGGGCACAGGCGCCCTCGCGGCCTGGGCGATGCTCGATCTCCGTGTGCACATCTCCCTTGTCGTCGGCATCGCGCTGGTGGGAGGACTGCTACTGAGTCCCTTCCTGCTTCGCGGCGGCGACGATGTTGCGCAAGAACGGCAGCCCTTCTTCGTCAAGCCGCCGCGGCAGCTGATCGCACTCGGCACCGTCGCCTTCATCAGTTTTCTCGCCGAGGGCGCGGCGGGCGACTGGAGTGCCGTCTACATCCACAAGCCCCTTCGGTCGAGCCAGGCCGTCGCTGCGCTCGGCTACTTCGCTTTTTCGCTGATGATGGTTGTCGGACGTTTGAGTGGCGATCGCTTGACCACGCGCTACGGGCCTGTCGCTCTGATACGAACGGGTGGGTTCTTGGCCGCCGGGAGTCTCACCGCTGCACTCCTGATCGGGCGTCCGGTCGTGGCGATCATCTGCTTCGCCGGAATGGGCACCGGCTTGGCCGCAGTAGTCCCAACCGTGTTCCGCGCCGCCGGCTCGCGCCCGGATGTACCGCCGGGGATCGGCATCGCCTCGGTCTCATTAATCGGATATTTCGGCTTTCTGGTCGGGCCGCCTTTGATCGGCTCTACGGCGAAGCTGGTTGGGCTCCCGGCTGCGCTCGGGATAGTCGCGCTGGCGATGGCGACGATCGGTCCGCTCGCGGCCAGCGCGGCTCCGAGCAAAGCGCGAGCCCGAGAGCCGGTCGCCAGGGAGGAGTAGGCGGGCCGGATAGCGCTTTTTATCGCGGGTGTGGTGGTGTGCTCGGCCTCGTTGCCCCCCGCCTGATCCACCCATCCGCGGGGTCGTGAAACGGTATCGACCAACCGCGCCGCGAACGCGCCGGTTTCGCACCAAATCACTCACGCACTGAGCCATTTGTGCCCGGGCGAGGCGAAGGACTCGTTAGTTAGAAGCGATAGCTGTGCTGGCGACTAAGGAAGAAGCCATGGCTGCTCAGGTTTGTGCACGTGAGTCCGGATAGCTTTGATTTGCAGGTAAAACCACCGCGGTTCCAGGTCTTTCCATAGGCCAGCTTGCTCGCGTGCTTGTTGTAGACAGTGTCGCTCGAGCAGGGAAAAGTCGCCCGGCCGGTCGCGTTGAGGTCGACGCTGATGCCGCGACTTCCCTCGTATTTACACTTTCCGGTCGGCTTCGGCTTGATCCCGCTCATGATGTCGCAGCGGATGTACTTAGCGTACGGCGAGCTCGAGACGACGTAGGCGCAGAAGATGTTGTTCGAGGGCAGGCGGAAGTCGCTGTAAGTGTCCTTGCCCACCCTCGTCTTGCTGGAGCTTGCCGTGGCCAGCGACCCGAATGCGAGCAAGGCGACAGCTCCGACTGCGATTACCAGGAGGAGGCGCCGCGACATGGCTAATACTCTCTCAGGTCGCAGTGCCGAATTCAAGGGCTGGAAGTTGCGAAAAGGGGACACTCTGGAGTTTCCGCCGCTTCATCTCGCAGAGAATCACATCGAGCGCCTCGATCGTCGCTGTGCGGGTCTCCGCGCTGCCGGATCGAGCGGGTCGCCCGTCGTGCAGATCGACAACGGCTCCAGGGCGTAGGCGCTCGATCACGAATGTTGCTGTGCGCGCCGCCGGCCAGTGGTAATCCTCTGGCGCTATCGAGCAGCTGGCCTCGACCAAATCGCTACCGGCAAGCGCTTGGCGCACTCGCTCGTCGACCTCGAAGTAGGGCGGTCGCCAGACACGGGCAACGATGCCGGTCGCGCGCTCGATCGCCTTCTGCGTCGTGAGCATCTCGTCTCTGATCTCGGCGTCGGAAAGCTCGGTCAGGTGTGGATGCGACCAGCCGTGTAGACCGAGCTCGTGCCCCTCCGCGAGCGCGCGCTTGAGGATCTGCTCGTGCGCCGCGATACCGTCTCCCAGGATGAAGAGCGTCGCCCGGGCGTGGTGCTCGGCAAGGAGATCCAGAATCCGCGGCGTCCACTCGGACGGCCCATCGTCGAAGGTCAGCGCGAGAATGCTCTTTGCGGTGCCCCGGTCCGATCTCATCTCGCCAGCATAGGTGTGTCGCCGCCGAGACAGAGTGGGACGAGCTTCCGGCGAACGACGTCGTAGGGAATCGGCGACCATATGATGTGCCCCGTAAACAAGCCGACGCCGGATGAGGCGCCGCGACCGAGCCCCTCTCCGAGGCGGCGAGAAAGGAGAAGAGCCCACGGTGAACGTCCTCTTTGTCTGTGTCGGTAACGCCGGTCGCTCACCGATGGCCGAGGCCTTCTTCAGACGCGGCGGCGGCGACAGGTACGAGCTGCGCTCGGCCGGTACCCGTCCGGCGGTTCGAACGGGCCCGAACGTGGTGGCCGTGATGCACGAGCTGGGCATCGACATCTCCGGGCACGTGCCGCGCCAGCTCGAGCGCGCCGACCTCGAATGGGCCGATCTCGTAGTGAGAGTGGGTTGCGGCGATATGTGCCCGGTCATTCCGGGCAGGCGCTACCTGGATTGGAACGTACAGGACCCGAACGAGACCGATCCGGAGACGACGAGGCGCATCCGCGACGAGATTGCGCGCCGGGTCGGGGCGCTTCTCTTCGAGCTCCAGGGAGGCAGCGAGACTTGAGCCTCTCTCGCGTCGCCGTGCGCTGAGCGGCGAACGGGATCTCAGTCGACGTTGGAAAGATCGACGTGGCAGTAAGCGGCGGGATTCTTGGCCAGATAATCCTGGTGGTACTCCTCGGCAGGCCAGAATTCCGTCGCCGACTCGATCGCGGTGGCGATCGAATGCCGGTAGTGCCCGGACCGCTCGAGCTCGATCTTCGAGCCCTCGGCGGCTTCGCGCTGCCCTTCGGAGTGCGTGAAGATGACCGAGCGGTACTGACTACCGATGTCGTTGCCCTGCCGGTTGACCTGGGTTGGATTGTGGATCTTCCAGAAGTGGTAGAGCAGCCGCTCGTAGGGGACGATCGCGGGATCGAACTCGACGAGAACCGACTCCGCGTGGCCCGTTCGCCCACCGCAGACCTGCTCGTAACTCGGGTTTTCGGTGCTGCCTCCGCAGTAGCCGGCGGTCGCGCGAACGACGCCCTTCACGCGCTTGAAGTAAGCCGCCACTCCCCAGAAGCAACCGGCGGCGAAGCTCGCCTGCTCGGTCCTAGGCTCCACTTTCGTCCTCCCCCTCGAAAAGCGTTCGGAACTCGCCATAGCCCTCTTCTTCCAGCCGCTCGAGCGGGATGAAGCGAAGCGCTGCGGAATTGATGCAGTAGCGCAGCCCGGTCGGCTCCGGGCCGTCCGGGAACACGTGCCCGAGATGCGAGTCGGCCTCCGAACTGCGAACCTCGGTCCGTCTCATCCCGTACGAACGGTCGCCGTGCTCGACGATCTCGCTCTCGTTGATGGGCTGCGTGAAGCTCGGCCAACCGGTGCCGGAGTCGAACTTGTCAGTGGAGCTGAAAAGCGGCTTGCCCGAGACGATGTCGACGTAGATTCCCTGCTGGTGGTTGTCCCAGTACTCGTTCTGGAACGCTGGCTCGGTGCCGCCCTCGCAGGCGACCGAGTACTGCATCGGAGTCAGATCCTTCTTCAGCTCCTCTTTCCGCGCGTCGGCCTCGCTCTTCGGTTCCGTTTGCGTCTCTCTCTTACGAAACACGTCTCCACCTCGTCTCCGGCTTGCAGCCGCTCTGTGTCGGCGAAAGCTATTTCCGCCCTTTCAGATCTTCACACACTCAAACGAAGAAACCCGTGTGCTGTTCCCGCTTCCGAGCGGAAGATCTTCTTCGCCCCTGGGAAGCGCGCCAAGACGATCTCGATCCGGATCAAGGCCGACGGTATTCGCCGATCTTCCGAGACGCTTTCGCTCGAGCTCTCGAAGCCCTCGGCGGGTGCGACTCTTGCCCGTCCGAGCAATTCGAGGCTGACGATCGCAAACGTCGCTGCTCGCACCTAGTGAGAGCTAGGGGGCATGTGGCGGCCTGGCGTGACTCCGCTCTTTGGAAGCCTTGAGCGCAGGTGCTCTATCTCGCGGGCGGCTCGAATAACTTCCCGGCGCGGATGCGCTCGGCCATTTTCTTCGATTCGTCGCGATAGGAGCTCCCGTCCTCGAACTCGATCACCGGGTAGAGACTTTGACCGCTGAGCGCGACGATCTGGTCACGCTTCGATCGGCTCACAGGTCCCTTCACCAGTTCGTACTCGACACCCGCCTCGTCCAGCGCCTTCTGAACGCGCCAGCAGGGATGGGCGCCGATCTTGACCCATATCATGGAACAGAGGTGCAGTTTCACCGGCATGGATTCCTCCGTGGTCGGACTATTCGAAGATATTCTGCAGACACGCTAATCTCAAGCGACTCGTTAGTGGCGCTTTGCCAAGCGGTTGAGAGGGGAGCCAATGAACACCGTACTCGTTGCCTATGCGACCAAGCGTGGATCGACTCGCGAGGTTGCGGCCGATGTGGCGCGCGTCATTCGCCAGAGTGGGGCTGAAGTCGAGATCAGTCCTGCCCGCAATGTGAAAACACTCGATCGCTATCAGGCCGTCGTGCTTGGGGGCGCGCTCTACATGGGGCGCTGGCACAAGGACGCGCGCAAGATGCTGAAGCGCCATCGCGCGGAGTTGGCTTCGCTGCCGCTGGCGGTATTCGCTCTGGGGCCGAAAGAGATCACGCCCGAGGCGATCGAGAAGGCAGGTGCCGAGCTGGCGCGGGCGCTCGCCGAAGTGCCCGAGGCTCATCCTTTTTCAACCGCGATCTTCGGCGGCGTGATCGATCCGAAGAGGCTGCACTTTCCGTTCAGTCGCATGCAGGCCGGGGACGCGCGCGACTGGAATGCCATTCAGGACTGGGCCAGCGAGGTAGTTCGCGGCTTTTCTTCCAGGTCGACGCCCTGACCGATTCGAGCTAGCCAGGAAGACGCAGAGTGGGTATCCGACGCCGCCTCCGGCGGCCGGTTATCTGCCTATGCGAGTGATAACTCTTCATCGACCCGACGCTTCGGCGTCGATCACGCTACCCGATGCCGCCACGGTCTACGAGACGGCGCTCGTGTGGCTAGACGCCGCACACGAGAACGAGGCAGCCGCCTGCCTGGCCAGCTGAAGGCTCGACATCATCCCGGCAGATGGAACGTATCCGCTGCGCGAGGAGCTTCATCCGGTACGGCTCATATTGAGCGGTCCCGCTCAAACAATGTCGGTGCTCGAGCGCAGTCCCGAGGTTCGGGGCAGAGTTCGGCAGGTGCTTGACAACGGGCTGGGCCCGACGGTGTATCTAACGCAGATGGCGCTTTCGGCCTCTGCGAGCGCGCTGGCCGCGTAGCTTGGGAGAGAAGGGGCGCCGGCTTTACGCGAGGCCGTGGAAGCGCTCGGCCTCGTTCTCCATCGCCTCGAGACGGGTGTAGTAGTCGGGAAACTCATTCAGGTGCGCCAGTGCGATTTTCCCGGTGATTATCGGGTCGCTTCCCGTCACGTCGGTCTTCGGATCGCGCGAGCCGTGCTCGAGCTCGACATCCATTCCGGCCCGGAACTGCTCGACGTCGAACGGTGCGTGCTCCCAGTCGATACCGATCTGTGCGCCCACGCTCTTTGCTTGCTCTTCGCTGAAGACTTTTTTCTCCGACATCGAACCGTGTCTCCTCTCGTTCGCTGGAATATCCGTCGAGAAAAAGGGGCGAGCACCTGCGCGCTCGCCCCTTTTTAGCAACCGGGCTCAGGCCGGCTTCGGCAGCGACTCGATCGCCTTCAAAGCCCGCCCCATCTGGGCCTCGTCGAAGGCCACGTCGACGAGCTTGCCGGCGAGGTAGTTGTCGTAGGCGGCCATGTCGAAGTGACCGTGGCCGGAGAGATTGAAGAGGATCGTCTTCTCCACACCCTCCTCGTCGGCTTTCTTCGCCGTTGTGATGGCGCCGTGGATCGCGTGCGCCGACTCTGGTGCGGGGATGATGCCCTCGCTGCGGGCGAAGGTGATCGCCGAGGCGAAGATGTCGTTCTGCAGGTAGGCCTCGGCACGGATCAGGCCGAGCTGCAGCGCGTGCGACACCAGCGGAGCCATGCCGTGATAGCGCAGGCCGCCGGCGTGAATCGACTCGGGCACGAAGTCGTGGCCGAGCGTGTGCATCGCGGCCACCGGCGCCAGCTTGGCTGTGTCGCCGTAGTCGTAGGTGTAGATCCCGTGCGTCAGCGTCGGGCAGGCCGCCGGCTCAACGGCCAGGAAGTCGATCTCCTTACCGGCGATCTTGTCGCGCATGAAGGGGAAGGCGATTCCGGCAAAGTTTGAGCCGCCGCCGACGCAGCCGATGACGACGTCGGGATAGGCGCCGGCCATCTTCATCTGCTCGATGGCCTCTTCTCCGATCACCGTCTGGTGCATCAGTACGTGGTTGAGCACGCTGCCCAGCGAGTAGGCGGTGTCGTCGCGGTTTGCGGCATCCTCGACCGCCTCGGAGATGGCGATGCCGAGGCTGCCCGAGTTCATCTCGGGATGGTTCTCGAGGATCGCGCGGCCAGTGTTGGTCGTATCAGACGGGCTGGCGACGACTTCGGCACCCCAGGTGTGGATCATTGAGCGCCGAAACGGCTTCTGCTCGTATGAGACGCGCACCATGTAGACCATGCACTCCAGCCCCATCAGCTCGCAGGCGAACGCGAGCGCGCTGCCCCACTGGCCGGCGCCGGTCTCGGTGGCGATGCGGGTGCGACCTTCCTTCTTGTTGTAGAAGGCCTGGGCGACGGAGGTATTCGGCTTGTGCGAACCGGCCGGACTGACGCCCTCGTACTTGTAGAAGATGCGCGAGCGCGTGCCGATTGCCGCTTCGAGGCCGTGCGCGCGGTAGAGAGGTGTCGGTCGCCAGAGGCGATAGATCTCGAGTACTTCTTGCGGGATATCGATGTAGCGGTCCTGGCTGACCTCCTGCATGATCAGCTCCATCGGGAACAGCGGTGCTAGGTCTTCGGGCCCGAGCGGCTCCATCGTGCCGGGATTCAGATATGGGGGCGCAGGACTCGGTAGATCGGCCTGGATGTTGTACCAGCGCTTCGGGAGCGCGGTCTCGTTGAGTAAATACTTGGTTGTCTCCATGATGCGCGAGCATAACGGCTGCAAGCGGGGCCGGGGAGCAGTCGATCGCGAGCGCGGGTCGAACCAGCAAAACGGTTGATCTACGGTCTCTTGGGAGTACTCTCGAAAGATGGCCGTTCGCTCTCGATTGGCTGCGACCCTGGTGTTGGGCGCCGCGTTGGTCTTCTCGCTCGGCATCGCCTCCTCGGGCGCGTCGGCGAAGGCCGGGGGCAAGGTCGCCTCCGCGAGCCTGAGCAGTACGAGCTTTACCGCGGCGCAGGCGAAGACGGTCAAGCTCGCCTACAAGATCTCGCCGAAAAGCAAGCACTTCGCCGACCTGCTCTCGCTGAAGCAGGGCACGAAGTGGGTGAAGGTGCGAAGCGTCAACAAGAAGGGGAGCTTCAAGGGCTCCTACAAGACGACCGTGAAGGCGCTGTTCGGCTCCAAGCCGGTCAGCGTGGGCCAGTACCGGGTCAAGCTCTCGGCCGACTCGAACAGCCTCAGCCGGAAGTTCAGTGTGACCAAGGCTTCCACTCCCTCGACGCCATCGACGCCGGATACGTTCCAGCCCAAGGCCGGATTCTGGCTCGGCTCGGGGAGTGATGGTGTCGATCCATACATGATCACGTTCACCGTGACTTCGGGCGGAACGAGCGTGACCGATTTCGGAGTTACGTTCAACGGCACGGATGGGTGCGCAGCCGACGGCAGCATCGTTACAGCAACGTCTCAATACCCGATTACGGATGGCTCCTTCTCGTCCGGGAGAGGTAATCCCTACTTCAGCGGCAGTTTCGGTTCTGCGACGACGGCCCAAGGCACGTCCAGGGTCAGTGGCTACGAAGATGACTGCGGCAACAATGAGTACGGGACCGCCAATTGGACGGCCAGCTGGCACAGCGCCAGCTGACGTAGTCGCTACGTCTTAGAGTCAGGCGAGCCGGCTCGAGCCGAGGCGGACGCCGCGGCGACGTCGCGCGGGTAGGTGCGGAGCCCTTTGAAAAGCAGGAAGGCGCTCACGGCTAGTGGCACGAGCATGACCACGAACGTCCACTGTAGGCCCGAGCGGCCACCGCCGAAGACGTAGTCGGAGACCGCGCCGAAGAGCAGAGGAGCGAGAGCTACCGCGACAGCGCGCACGAGCGTGCGCACCGACTCGGCGCGGCCCCACAGGCGCGGCGGCATGATGTCCAGGCGAGCCGCGTCGAGTGGCGGGTTTTGCGCCGAGAGCGCAAGGATGGCCAGGAACAGGTAGGGCAAGGCGGCGGCGGCGCTGCGCATGAAGACGGCAGGGACGAAAAACACGACGGTGCCGACGGTCGCGAGCGCGCTGACGGTGATGCGCGAGTTGAGGTAACGCCGACGTAGCAAGCGATCGCTGAGCGCTCCGCCGGCCAAGACTCCCACGATCGCGCCGATCCCGACGATGAGCAAGAGGCCGTTTGCCGCCACCTGCCCGAGGTCGTACTGACCCTTGACGAATTCGATTCCGAAGATCTGCACTCCGGCCAGAAAGAAGTAGCCGAGCGCGCTCGATGCGATCAACACGACGTTCGTGCGCACCTGAAGCACGTGGCGCATCGCCGCCGCCAGGCCCAACCGGCTGACGTCGCCGTGCAGGACGAGTGCGGGATCGGGAACGATCTTGCGCTCGCGAACGAGCAACTGGGCATCGGTTACGTGGGCTTCGTCACTCGTGGCTTTTAGTGCGGTGGCGTGACGCTTCGCGGCTCGAGCGGCAGCCGTGCCAGGTTCGGGAGCGAGCGCTCCGCGACCGCCGCGCCTCGGCTCGGGAAGCCGTATCACCGCCCAGGCCAGCACGAAGGCGGGAATAGCGAGGATGAAGAAGGCGAGCCGCCAGGAGAGAGCGGCGATGTCACCGGTGACAGTGAAACCGAAGCCGGCTCCGATCAGCTCACCGCTCAAGATGAAACCGTAGATCCGCCCGCGTTCAGATCCGGCGAAATAGTCGCCCACCAGCGATCCGATGCAAGGGCCGGCCGCCGCCGTCACTGCGCCCAGAAACAGGCGCGTCAACAAGAGCTCACCGTAGCTCGAAGCAGTGGCGCTCCAGATCATCGCAACCCCCCAGAGCACGATCGCCGCCGAGAGCGTCAACGTGCGCCGAATCCTGTCTGCCAGCACGCCGAAGGGCACGCTCGCAAGCGCGCCGACGAGCGAGGAGACGGCCACCAGCAGACCGATCTCGGTGTTGGTGATCGAGAGGTCGTTGCGGAGCTGAGTGGCCGATGCGCCGACCGTGACGATGTCGGCGCTGCTCAACGCGAGAACCGCGGCGAGCACGATTATGACCCTCATCCTGAGGGCGCCGCCGAGTGTGTCGCTGAGCTGCGCCGAGCCAGCCTTGGCCGCTTTGCGGGCGGCGGTCGAGAGATTCTTTTGTACCGATCGACGCTGACTCGTTCTCATCACCTCTGGGCTGGCGGCGTGACGGGCAGTTTGGGCTGCTCCCTCGGATCGTACGTAGTCGGCGCGCCTGGCGAGGAGGTTTTCGAATCCTGCGACCAGGAACAAGCGGCGGCGCGCGTTCAGCGGGCAAGAGAAGACCCGCGCTAGGCGCGCTGACTCGTGCACCGAGTTAATACCGCGAAAAGTCTTCGCCGGCTCTGCCGGCGGACTTTTCGCGGAGAAAGACGGGAGCGACGGGACTCGAACCCGCGACCTCCGGCGTGACAGGCCGGCGTTCTAACCAGCTGAACTACGCCCCCGAGCCGGAGCATTGTACTACCAACGAAAGTCCGCTCCCCGGTGGGGAGCATGACGACTTTCGTTGGAAAGATAGGAAGGGATGTCCACGGCTTAGGCGCGAGTTAATAGCCAGAGGCCGCGGCTCACAAAACGCCGTCCACAACCCGTACAAATCGAACACTGATCACACTCGCGGCCAGCCGAGTACGCACCTGGGAGCAGACGAGACACACGCGCCAAAGGCGCGGTGACTCGTTCGATCAGATAAGCGGCCGAAAGTCTTCGCCCGCTTAGCGGGCGGACTTTCGGCCGAAGGCGGTAGCCTTCCACTGTGGCCCTCGCCGACTGGCTCGCCGTGGCGTTCATTTTGGTGCTCGCTTTCGGCGGGTTGCGCAAGGGACTCTTCATCGGCGGTCTCTCGCTGGTCGGTGTGCTCGGAGGTCTGTATCTTGGGGCGCGCCTTGCGCCAGTCCTGTTCTCCGGCTCCAATTCGCCCTACACGCCGCTGGTCGCGCTCGCCGGAGCTCTTGTGCTCGCGATTGCTCTGGAAACCGTCGGTGCTCTCACCGGCGGCGTGCTCAAGGATGCGCTCAAGCTGACGCCGTTCAGGCTCGTCGACGCGCTGGGCGGGCTGGTGCTGGGAGTCGCCACCGCGATCGCCGTGCTCTGGATAGTGGCGGCCGTCGCCTTCCATCTGCCGCAAAACTCCATGGTGCGCGAACGAGCACGGCAATCGTCTCTGCTCTCGAAGTTGATCTCGACGCTGCCGCCCCAGGATGTCATGAGCGCTCTAGCGGGCATCGATCCGTTCCCGCTGATCGTCGGTCCGGCGGCGCCATCACAGGCGCCGGATTCGAGCGTGTTGACCCGCGCCGGCTTAAAGCTGAGCGAGCGGAGTGTTGTCAGGGTGAGATCGCAGGCCTGTGGCATCGGCTACGCCGGCTCGGGTTGGGTCGCGAAGACGGGGTACGTGGTCACCGCGGCGCACGTCGTCGCCGGCGGAAGCGAGATCACAGTTCAGGCGCAAGGGCGCTCTTCAAGCTCCGCTCGCGTCGTCGCCTTCGACGCGACCAACGACCTCGCTCTGCTCTCTGTGCCTGGGCTCGGCGTGAAACCGCTTCGGCTGGCTGCCCCTGACTACAACGATACGGGCGCGGTGCTCGGCTACCCCGGCGACGGGCCCTTCAACGCCGAACCGGCGCGCGTCGGCTCCACCTCGACTCTCTTTTCTCCCAACTATGCGGGCGCGGTCGTCAGCCGCTCGATCACCAGTCTGCGTGGCAAGGTACGCCCGGGCGACTCCGGCGGCCCGGTCGTGAACGAGAACGGCGCGGTCGAGTTGACGGTGTTCGGGGCGAAGAAGGGCACGGATGTCGGTTATGGCACCTCCAGCGAACTCGCTCGCGCCCTGCTCGGGCTGCGCAATCAAGGTAGCGTCTCGACCGGCGCCTGCCTGGATTAGTAGAGCCCGTCCCTCCAGGCCTGCACGACCGACGCGTGGCGCCAGCGGCCGCCCGAACCGCCCACCGCACTGCCAGTTCGCCTTCGCGCCCTCGCGGCCACGCATCGATCACATCGGCCACGCCTTCGTTTCGGGATCGGCCCTGAGCGAAAACCCCTTGCCTTTACCGGGCTCTTGTCAAGTGAAATCGACGCCCGAAAGCCCGGTTTGGGCCCCAAATTGCCTTTCCTAAACGCCGATTATTGGCTTGCCTAGCGGTGAAGTGAGTCAACTGACGCGGTCAAGCACTAAGCGGGGATAGATGAAGCGCTATCTAACGTCCATAGTGCAACTAACGAGACAGGCCCCGATGCGGCGGGGGCCACTCGAAAATAGAGCCCGGGCCCCGCTGCGGCGGGGGCCCAGCGGCCAAAACATACACGGATCTCCCCCAGATCGGATTGAAGCGGGCATGCGGCGCCCGCTTCGGTCTGTTTGGAGACAGAATGCAGGCTTTCCGGCGCGTTTAAGACCAGGCCGAGTCGGCTTCAGCGCGAGACGCGTAGGTTGCGCAGGTACTCGCGCTCGCGCCGGCGCCGCTCCTGTTCAGCTGTTAGGCGCACTTCGCTACCCGCGTCCATGGTGTTGTCTTCCGGGGCACGCACCGAGATGAGTTTTTCAGCGTCCGCCCGATGCGACCATCGACGCCCCCGCAGACCAGGCTCGGGGCGCCCGATATCTTCCAGCGTGCGCTCGATCTCTTCGACCGCGATCTCCGGAGGCAGGTCGATCTCGAACGCCGCTTCTGCGGGCGCGGTCTCCGGCTCAGCCTCGGGCTCGCTTTCTTCAGCAGCGAGATCGGGCAGACTTTCCAGCGCGGCTACGGGCGCGGTCTCCGGCTCCGCCTCGGCTTCGAGCACCCTCTCCTCGTGCCGGAAAAGATGGACGTGCCGCCGCTGCTCGGGCGCGACCTCCGCTGCGATGATCTCGGGCTCGGGCTCGCTTTCCTCAGCGGCGAGATCAGGCAGACTTTCCAGCGCGGCTACGGGCGCGGTCTCCGGCTCCTGCTCTGCTTCGGGCTTGGCTTCGAGCACCCTCTCCTCGTGCCGGAAAAGATGGACGTGCCGCCGCTGCTCGGGCGCGACCTCCGCTGCGATGACCTCGGGCTCGGACTCTATTTCGGGCTCGAGCTCGGGCTCGGCCTCTTCGGCGGCGAGATCAGGCAGACTTTCCAGCGCGGCTAAGGGCGCGGTCTCCGGCTCAGCCTCGGGCTCCGCCTCGGCTTCGAGCACCTTTTCCTCGTGCCGGAACAGATGGAAGTGCCGTGGCTGCTCGGGCGCGACCTCCGCTGCGATGATCTCAGGCTCGGGCTCTATCTCGGGCTCGGGCTCGACGGCCTGCGCCGACGTGGTGCTGTCCAGGTCCTCTTCCGGTTCCCAATCCGGCGCAGCTACGACCTCAGCCTCGGGCTGTTGCGCGCTCGAGATCTCCGTCACGCCTTCCTGCGCGTCCTCCGTCTCCTCGGCCTCGCTCGGCAGCTCGTAAGCCGCCAGCGGCCAGTCGGCCTCGGCGGCGGCCTCCTGCTCGCCGGATCGCCAGATCAGAGGCTCGATCTGCTCGAGTGTGAAGGCGGTGACTGTGGAGGTTGTCTTCGCCTCGTGCGTCGTCGGAGTGGCGAACGAAGGGGTCGCAGCGGGAAGCCGCTGCACTCGACGTCTCTCGCGTGCGATCCCAAGCTCGATCGAGGCAACGATCAGAAAGGCTATGGCCTCGGCCGCCACGATCAGGAGCGGGTGCAGCCCCGTCCGAGCCGAGATCGCGGCGACGAGAATCAGGAACACGGTTTCGATAACGAGCCGCGGTGCCGTGCGCGGCGTCGCGCCCGGGCGATCCACCGGGGGCAGCGTATTGGGATCTATCCGCGTCGAGATCGGGCTCGAATCGAAGTGAATGCTAGAGGGACGAAACGCGCGCTCGGGAGCCGGCGGTTTTTCCTCGGCCTGGGCCGCGCTGTCCCTACTGCGCTCCAGTGACTGCAGGATCTCTTCGAGCTCGCCGCTGAAGCGCTCGAGCAGGTCGAAAGCTCGGCGAGCGCTCTCGGGGCTGTCTTCCTTCCCGGAGCGTTCGCCGCCCGCGTGATGCTCGCCCGCAGAGATCTCGGACGGCTTCGCGCCTTCTTCCGCTGGCTGTTTGCTCTTTTCGCTGCCTGTCTGATCCACGCTTCGCTCCGGTCGGCCGCATAACGATTATGACCGTCGCGGCGCGTGCCCGTGCAGCGAGAGAGTAGATGCTCGGATCGCCCGAGCCGTCAATCAGGCTGCGATCGGCTCGTCAACGTCGTAGGCAGCCATGCGGGTGCGGAGTTTCTGCCGGGCGCCGGCGAGAATCTGCGACACGCGCGATTCGCTGACACCGAGGCGCGCTCCGATCTCGGCTCCCTGAAGCTCGTCGACATGCACCAGCCTGAGCACCATTTGCTCGCGCTCGGAGAGCGTCGCGATCGCGTTACGCACGATCGCCGCTCGCTCACTCGCAAGCGTCGCCTGCTCGGGCTCGCTGCCCAGCTCGTGATTCTCGACCGTGTCGCCGATCTCGAGTAGCTCGCTGTCGTCGCCGGTGCGGGTCGGAGCGTTGAGCGAGCAGACGTCGGCACGCTCGAGCTCTCCGAGTTGCCGTCGGATCTCGCTGAGTGGAACGTCGAGCGCCTCGGCCAGCTCGACCTCGGAAGGCGAGCGGCCATTCTTGACAAAGAAGTTTTCGCGTGCCGAATCGATCTGGCGAGCGAAGTGGCGCACCGAGCGCGAGGCCCAATCCTGGCGCCGCAGCTCGTCCATGATCGCTCCCGAGACTCTCGTCCAAGCGAACTGCTCGAAGGTCGCACCCTTCTTGGGATCGAAACGTTCGACGGCTTCGATCAAAGCAACCAGGCCGCAGGAAGCGAGGTCGTCGAGCTCGCAGTGAGAAGGAAGCTCGCGCACTTTCTTCGAGGCCAGGTAGGTGACCATCGGCGCGTAAGAGAGAACGAGCCGATCGCGCGCCGAACTGTCTCGCCTCGTGGACCAGGCACGCCATAGAGCCTCGGCCTCTGATGCGCTGAGTCGTTGAACGCTGGTGACCGTATTCATTTGGGGGACCTCCGCAGGTGGGGGAACTACTCTCACTCTGGGTCCTGCGAAGCCATCTGGCGATTCCCGGAATGCGCTCGCTGCTTTCCCCGTTTTCGCGTAACCGAGTTCGCACATTTCGGCTCCTCCGCGCGCGTCGCCGTGCATTCATTCGCCGCTCGATCTGCCGATCAGAAGGGGCGTGTTAGAACACGAGGCAGGCAAAAACCGCTTGAGGACTGCCCGGCCGGGACTCGATCAGCAGGGCGGCGTGGCGTATCCTTTACCACCTCGGATAAGACTGGTGCCAGACGGAGGGAGAGCTCACACGTTGGCCGACGGTGGATACGTGCTTGTCGTAGACGACGAGCCGCAGGTGCAACAGTTGATTGCGCGCATCCTCGAGCGCCACGGATTTCATTGCGAGCTCGCGGCCAGCGCCGATGAGGCGCGCAAACTGCTGGAGTCGAGAGAGAACAACTTCCAGCTCATGCTCTGCGACGTCAACATGCCCGGCGAGAGCGGGCTCGAGTTGCTGAGCAGCACGCTGGCCTCTCATCCCGAGGTCGCCGCGCTGATGGTCACCGGCGCCGACGACCCGAAGATGGCCGAGAACGCGATCGAGCTCGGCGCCTTCGGTTACCTGACCAAGCCGTTTCGTCCCAACGAGTTGATGATCAACATCGTCAACGCTCTGCACCGCCGCCGCCTGGAGCTGGAGAATCGCGCTCACCGGGCGATGCTGGAGAACGCGGTTGAAGCGCGAACCGCCGCGCTCAGCGAGGCAGTCTCTCGCTTGCAGCGCTCCGAGCAGGAGCTGCGGACGCATCAGGAAGAGACGGTCAAGCGCCTTTCGAGCATGGCGGAACTACGCGATCTCGAGACGGGACGCCATCTCGAGCGGATGAGCAGCTATTGCGCGCTGATCGCCGAGCGCTTCGGTTTCAGTCGCGATCGAGTCGAGCTGATGCGTATTGCGAGCCCGATGCACGATGTGGGCAAGATCGGCATCCCCGACAACATCCTGCTCAAGCCCTCGACGCTCACCCTCGAGGAGCGCGAGGTGATGCAGCAGCACACCGTGATCGGCCATCGGATCCTCTCGGGGTCGGACGCCGAGCTCCTGACTTTGGCGGCGATACTCGCCTGGACGCACCACGAGCGCTTCGACGGAAGCGGATACCCGCGCGGGCTGGTTGGCGAAGAGATCCCGCTCGAGGGCCGGATCGCGGCGGTAGCCGACGTATTCGACGCTCTCACCAGCGACCGTATCTATCGCCCGGCCTTCAACGTCAAAGAGGCCGTTTCGATGATGCGCAGCCAGCGCGGAAAGCACTTTGACCCGGACGTGCTCGATCACTTCCTCGATGCGATGGAAGAGGTCGAAGAGATCCGCATCGGCTACGAGAATCGGGCAGATTCGTCCTCTGATCTTTCCGGTGACCAGGGCAACGGCTCGAGAGCCGCCTAGCTCTTTGCGCGTTGCCAAGCAGAGCAAAAGGGCGAGTTCCCTCAGGATTTTCGTGCTATTTGAGGCTTTTTCCCTAAATAGCTGCGTTCTCAGTCGATAACTAAAATCGAGAGAGAGAGACGAGCCAGCAGTATGAGCGACAAGAAAAAGCGCAGCCCGAACTGGGGCGTCGAGCCGGATCCGTGGCCGCACGAACCGCCTCCGGAACTGCTCGATGCGCTTGATCACGCAGCGGCGCGCCTCTCCGAGCTCGACGCTCACGGCGTTCGTATCTCGCTTGGCATCGGAGCTGATGGCGGCCCGCTCGCGCGTGTCTCCCAGCAGGGGCAAGCATGCGAGATTGACTCCTCGCTCCTCCTTCAGCTTGTATGTGGAAGTAAGCTGAGGGTGCCGCGGACATCCGCGGTCTGAGCAAGAGGTACAAACAGCCGGAGACCGAGCACCGATGCAGAAGCTGACTCCTTTTCGCGTTGCCGTTGCCGACCACGCGCCTTTTATGCGCCGGTTGCTCGGCGAATCCCTACTCGTTCGCGGTATCGAGATGACTGGCGCGGTCGATTCGGCCGAGACGGCGATCGAGCTTTGTGCCCGCACGAATCCCGACGCACTGCTCTTCGACATCGTGGCCGACAGCATGGACGGCGTCACGTTGATGCGCGGCCTGCGCGAATCCGGCCTGAGCACTCCCGTAATCCTGATGGGCGGGCATTTCCGCGCCGACCACTACAAGGTCGTTGATGCACTGATCGAGGGCGCGCTCGATTTCGTCGAGCGCCCGCTCGCCTGCGACACAGTCCAGGTTTTCGTGGGCGACCTGATCACGCGTATTCGCGTGGCCTCCGAGTTGACCACGGCTCGACAACGAGCGGTCGATCTCGCCTCGCAGCGCGAGCTGCACGGGCTCGAGAGCGAGCCTGAGCCGGCGCTACCGCTACGCGATCCTTCAATCGACGGGCCCGCGGCGGTAGTCGTCATCGGCTCGATTGGCGGCTGCTGGTCGCTGTCGCACCTGATTCCGGCGCTACCGCCGCTGCTTGGTCTCGGCATGGTCGTCGTACAGCAGCTTCCCGAGGGCTTCACGACCGCGCTGGCCGATCGCCTCGATCACTACTCGGTACTGAGTGTGAGGGAAGCGCTCGGCGGAGAGCAGCTCAATCCCAGCACCGTCTATTTCGCGCAGGGAGGAAGTCATCTCCGAATGGCCGGCGACGCCAAGTTGCTCGTCTCGGTCGAAGAGCCGATCGACGGATTGCGTCCGCGCGCCGATATGACCGTCAGCGACGCTGCGCGCATCTTCGGCGATCGCCTGCTGCTCGTGGTCACGAGCGGGATGGGCAAGGATGGCCTGGACGGGGCGCGCGAGGTGAAGGAGCGCGGCGGCCGGATTTTCGTCGAAGAGGAGTCGACGGCGATCGCCTACGGAACGCCCCGTGCCATCGTCGAGGCGAAGCTGGCTGACGCGGTCGTTCCGCTGGGCGAGTTGGCACAGGCGGTTGCCGACGCCGCCGGCGTCTGGGGTGCCTCTATTCCGCTACCAAGCGATTATGCAGCTATGACCGGCAACCCGGAGAGCCGGCGTTAGGCTTCTCGCGTCGCTCGTCGGTGCGGCGAGCGAGGATGCAGCGACGCCGTGAGCCACGAGCAGAAGACACCGAGTACCGTCGCTCCGGTCATCTCGGCTGCGGGGCTCGCCCGTAATTTCGGTCACACCCGGGCTGTCAGGGGCGTCTCGTTCGATGTCGCCGAAGGCGAGGTGTTCGGCTTTCTCGGCCCTAACGGCGCCGGTAAGACGACGACGATCAGCATGCTCTGCACGTTGCTTGCCCCGTCGGCGGGCGAGGCTACGGTCGCCGGCTACGACATCGTCGGCAGGCGGGTCGAGGTTCGCCGCTCGATCGGTCTTGTGTTCCAGGACCCGACGCTCGACGAGTACCTGAGCGCGATTCAGAACCTTCGCTTCCACGCCTACGCCTATGGCATGCCCAGGCGTATCCGCGACGAACGCATTCACGAGTTGATGACGCTGATGGAGCTCTGGGATCGCCGCGACGCGTCGGTGCGCGAGTACTCGGGTGGGATGAAGCGACGCCTGGAGATTGCCCGCGGGCTGCTCCACCATCCACGCATCCTCTTCCTCGATGAGCCGACGCTGGGGCTCGATCCGCAAACTCGCCACCGGATCTGGGAGTACGTGCTCGATCTGCGCCAGCGCGAGGCGCTGACGATCTTCCTTACCACCCACTACATGGACGAGGCCGAGAACTGCGGACGGGTGGCGATCATCGACGAGGGCGAGATCGTCGCGCTCGACCGGCCGGAGGTGCTCAAGGACTCGCTCGGCGGCGATGTGGTGACGCTTCGCGTGGAGGACAGCGAAGCCGCCGCCGCCGAGCTTCTTGCTAGCCACGGGCTGAGCGCCGACCTCGCAGGCGACGCCGTCTCCTTCAGCGTCCCGCAGGCCGAGGAGTTCGTGCCCGAGCTGATCCGCAGCTTTCCGAGCAAGATCCTGGCGGTCGCAATCCGACGCCCGACGCTCGACGACGTCTTCCTTTCGCTGACCGGTCGTTCGATCCGCGGCGAGAGCCCCGATAACAACCAGCAGCTTCGGCGCTTCGTGAACACGCCCGGCATGAGAGCGCAGACACGCTGATGCGCGATTCCCTGCGCGGCATCTGGGTCATCGCCTATCGCGAGTTGCTCCGCTTCTTTCGCGAGCGCTCGCGCCTGGCCTCGGCGCTCGGGATGCCGATCATCTTCCTGATCGTCTTCAGCGAAGGACTGAAACGGCAGATCGGCGTGCTCGCCATGGGCGTCGACTTCGTCAAGTTCATGTACCCCGGCATCATCGCCATGGCGGTCTTCATCAACGCGGTCTTCTCCGGCCTCTCGGTCGTTTGGGATCGGGAGATCGGCTTTCTCAAAGAGGTGCTCGTCTCGCCACTCAGCCGCAGTGGTGTCGTGCTCGGTAAGGCGGTCGGCGCCTCGGCGATCGGTCTTATTCAGGCACTGGTGATGCTCGCGCTCGCGCCGGCCTTCGATGTGTCGCTCTCGCTCAAGATCGTTCTCGAGCTGATTCCGATCGTGATTGTCCTGTCGCTCGCGATGGCCGGGTTCGGTCTTCTGATCGGCTCGCGAATGCGCTCCCAGCAAGGCTTCCAGGTGCTGGTTCAGATGGTCGTCTTCCCGCTCACGTTTCTGGCCGGAGTCTTCTTCCCGGTCAACAACGTTCCCCGCTGGATGGAGATCGTCTCCAAGCTCAACCCGCTCACCTACGGCGTCGACGCGATTCGCCGCATCGTCCTGGCCGGCGAGGTACCGCGCGGGACGCTCGCCTCGAGCCATCCGATCATCGGAGTCACCATGTTCGGCCACACGACGACGACGATCGAGGACGTCGCCGTGGTCGGCCTGCTCGGCGCCGCCTTGCTCGTCGCCGCCATCTTCTCCTTCAACCGGCAGGTGTGATCACCGTCGCGCGCGGCGTAATTCGCTTGACGTGAGATCGCGAGCCACTGAGAATGGACAGGCCGATGCCCGTAAAGCGCGCTCACGTTTTCTATGAGTAGCCTCGCCTGGCCACTTCTCGGACTCGTCTTCGCGGCTGGCGCCGTTGCGACCTGGATCGCCGGCACTAGCCTGGCCAAGAGCACCAACGCTCTCGACAACCGCTTCAATCTCGGCGATGCGCTCGGCGGCATGATCCTGCTCTCGATCGCAGGCACCCTTCCCGAGATTGCGATCACGGTCTCGGCCGTCATGCAGGGACACCTTGGTCTCGCCGCCGGCAATCTGATCGGCGGTATCGCCGTTCAGACAATGGTGCTGATCGTCTGCGACATCACCGCCGGCCGAAAGAAGGCGCTCAGCTATCTCGTCGGCTCGCTCATCCCGGTGCTCGAGGCGCTACTCGTGATTCTCGTCGTGTCGTTCGTGCTGATGGGTGCTCTGCTCAAGCCGTCGGTCGCGATCGGGCCCGTGAGCCCGGCCTCGATTGCCATCGTCGTCGCCTGGTTGTTCGGCCTCATCATCATCAACTACGTAAGGAAGTCGCCCTCCTGGGAGGCTGCAGCCCCAGGCAGTCACACCGGACGCCCAAACCGGCGCGTTCCGCACCCGCAGGCTGCGACGCCGCACACGGGCACTTCCACCTGGCGAGTTGCGCTTTACTTCCTGGCCGCCTGCGTCGTCACGCTGATCGCCGGCGTCTTCCTTCAGATCAGCGGAAGTGACCTTGCCAGCCGGGCTCACATTAACGGCGTCATCTTCGGCGCCACCGTTCTCGCTGTGGCGACGGCGCTACCGGAGATCAGCTCCGGAATCGGCGCAATTCGCCTTGGCGATCACGGCCTCGCCATGAGCGACATCTTCGGTGGCAACGCCTTCCAGGTCTGCCTCTTCCTCGTCGCCGATCTGATCGCGGGGAAGGCTGTCCTGCCGACAGCCGGGGCTCAGAACAGCTGGCTGGCGATACTCGGGATCGGCCTCACGGCCATCTACGCGGTCGGCATCATCTTCCGGCCCAAACGCTGCTACTTGTGGCTAGGCCCCGACTCGCTACTGGTGATCCTTGCCTTCGCGCTCGGGATAATCGGGCTTATTTCGATCCCGGTAACGATCCCGCATTGAGCGGCAGGCTGCCGACTGTATTCGGCGGTGCGGGGGATACCTAGAGCAGTGGGGCATCGGACGCAATCGACTGTTGAATTCTGCGCCTTCGTTGATACACTTCGCAAAGCCACTTTAGAAAGTGAAGCGACTAGGGCGAGAAATACGCAGGCGCGCCCGGGAGGAGAAAGATGAAGGTCGCCGATAACGTCTCCGAGCTGATCGGCAACACGCCGCTTGTTCGCTTGAGACGAATCTCCGAGGAGAGCGGCAGCAACGTCGTTGCCAAGCTCGAGTTCTTCAATCCGGGCGGCAGCGTCAAGGACCGAATCGGCCTGGCTATGATCGAAGCCGCCGAGCGCGAGGGCAAGATCGGGCCAGACACGATCATTCTCGAGCCCACGAGCGGCAATACCGGCATCGCGCTGGCGCTCGTGAGCGCGGCGCGCGGCTACAAGTGCACGCTCGTCATGCCCGAGACGATGAGCAAGGAGCGGCGCATGTTGCTTCGCGCCTACGGCGCCGATTTGGTGCTCACGTCGGGTGTCGAAGGGATGCCGGGCGCGATCCGCCGCGCCGAAGAGCTTGCGGCTGCCAACGAGCACTACTTCATTCCGCAGCAGTTCGAGAATCCGGCCAACCCCGAGATCCACCGGCGCACGACCGCCGAGGAGATCTGGCGTGACACCGACGGGAAGGTGGATGCGATCGTCGCCGGAATCGGTACCGGCGGGACGATCACGGGCATCGGCGAGGTGCTCAAGGAACGCAAGCCGGAGGTTCGCTGCGTGGGAGTCGAGCCGGACTCTTCGCCGGTGCTCTCGGGCGGAAAAAAGGGGCCGCATGCGCTTCAAGGCATCGGTGCCGGCTTCGTGCCGAAGGTACTGAACACGAAGATCTACGACGAGATCGTCCGGGTGACGAACGAGGACGCCTTTGCCAGCGCTCGTCGCATCGCGCGCGAGGAGGGCCTGCTGGTCGGGATCTCCTCGGGCGCTGCGATCTGGGCCGCAGAGCAGGTCGCCAACCGTGCCGAGAGCAAGAAGAAGCTGATCGTCGTGATCGTTCCCTCCAACGGCGAGCGCTACCTCTCGACAGCCCTGTTCAACGATCTCGCCGACTGAGGAGGTGGCTGGCGTGCTGAGAAAGATGCGACACGACATTCGAGCGGTGAAGGAGCGCGACCCGGCTGCCCGCAACTGGCTTGAGGTCGTACTCTGCTATCCGGGGTTGTGGGCGGTCTGGGGGCACAGGGTCGCCCATGTGCTCTGGCGCTGGCGCCTCAAGCTCCTCGCCCGCTGGATCTCGCAGCTAGCGCGCGGACTAACCGGCATCGAAATTCACCCGGGCGCCATCATCGGCCCCGGGCTCTTTATTGATCACGGGATGGGCGTTGTTATCGGCGAGACGGCGGAGCTCGGCGCCGAGGTGACGCTTTATCAGGGCGTCACGCTCGGAGGCACGAGCCGCGAGAAGGGCAAGCGCCACCCGACGCTCGGCGACGGGGTCGTGGTCGGCGCGGGCGCCAAGGTGCTCGGCGCGATCGAGATCGGTGATTACAGTCGCGTCGGCGCAAACGCCGTGGTCGTGAAGCCGGTTCCGCCTTGCGCGGTCGTGGTCGGCGTCCCGGGCGAGATCCTGACCTCGAAGGAAGCTCGGCTGACTCCCACCACTCCTAATCTCGAGCACGGTGAGCTTCCGGACGTGCTGGGTGACGCGGTGGCCGATCTGGTCGCGCGAGTTGAAGAGCTCGAGCAGAAGGTCGAAGGCGTAGTGCACCACGACCTGGTCTTCACGCCGACCGGTGGCGTCTGGTACGAAAGCGACGACCCCTCGATCTAAGATTCCATCAGGCCTGCACGTCCGACGCGGCCGACTTGCGGCGCCAGCGACCGCAGAGCCGCTCCCCGCACTACCAGTGCCACTTCACAGCCTTCCGGCCAGCGGCATCCACGGCTTGACCGTCTCGAGCGCACGTCCCCACCAGAATCGGCTCTGAGTCACTTCCGTTCGCGGCGGGAATAGCAGCGGCTAGCGACCGTTTCCAGATTCGGTCCATTGTTTCGCTCGGAGGGGGAGAATTGCGGCTTGAGGGCATCCACCACGTCAGCGCCATAACCGGCGATGCGCGACGCAACCTCGATTTCTACGCTCGAGTTCTTGGCTTGAGGCTAGTCAAGAGGAGCGTTAATCAGGACGTACCGAGCATCTGCCAGCTCTACTACGGCTCCGCGAGAGGCGATCCGGGCTCGACGCTCGCATTTTTCGAGTACCCGGGCATTCAGGTCGGGCGCGCCGGCGTCGGCATGATTCACCGCTTGAGCTGGCGGATCGGCTCGGAGCGAGCGCTCGGATTCTGGGCCCAGCGCCTGAGAAGCGAAGGTGTCGAGTACGAGCGCAGTGGTGTGCGCCTGCGCTTTCGCGATCCAGAAGGCCTGGCGCTGGAGCTGACTGTCGCAGCTAGCGAGGACGAGCCGCTGACGGCGTCTCACCCCGATATTCCCGAGGAGTTGGCGTTGCAGGGATTTGATTCCGTGCGCGCTTATGCGCGCAGCCTCGGACGCAGCCGCGAGGTGCTGGAGAGGACTCTCGCCTTCCAGCGCAGGGGCGAAGCTGTTTGGGAGGTGCGAGGCAAGCAGCGCGGCTGTCTCTTCGCTTATGACAGCGCGCCCGTCGAGCTCGGAATACAAGGATCGGGGACGGTGCACCACGTGGCCTGGGCCTGTCCGACCCAGGAGAGCGAGCGCTGGCACGACGCGCTCGTTGCGGCCGGGGTGCGCGCAACACAGATCATCGATCGTTTCTGGTACCGCTCGGTCTACTTCCGCGAGCCAAGTGGAGCTCTCTTCGAGATAGCGACGATCGAGCCGGGCTTCGGCGTCGACGGGGCGGTCGAGCAGCCGGACGAGCGACTCGCGCTGCCGCCGGCGCTCGAGCACTTGCGCGGCGAGCTCGAGGCGAGTCTCACTCCGCTTGGCCCCCGACGCACACGCCGCGAGGCGGCGAATCAGGGATGAGGGGTTGATGATGCTTGCGCACGCGCTGTGTGGGCCGCCAGGCGGCGTGCACTACCAGCCGCCAGGCCTCGGCCTGGTGCGAAGCCAGTAGCCGACGATTGCTCCCTCCAGTAGAAGCGGGCTACGGGCGCCCGGCTCATCGGGCGCCCATTCGCCTGTCGCGATCAAGGGCCGGTGCGTTATACCCACGGTCGTCAGGCCGAGTGCGGCCCCGAGGTGTAGTGCGAGCCCTGTCCGACGAGGATGGTCGCGTCCGGTCGCGTCGACGAGCAAGACCTCGGGCGCCTCGGGGAGCGCGCGAACTGCCGACTCGAGCAGCGCCCCCTCGCGCAGCGCCAGTAGTCGTGCGCGGTAGGGAGCGGGGGCAATCCCTTCGCTCGCAACCTGTGTCTCGCCGAGAGAGGCCGCTGCCGGGCCCGGACGGCCCGCGCTGAAAGCAGACGAAGCAGGCTCCTAATCGTGCGGTCTCCGAGATCTGCGAGCGAGGCGGCGATTCGGTTACGAGCTCGAGCTGAAGCTCGATCAGTTTCGACGCCGCTTCGGGTCAGGCCTTCACTCCGAGAGGGTACGTACCGCGGCGAGCTCCGAGCACACGGGAGCGCTTGACAGGGGATACATAACGATATATCGTGATATAAACATTGACTAGCTCTAAGAAAGGATTTTATCGATGCACGAAAGTAATTTTCCGACTTGTGGCGGGAGACCGAAGCGCCGTCATCACGGGCACGGCTCGCACCACGGGGAATTCGCGCACCACTTCGGCGGGCCGCCGTTCGGCGGGCCGAGAGGGCACCGAGGCCGCAAGGCGCGCCGCGGCGACATACGCGCGGCGGCGCTTCTGCTGCTCGCCGAAGAGCCGCGTAACGGCTATCAGCTGATGCAGGAGATAGAGGAGCGCAGCCAGGGAGTCTGGCGCCCCAGCCCCGGCTCCGTTTATCCCACGCTGCAACAGCTCGAGGACGAAGGGCTCGTACGCTCGAAAGAAAGCGGCGGGCAGCGCCTGCTCGAGCTGACCGACGCCGGCCGCGCCGTGCTCGAAGGGCGCGCGAAGGATGCACCTCCTCCGTGGGAGCAGATGGCCGAAGGAGCCGGAGGTCGAACGATCGAGCTTGGCTCGCTCGTAAGGCAGATCGGCATGGCCGTGATGCAGGTGATGCAGGCGGGGACTGAAGCCCAGGTCGAGGAGGCGCGTAAGATCCTCACCGACTCGCGTCGCTCTCTCTATAAGCTCCTTGCCGAAGACGATGGTGAGAGCTGACGCCGATAAGACTCGCGTCCTTGTTGTAGTTCGGTAAAAGACGCGCGCGCACGGTCGGCCGTCCGGTCGTAGTTGGGATCGACGGTCGCTCGGGCGCCGGCGCCGCGTATCACAACCCCCCGCCAAATCCACCCACCCGCGCGGTCGTGAAACGGTAGCGAGCGAAGTCACGCAGTTTGTGTTGACTTCGTGCCAAGATAGCCCGATCCCCGTTAGGTCAAAAGCTCACTGGCTCGTTAGGCCGTATCGACTGATCGTCAGAACGGCGTGCGCGTAGCGATGGGCCTTGCGGGCGCCGATCGTCCCGCCCGGCAACTCGGCGACGAAGGCTGTCGAATCCGGGAGTATGTGACGCTCCCAGGAGGTGGCGCTGCCCGGGTAGGCGGGCAGGTTCGCTAGCCCGAGTTCGGCCAGGTGGGCGAACCTACGCTCGAGCGCGAGTGAGCGTTTCGTGACGCTAACTGCCGCGAGCGGTTGATGGAACCAGATCGAGAGCCACGGCTGCAGCCGCTCGATGAGACGATAGGCGGCGCGCGACTCGGGCTCCGACAGGGCGCGGCGGCCCGAGAAAAAGGCTCCGCTCAGGTGGCGCCAGTGCCAGGGGAAGTTGCGATTCAGATCGACGCCGTGGGCGTTCCCGCGCGTACCGGCCGCCCGCCCGTCGGGATTTAGATTGAGGATGACCCACAGATCGATGCCCTCTGGCGCCTGGACCTTCAGCAGGCGCCGGGCGACGGCGACTCCTCCCGGCTCGTTTCCGTGGATCGATCCGACGACGAGCACCGCCGGGCCATTGGGGTCGCCCCGCTCGTAGGCGTAGATCGCGCGCCCGCGGACGGAGTGACCGATTAGATGGCGCGTCGTACGATTGCCCGTCGCACCTACTCCTGGGGCTATGGCCAACACGGCGATGGCTGTCGCAGCCACGATCAAGACGCAAGCGGAGGTGAGTGCGCGAGCTCGGTATCCAGTCATGAAGAAGTTCCGCGGAGCCTTTCTCGAAAGCTCGATGACAACAAGTGAAAACTAGCGAAGCCCGCTGTGGCGATCGCATCCGGCGTGTACTAGATTCGCTTCAGATCGGCACGAGTGGTAGGAGTAGACGAGTCATGAGCGCAACGAATGGAGGCCAGAAGCTCACGATCGCCGTCGTCGGCGACTACGGCGCCGAGCGGCCGACGCACAAGGCTACGCAGCAGGCGCTCGAGCACGCCGTTCGGCCGCCGCTTCGCTTCAAGTGGCTGGCGACCGAGGCAGCGATGGAGATGGACGACAGCGAGCTCGCCTCCTACGCCGGGCTGCTGGTCGCGCCGGGCAGTCCCTACCGGAACATGGACGGCGCTCTCAAGGCGATCAGAGTCGCGCGCGAGCGGGAGGTACCGCTGCTCGGCACCTGCGGCGGCTTTCAGCACGCCGTGGTCGAGTTCGTGCGCAACGTGCTCGGAATCGAGGAGGCCGAGCATGAGGAGTCGAGCCCCGGCGCCTGCGAGCTCGCGGTGACGAGACTTCCCACCTCGCTCGCCGAGCAGATGCACGAGGTGTTCTTCGAGCCGGGCTCTCGGGTTGCCGCCAACTACCGAGCCCCGGCGGCTATCGAACCCTTCTTCTGCAGCTTCGGGCTCAATCCGAAGTACCGGCCGGCGGTCGAAGAGCGCGGTCTCGTAATCAGCGGGACCGGCGCCGACGGAGCTGCGCGCGTGCTCGAGTTACCCGAGCACCCGTTTTTCATCGCCACGCTTTACGTGCCGCAGGCGCGCTACACGCCGGAGAGCCCTCATCTGCTCGTGACGGCTTTCGTCGCGGCGGCTTCTGCGCGTATTTAAGCGCTTCGATTATTCGGCCGGTGCGTGCTGGACGGGGCTCACGACGCTCTGTTTCTCCCTATTCGGGTCGGAACACCCTCCGCTTCGGCGTAGCACAACCAAACGGCGGCCAATGCCCTTGGATAGCTGTACCGATAGGTCGATGACATTTGTATATGGCTACGACCGAAAACGGCTCTGATCGAGCTTTTGTCCGCCTTGCGTGGGCGGTATTGGTTATCGGAACGGCGGGAAGCGTTGTTTACGCTTTCGTCCCCTCGGTCACCATCTCGAACGTCCTCTACTACTCGGTCATCACAGTCGCGCTCGGGCTCGGCTGGGTTGGGATATTGCGTCGTCATTTCCCTGGCCGCTGGATCGCGGTGTTACTGGTAGCGGGCATCTCCGCTTGGCTCGTTACTGACTGGCTGTGGTGGCTGGTCGAGCTGCTCAATCGTTCGGTGCCGTTCCCTTCGCCGATCGACGCTCTCTACATGGGTGCCTATCTGCCTATGTTCGGGGCGCTTGCCTGGTTCTGGCGCCGGCACATGACGGGGGTACTCGGCGGATTACTCGAGAGCGCGATCATCGCGACGGCTTTCAGCGTCTTCACCTGGGCGGTCGTAATCGCCCCTGCAGGCGGCCAGTCGCACAGCTCGGGCTTGTCGACATTCACCGCGGTTGCCTATCCGGCGCTCGACGCGATCTTGCTCGTCGGTTTCGGCCAGCTTCTTCTGGTGCCATCGCTTCGGCACGCGCGGGCGCTCCAGGCCATGACGCTGGGAATCGCGATGTTCCTCTTTTCCGACGTCGTTTACGCCTACGACTCCGTCCGAGGCACCGCCGTAGAGGGGACCTGGCGCGATTGCGGTTGGATGCTCGCCTACGTCCTCTGGGGCTTCGCCGGCTTGCATCCGTCGCTGCGTTCGCTTGGCACATCACAGCTACTTCCGATCCGGCGCTGGGCCGTTCGCAACGCTTTGCTCGCTCTGGCCTGCCTCAGCATGCCGGTCGCGTTCGTGATTGCCGTTCGCAGAGAGACCCTGGATGGCACGTTGTTCCTTGCCCTCGGCTCGTTCACGATTGTCGCGATCTTCTTGCGGATGAGCCTGATCTTGCGCGACCAGCAGCGCCGTGAGGATGACCTTGCCGAGACTCTCGAGAAGCACCGGACGCTGATCGCCGCGGCTCCGCTAGCAATCGTCGCCGTCGGGAGCAATCGCCTCGTCACGCTCTGGAATCCCGGCGCCGAGCAGCTCTTCGGCTGGCGGGCGGAAGAGACGATCGGCAAGCCGTATCCCCTCTCCGCGAGCGAGGAGACAGCTCGTAACTTCGACTCGTTCCTCTCCGGCGAGTCCTTCCACGGAGAGTCCAAAAGCCTGCGAAAGGACGGCTCGACGGTCGAGGTCATCGTCTCGTCGGCGCCGCGACGAAACCAAACGGGCGAGGTCGTAGGCGCCGTCAGTCTCTTCCTCGATATCAGCGAGCGGAAGGCCCTCGAAGATAAGCTGCGCCATTCGCAGCGGCTAGAGACGATCGGGCAACTGGCGGGCGGCGTCGCACACGACTTCAACAATCTGCTGACCGCCATCTCCGGCTACTGCAGCCTCTCGCTCGAACGCGCGAATGGTGATCCAGAGCTAGCTCACGACCTCCGGGAGATCGCGCGCGCCAGCGAGCGCGCGACCGGGCTGACCCGGCAGCTGCTTGCCTTCGGCCGCCGCCAGGTGCTAAGGCCCACCGTTTTCGATCTCAATCAAGCCGTGATCGAGATGGACGCCATCGTCGGCCGGGTACTCGGCGAGCAGATCAGAATCGTCCACGCGCTCGAGCCCGCAGGGTGCCCCGTCAAGACCGACCAAGGACAGATCGAGCAGGTGCTGATGAACCTCGCCGTCAATGCCCGTGATGCGATGCCGGAGGGGGGCACGCTCAGTGTCATGACCGAGAACGTCGACCTGACCGCGTTGCAAGCCGGGCCACTCGCGCTCCAAGCGGGTCGTTACGCTCATCTGCGCGTCAGCGACACCGGTCATGGCATGAACAAGAAAACCCGCGAACGCGTCTTCGAGCCCTACTTCACCACTAAGGAAGTCGGCAAGGGTAGTGGGCTCGGCCTCGCAACCGCCTACGGCATCGTGAGTCAAAGCGGCGGCCGGATCAGTGTCGAGAGCAAGCTTGGCGTGGGCACGAGCTTCGATGTTCACCTTCCTTGGAGCAGGCTCGACCTTTCGTCGACGCCCGACGAGCAAGACGGACTGGTCTCGGGCGGCTGCGAGCGCATCCTGCTCGTTGAGGACGAGCCGGGAGTTCGCGAGATCACTTCTCGGATGCTCGAGCAAAATGGCTACGAGGTCATTGTCGCTGCCGAGCCGAAACAGGCGATTGAGTTCGCGTCCCAAGGCGACTTCGATCTACTCGTCACCGACCTCGTGCTGCCGGACATGGATGGACGGCGGCTTGCGGCCGAGCTTTGCAGCCAGAAGCCCGATCTCCCCGTCGTCTTCGTCTCGGGCTACCCTCGCGACGGGCTGGGAGAGGGCGATCTCGACCAAGAAATCCGGTTCTTGCAGAAGCCCTACTCTGCCGATGACCTCTCTCGCACCGTTCGGGGCGCGCTGGATTCCAATCTGCTCGTCGCCTCAACCCGCTAGAAGCCGCTGGAGTGATCGATGGGACGTCCCGGGTCGAGATCTGGGGTGAGATCGGGCCTGTGGAGCGAACCAATTCAGCTGCAGCCGGTGTTCGTCCCGCAGTCGCGGCAGGTGTAGCAGCTGCCGGTCCTGACCATGCGGCCGCCACAACGGGCGCACTCGACCGCGTCCTCCCAGTTGTTGAAGAGCGCCTTCTGGCCTGGAGGCAGCGCCTCGACCAGCTCCGGGTCGCCGCCCTGACCGGCGGTGCCACCGTTCGTATAGGTCTGGGCCATGCGGGCCCTGACTTCGGCCGAAAGGATGCCGAGCTCTTCTTGTTGGTCGACCGAGAGGAAACGCTTGCCGAGCCAACGGAAGATGTAATCCGGGAGCGATTTAGCGATGCGGATGTCAGCGTCGTTGGTCGGGCCCGAGGGATCGAAGCGCATGTGCGCGTACTTGGAGACGAAGACCTCGAGCGGCACGCCGTACTGGAGGCCGAGCGAGATCGCGATCATGAAGGCGTTCATCAGCCCGGCCAGGGTCGTGCCCTCCTTGGCGATGTCGACGAAGACGTCGCCGGGCGTGTCGTTGTCGTAGACGCCGACGTGGATGTAGCCCTCGTAGTCGCCGACGCGGAACTTACGCCCGATCTCGGTGCGCTCGTCGGGCAGGCGGTGGCGCTGTGGCGCGGCGACGAGCGTGCCGATGGGAGGCAAGGCGACGGCGGTTTTATCGCTCTTTCCTGAGAGAGGTTGCGCGACCTTGGAGCCCTCGCGGTAGATGGCAACGGCCTTGACGCCGAGCCGCCAGGCGTCCTCGTAGAGTTGGGCGACGTCGTCGATCACGGCCGACTCGGGCATGTTCACCGTTTTCGAGATAGCGCCTGAGATGAAGGGCTGAACGGCGCCCATCATCTTCACGTGGCCGACGTAGTTAATCGGACGTTCGCCGACCGCGCAGTCGAACACGGGGTAGTGACCGTTCTTCAGGTGGGGCGCTCCGACGACCGAATTGCGCTCGTCGATGTAGGCCTCGATCTCCGCACCCTCGCTGGGCGAGTAGCCGAGTTTCTCGAGCGCCATCGGTACCGTCTTGTTGACGATCGTGATCTCGCCGCCGCCGACCAGCTTCTTCGATTTGGCGAGCGAGAAGTCGGGCTCGATGCCGGTCGTGTCGCAGTCCATCATGAAGCTGATCGTCCCGGTGGGGGCGAGCACGGTCGACTGGGCGTTACGGAATCCTTTGGCCTCGCCCAAGTCGAGCGCCTCGTCCCAGGATTGCCGGCAGGCGGAGAGCAGATCGCGCGGCACCGAGCTCTCGTGGTCGATGTTGCCGACCGCAGCCCGATGCTTGGAGACGACGCTGAGCATCGCGCCGGCGTTCTTCTGGTAATCGGCGAAGGGCCCCATGCGCCCGGCGATCTCGGCCGACTTGCGATAGGCGCGGCCGGTCATCAGCGCGGTCACCGCGGCGGCGTAGGCGCGGCCCTCGTCGGAGTCGTAGGGCAGCCCGCGCGCCATGAGAAGTGCGCCCAGATTCGCGTAGCCGAGCCCGAGTTGGCGGAAAGCGCGAGCGTTGCGCCCGATCTCGGGCGTCGGATAGCTGGAGTAACCGATCAGGATCTCCTGGGCCAGGAAGACGACGTCGATGGCGTGCTCGAAGGCCTCGATGTCGAGCTCGCCGTCCTCCTCGCGGACGAACTTCATCAGGTTGAGCGAGGCGAGGTTGCAGGCCGAGTTGTCGATGCTCATGTACTCCGAGCAGGGGTTGGAGGCGTTGATTCGGCCCGAGTTCGGGACGGTGTGCCAGCCGTTGATTGTCGTGTCGTACTGGATACCGGGGTCGGCGCACTCCCAGGCGGCGGCGGCGATCTGATGCAGAAGCTCGCGCGCCCTGACCGTCCTCAACACCGAGCCGTCGACGCGCGCTTTCAGATTCCAGTCGGCGTCATCGGCGGCCGCCTGCATGAACGCATCGGTAACGCGAACCGAGTTGTTGGCGTTCTGGTACTGGATCGAGGCCCAGTCGGGAGAATCGAGCGACATGTCGTAGCCTGCCGCCTCGAGTACGCGCACTTTGCGTTCTTCCTTGGCCTTGCACCAGATGAACTCCTCGATGTCGGGATGGTCGATGTCGAGGATGACCATCTTGGCCGCGCGCCTGGTCTTACCGCCCGACTTGATCGTGCCGGCCGAGGCGTCGGCGCCGCGCATGAAGGAGACCGGCCCGGAGGCGTGCCCGCCCTTGGTGAGCTGCTCTTTGGAGGCGCGCAGGCGCGAGAGGTTGACCCCGGCACCGGAGCCGCCGCGGAAGATGATTCCCTCGCGCTTGATCCAGTCGAGGATCGCCTCCATGTTGTCGTCGACCGAGAGAATGAAGCAGGCGGAACACTGTGGCTTCTCCTCGAAGCCGACGTTGAACCAGACCGGCGAGTTGAAGGCGGCGAGCTGGTTGACGAGAATCGCTTTCAGCTCGGCCTCGAAGGTACCTGCCTCCTCCTCGCTGGCGAAGTAACCGCCCTTGCGGCCCCAGGCGCCGATCGTCGTAACGACGCGCCCGATCATCTGCTTGACGCTCCACTCCCGATCGGTCGCGCCCATCTTGCCGCGGAAGTACTTCTGGGCGACGATGTTGGTTGCGGTCTGCGACCAGAAGCGCGGGAACTCAACGCCCTTCTGCTCGAAGGCCGCCCCCTCCTTGCCCGGGATGAAGGCGTCGCGCGTCTCCCACTCGATCTCGTCGAAGGGATCGCGCCCGGGGATGGTGAAATATCGGCGTACGCCGAGACTCGCATCCGCGTCGATCACGACGTTCTCCAGCTCCTTCTCCGTCGCCTCAACCGGTGTCTCTTTGGCTGTCGCCATCTCGCCTCTCCCTCTCCGAAACGGACTCCTGGGGAACTCCAACGGCCGGCTGGGCACCCGATTTCGCGGGCGATTGGCCGACGGACCTCGGAACGATAGGAGCCTTCCCGGACGTAACCTATTTTACCTGTAAAACCCGCATATCCCGGTGCCAGTCCAGGCACCACGCAGGGCCCCGAAAAAGCTCGACTCTTTCCTTCTCGACCCGCGCTACAACACTACCCGTTGCTGCCGCTCTGAAAGCGGTACCCCATGCGCGGCTCTGTCAGGAAGTAACGCGGCCGCGAGGGATCGGGCTCGAGCTTGCGCCGGATCTGCGCCAGATAGACGCGTAGGTAGTTCGTCTCCTTCTCGTACTGGGGTCCCCAGACGGCCTTGAGGAGCTGGCGCTGCGTGACCAGACGGCCCTCGTTACGGACGAGGATCTCGACTATCTCCCACTCGGTCGGCGTCAGCCTCACCTCCTTGGAGTCGCGCGCGACGCGCTTGGCCGTCAGATCGACCGTGAAGTCGCGCGTGGTCACGGTGGCTTCCTCCTTACCGCCAGGAGCGGCGCGCCGTAACGCTGCACGTAGACGGGCGAGGAGCTCGTCCATGCCGAAGGGCTTGGTGACGTAGTCGTCGGCGCCGGCATCGAGCGCGGCGACCTTGTCGGCCTCGCGCTCGCGCACCGAGAGCACGACGATCGGAATCGAGCTCCAGCCGCGCAGGCCGGCGATCACCTCGAGCCCGTCGATCCCCGGCAGGCCGAGATCGAGCACCACCAGATCGGGGTGGTGGCTCGCGGCTAACATCAGCGCGGCCTCGCCGGTGGCCGCCTGGTCGACCTCGTAGCCGCGAGCCTTGAGGTTGGTCGCAAGCGCGCGCAGAAGCTGCGGCTCGTCGTCGACCACGAGGATGCGAGTCATCTCTCCGCTCGCAGTCGCACGATCATCGTCAATCCTCCGCCGGGCGTCTCCTTGCCCTCGATCGATCCCTCCATCGCTTCGATGAATCCCCTCGCAACCGCCAGACCGAGCCCGACGCCGTTCGCGCCGGACACGTCGCCGAGCTGCTGGAAGGGGACGAAGATTCGCTCCCTCTCCGACTCGGGAACTCCCGGCCCGTGATCGACGATGCGCAGATCGACGTACTCGTCGCCGGTGGGGTCGGCGACGACGCGCACCTCGGTGTCCTCCGGGCAGTGGCGAAGTGCGTTGTCGAGCAGATTGGCGAGCGCTCGCTCGAGCAGGCCGGGATCGGCCAACACGCGCGGCAGGGTCTCGGGAACCTCGGTTTGGACGCGGCTCGCGCGTCCGCCGAGCGAGTGGAGGGCTGCCGGAACGACTTCCTCTAGGCCGATCGGCCCGGCCGAAACCGTCAGTGCTCCCGCCTGCAGGCGGCTCATATCGAGCAGATTGCCGACTAGAGCGTTCAGGCGGTCGGTCTCCTCGTTGATCGTGCGCAGGAACTCCTCGCGCGCCGCGCCCGTCCACTCGACGTCCTCCTGGAGCAAGCTCGTCACCGACGCTTTGATCGCCGAGAGAGGCGTTCGCAGATCGTGCGAGACCGCCGAGAGAATGGCCGCGCGCAGCTCGTTGCCGGCGGCCAGCGCCCCGGCTGTCTGAGCCTCCGCTTCGAGCTCCTCGCGCGCCAGCGACGAGGAGATCTCGCGAACGAACGCCTCGAGGATGCGCTCTTCTTCGGCCGCGATCGCGCGACCGGAAATGGCAAGTAGGCGGCCCTGGTCGAGATCGATCGTCTGAGCTGCGCTCTCCGGATCGCGCGGCGGCTGCTCACCGCTCGCGGCCACCGCGCCCCAGGAGCCTCCACGATTCCCGAGTAGAGCGACGCCGTCGAGCTGCAGCGCCCTTTGCAGGCGATCGAGCAGAACGTCGACGGACGTTTGCCCCGAGAGCGTCAGAAAGAGGTCGGCTTCGGTCTGGGCTTGCTCGCCGGCTACCGCGCGCCTGGCGGCGAGCGCGACGTAGCCCGAGAAGAAGACGGCGACGACGAGGAAAACGCAGAGCGCGAGCAGATTCTGCGGCGCGCTGATCGTGAAGTTGTGGAGCGGCGGCGTGAAATACCAGTTGGCCAGTACGTCTCCGGCGACCGCCGCGGTGAGCGCCGGCCACAGGCCTCCCAGAGCCGAGACGAGGACGACTAAGAGCAGGTAGAGCAAGAGGATGCTCGGGAGCGTGGCGTGACTGCCCAGCGCCTTGAGCACGACCGTGAGTAGCGGTAGTCCAACGACGGCCAGCAAGAAGCCCAGCGCGATTCGCCGGCTCGGCAGAGAGCTGGGCCGGCGTCTTCCGACCGGCTCGTCCTCGACCTCCTGATCTCCTTCGTCTTCGTCTTCGTTGCTGATGACATGAACATCGATGCTGGCGCCGGAGAGACGGATGACGCTATTGATGACCGAGCCATGTAGTAGCTCGTTCAACCGGTTTCGGCGTGTGGCGCCGAGAATGATTTGGGTCGCGTTGAGCGAGCGCGCCGCGTCAACGAGCGCCTGGCCCGTATCGGCGCCGACGACCTCGCGGTAGCCGCCCCCGAGCGACGATGCGAGCTCGTGCTGCGCCTTGAGGCGGTCGAGCGCCGGCCCTGCGAGCCCGTCCTGTGGGCGTACGTGTACGGCCACGAACTCGCTGCCGAAACGCTGCGCCATGCGGGCTGCCCGACGCACCAGCCGCTCCCCGCGCTCGGAGCCCGACAGCGCGACGATCACTCGCTCGCGCGTCTCCCAGGGCTCGCTGATGTCGTGGCGCTCGCGGTACTCCTTGAGCCCCTCCTCGACCTGGTCGGCGATCCAGAGCAGCGCCAGCTCGCGCAGCCCGCCCAGGTTTCCGGCTCGGAAGTAGTTACCTAGCGCGGTGTCGATGCGCTCGGTCGGATAGATGTCGCCCCGCGCGAGGCGTGCGCGAACGGTCTCCGGAGCGACGTCCACGAGCTGCAGCTGGTCGGCCTTGCGCACGACGGCATCGGGGATGGTCTCCTGCTGGGTGACGCCCGTGATCTGCGCGATGACGTCGTTCAGCGACTCCAGGTGCTGGATGTTCAGCGTCGAGATGACATTGATGCCGGCGTCGAGCAGCTCCTCGACGTCCCGCCAGCGCTTCTCGTTGCGCGAGCCGCTGACGTTCGTGTGCGCCATCTCGTCCACGAGCGCCACTTCGGGACGGCGTGTGAGAATTCCGTCGAGGTCCATCTCCTCGAATATCCGGTCGCGGTAAGGGAGCCGTTTGCGCGGCACGACCTCGAGCTCGCCGATCTGCTCGGCGGTGCGGCGGCGCCCGTGCGTCTCGACAAAGCCGCAGACGACGTCCTCGCCGCGCTCGCGCCTACGCCGGCCCTCGTTGAGCATGGCGAAGGTCTTGCCCACACCGGGTGCGGCGCCCAGGTAAATGCGGAGCTTTCCCCGTGGCATGGCCATAGATTGACCTATTTCGCCATGTCTAGGGCCAGATTGAGCTCGAGCACGTTCACGCCGGGCTCGCCCAGGAATCCGAGCGAGCGTCCGTCAGTCTGCTCCCGCACAAGCGCGAGCACTTGCGCCAGCGGTAGCAAACGGGCCCGGGCGACCCTCGGCGCCTGCAGGCGGGCGTTCGCGGGCGAGATCTCGGGGTCGAGGCCGGAGGCCGAAGCGGTGACGGCGTCGACCGGCACCGGCGTGCTCGCGGCCAGGCCGTTGAAGCGCCGGTACGCCGCCACTCGTGCCCGCACGTCTGCGAGCAGCACCGGGTTGGTCGGCCCCAGGTTCGAGGCGCCGCTCGCTGCGCCGTCGTAGCCCGTTCCCGCCGCCGAAGGTCGCGGCTGGAAGTAGCGAGGCCCGTGGAAGGCTTGGCCGAGCAAGCGCGAGCCGACGACGACTCCGCGCTCTCGTACCAGCGAGCCCTGCGACTTGGAGGGGAAGGCGATTCGCGCCACACCCGTCACGGCGAGCGGATAGACGACCCCGACCAGCGCGGTGAAGAAGAGGAAGACGACCAGGGCTGGAACGAGTTGCCGGCGCATCACGAGATCCCGATCGCGCTGACTACGAGGTCGATCAGCTTGATTCCGACGAAGGGCGCAATCAGCCCGCCGACTCCGTAGATGAACAGGTTGCGCCTCAGCACCGCGATCGCCGAGGCGGCTCGGAAGTGCACGCCGCGCAGCGCGAGCGGAATCAGCGCGACGATGATCAGAGCGTTGAAGATCACGGCCGAGGCGATCGCCGACTCGGGGCTGTCCAGGCGCATCACGTTCAGGTGTCCGAGCTCGGGGAAGACGCCCGCGAACATCGCCGGGATGATCGCGAAGTACTTGGCGACGTCGTTGGAGATCGAGAAGGTGGTCAGCGCGCCGCGGGTTACGAGCAGCTGCTTTCCGATCTCGACGATCTCGATCAGCTTGGTCGGGTTGGAGTCGAGGTCGACCATGTTGCCGGCCTCGCGCGCCGCCTGAGTGCCCGTGTTCATGGCCACGCCGACATCGGCCTGAGCGAGGGCGGGCGCGTCGTTGGTGCCGTCGCCGGTCATGGCGACGAGGTTTCCGCCGGCCTGCTCGCGCCGGATCAACTCCATCTTGTCCTCCGGCTTGGCCTCGGCCAGGAAGTCGTCGACGCCCGCCTCGTGCGCGATCGCCCCGGCGGTGAGCGGGTTGTCGCCGGTGATCATGATCGTGCGGATGCCCATTCGACGCAGGTGCTCGAAGCGATCGGCCAGCCCCTCCTTGACGATGTCCTTCAGCTGCACGATCCCGAGCGGTTGCCCGTTGTCGGCCACAGCCAGCGGCGTTCCACCGCTCTGCGCCACTTCCCCGGCCAGCTCGACCAGTCGGTGCGGCACCGTTCCGCCGCCGTCCTCCACCAGGGCGCAGATCGCCTCGACGGCGCCCTTGCGGATCGAGCGTCCTTCGAAGTCCACTCCGCTCATGCGCGTCTGCGCCGTGAAGGGAATGAGCCGGCCGCCGGATAGCTCGCGCTCCCGCAGCTCGAAGCGCTCCTTGGCCAGCACGACGATCGAGCGGCCCTCCGGCGTCTCGTCGGCCAAACTGGCCGCCTGAGCCGCTTCGGCCAGCTCCAGCTCTGTGACACCGTCGAGCGGCAGGAAGGCGGTCGCCGCGCGGTTGCCGAGAGTGATCGTGCCGGTCTTGTCGAGTAGAAGCACGGCGCAGTCGCCGGCCGCTTCGACCGCGCGCCCGGACATCGCCAGCACGTTCCGGCGCACCAGCCGGTCCATCCCGGCTATGCCGATCGCCGAGAGCAGGGCGCCGATCGTCGTCGGGATCAGGCAGACGAGCAGCGCCACCAGCACGATCGTGCTCTGGCGGGCGCCGGAGTAGACGGCGAAGGGCTGCAGCGTCACTACGGCGAGCAGGAAGACGAGGGTCAGCCCGGCGAGCAGGATGTTGAGCGCGATCTCGTTCGGTGTTTTCTGCCGCTCGGCGCCTTCGACCAGCGCGATCATCCGATCGAGGAAGCTGGCGCCCGGTAGCGCGGTCACCCGCACGACGATCTCGTCGGAGAGCACCCGCGTACCGCCCGTGACCGCCGAGCGGTCGCCGCCCGATTCGCGGATAACCGGCGCCGACTCGCCCGTGATCGCCGACTCGTCGACGCTGGCGATTCCCTCGACCACCTCGCCGTCGGCCGGGATCACCTCGCCGGCCGAGACGACGACTAGGTCGTCCATCTGTAGCGACCCGCTCGGGACATCCTCAACCGTCCCGTCCACGCCGCGCCGGTGCGCGGTTGTGACGGCGCGCGTCTTCTTCAGCTCCGCCGCCTGGGCCTTGCCTCTTCCTTCGGCGATCGCTTCGGCCAGGTTGGCAAAGACGGTGGTGAACCAGAGCCAGGCGGCGATCGTCCAGGCGAACCTGCTCGGGTGGGCGATCGCGATCGCCGTTACTAGCACGCTGCCGAGCTCGACCACGAACATGACCGGGTTTCGCGCCATCAGCCGCGGATCGAGCTTGCGCAGGCTGTCGAGAGCGGCCTGACGCAGAATCGCCGGGTCGAGCAAGGAGGTGCGCTGGTTGCGAAGGGTCGCAGCGCTCATAAGCTCAGGTGCTCCAGGATCGGCCCGAGCGCGAGCACGGGCGCATAGGTGAGAAGAACGACGACGACGATTACCGCCACGAGCAGCCCGGCAAAGAGCGGCGTCGCGGTCGGGAAGGTGCCGGCCGACTCGGGCACCGTTTGCTTGCGCGCGAGCGTGCCGGCGAGAGCGAGCACGAGGATCATCAACAGGAAGCGCCCGGCAAGCATGGCGATCGCGAGCGTGGTGTTGAACCAGGTCGTGTTCGCGCCGATGCCGGCGAAGGCCGAGCCGTTGTTGTTGGCCGCCGAGGTGAAGGCGTAGACCATTTCGGTGAGCCCGTGCGGGCCGCTGTTGAGCAGCGCGGAACGCGGCCCGGAGAGCACGGCGGAGGCGCCGGCAAAGGCCAGGATCACGAGCGGCACGATGATGATGTAGAGGACGACGAGCTTCATCTCCAGCGCCTGCACCTTCTTGCCCAGGTACTCGGGCGTCCGCCCGACCATCAGCCCGGCGATGAAGACCGTGAGGATGGCGAAGATCAGCATCCCGTAGAGACCGGAGCCGGTTCCGCCCGGGCTGACCTCGCCCAGCATCATGTTGGCCACGACGACTCCGCCTCCGAGCGGCGTGAAGCTGTCGTGGGAGGAGTTGACGGCTCCGGTCGAGGTATCAGTGGTGGAGGCGGCAAAGAGCGCAGAGGCAGGCGCGCCGAAGCGCACCTCCTTACCTTCCATGTTCGAGCCGACGGCACTGAGCGTCTGGACGCGTGGATTGCCGGCGACCTCGTAGTGCGTGGCGATGCCGACCGAGCCGATCCAGAGCAGGAACATCGCCGCAAACAGCGTCCAGCCCTGGCGGCGATTCCCGACCAGGCGCCCGAAGGCGAAGGCGAGCGAGAAGGGAATCACCAAGAGCGCCCAGATCTCGAGCAGGTTGGTCAGGGCCGTCGGGTTCTCGAACGGGTGGGCGGAGTTGGCGTTGTAGAAGCCGCCGCCGTTCGTGCCCAGCTCCTTGATCGCCTCCTGGCTCGCAACCGGCCCGCCGGGGATCGACTGGGTTGCGCCCGCCACGGTGCGCGCGTGGGTGTAGCCGTGCAGGTTCTGGATAACTCCCTGACTGGCCAGAACGATCGCCAGCACCAAAGCGATCGGTAGCAATACGCGCACCGTCGTTCGCGCCAGATCGACCCAGAAGTTCCCGATCGTGTCCGACCTCCGGCGGGTCAGCCCGCGCACCAGGGCGATCACGACCGCTATCCCGACTGCCGCCGAGAGGAAGTTCTGAACCGCCAGCCCGGCCATCTGAGTGAGGTGGCTGGCGCCGGTCTCGCCGGAGTAGTTCTGCCAGTTGGTGTTGGTGATGAAGCTGGCGGCGGTGTTGAAGGCGAGCGCCGGCCCGGCGCTGACCGCATGGCTCGGATTGAACGGCAGTGAGCCCTGCAGGCGCATGAAGAGGTAGACGGCGGCCATCGAGATGCCGCTGAAGATCAGGAGCGAGGCGGCGTAGACGCGCCAGGTTTGCTCACCGTGCTCGTCGATTCCTGCCAGCCGGTAGCAGAGTCGCTCGATCGGGCCGAAGATGCGGTCGCCGGGCGCCGGCCCGCCGCGATAGACGCGAGCCATATATGCGCCGAGCAAGGGAGCGGTCACGCCGATCAGCCCGATCAGCACGCCGATCTGAAGCCAGTTCTGCCAACTCATCCGAACCGCTCCGGTTTTAGGAGGGCGACGAGCAGATACACGAAGACGAGGGCGGCGATCACCAGCGAGCCGATGTCGCCCCAGCTCACCTGCCGCTCCCCTTGTCGTCGTCTTGCTGAACGAGGATTCCGATCGCGTGCACGAAGAGCGCCATCAGAGCGAAGGCGAGCACCCCGGCGAGGACGAAGGCGAGATCGGTCACGTTTCGTTACTACCTTAACCGGCCGGCGGCGTACCAATCGTTGACGCGATCTCTACGCCGGCGCGCGAGATCTTTGCGCGCTCTTAACGCTTTACGCGGCCATTCGGCAGGTCGTAATTCTGTTGGAACAAAAACCGGTGTTACGCTTGCTCGGGTGCAGGGCCATCGGGAGTCACAGGAGGCCGATTGGGAGGTTGCCGGCTGATGGCGCGAGGACGGCTTCGCGTCTACCTCGGCGCCGCCCCGGGGGTCGGTAAGACCTACGAGATGCTGGCGGAGGGCCATCGTCGGGTCAGCCAGGGCGCCGACTGCGTGATCGGGTTCGTGGAGCCGCACGGCCGACGCGCGATCGCGGCGAAGGCAGAAGGGCTCGAGGTCGTTCCCCGCCGTCGGGTGGCTCACCGGGGTGGGGAGTTGTCGGAGATGGATCTTGATGCCGTCTTGGCTCGCCGCCCGCAGGTGGCGCTGGTCGATGAGCTGGCGCACACCAATGCTGCGGGGTCGAGGCACCTGAAGCGTTGGCAGGACGTCGAGGAGTTGCTCGAGGCGGGCATCGACGTGGTGAGCACCTTGAACGTACAGCAGCTGGAGTCCCTCAACGACGTGGTGGCCCAGATGACCGGTGTCAGGCAACGCGAGACGGTGCCTGACACGGTGGCCCGCCAAGCGGAGGGCCTGGAGTTGGTGGATCTATCGCCCGAGGCGCTGCGGCGGCGTGTGGAGGCCGGCGAAGTCTATTCCTCGGACCGGATCGGCGCGGCCTTGTCGCACTATTTCCGGCTCGGAAACCTGATCGGATTACGGGAGCTGGCTCTGCTCTGGCTGGCTGACCGAGTTGATGAGGAGCTGCAGCGCTATAGGGCCGAGGGTGGGATCCCGGCACCGTGGGAGGCACGCGAACGGATCGTTGTTGGTGTTTCCGGTGGCCCTGAAAGCGATCTGCTGATCCGCCGGGCCGCTCGGCTGGCCGCTCGAATCCCGGGCAGCGACCTGCTCGCCGTCTACGTTGCTCGCAGCGACGGACGTCCGGGGACGAATGCCGCCGCGCTGAGACACTGCCGCGCATTAGTGGAGTCCCTCGGTGGGAGCTGGCATCAGGTGGTCGGGTTGGATGTGGCCGACGCCTTGGAACAGTTCGCACGCCACGAGAACGCGACGCAGCTGGTCGTCGGCTCCAGCCGGAGGAGCGGTCTGCGGGCGGCGCTGGGTGGCCGAGAGGTCGTAGCTCGCAGGGTCACGCGACTTAGCAAGGCCCTCGACGTTCAAGTCGTGATTGGCGAGAGCGCGGCCAAGAGATCGCCGCTCCAGCTCCTACAGCTCGGCGTCAGCCGCCAACGTCGACTGACCGCCATGGTGATGCTGCTCGTGCTGATACCCACGCTGACAGTAGTGCTGACCCTGCTGCGGAGCCAGCTCGCGCTGTCGGGCGACCTGCTCTTGTACCTGCTGGCTGTTGTGGTGATTGCGGTTATTGGAGGCCTGTACCCAGCGCTTCTCGCGGCCCTCGTCTCTACGGCCTTGGCGGACTTCTTCTTCACCCAACCGCGGCATTCGTTCGATATTGCGTCGACCAACGACGTCGTAGCGCTGCTGGTGTACGTGGCGACGGCGCTGCTGGTGAGCTCGGCAGTCGAACGGGCGGCCCGTCGTCAGCGCCTGGCGACGAGGGCGTCAGGTGAGGCTACCGCCATAACGACGATGGCCGGCGCAGTGCTTCGCGGAGAGGGCGATCTGCCGCAACTCCTGGAAATTGTGCGTGAGACGTTCGGGCTGGAGGCGGTGAGCCTGTTGGAGAGCGCTCATGAGAAACCTGTCGGGGGCACCTGGTTCGTCATCGCCAGTTCCGGCGATAGTCCGCCCGAGCGACCGGAGCACGCCACCGCGAAGGCTGTGCTCAGCCCCTCGTTGGTCTTGTGCGGCGGCGGTCGTGCTCTGCCGCCCGCTGACGTGGAGATCTTCGCCGCTTGCGCCGCGCAGATGGCGGAAACCGTCCGCCAGCGTCGCCTCACTGAGCAGGCGGCCAGCGCTGAGGAACAGGCCGGGGAAGAGCGGCGACGCGCCGCGCTAGCGGCCGCGACCGGCCACGTTCTCCCCGGTCCGCTTGCGGCCGCAAAACAGGCGTTGAGATCGTTGCGCGCGCTGTTACCGGTCTCCGGAGCGGAGGAGAAGACGCTGGTCGACACCGCCGAGCACTCGGTCGACAGAATCGGCGTGTTTGTACAGCAGCTCGCGGATATCGTTCAGGCACGGGCGCGAGCGCTGGACGTGCATCTCCAGCGGCTGGATGTGGCAGAAGTGGTCGGGGCGGCGCTTGAGGACCTCGGACCTGGCCGCCACGGTCTGGACATGCAGATCTCAGACGATCTGCCCGACGTCATCGCGGACGCCGCGGTGCTCACCCGGCTCGTCATCGCGCTGGCCGACAATGCGCTGCGGCGCAACCCGACCGGGCCTGAGCCCATCCTTGCTGTCGTGCCGTCCGGCGATCGGGTCGAGATCCGCTTCGAGGACAACGGGCCGTTCCCGAACGCTGCCCAGCCAGGTCAGGCAGAGTCGGCTGCCTTGGAGCCGCGCTACTCCGCTGCTGAACCGCCCGGGTATGACGCCTTCGTTATCGGCATGGCCCGTGATTTGGCAGAAGCGACCAACGGTTCGCTGCGCGCCGAGGAGAGGGTCGGAGGGGGACTGATGATCTCCCTCAGCTTGGCCAGTCGCCGCCCCACGTGATACCGGCGCGCGCTCGTCACACCCTGGGTCATGTCCAGCGGGGCACGTTCGGAACTTCTCTGAGCTTCTAGGCCCGGATCCAGTTCCAGGTCTGGCGCAGGCCTTCTTCGAGGCTCGTCTCGGGTCGCCAGCCGAGCTCGTCTGCGGCCTTGCTGATGTCGAGCACGCTTCGCTGCAGCTCGCCCGTACGCGCCGGAGCAAGTCGGGCCTCGAGCTCGCTTCCGGCCACCTTGCGGCAGAGGTCGTAGAGCTCGAGCACCGAGCTGGCCCGGCCGGTACCGACGTTGAATATGCCGCCCTCGACCTCGGCCGCCGCCATCAGTGCGCTCACCACGTCGCCGACGAAGACGTAGTCGCGCTCCTGCGTGCCGTCGCCGAAGATGAGGCAGGTCTCTCCGTCCCTCAGGCGCCCGAGGAAGATGGCGACCACTCCCGCCTCGCCGTGCGGATCCTGCCTCGGCCCGAAGACATTGCCGAAGCGCAGGGCGACATTCGCCATCCCGTGCAGCCGTTGGTAGGTGAGCAGATACTCCTCGCCGGCCAGCTTGGCGGTTCCGTAGGGGGCGAGCGGACGGCGCTCGCTCGCCTCGTCGGCAGGCTCTTCGCACTCGCCGTAGATGGCGCCGCCGGTGGAGGAGAAGACGACTCGGGCGCCGGTCGATCGCGCTGCCTCGAGCACGTGCACGGTGCCGATCACGTTCACGTCGGCGTCGTAGTCGGGCCGCTCGACCGAGACGCGCACGTCGGCCTGGGCCGCGAGGTGGAAGCAGACATCGGGGCGCAGCTCGGCGAAGAGGTCTTCCAGCGGCTCGCGGATATCCAGCACGTGCAGACGAGCCTGCTCGTTGACGTTCTCGCGCTTCCCACTTGAGAGGTTGTCGACGATGTCGACCGAGTCGCCGCGCGCGATCAGAGCATCGACGAGGTTCGAGCCGATGAATCCGGCACCGCCTGTAACAAGCGCCTTCATGCCCCGTATCCTACTGGTGCCCATGTTCATCTCCTTCGAAGGTCTCGATGGTTGCGGCAAGACGACTCAAGTCGAGCTGCTCGAAGCCTTTCTCGAGATGCGCGACGTCGAGGTGGTCGCCACGCGCGAACCGGGCGGGACCGAGCTGGGCGAGACACTGCGCGCGATCGTGCTGCACGGCCAGAAGGTCTCGCCCTGGGCCGAGGCGGCAATATTCGCGGCAGCGCGAGCCGAGCTGGTCGAAGAGGTGATCGAGCCGGCGCTCGAGCGAGGGGCGACAGTGATCTCCGACCGTTTCATCGATTCCTCGCTCGTTTATCAGGGCGTGGCGCGGGGGCTGGGGATCGAGAACGTCCTGCAACTCAATCTGCACGCGACGAAAGGGCTGCTGCCCGAGCGCACCTTTCTTCTCCTCGTGGACGAGAAGCTCTCGGAGTCGCGGGTCGGAGAGGAGCGCGATCGCATGGAGAGCGAGAGCGAGGCCTTCCGCCGACTGGTCGGGGACGGCTACCGGCGGCTGGCCGAGATGTTCCCGGAGCGGATAGTCGCTCTCGACGGCACGCAGCCGCGCGAGCAGATCGCGCGCGAGATTCGCCAGGCACTCGTCGAAGGCGCGTCGTGAGTCGCTCCGACCTTTTCGCCACGGTCGCGGAGCAGGAGGAGGCGAAGGCGCTACTCCGCTCGGCTCTGGCCGAGGGACCGTCTCACGCTTATCTATTCCACGGCCCGAGCGGAGTCGGAAAGCGCAAAGCAGCGCTCCTCTTCGCCGGCGAGCTGCTCGGCGATCTGCGCCGCGTCGAGCAGCATTCGCATCCAGATCTCTACCTGCTCGAGCCGGTTGGCGATCAGATCCGCATCGACGATATTCGAGTGCTCAGGCGCGATCTGCACATGCGTCCGTTCGAGGCGCAGTGGCGCGTGTATCTCATCTTCTCGGCCGAGACGATGAATCGCGAGGCCGCCGACGCCTTGCTCAAGGACCTCGAGGAGCCGCCCGCGTACGCCGTCTTCGTGCTCGTCGCCGGCGATCCGAGGCGAATCTCCACGACCATTCGCTCGCGCTGCCAGTCGGTCTCCTTCCACCGCCTTTCCGAGCAGGCGGTTCTCGAGCAGATCGTGCGCCTGGGCGGAGTTCCCGACGAGCAGCGCCGACGGGCGCTGGCACGGATCGCGGCCGGCCGCCTCGACCGACTGGAGCGCCTGCTCGAGCCCGCCGCTTCGGCTCGGCGCACCCGCCTGCTCGAGGCCGCCCGCGCCGTCTACAACAACCCCGACTTCGAGCCGGCCGAGCAGGTGCGCTCGCTGCAGGAGGCGATCGACGAGCGAGGAGCCGAGGCGCGGGCGAAGGCCGAGCGCGGGCTGGAGGACGGTGAGCTGACCAAGCGCGAGCTCGATCAGCACCTGCGCCGGGTCGAGCGCGGCGCCAAGCGCGAGGAGCTGCTGGCGATGCTCGAGGAGCTGGCCGCCTGGTACCGCGATCTGATCGCGATCGCCATCGGCGCAGACGGCGTGTTGATTCATTCCGACAACGCCGACGAGCTACGTGCCGACGGGACGCTCGAGCGCCTGGCCGCAGCCGAGGACGCGGTCGACCTCGTGCGCGAGACCTTTCGGCGCATGCAGTCGCTGAACCTCAACTCGTCGCTGGCTCTGGAGGCGCTGTTCGTTCGCCTGCACGCGCTCTTCGCCGGGGTCGAGGCGCTCGTATAACCGGCGAAAGTCCGCCCGCGAAGCGGGCGAAGACTTTCGCCGGTACGACCGCCGAGTACGAGTCACGCGCCTGCGGCGCTTGTGACTCGTCTGCTCCCAGGGGCGCATTCGGCTGACCGGATTCGTGGTCGGTGCTCGGGGCGGGATGAGCCGTGGGATTACGTATTGTGAGCCGCAGCCGCGTGTGTCGGCTACGGCGGTCGGCGAGAAACCCTCTATGGGATACGGGCCAGGCGCCGATAACAAAAACGATTCTCGAATTTCAGACCTGCGTCGAACACTCGGTTGGAGGTAACGAGATGAAGAAATCGAGATACACGAGAGTCCTGGTCCCGGCCTTTCTTGCTCTGGCCTTTGTCTGCGTGGCTGCAGCAGGCACCGCTCCCAGCCCGAAGAAGATGGTGCTGACGAAGCTCGATCTCTCTTCGGCCTTCGTGCGGGACGGGGCGACGGAAGTTACGAATGCCGATGTCGTAGCGGGCGGCGCCGTCACTCAGGCGCAACTCACCGGTTGGGGGCGGATCGACGGATACAAGGTGGCGTACAAGATCAAGTCCAACCGGGCGGTGGCCAACAAGCTCACCGGCCCGATCTACGTCGTCTCGAGCGCCAACACCTACGTCGCGGCCCCCGGAGCCCACGCGGCCTGGCAGGCGCAGCTTTCCTCGCTCAAGAAGACGGCCGGCATTCATTCGGCCAAGGGTTGGCGCGTGGGAAGCGAATCGAAGCTCCTCACTTACAAGCAATCGGCGAAAGTGCAGGGCGCTACTGTCACCTACGTGGTCTTCATCTACACCTGGCGGAGCGGTAGCAACACCGCCTCGCTGATGTGCGAGGGGATCAAGGGCCGGATCAAGCAGCAGGCGGCTACCAAGCTCGCGCTGAAGCAGCAATCACGCATCAAGGGCGCTTACTCCGCCGGCTAGCCGAACCGTTTCGAGTCGTCCGCGGCGCACGCGAAGAGACCGTTCTCGTGTGCGCCGCGGACGGCGCAGACCTCGAGACGGCAAGCGACGAAGCTGGCTCGGGCGCTATCCTCTTGGTCGCTGCCGACGCACTGCCGCCAAAAGTCCGCCCCTTCGGGGCATGATGACTTTCGGCGGCTTCAGGACTAGTGCCCGGGCGGTATCCTCTTGGTCGCTGCCGACGTAGCTCAGCTGGTAGAGCACTTCACTCGTAATGAAGGGGTCCGCGGTTCGAATCCGCGCGTCGGCTTCACTACTCAAGCCGTTTTCCCTGCAATTTACATGTCTCGCCGGGGACCGCCTGGTGGACAGGAACGGTCAGAGAGTGACACGGGCGGACACATCGAGCGGATCAGGAGCGGATCACAGGACGTCCGCTCAGCGCACTGTCCCGTCACGCGGGACTAGAGATTCCCGTTTGAAAGGCAGGCGCTCCGATCGAGTTCTGGAGTCGTCTTCTGTGAGAGCAGCACGCCGAGCGACAGTCCAGATTCATACAAGTCAATCCGTTCAGACGAAAGCACGCTCGCCCAGGCAAGCGAGCTCGGCATCCGAGGCGGATATCGGGTTAAGCTGGCGTAGCGCCGATCGCTCCTCGACCAGATCTGCCACCGACCGCGCGCGTAAACATGGCCCACCGCGATAGAGGTCGCATATTGCAGAATTTCGGCATGGAAATCCGCCGCGTGCAAGCGGACAAGTGGCGCGAGTTACGCGACATACGATTGCGCGCTCTCTCCGACGCACCCGACGCCTTCGAAACGCGCCACGAGGAGGCAGTGCAGCGGCCGGACGACTGGTGGATCGACTGGGCGGCGCGATCCGCAGAGGGTGATAGGCAAGCGATGTTCCTCGCCTGGGAGAGCGACGGCCCAGTCGGGATCGTCGGGACGTTTATCGAGGAGGGGCGGTGCTCGCTAATTTCGATGTGGACGGATCCTTCGGTGCGCGGCCGCGGAATCGGTGCCGCGCTCGTCGAGGCGGCGGTCGACTTCGCGTGTTCCGCGCGGAGCACGGAGCTGTTTCTTGAGGTTCGCCTACACAACGAGCCGGCCCGACGACTCTTCGAGCGCTGCGGCTTTATCGACACCGGTGCGGGCGTTGAGGAACGCGAGATGAAGCGGGTGCTATGACCGCGCTCGCCGAACTCATTAAGCGAACCCCTACCTCGACTGCGTTCGGGCTACATTCCCGAACACTCGCCCATCCGAGTCCCATCACTCTTGAACGGCGCTAAAGGTCTAGCTTCCCGAGCCGGAGGCGAGCTGCAACCAGGGTCGTCGTCTCTTCGGGCGTCTGCATGCTGTTGTCGATCGCGTGGTGTTCAAGCGAGCCGAGATCGGCAAAGTCCCGCCAGAGTTGTTCGATGACCGCGGCATCGCTGAGGCGACTGGACGTGCGGCGCTCCGCGCGTCCGGTCGCTATTGGTAGCGACGGCCGAAGAACCGCGTAGGCGACTTGGAAGCCCGAAGCACGAAGGGCGTTACTCAGTGGCTCAAGGAACCAGTCGGGGCTGATTATGCCGTCTATAACCGTGAAGTACCCGGCCGCGGCGTAGCCCGCGGCAGCATCGCCGACGATCCGCATGATCGTCTCGTTTTGCCCGTGCGACTCCGGCTTCCAGGGTTCAACGTAACCGCTCTTGATGAAGTGGAAGAAGCAATCCGACTCAACGTGAACGGCGCGATGCTCTTGCGCGGTGAGAAGCCGTGCGACCGTCGTCTTTCCCGACCCCGGTGCTCCCGTGAGGATCAGGACAGGATTGTCTTTACGAGCCATTCCCTCATGCTGGCACACCGCCTGGACACGACGGCACTCTGGCGTCATTCTCGTACGCTGGCGCACGCGATCACTCTGTTCCCTAACTGGTGCGGCTCCATACCCTCGTTGTGATCAGAATGCGTGCCGTGAACCTGACCTTCGAACGAGCGCGACCACCCGAGCTCGAGGAGCTCCACGCGATACTGACCGCGGCAGGCCTAGACATGGAGGAGCGGTGGGGGCTGTCCCACTGGGTCCCCGCATACCCACTATCTCGTCTGCGTGCTGCCGCCGATGCCGGTCGTGTCTATTCGGTACGGCGAGCCGACTCGCGGATTGTCGGAACATTCACGCTCGGGAGGGATGCGGCGGATTACCTGCCTGAAGAGGTGTGGTCAGCAGATCCGGCTATGTACGTCACGCAACTCGCTGTACACCCGGACTACCAGGGGGTCGGCATCGGTCGAAGCTGTATGCAATGGATTGAGGGCAACGCAACGCGAGAAGGGCTTCGATCGGTTCGCCTTGATGCCAGCGCGGCGCACGAAGCACTACTTCGTTTCTACCGCGGGCAAGGTTACGAGGAGCGTGCTCGGTTCTGGTTTCGCGGAACACACCTCGTTTGCTTCGAAAAGATCCTCACCCCTGCAGGCTAGCGCCCTTCTCAAGCGACATTCCTGAATACTCGCCCACGTCAGGCTCTTCACCCGCGGGACGAAGGGACCAGCTCGCCGGGGAGCAGCGAGAACATCACCGAGTCCCGGCGCCGACCGTCCGGATGAAGAAGGTGCGAGCGGAGGACGCCTTCGCGCCGGAAGCCCACCTTTCCGGCGACTCGCTGCGAGGCGAGGTTATCGGGATCGGTGAACAGCTCGAGCCGCTCCAGGGCCAGGTCCTCGAACGCGTACCCGCAGAGAAGGCGCAAGGCGCGGGTCATCAGCCCACGTCCTCGGGCCTCCCGGGCACACCAGTAGCCGATGTGACCGGTTCGCGTCTGCTCGTTCACGCGCACGCCGATCGAGCCCACCGGACGGCCGTCCTCCTCGATGGCGTACTGGTGCGGCCCGAGATCCAGCTTGCCGGTGACGAACGCAAGCGCATCCTCTTCGGTGTACGGTCGCGGAATGACCGGCGCCCAGTGCAGGATCTCAGGATCCTGGCATGCCTCGTAGACCGCGGGCGCGTCGTCTTCCCGCCAAGGTCGCAGAACCAGCCACTCGTCGCGCAGTTCCATCCCTACACGCTAGCCGGATTCACCCGACAGCTCGGCGTAACGCGTTCAGGCTACATTCCTGAACACTGGCCCACCC
>Ga0247847_1000005_pt1 | contig 102284 bp, 91 predicted proteins | sample PFST25metaG_FD_186002 | JGI IMG/M metagenome (GOLD analysis project Ga0247847, IMG submission 186002) | Peat soil microbial communities from Stordalen Mire, Sweden - P.F.S.T25 | ecosystem: Environmental > Terrestrial > Soil > Wetlands > Peat | place: Sweden: Norrbotten County, Stordalen Mire...
GGATCGCGCTGGAGGGCGAGCCGGCCGGAGAGACGCCGCTTCCGCCCTACATCCACGAGAAGCTGGACGACCCAGAGCGCTATCAGACCGTCTTCTCCGAGCATCTGGGCTCGGCGGCGGCGCCGACCGCCGGACTGCACTTCACGCCCGAGCTGCTCGCGCGCCTCGACGTCGAGCGGATCACCCTGCACGTCGGGCTCGACACCTTCCGTCCCGTGGCGGTGAACGACCTGCGCGAGCACCAGCTGCACGGCGAGCGCTACGAGCTGAGCTCCGGCGGGCGGCAGAGGATCGAGGCCGCGGACCGTGTGCTGGCTGTCGGGACGACGAGCGTGCGCGTGCTGGAGACGCTGGCCCGGGGCGGCCCGCTCGCGGGCAGGACGAATCTGTTCGTCTATCCGCCCTTCGAGTTCAAGCGCGTGAACGCGCTGCTGACGAACTTCCATCTGCCGCGCTCGACCCTGCTGGCGCTGGTGATGGCCTTCGCCGGCGTGGAGGAGACGCGCGAGCTGTATCGACTGGCGATCGCCGAGGGCTATCGCTTCTACTCCTTCGGCGACGCAATGCTCGTGCTCTGAAGCTTCGTCCGCTCGATTCGGCGCGAATCCGATGCGGAACCGTTACAGACAGGTAACGCATTCCCGGATAGCCTTCCCTCAGGGGTCATGACCGGTCCCTTGGGGGTGGTTGAGAGCACGATGGCGTGACGACCGAGAAACCGACATTCGAGTTGACCGCGCAGGAAGGCGAAGCGCGCGCCGGCCTGCTCAGGACGACGCACGGTGAGGTGCGGACGCCGGTCTTCATGCCGGTCGGCACCAAGGCGAGCGTGAAGAGCGTCGATCCCGACGAGTTGCGCGCGCTCGGCGCAGAGATCGTGCTCGCAAACAGCTACCACCTGCACTTCCGCCCGGGCGAGGAGCTTGTCGAGGAGCTGGGCGGCCTGCACCGCTTCATGGGCTGGTCGGGCCCGATGCTCACCGACTCCGGCGGTTTCCAGGTCTTTTCGCTGCGCGACACGCTCCTGGCCGTGGACGAGGAAGGCGTCACCTTCCGCTCGGTCTACGACGGCGAGGCGGCCCGCTTCACGCCTGAGCTCGCGGCCGAGATTCAGTGCAAGCTGGGCGCCGACATCGCCATGTGCCTCGACGTCTGTCCGCCGGCCGGCGCTCCGCGCTCCGAGCTCGAGCGGGCGGTCGAGCTGACGACGACCTGGGCGCGGCGGCAAAGGAACGCGCCGCGGGCCGACGGGCAGCTTCTCTTCGGCATCGTCCAGGGCGGGACGGACGAGGGGTTGCGGCGGCGCTCCGCCGAGGAGCTCGCGGAGCTCGAGTTCGACGGCTACGCGCTCGGAGGCCTGAGCGTGGGGGAGGAGCGCCCGCCGATGCTGGCTGCCACGGGCTTTTCCGCACCGCTCCTGCCGGCCGATCAGCCGCGTTACTTCATGGGCATCGGTGACCCGGAGGGCGTGCTGGAAGTGATCGAGCGCGGCATCGACATGTTCGACTGCGTGCTGCCGACGCGCACCGCCCGCACCGGCTCCGCACTGACCTGGGAGGGAAGGATCAACCTCCGCAACGCCCGCTTCGCCCGCGACCAGCGTCCGCTGGAGGAAGACTGCGACTGCCCGGCCTGCCGTCGCTTCAGCCGCGCCTACCTGCGCCATCTGGTCAACCAACAGGAGTTGCTTGGACTGCGCCTGCTCAGCCTGCACAACCTGCGCTTCCTGATCGAGCTCGTGAGCGGCGCGCGCGAGGCGATCGTGCGCGGAGAGTTCACTCCCTACAAGCGCGACGCGCTTGCCCGCCTGGCCTCAACCGCGGCTTGAGCTACCGCCTCTCCGGCCCATCGTCGCTTGCCCAGGCACGCGGGCGGCGGGAGTCTGCACAATTCCGGTAGAGGCGCTCGCATCTCGTCCAGCCGGGCGCTCGATCGAAGGTCCAGCGTGCTTCCGAACTCAGCTCCCGCACTGCTTTCTCTAAACGAGCCTCCGGCGCAGGAACGCAGTAGCCCGGGCGGAACGCACGCAGACGACTACTCGAACTGCAATTCGTCAAGCTAAGCTGCACGTCCAGTGTCCTCGCGTCGACCCCACATCATCCTGATTCTGTTGATCGCGGCCACGCTGGTCGGGATCTTCCTCTTTGCCGCGCCGAGCTCGCCGCTGTACAAGGCGCCGGCGCTCGGGCTCGATCTCAAGGGCGGCCTGCAGGTGGTGCTGAAAGCGAAGCCCACTGGCGGTCGCAAGGCGACCAGCGCGGATATGACGCGCTCGATCAGCATCATGCGCAGGCGCGTCGACAAGCTCGGCGTCTCCGAGCCCGATGTTCGCACCCAGGGCACGGATGAGATCGTGATCGATCTGCCCGGCATAAAAGATCCGAACAGGGCGATGGCGGTGATCGGCAAGCTCGCCTCGCTACAGCTCTTCGATCTCGAGACGAAGCTCGTCAGCGGCGTCTCGGTGAACGAGGGCAATCTGGTGCCGATACCGCACAAGCTGTTCGACCTGCTCACGCTGGTCAAGTCGAAGGTGAAGAGTGGGAATGGTTCCAGCTACTACATCTTCAACACGAATCACAATCTTGTTACCCAGACGTCGTTCAGCAATCTGAAGCAACTCCAGACCTGGCGCCGGCTGAACACGGACAAGACGAGCAAGAGCGACATAGTTCTCGGCGTGCCGAAACCGAACGAGGTCGTCTCCTGCGACCTCGTGACGAGCGCCCTCTGCCCGGGGCTCCGCACCCCTCCCAAGGCAGGTCAGACCTGGTGGTACCTCTTCTCTAAAACGCCCAACCTTACTGGCAAGGACCTGAACGCGAACGGTATCCGCGCCGAGTTCAACAGCTCCAATGGACCGCAGGTCGACCTCAGCTTCAGCTCCAACGGCAACAAGATCTTCCACGAAATCACCCGCACCGAGTGGAACCGCGGTCAAGCGTACGGCCCCCAGTCCTTCGCGGTGGTGCTGGACCAAGAATTGATCACCTTCCCGGAGATCGATCCTAAAAATCAATCCCTCAACGACGGCATCGACCCCGCGGTCAGCGGCGCGATCATCGAGGGAATCGGCTCGATGAGCGAGGCCAACGACATCGCGACGGTGCTGCAGACCGGCGCGCTCCCGGTGAAGTTCACGACCGCCTCTCGGACGCAGATATCGGCCACGCTTGGTAAGGACTCGTTGCGCCAGGCGATGATCGCGGCCCTCGTCGGGCTGGCGCTGGTGGTCGTCTTCCTGCTCGTCCTCTATCGCTTCCTCGGGCTCGTGGCGGTGATGGGCCTCGGTATCTACGCGGTCTTCCTATACGGAGTGATCCTGCTCTTCAACGTCACGTTGTCGCTGCCGGGCTTCGCCGGCATGATCCTCACCATCGGCGTCGCGGCCGACGCGAACGTGGTCGTGTTCGAGCGCATCAAGGAGGAGTCTCGCGCGGGCAAATCGGTGAAGGCCGCAGTCGCCACCGGCTACGAGCGCGGCTTCCACACCATCCTCGACGCCAACGTGGTCACCGCGATCACCGCCGCCGTGCTCTTCCTGGTCGCCACGGCGGGCGTCAAGGGCTTTGCGCTGATGCTGCTACTCGGCACCGGCATCTCGCTGATCACCGCGGTCGCCGGCACGCGCGCCATGCTGGGGCTGCTCTCCAACTTCCGCTGGTTCGACAACCCGAGCTTCATGGGCGCCCACGGAACTCAGCGCGGGCGCTGGTTGCAGATCGACTTCATGCGCAAGCGCTGGCTGTGGCTTGCGATCTCGGGAGTTGTAGTTCTGGTCAGCGCCAGCTCGCTCGGCATCAAGGGTCTCAACCTTGGCATCGATTTCAAAGGTGGGTCGCAGATCACCTTCAAGGCGAAGCCGACCCCGCTCTCGACCATACGCAACATCGTCGTCAACACGACCGGCGAGAAAAGCGCCGTTGTCCAGGGTCAGGGTAAGACGATCGGCGGCTCCGAGAGCTACAAGCAGTTCCAGATTCGTCTGCGCTCGCTCAAAGGCAATCAACAAATCCAGAACAAGCTCATGAACCAGCTCGAGACGAAGGTGCAGGCCACCAGCCCCAACATCCAGGCCGTCTCGGCCAGCTTCGCTCACGACATCACGGTGAGCGCGATCAAGGCGCTGATCGTCTCCTTCCTGCTGATCACGGCCTACATCTCGATGCGCTTCGACTTCAAGTTCGCCCTGCCGGTGATCATCGCCGTGCTGCACGACATCGTGATCACGGTCGGCGTCTACGCGCTGACTGGCCGGGAGGTGACCACCTCCACGGTGGCCGCGGTGCTGACCGTGCTCGGCTACTCGGTCTACGACACGATCATCATCTTCGACCGTGTTCGCGAGAACGTGCCTCTGATGCGCCAGGCGCCGTTCGCCCGCATCGCCAACGTGTCGATCTGGGAGACGATCCGCCGCTCGCTGGCTACGACCTTCATCACCCTGCTTCCGGTCGGGGCGCTCTTCTTCGCCGGCGGTGTCACGCTCAAGGACTTCGCCTTCGCGCTGCTGATCGGGATCACCTCCGGCGCCTACTCCTCGATCTTCGTGGCCGCGCCGCTGCTCACGATGTGGAAGGAGCGCGAGCCGGAGTTTGCACGGCGCCTCCATGCTCAGGACTTCCAGCGTCAGGGAAGTGAAGGACCGGTGGGCAAGGTCTTGCCGCAGCCGGCGATGGCGACGGCGACCGATCGAGCTATCGGTACTGGAATCGCGCCCGTTCCGGACGCAGCCAAGAGGGAGCGACGCCGGCAACGGCGAAGCTCGAGGCCTCATGGACGACCCCGCTAGCGGTTCTCGCGCTCTTGCGAGTGAGCTCGCACTGGCGGCGGTCGGCGTGGTCGCGCTGAGCGCGGAGAGGATCGATGCCCTCGCCGAAGCGATCGCTGCGCGAGGCAACATCACCAGTGTCGACGAGGCGCGCGAGTTGCTGCGCGATCAGGTCGAGCGGTGGCGAGAAGACGCGTCGCGCGTGGGCGGTCAGGCGGCGTCCCGCGTGAGTGCGCTCGCGCGGGATCTCGGTCTGATGACTCGCGAAGAAGCCGACGAGTTGGAGCTGCGGGTCGCTCAGCTGGAGCACCGCCTGCACCTGCTCGAGCGCGACAGCGATTCGGCGTGAGCCACTGGCGAGAGACCGGGAAGAGCTCGAAGCGCTTGCCCCGGCTTCGTGTCGAGCCGGTCATCGCAGCGGCTGCTGCGCTGGTCGGTGTCATCTCTCTGGTCTCGGCTCTGACTCCAGAACTGGCTGATCGCGCCAGAATCGTCAGGAGCATCCTGCCGCCGGGCTTTCCTGAGCTGGCCCGAGTGCTCGCCTTGGCCTTCGGCCTGGGCCTACTTCTACTTTCGCGCTCGCTCGCCCGCGGGCGTCAGAGGGCCTGGACGTTGGCGCTGATCGCCGTGATCGGAGTAGCGATTGCCCATCTGGCGAAGGGCCTCGATTTCGAAGAGTCGATCATCAGCCTGCTGCTCGTAGTCGCGCTTCTGCACTACCGCTCGCATTTCGATGCGCCGGGCGATCCGGCCGCTCGACGCCCCGTTGCCGGCACCCTGCTCGCCGTGGTGGCGATGGCCTGCCTCGGTTTCGTTCTCGGTGCCCACGGCGTGTCCGATCGCGTCGGCGATCTGATCAGCGCCTGCGTAGTGCTGCTTGCTCTGTATTCGCTCGTGCTCTGGCTCGGGCCCCTGCCCGAGCAGGTCAGCCAGTCGCTGGAGGAACGGCGCCGGGCGCGGGAGCTGGTCGAGAGCTTCGGCTCGGACAGCCTCGCCTTCTTCACGCTCAGGCGCGACAAGAGCTTCTTCTTCTCCTCCAGCGGCAACGCCTTTCTGGCCTATCGGCTGGTCGGCAGCTCGGCGCTGATCAGCGGCGACCCGGTGGGGAAGGAGAGCGAGTTCGCGAGTCTGATCTCCGACTTCGTCGAGCGCTCGCGCGACAAAGGCTGGCGTGTGGCCGTAGTCGGCGCCGGGAGCGAGCGGCTGAGCCTCTACCGCGAGCAGGGTTTCGCGCGGGTGATCAAGATCGGTGACGAGGCGGTCGTGCGGCCTGCTCTCTTCTCGCTCGAGGGCCGTTCGATGAGGAAGGTGCGCCAGTCGTCGCGCAAGGTCGCCGAGCGCGATGGGATCGAATTCCGCATCGTCCGCGCGAAAGACGCCGACGAGGATCTGCGTCTGCGGCTCGAGCAGATTTCCAGCGCCTGGTTGGCGGGGCGCCGCGAGCGTGGCTTCTCGATGGCGATGGACGACCTGTTCGCGGCCGGAGGCGTGTTTGCGCTGGCGCTCGACTGCGGCGACGACCCGATCGCCTTTCTACATCTGGTTCCCAGCCCGGCCGGCGGCGGCTACTCGCTCTCGTCGCAGCGGCGGTTGCCCGGCTCGCCGGGCGGCATCTCGGAGTTCCTCATCGTCGAGGCGCTGGCCTGGGCGCGCGAGGCGGGCGTGCCCGAGCTCTCGCTCAACTTCTGTGCCTTCCGCAGCCTGCTGCACATCGACGGGCAGGACGAGCGATTGCTACGACGGTTGGCGCGCGGGACGCTGCTGCGTCTCGATGTGATCTTCCAGATCGAGCGGCTGCGCACCTTCAGCCACAAGTTCCGGCCGCAGTGGCGGCCGCGCTATGTCTGTCTCGAGCGTTTGAGCGACCTGCCCGTGGTCGGGCTGGCCTATCTCCGTGCCGAGTCTCTGATCGCGGCACCGCGGTCACCAAGCCGCAGACGGCCGCCGGGATAGGGCTGGAGATAGCGCCTCGCTCGCCCGCTCTGAGCTTCCTGTCAAACTGCGGCTATGAGCGAGCGTTCCAGCGCGAGTAATCTCGGTCGCCTCTCGGAGATCGCGCAGGTCGCGGTACGTCACGGTTTCGGCTATCTGCTAGCCCGCCATCATCTGAGCGACCTCATTCCCGGGCGGCGAAAGTTGCGCCTCGAGGAGCCGGCCGTCTCGGAGCGCGGCCGCCACCTGCGCGCGATGCTCGAGGAGCTAGGGCCGACCTTCGTCAAGTTCGGTCAGCTGCTCTCGATGCGCCCCGACCTTCTCCCGCCTGACCTGATCACGGAGTTGCGCCCGCTACAAGACGATGTCCGGCCCTTCGCCTTCAAAGAGGTTCGCCGAGTTATCCAGGAGGATTTCGATCAGTCGCTGGAGCGGCTCTTTCTGGAGTTCGACGAAGAGCCAGTCGCAGCCGCCTCGATCGGCCAGGTGCACAGGGCGGTGCTTCCGAACGGGCACGTGGTGGCGGTCAAGGTGCAGCGGCCGGGCGCTCCCGAGCAGATCGAATCCGATCTCAGCCTTCTCTACCAGGCCTCCCGCATTCTCAAGGAGCGGGTGCGGGCGCTCGACTTCATCGACACGCGAGCGGTGGTGGAAGAGTTCGCCCGCTCGATCCATCGCGAGCTCGACTATCACCAGGAGGGCCGAAACGCCGACATGCTGCGGCGCCAGTTCGCCGCCGACCAACACGTTCGCGTGCCGCGCGTCTACTGGACTTACACCCGCCCGCGCGTGCTCACGCTCGAGTTCCTGGAGGGAACGGAGCTGGCCGATCTCGACAGCACCGAGCTCTCGCCCGAGGATCGCCGGACGCTGGCGACGAGGGTCGCCAAGACCTGGATGGAGATGATCTTCAAGCACGGCGCTTTCCACGGCGATCCGCATCCGGCCAACGTCCTGATGCTCTCGGGACCGGACGAGATCGGACTGGTCGATTTCGGGCTCGTCGGACGGTTGTCGGACGAGGACATGGGTCGGCTCACCCGCCTGTTCATCGATGCTGCGAGCGAGAACGTCGATGCAATGTCGCAGCGCATCTCCGACCTGGGCGTGCGCTGCCCGCCCGAGCACGAGCAGAAGTTTGCGCTCGAGATGCGGGAGTTTTATTACCGCTACTACGGGGCGAGCCTGGCCGAGATCGATCCCCTGCAGGTGATCCGTGAGGTCTTCGCGATGATCTACTCGCTCAACCTGCACCTGCCCGAGCGCTTCCTTCTGCTCGATAAAGCGCTGGCGACGCTGGCTTCGGTCGGCGCCGAGCTGACGCCCGACTTCAACGTCTTCGAAGTCGCCAGGCCCTACGCCCGTAATCTCGTGCGCCAGCGCTTCAGCCCCGAGCGGGTGGCCAAGCGGGCCCGTCGCGACAGCATCGAGCTGGTGCGCGTCGGCCGCGAGCTTCCGCAACTCGCGCACAGCGTTCTCAGCCAGACCCGCGAGGGCCGGCTCGAGATCGGCTTCGTGCACAAGGGGCTGGAGGACGTGACGCACCAGTTTTCCGTCGCCCTGAACCGGCTCGTGATCGCCTTCGTGGTCATGGGCGGGCTGATCGGCTCGAGCCTGATCGGCATCTTCGCCCACAAGGGCCCGCATTTCCTTGGCGTGAACGACGTCTCGGTAGCGGGCTTTGCGCTCTCGGGCGTGCTCGGTCTCTGGCTGCTCTGGGGCGTGATTCGCTCCGGCCGGTTGTAGCGCGGAAGGCTTGAGCGGTCGCGGCCGGTCTGGACGGTTGAGGAAAGTCGGTCACGATTTAGCCGCAAATCGGCCCCAAAAGGACACTATTCGAGAGCTCGCCCAACTGTTAGTTTCGTTCGCATGAGCGCAGCCGTCCTTCTCGCCGAGCCCGAGCCCCAGTTTCGCGACCTGCTCGAGCACCAGCTCTCGGTGGCGGGATTCGCGGTGGTCGGGGCCGGTGCCGGCGCCGAGGCGCTGACCCTGGCCGAGCAGGCCGCGCCCGATCTCGTCCTGGTCGGGAACGAGCTGCCCGACGCCTCCGCGGCGGAGCTTTGCAGGCGCCTGCGAGAGGGCGAGCCGGGCAGGAGTTGGAACCGCGCGGTGCCGGTGATCGTGCTCGGCGGCGCCGAGTCCGACGCGGTCGAGCGCGTTCAGGCCTTCGAGCGCGGCTGCGACGACTACCTCACCCAGCCCTTTCACCACCAGGAGCTGGTGGGATCAATTGCACATTTCTCCGAATCGCCAATTGCACGCAGGAGCAGGGATATTTAGTGAGGACGGCGATCTGCGGATTCGCCGAACACCCGCTAAACGGCGAAAAACCGGGCGAAATTCGCGAAATCGGAGGTCGAGCGGATGTCGTCAGGGTCTAAAGACTCCCAACCACGAAAAGAAGGCAGGGGCTAACTCCCTGCCTTCTTCCTAGTTTTGTGAGCCTGCCGCGAGAGCTATGCCGCAGCGGCGAGAGCCACTGGTTCTTTCGCCCGCCGTCGCTGTTCGAGGGCGAGCGCTTGCACTAAGGCGAAAGTCATCGCGGTTTCGGTTTGAGCCTGTGCGAGCTTGCGAAACCAGCGCTTATTGCGGATGAGCGCAAAGCGGTTTGAGAGCGTTCCGTGTAAGCCCTCGTTGTGCCCAAACCGCGCATTGCCGTAAGCCTGAGAGTTCGGGTCATCGAAGGTAAGCGGGTTCCCGAAAGCCCAGTCTCGTTTGGCGACAAGTTCGCTGGGTGAACAGCGCGTGAAGTGATCGTCGGTTAGGCGCCAATCGCCAGAGCGAATAGAGATCGAGCCGCATTTAGGGCACTTACCCTCAGAGCGGGCGATGGCATGGCCCTGGCCGTCGAGATATATGCGCTTGGCGACGCCCTTGCCACAGCAGCAGCGAATCTCGCGGTGGTGGTTCGCCTGCCAGGTCGGGTAGCCGTCGATCGGCAGCCAAGTGTGGCGGGAGTGCTCGGCACGCTTTTTACTGATCTCGCGGTCTGCGTGGCTTGTGAAGTGGATGTTCTCGACGATGCCCAAAGACCTGACCGCTGCGCGTAGCTCGGGCTTCTGAAACGCTCCATCCGCCGTAAGCACTCGGAGTTGGTTGCGCAAGTACGGCGCCGCTTCGCGAGCGAACTCACCTTGGAGAAGCTCGAGTGCCGTGTCCTTTTCGGACGCATTGAGCGGTACGAGCCGCCAAGCGATCGGAACGCCGCTCGAGGAGGAGACCATCACCAAGTTCCAGCCATGCCCGCACTTATCGGGCCCGGCGCTAGTAGGGACGAACCCGCCATCAGGGCAGGTGATCTTCTGACGGTGCCCAAATATCTTCTGGTAGCGCTCTCCATCGATTACCTCAACGGATCCGAAGTCTTTGCTCTTCTCCTTGCTCTTTCGCTCAGCGTGATAGTGGGTGAGCACAGATGAACCATCAAGGTTGAGAAGCCGCGCCTCTTCCTGAAGCTCGGGGGTTTTGAGATGCTCGGCGCGTAGCCGGCGCTCGATCTCCATCCAAATCTCAGCGCGCCTCTCATCCGAGAAGCGTTGTTTGTGCCGGGTAATGGTCGACTGGGAAGGAACGCCATCGAGGCGGCGCAACGTCTTGACCTTATAAGGCTGGCTTTGAGCGATCCTTGGTTTATCGAACCCGAGAGTCTTTCGCGGCTCAGCGTCGTCGCCGGCTAGGGTGGCGCGGGTTTTCTTATAGGTCGTGTGCCCGCAGGCGCGACCGAAGAGCAAGACGAGTTCCAGTTCCTCAGACGTGTAAGCGAACTTGATGCCGCGCTTGGAGCGCTCGGCGTCTATCTCCTCGCAGACCGGAAGCATGACCTCGCGCCACGCGTCGGTATCGCGGACGAGGAGTGCGTGGTCGGCCTCGGAAAGACCGGCGAGTTCAGGACGCTTCTTAGCCCAGGGCACGTCACCCGGCCGCGGCTTGGGAAGATTGCCGCTCCAGCGGAGCCGGCGTATCGGGATAGGCTCTTCCTTCGACTTGCCCATGCCGCGACTCTGGCTCGATTTCGATGTGTCATGGCCTTTACTCACCCCCGTAAGGTGTCGTCGGACCCCTCATGTGGGGGGTCCACGAGGTCCGAGGAGATCATCAATCACTCGGTTGAGGGTCAGAACAGAAGGTTTCCGCTTGCACGAGCCGACGATGAAGCCTCGCGAATGCGAGCTTCACGAAAAGCCTGGGATGTTGTCCGCCGTTGTACCTACAGTTGGCCAGCATGCCGACCATCGAACTCTCCGACCACGTCCGTAAAACAGTCGAGAGAGAGCGGAAGGTCGTCGTAGGCCGCCTCGCTGCTCTTCAGGGGCAATCGCGTCGCCTTCACGAATTAGTCGCTCTGATCGATGGCGACCTTCAGGAGACAGCCCGTCTGATTCGCAACATAGACGAGATGCTCGGTCTTGCTCCCCAGCTCTCCCTCGAGTCTTTCCACGGCGAGCTGCGAGGCAAGAAGCTACAAGAGATAGCTATAGAGGTGCTCCGGCAGCGTCGCGGGACGGAGGCAGTCGTTCACTACAAAGAATGGTTTGACCTCCTAATTGAGGCCGGCCTTCGCATCGCAGGCCGAGACCCTCTCGCGACTTTCCTAACTCAGATCAGCCGTGCGCCGACCGTCGAATCAGTAAGGCCGCGGTCGGGTCTATACAAGCTGAGAGTCGCCTAGATACGCGAGACACGCTGCTCCGTCCGGGCGTCGTGCTACGACTGCCGTACCTACATACACGTACATTCGCAGGTACGGCACCTCGACTGACTTCGCCGTACTACTTGCGCAAGGAGAAGTCACATGGATATCAACGCCGCCTTCGACAAGCTCCAGCAAAACGTCAACGCCTCACCGGAGGCTGTTACGGAGGCGCGTCGCAGGCGCGACCTCTTTCGCGGCACGTTCGGTAGCGAAGACGATGTCGAGGAGACCGTTCCATCGGGATCCTTCGCACGAGGGAGCCAAAACGACCCTATTAACGACGTCGACATCATCGTCGTCTATGACGAGACTGAACACGAAGGATGGGGCACGCCAGGGCCGTCCGCGGAAGAGGCCCTCACCCATGTCCAGGATCGGGTAAAAGCGCTACTCGGCGTGTCCGAGGGTAGCGTCTCCAAAGAAGTGCGCCTGACCCGCGTTCAGAACCATTCCGTGAAATGCTGGCTTGACGACCCGGATGCAAAGCTGGCATTCACGGTCGATGTAACACCCGCCCTGCGTGTCGACGAAGAGACGCTCCTCATCCCGGAGAAGAATTCGAGCTGTTGGATCCAGACCGCTCCGGAGCACCTGAATCGCGTCATCGCTGAACGCCACACTGACTGGAACAAATTCGTCGGCCAAGTTCGTGTCGTGAAGCGCTGGGGCGCTGACCAGCAGACAGAAATGAAGTCGCTTCTACTGGAGGTGCTCGCCCTTCATCACCTACCCAAAGAAACACGCTCCAAGGCGTTGGCGCGCTTCTTTGCGGCGGGCGCGAGTGCCGTCCTCAGCCCAGTAGAAGATCCCGCCGGTCTCTGCGGTGAGATTCAGCCTGACCTCGACCGCGATGCGGCCGCCCGACACTTCACGAAGGCTTCCGAAGCGGCCTGGCGTGCTGTCGAGGCCGAAGATCGCGGAGAGACAGACCGCGCCGCATGTCTATGGCGCAGCATCTTCGGCGACATCTTTCCGGAGCCTCCCGGTGGATGCAGCAACGGAAACGGAGCGAAAGCGGTCGGAGGCGCTGCAGCTAGCGTCCACCGACGACCCATACGGGATGCTCCCCAAGGTGGGCAGTGAACGATTGGCCTCGGCAGACATGGATCGAGGCCGAGCCGAAACGCGCGGATCGAGAGCGAGCGGCAATGGCCAGCCTTGCGCCAGATATGGAGTGGAGTGAAGTGTCGCCGGCTGGCGGCTGGGAAGGGTATGCGCCTCTCTGGCCAATCGCGCGAGCGAAACCACGAAAGCTCAAGGGGCTTGTCGAGGGGCGGAGACTGCGTTTATGCGTTCTCTACTCACAGGGCTTTCCGATGGCCCAACCGGTACTTTTCCCGCTCGATCCTGAGCCGCCCGTTGAGCGACGGACTGTCCACGATTGGCACCTGAACGGAGACGGAAGCCTTTGCCTACTCCGGACGGTCGATCTCTGGAACGGTCGTGAAACTGCAGCCGATCTGGTCGTGAAAGCGTCCGGATGGTTCATCGAGTACATGTTGATGGAGCGAGGGCTAATTGAGGCAATGACCGAGAACGGCATCCATTCAAATAAGTCCCTAGACGCTCTGATTAGGGGTCTCGACCTGTGAACTACGATTACGCACTCCTACCGCGAGCCGTTGCGGATGCAATCTTGGCGTACGGTGGTTCGTGGGGACATCTCAATACGCGTTTCGACCCAGGCGAGGGTCTCATCGTCGTGACTGGCTACTCGAAGGGACAAAGTTCAGGGCGTTCCACAGTCCAGGTGCCTTGGCTGGATGATCACTACTCGAAGCCGGTCTCCGTATCGCCGTTCTCAGGTTATTGGTATCGAGCTGACCCTGAGCTACACGTCCTGGGTTATCAAGCACATCGCCGAGCGAGTGCTGTCACGCTCGATTTCTTTCGGGCAAACGTCAAGGGCTTTCGAAGCCCGCACCAGACGCTTGCGACGTTCGTGATCACCGTTTGCGAAGTGGAGGGCCAACCAGACTTCGCGGGCTGGGGAGTCACCGTGGACGGTGCAGCAAGGTTTTCCCTCGATGTCGTTGATGATGATCCCGATCTCTTTCTACCTCTCGGAGAAGCCTGGCCACGCGAAAAGTTGGCGAGCCCGCTAGTCACTGTTATAGGTGTCGGCAGTATCGGGAGCGCCGCTTGCGAGGCCCTCTCTGGTTATGCCATCCGGAATCTGGCGCTGGTGGACCCGGATCGACTCAAGGAACACAACTTCGCTCGGCACCGGGCTAATCCACGAGACATAGGACGGTACAAAGTCAACGCCGTCGCCAACGCGTTGCAAGAGCGCGATAAGCGATTAAAGGTCGAGCGCTACCCGCTTGATGTTGTCCATGACGCGGACACTATGCGTCCACTGTTTCGACGAAGCTCATCCATCCTCGTGTGCTCGGACGGGGTTGAGTCTCGCCGAGTTGCCAATCACTTGGCATGCCGCGCCGGCACCCGTGTTGTCTTCGCGTGTGTCCTGGAAGACGGAGCCTTCGGAGAAGTGCTTCAGGTAAGACCCGGGGTAACGGCGTGCCTTTTCTGCTCCAGAGAGCAACTCGTCGAGAAAGGAGCGATGGATCCAGAGCCGAGCCTCGATGCCGGATACACCACGGGCCAGCGCCACCTCCCAATGACGGCGGTTGGGGGCGACCTCGATTTTGTCGGGAAGTTCGCGGCTCGTGTTGCGGTTTCGGGCATTCTCGAGTCGCTCGGTTATTTAAAAGAGAAGCTGCCCGGAGACCAAGCCGTCATTGGCTTGCGCCCGCCTCTAGAAAAAGCAGAAGCGCCCTTCGACGTCGAGCACACGCTCATGGTCTCTTGGAACTCACTCGGGCGTCCGAGCCCAGACTGTCCGAGCTGCGGAGGAGAGTCGTGACAGGGAAGGTACGGATCGCGTCTGGAGCGGTCGCAACTATTGCGGCCAAAGCCGCTGCGTCTTCGGACGGCTTCGAGACCGGGGGGATACTTCTGGGATTCGAGGCGAGTTGGCTTGGCGAGGTGCTAGTTCTCGAAGCTGGCGGTCCTGGCCCAAACGCAGAACGACGACGCGATTTCTTCTGTCGCGACCTCGGACACGCGCAACGCCTCGCGAACGATGCCTTCTTACGCACGACTGCACGATGGATAGGCGAGTGGCACACACATCCCTACGGCCCTCTCGCGCCCAGCCGCAAAGACCTCCGAACCTACCGGCGGTTCTTGCGAGACCCAGAACTCGGATTCAAGAGCTTCATCGCCGTTATAGTCGGATCGAACGACGGAGAATGGAAAAAGCCGCGCGCTGCCGCATGGCTAATCGGCTTGCGCCGGGTTCTTCCAGCCCTGCTTCTTCCGGGCCTTGACCGCCTCGACATTGTCTTGGAGAACTCGCCGATCGATGGGAGAGACGATGACCGCTGAATACGGTCTTCCAAGCCCGAGCGGAGCGCTTATCGCCGGATATGACTACCAGCACCTCTTCACATGGCTTCAGGCGCTGGGGCTACTTCGGGAAGAGGAAGGCATAACGCGCATCGGGCTTGAAGTCGGCGGCCAACACAACGTCGACGATCTCGTTGTTCATCACAAGGAACCCCCGACTCTCTACTACCAGGTCAAGTTTGTAATGGCCCAAGGAGAACCTCTCAGCCACGAGTGGTTTACCGATTCGGGCGGAGCAACTAAAAGTCCGCTACAACGCTTTTACGAGAGCTTCGTCAAGCTCTCCGATGGTGACGTTCGCCCGGAGATGGCCTTGGAGACGAATCGCTGGCCGGTCGCCGGCGACCCGATACTGAGCTACGTGGATGGCCAGACGCACAAGTTAGTCCCGCGCCTCCCGCTAGCCGCGGCTGGCTCAGCCTCCGGGGCAGTACGGCGCGAGTGGGCGGAGCATCTAGGGATTGACGAGCCTGCGCTCTACGAGATGCTCGGGCATCTCGCCATCTGCGCCGGGCGAGGCTCGCTCGAAGATCTCCGCGAACGCTGCTGCTGGCGTATGTGCTCGGTTGGCCTGCTCGATGATCTGGATTCGGTCGATGTCGGCATGGGCGAGATACGCCGCCTCATCCGCGAGGGTGTTCGCGCACTTGACGTCGAACGTCTGAGGGCGATCATCGCCAGTAAGCGACTTGAGCGGGGCGCTGCGCGTGCCACGCTTCTTGTCCAGCAGATAAAGAAAGATCCGTGGCCAGAACTCGCGACCGCCTCTGTCGACTGGGTTGATCTGTTCGAGGGAGATGCTCCCGAGGAGCGACGGCAGCTTCGCGACCCGAGTGGATGGAACGGCGTCCTTCGTTCTCAGCTACGTGAGGCTCGTGCGGAGATTGAACGCAGTGGCCTTCTCGACGTTCTAGTCGTCGGGGCGATGCGACTGTCCACTGGCCTAGTCGTTGGTGCCGAGATGGCCAATGTCGCCGGGTTCTCAGTGGCGATTCGTCAAGGCGATGAAGAGTGGTCGAGCACCGGAGAGAAGGGAAAGGCTGACCTCGAGGTAGAGAGCACTGAGGTCGGGGCGGGGCAAGAACTCGCTATCGGCATCAGTATCGCCACTGACCTAAGCGAGGACGTTCTTCCCTTCCTCGAAAACGAGGCTGCCACCGTTGGCCGGTTCGTGAACTTCCATCTCGCGTGCGGCGTCGGGCGAGACGTAATCAGAGGGTCTGCGGAGGCTCGTGCGCTAGCTCAGTACCTGCTCGATGCAATTAGGAGCGCTAGCCGTGGATTCAACCGTGTCCACCTGTTCGTCGCCTGTCCACTGGGTCTAGCGCTTATGCTCGGCCACGTCTGGAATCGGATGCCCGAGACTCAGCTCTACGACGATCTCGGCTATGGGCGAGGATACGCGCCGACGTTCTTTTTGCACGGCTAGCTTGAGCGCGCGCGCCACTATGAATCATGCGAGGATTGCCGTCTAGGAGTATGGAGGCACCGAAGACCGCTACTCCGCCGATTAGCGACACGAGGCCGGCAATCGGAGCAAAGGCGAGGATCACCCCGCACATCATTCCGAAGGGAATCGCTAGTGCTTCAGCCTTCATGCATTTAGTATGCGTCTGCTTGATCTAGCGCAACCGAGTTTCCGCGATTGGAGATAACTAGCTTGAGTCCTCTGTACGCGATAGCTGTTGGAGCGATCCCGTCGGTGCTGGCTTTCGCATATCAGCTGAACATGCATCGCCAGGTCCCACCAGGGAACCGCTTACTAGCACTAATCGCCACGATCGTTCCGTCTGCGGCCTGGGTTGTGAGCATCATCGTCGTGGTGCGCAATGAGCCTCCCGGCGACATCGTTCGCTGGGTCGTGGTACTCGGCATCGCCCTTCCGTCGATCTACGTGTTTCAGAAAACGCTCTTGTTGCTTTGGCGTTGGCCTTGGCCCCCGGGCAAAGCGCAGGAAGCTGCAGATCGGATGAAGCTTCCCGAGGACGATTTGTAGTTGCCGGCGCCTCACATGTAGTACGCGTACGTAGGCTCGACGTATGAGCCGTCGGGCAGGTGCTTGATGATGTCGGCGACCTGCCGGGCTGTTCGTAGCGTCACCGACTTCGCGAAGGCCGATTCTATTCTCCGGCTAGCTCGGCCAGTCTCTCCCTCACACCTTCGAAGTTCGAGTCCTCCGCCAGGATTCGCTCGAGGTCTTTCCTCGCCATCCCCTTCTTTCCCTGAGCCAGGAAGTTCGTCGCCCGCTCGAGAAGAGCGTGGTGACGGATCGCCGCGTCGCGCGAGCGTGACTTGAGCGCTGCTTTGAAGGACTCGTGGGCGGCATCAAGGAAGCCCTGCTCTCTGAGCGCGACGCCGCGGAAGACGAGAAGAAGCGCGCTCGCGTCGTCTTCGTTTGCAACCTTCTCGGTCAACTCTACGACTTCATCGAAGCGTTTCATCTGGGCGTAGAGCTCGGCGAGAGAGACGGCGCAGTAGGTTGAGGGCTCGAGCTGCTCAACCGTATCTGCCGCCTTCTCCAGTTCGCCCTCGAGCTGGTAGATCTCGGCCAGTGCTAGACCAACTGCATCGCGATTGAGGGGGAGATCTGCGGTCACTCCATCGGCGATGTTGATCTGGGCATACCCGTGGACATAGCGACTGAAGAAAGGAGTCGTAGCTGGGTCCTGGCTGGTGGCGAACACGCTCTCGAGGCATCCCTTGGCCTTATCCCGCTCGTCGTTCAGAAGTAACAGCCCGGCGAGCGTGTAGGCGGGAACCCTGAAACCGGCGTCCTGATCGCCCACGGCCTTCATCGCGAGCGCGTCCTGCTTCTGAACTGCCTTGTAGAGGTCTTTCTCCCCACGAGGGGCGAAGAGACCAGGTTTCGTCGGCCTAGCGACCGGAGCCGAAGGAGCCGAGTGCGGACGGGCCGCCTGCTTCTTACCGCCCCTCGTCTTCTGGTAATAGAGGCCGGAGACGCCGGAACTAGCGCTAACGGTTCGTCGACCACTTGAATGGACGCTGTATCGAGGCCCGGCTCCGCGCGCGCCCACGGTCATCCCCGCACCTCTTTTCGTGACGTTCAGTCGGACGCCCGGCGCGACTTTGAAGGACTTGCGAACCCGAAACCCGCCCATCGTCTGCTCCTTCGGTAGCTGAAGGTCGAGCCTATCGCCCGGAGTCAAGGGAATCCAGGTAGGCAGCTACTGTTGCAGGATGGGTCAGTTCGATCACATCGTTGCTGCTCTGAACGCGAGCCCGATCACGGCGGCCTTCAAGGAGATGGCCGAGGCGAACGATTTCAGTCGTCTCGACAAGAGCGATGCGATACGTCACCACTTTCTACCCCAGTTCATGCTCCGGGAGTTCGCCCATACACATGCCGGGAAGGACTGCCTCTTCCAAATGGAGGCGAAGAGCCGCAGGGCCCCGCGGCGGGTAGACGTGAAAACGGCCGCTTCGCGCCGACGCCTATACGCTGCACCAGATGATGACGGCGAGTTATCGAACCGAAATGAAGCGTACCTTGCACTGATCGAGGATCACGCGGCCCCGGCCTTACGTCAGCTGATCAGCGACCCGACTTCGATTTCGGCGGGGCAACGAGCAACCATCGCCATTTTCGTTGCCGTCCAAACGATGCGGACGCCGGCTGCGGCGGAGCAGGTGACGGAAGTGGCGAATATGGCGTTTCAGACCTGGGCGGCTGAGATCTACTCGGATAAAGAGGCGTTTGCGGCGCGCCATCGTGAGTTCTCCGGGGGCGACCCGAGCGACGAAGAAGTCGAGGCTTTTCGACAGGAAATGATCGCGAGCGTTCGGGATGGGCGAGTCCGCCTGGCTGGTCAGGCCGCTGCGCTCTCTTCCGGCCTCACTCATGCAATCGAGATCGTTCCGATGTTGATCGAGTTCGACTGGACGCTCCTTCAGGCTCCCAGCGGCGGGTTCATCACCTCCGACCGCGCGTACGCCATCCATGACCCTGCTCCACGGTTTCCTTGGGGGCATCAAGCTCTACTCAGCTCTGAAAAGAGCGAGACGACGATGCCCCTCGGCGACAAAACTTGCCTGCTCATGCGACCGACGCCGATGGGTTGCGGTCTTCATGTGAGGGAGGCGTCGGCGAAAGAGATCGAGACGATCAACCTGAGGACGTACGGATGGGCCGATGAGTATCTGTTCGCCCGAACGCAGGATGCGCTCGCTGAAGTGCGGAAGGCGGCGAAACGAAGACCCGGAGACGTCGTGCGACCAAAGCCCTTTGCACGAGTCGTTCTGCTCGACCGTGATCCGGACGACAACTCTCTTGCCGAGGAAAACATACGACGTGGCTGGCCGCCCTGGCTCTCAGATGAGGCAGGCGACCCTCACGACTACATGATCATCCCTAGCGACAAGCCACATCCGGAGTTACTCGCCCGAGTCGAGGATCTCACCGAGCAGCGCGCACGGAAACGGGCCGGAGCCGGTCCAGATGAACCGTTTGAGGGAGGACTCACGAGCATCGAGCTGCATCCGTTCGATATCGAGCCTTAAAGCGGTTTGAGGTAATCGCGAAGGTCTACTCGCTGGCCTGACCGCCCCGCCACCGAAACGCGCGCCGAAAGCCGGCTTGCTCGGCCTCCTCGACCGTTCGGGCGTAGAACTCGCCGCGTTCCGTGTGCACGACCGTCGCGTCGTACATCTGGTCGAAAGGAAGGTGATAGATCTTCTCGCCTGTGGTCATCGAGACGTTGCACTTGATGCAGGGGTTGCTCTCGTCCAGGGCAAATCCCTCATCGACCTTGATCTCGAGCCTCTGAGCGAAGGCTCGAGCTCGTTCAGAGAGCTTGGTCGTCGTTACGAACCGGCCGGTGACGCTGGCGTCAGGGTTGTCGATCCGAAATGCGGTGACGGTGCCGAAGAGCTGGAAGACGTGCTTCTCGTGGATTGTCTTCTCCCTTGCCCAGCGCTTGCACTGGGTCACCTCGATCAGCCCGTCCTTAAGCGCAATCACGTCACGACCGAGATCCTCGAGACCTTTCTCGATGCCGTAGTAGCTGACATCGAAGCCGTCGGCCTCGTAGAGGTAGCCGACGTAGCGTTCGTAGTCGCGGCCGACCTGCCATCTCGACTTCTTCGCCTTCCAGTAGCGATCGAGGGCCCGTTGGTTTCTGGCGACTGGGGGCAGCGATGCCCATCCCTCGCGCGTCAGCCACTCGGAAACTGGGTCATCGGTGGTGTCCACGTCTGCGGAGGCGAGCTTGACGTAGCTCTCCTCCTCTTCGAGGTCGCGGAGTTCCGTCAGCCAAGGCACGTGCCACTCGTAAAGCTTGAGGAGCTGCTCGAGATACTTCGCACGCTTGCGGATTACCGCCAGCTCCTTGCTCTTAGCCCGAACGACCTCCGCCGATTGGTATGCCGGGTGCGACTTCCGGATGAGATCGTCGGCTTCGATCTTTCCACGAGCGAGTTCGTACTCCGCCCATGCCTCGGCGATCAGCTCGATGCCGGCGAAGCGGTTCTCAAGCATCGTCTCGAGCAGCTTCTGACCCTCTTCAATCCTCTCCGCGAGAGCTCGCGCGTCGGCGGTCACCTTCGTGAAGTGCCGAAGCGACTTCTCCACCTCCTGCGGCAGGAACATCAGTACCTCTCCGCCGCCGGCTTCCGTCCTCGCTCGATCGGATACTCGTCCGCTTCGAGCGGGAGTCGCCCATCAGGCGGGCGGGGGAAGCGCTCATAGAAAGAGGCGATTGCGCGCTCCAGACCTTCGATCTCAAGTAGCGCCCGCGCAGTGGCCCGGCGCAGGCGCGAGAGGATGTACTGGTACCGGGCCATCTCCACACCAATCCAGGCGCCGACTGCGAGAACGACCAACAGCACGAGGACGCCGCTACTCATTGTCTGAATACCTCACGCGACCACCCTACGCGCCCGGTTGGGCCGATTTCAACAACCGGAAATTAAGCCCCGCAGCGCATCAACGGAAATTGAGAACGAACGCTCGTTTGGGGCCATAGCTATCGCTCAACCGCGTGGCGTCGTGTGACGCGCGGCACTTGTCTCTCTCTTCCACAACGGGTGGAAACGCGTGCGCGGGTACATGATCGCTTCATATCGCTTTCTTTCAGGAGGTCGCTATCGACAGGTCGCCTACGTTCTACGAGTTTCGGGTGAAGCTCAAGGGGGCCTTCGCGTCCATAGCCAAGACGCGCATGACTCGCCTTGGCGAGTGGCAGTACTCGACGAAGAAACCCTCAGGTATCCGGGTCGATTCGCTCTGTTCTGCCCTTCTGGCGAAGATGTGCCTCAGGCCTTGCCCGACAAGCCAAAGACGCCGGCGGCGGGGAAACGAGCGAAAGAACAAAGCCCAGAAGATCTCAAGCCGACGAGCGAGACAGCCGAAGCGCCGACGCCTGCGCCCCTTCTGTCCTGACTGCGGAGCGAAGATAGGCGAGCGCCACAAGGAGCGATGCGACGTCGAGCGCTGCTCTGTCTGCTTAAAGCAGCGCCTCCTCTGCGATTGCGAAGGCCACGATCCATGGGCCGAGGCCTGGGCAGGCGAGTGGCCGGGCGCGGCGGAATGTCGAGCAAGAGGATGGTGGGCGACGAGGTCTCCGGGACTCGGTTGGCAACCGTGCTCTCCGGAAACGCCAGGGGCAATCGAGGACATCAACCGTCTGACCGTATATCGGGAGGCCGGCGTTGATTGTTTGTACGAGGACGAGTGAGTAGGCCGTACGACTGAACCGCTTGAACTCTCGCTACCAGCCTGACCGGATTTCCGGAAGGTCTTCTGGAAGCCATGGATGAAGACCATCTATGACTCTCTGGATCTGTCGCGTATCTACCTCGATGCCGACTGCGACTTCCCGGCGGAGTCGAAGAGCCGAGGCTATCGCGGCGGCGAGTCCCTGAGAATCGATTGCTCGAGCGGCATCGAGCAATGCGCGAAGGGTCTTGAGCGACGTATTTATCGGCACCTCGGGGTTGAGCGCCTGGAGAGTGCTATACGCGAAGATCTTCTCCGCGTGCGCTTTCGACACGAGCGGCGAACCATCGATCGTCCAAGCGGCCGTGGCGAGCGTGAATGCGATCGTCTTCTCCTGCTCGTCTTCGGCCTTGCCCCAGTTGCGAAACGGTGCGACGGGCCCAAAGGCGGTGTGGCTGCCGTCTTCGTCTGTGGCGTTGAGCTTCAGACTCTCGCAGCCTTCTGGCAACACTGACACGACGCTTGAGATCACGCCGGTCTTGTCCTGCCCGTCTCGATCGCCACTCGCAGTGAAGGCGCTTCCCTCTCTCGTCACTTCAACGTTATGCCAGCCGTTGAGGAGCAGCACGAACTTGATCCTTCCCTCGTCTCCGATGTCGATCTGGAGTAGCTCTTCCACGACGATCGAGTTTGCTCCAGCGGCGACGAGGGCTGCGATCGTCCCCCAGTACATAGCCGTGATCGATTCGATGCCCGCGAGCGTGATATCCACAAGTTCATCGTCAGTCAGGTAATCGAGCTTGCCGCGGGTGCCAGTGAGGTGGACGCCTCCTTCATCGATCTCGAATGCTCTGTGAGCGTCGGCGTCGCGAAGCTTCGGGTCGAGGCCAAGGAGGAGATCGTCGTGCCCTTGTTGGGCCGCCTTATCCAGCAGGGCTCCGATATCGCGCCGTTGTTCGCTCGCATATGGACGTCTGTTTTCGACTGCGATCAGGGTCGCGAGCAACGGATGGGCGATGCGTTCGATCTGTCGAGCAGCGAGCCTGATCGCTGACTGCACATGGCGCCTGCGGTTCGTGCTCGCAGCCGTTACGGCAGTCGACTCGAAGCCGGCATCGAGCGCTTCTTGAGCCACGCTCGCTAGATCTCGCCGCCACTGCTTATCGTCGAGCAACGCTTGTAGAGCAACATCATGGGGTGTGAGCTGCCGATACACGGTCTGCGACACAGCCCAGAAGCGCTGCTTGTTCATTGACGTCTCGACAGCGAAATCGAGCAGGCGGAGGGCTACGCCAAAGCCTTGTGGGCAGGTGATATCGCCTCCGGTGATTCGGTCGAAAAGCTCCGCGCCCTGAGTGTCGAGCGAGACCAAATCAGAGCTTCCCGAGAGCGCGGCGATGGCTTCCGCACCAGCGACTAGGCCATCATCCTCTTGCGAAGGGTCGCCTTCTGTCCGCTCCGACCACTCTGAGTGCTGGTTGAAGCGGTCGAGCACTTGTGCCGCTCTATCGAGGGCCGCCTGTCCACGAGCTTCCCCTTCCTTAGCCTCATCGATTGTCGGTGCGACGAGCGCTGATAGATAGGCGTCGCGGATCTCGTTATAGGCGGAGAGCACTTCGTCTACCGTGTCCCAAAGCGCATAGAGTGGTCGCAGTCGCCTCGTGTTTTCGACCCGTCCCTGAAGTGTCTCGAGGTCTCCTAAGGCATTCCGAAGACCGGCGGCGGCCTCGTCAACGGATGCCTCCTCTACACGTCGGCAAGCTGCGACGAAGCTGTCTAACCAGGGACGAAGGACTCGAAAGGCCTCTTCGGCACGTAGGGGTTCTCCTTCTCGGTTGGGCTTTGGCCTAGATGCGCGGTCAACGATGGTTTGGCGCCGTTTTACGTTTTCGTCCACTTCGCCCTCTGGGACACAGGAACAGCTCGGACACCGCTGCGCGGTTTGACGCTCGGCGCCGCAAGCACAGAGAACCAGCGAAAAAGAGACCGAGAACTCACCCATCTTCACAGAATGCCTATCGGCTCGGCGCGATTCTGGCTACTACCGCAGTACGAATCGACCGCGAATCGGTTCGACCTGGGCCTCGCCGATATAGCCTTCGAGCACATAGCTCGATGCGAAGATGTGCTCGGGTATGAGTCCACGGCGCTCTCGGAGCAGCTCCAAGACTGACGTTGGCCAGTGCTCGTTGGAGTTGCCGGGTGACTCGCAGGTCACTGCGAAGATAGCCCTGATGTTCTCGAGCAGCTCGCTGCCGAAGACCTCGTTCAGGTCGAACGCCTCGACGATGACGACGAGATCGAAGTCGTCGCTCGCATCATGGCGAATCACCTTAGACTCGACCTCGATGTCAGCTGGAACATCGTCAGATGGGAACCCGGCGAGCTGACCATCGAGCACTAGGGCGATTTCCTCAGCTAGCGCTTGGGCGAGCGCGACCTTCTTCTTGGCTCCGGCCCGATGCCACGTCCGAGCCTTGACGGTGATGATGAGTGAGGTGGTGGGGAGGTGCTTCGGCTGCATTCTGCGAAGTTCGGGTTTATTGAGATTCAACGCTCTATCGATATCGACCCAGCGGTAGTCGCCGTACTGCTCCCCAGGCTTCAGCCAGATGCACTCCCGGGTGGAATCTTGGGGTCGGCGGCTGCGGATGACGGACAGTTGAGTCGGGCCTGAATCCGGGAAAGCAACTTCGACGACCGGATACACGCCTTCGACCCAGACCGAACTGACCGCTCCGTACTCACTACCGCGGCGGCCTCTCGCGTGCGAGATCGCAAGACCCACAAGGTGCTCGTGTTCCGCTCAAAGCTCTGCCTTGCTCTTGCGCCCGGCCACGCCGCATCAATCGGCAAGCGCAAGTGTGAACTAAACGTCTGAGGAGCCTCGGGCCGGTCCAGCGCTTGAGCTTTATGGCTTGCGAGGCTCCTCGGGGGAAGACGCTCTTTCGGGATTAGTCGAAAGGCCTCGGCGTGGGCCTACGCACCGGCGAGGGCGGTGGACCGCTTGATGGTCTCGATTCTCTCATCATGGCTTGGCAAGGTAGGGCGCTCTTGGAGCGCCATGGAGCTACTTCGGTCTCGCCGCGAGATCTGGCCAGCTCGACTCTGGCCAGGGTGGCTCGATCGAAACGATGCTGAGAAGCGGCCCGAATGCCGGTTCATCCTCAATGACGGAGCGCATCGCACGCTCGGCCGCCTCCCGCGTGGCGAAGAGATCGATGGCGAAGTCGGAGTCGGAGGAGACCAAGGCCTAGAGCGACATCTCCGAGTATTCAACTAGATCACAGGAAGGCCGTAGTCGTCATCCGAGGTCGCTGCGACACTGATTTTGAATCATGTCGTCATCCGGCTATGCGAACATACGTCCGTGACCAAAGACGAAGCTCACCAGTACGCACTCGAGCTTTTCGCAGCCTACCCGGGCGTTTACGCGTAGTGACATGGCTAGATGAGTAGCGCGTCGTAAGGCGGCCCTGTCCTCCGGATACGCCTGGCGCGGTCGAAGACATCAACCGCCTGGTCTTCTATCGCGAGGCTGGAGTCGACTGCTTGTACGACGGTGAGGAAGGATAAGCTCATGGGAGAGCTGAGAGCGCTAACTTAGGCCTATCGATACCCTGAGTCGTGGGGAGAATGGGTACCTGGCCAAAACCGGGCCGCAATCCGGCGCGCTTTGTATCGTGGACCTGTGAGTACCGAGATACTGATTACCGAGTTCGTCGAGCGCGTTCGCGAACAGGCCCGCTCGCTTGAGCCAGAGGAGATCCGCCGGGCGCTCGCTTCCGAACTCCGCAATGTTGCCCGTGCATATGCACGAAACCCGGCCGACTGGTCGGCCTGGGCGAACGGAGTCGACGTGCCCGGCGACGCCTACGAGGCTCTCGTCAGCGGCGCCGATCGTCGCGACGCCGGCCAGTTCCAGACGCCCGCCTCGGCAGCCGACCTGATGGCAGCCTGGCTGTTACAAGAGCCCACCGAGCTACTTCTCGACCCCGGCGTCGGAGCGGGCCGCCTTCTCTTCCGGGCGGTTCAGCGCCCCGAGTCAAGCCCGAAGCGACTTCTTGGCCTCGACGTCGATCCGGTGTCCCTTGAAATGGCACGCGTGAACCTGCTCTTGCGCGGGATTACCAACTGCGGGCTTCGGCAGACCAACTTCTTAGTCGGAGACCTTCATGAGCGTCCGGACGCGCTGATCTGTAACCCACCCTATTCCCGCCATCACGCGATCCCCGCCACCGAGAAGGAGGCGATCCACACCGGTTTCGAGGAACGGCTTGGGCTACGCCTCAGCCGCCTTGCGGGCCTTCACGTCCTGTTCTTGGTTCGCGCGCTTGAGATCATTGAATACGGCGGTCGTCTCGCATTCATCACCCCCGCAGAGTGGCTGGACGCGAACTACGGGCGCGCCGTCAAGCGCTTCGTACTTGACCACGCTCAGGTCGAAGCGCTGGTGATCTGGGAGCACGACCACCTCTTCTTCGACGGCGCGCTAACCACGGCTGCGATCACCCTTCTGCGGGCTGGGGCGCCCAGCTCCGGGCCGACTCGTGTGGTTCGTCTTCCGCGGCGCCAGCTCGCGGTTGAGGAGGTGATCGCTGCGATTGCCGGTGAGAACACGAGACTTCGCGTCGACGACGTCGAGCTTTCCGCCGAGGCCAAGTGGAGCCGGCCGGCTAGGCGGCGCACGCCCCGCGGTACACCGCTGAAGGACCTCGCGCGGGTGCGCCGCGGGATTGCCACCGGCTGTAACCGCTTCTTCGTTGTCTCCGAAGCTTCTCGTCGTAAGAATCGACTTAATCTTTCCCACGTACGCCCCTGTATCGCTACGCCGCGTCTTATATTGGGAGACGAACTGGCGGTTCATGCCCTCGAGTGCCTTCCGGACGACGTTCCTCGCTGGGTACTCGATTGTCGGGATCCGAACGCAGAAAGGGTCGGCCCCCTCGGGAGGTATTTGCGCTGGGGCAAGGAGACTTTCGGGGCACATACCGGTTATCTCGCGTCCCGGCGCGATCCCTGGTACGCCCTCGAGCGTCGAGAAGCGTCCCCGATCCTCTTCACTTACATGAATCGCCAGCATCCGCGCTTTATCCGGAATCGCGCCGGAGCCATACCACTCAACACGTTTCTCATCGTCGAACCGCACGACGGCGTCGATGCGGACAAGCTGTGGTGGGCCCTTAACAGCGCTCACGTCATGCGGCAGCTTGCAGGCGCGCGGCGCAATTACGGCGGCGGTCTCTGGAAACTTGAACCACGGGAACTCGGTAATCTCAAAGTCCGGCTGTAGTACCTGCCGCTGAGCGAGGGACGGGGCCCCGCATGGCGAAGATACTGGCGTGCCACGCCCGCCTGATTCCTGGACAGAGAAGGAGCTGGAGGGAGACGCCGCGGAGGCGCGGCGTCGTTTCGTGCTTGAACGGCGCTCGGCTCTTGCTCGCGAGCAGAAGACCTACGCACAGTGGCTTGTCGAGTACACATCGGCCGTTCGTCGCCTGCTTGGAGCCAGCAACGATCTTCGCGATCTCGTAGCGTCAGCGCTGACCGAGCGAGAGCTTCTCAATCTCGCTCGCTATCTCGCCGTCCCGCCAATCAGCCTAGACGACCTCGATACGCTGACCGATGCGTGCTTTGGTCTCTGGGTCGGGCAAAAGACCGAGCGCGGAACTCGCCCGACGGACGAGGAGTTTGCCTCTGCGGCGGAACTCATCTCCGAACGTATTGACCACGGACGGGCGCCGTGGCTCGCCCTGGGACGATCTCCGACGGAGATCGAACGCGAGAACTTCGCCAATTGGATGGCGTCAATCCCGGCAATGAATAGGCTAACGACGATACGACGCGGCGAGCGTTCGCGCCAGCAGGAGGACCTGACGCGCGCTGCGGCCAAGGCAGCCGGATACCGGCCGGCCATATCACCCGGCACGCTGACGGATCCGGTCAAAGACATGTACCCGGGCACTTACTCGCAAAAGAGTCGCCGCTTGCTCGGTACCAATATGGACGTGCCAATCCGGCTCAAAGCGAATCACGCGACCGGCCAAGTCTTCATCGCGGTCGAGTGCAAAGTCTCGAACAGCTCGCTCAACAGCCGAAAACGGCTTCTTGAGATTAGAAGCAAGCGAGAAACTTGGGACTCATCGGGGCTTCCGCACAGATTCAGAACTGCAGCCGTCCTTACCGGTGTTTTCGACGTCGGTCGCCTAATCGAGACCCAGGACACTGGCGTCCTGATCTTCTGGGAGCACCGACTCCAAGACTTGACTGAGTTTCTTCAAGCGAGAGCTTGACTCATCTCGCGGGTGCTCGCGCTAAAGCTCATCAGCTTGTACTGTCATCCGTAATGTGGTCCGGTCGGCGATCGCCCGTCGCGGAGGGCGTGCCCATCGGGCGCGATATGCACATTCGGTCTAGTCAGTAGACAGCGAAGACCCTTATGTCATAACATACTGCGCGTTTATCCGTCCACGAGTTGACATATCTGGTATATTGTTGGCGAATGGTACCCGAGCCCACCAACAAGACCACCCGAACGCATCCAAACGGACAGCCACTGCGGCTCGTAAAGGCCTGGCTTCCGGTAGATCTTGTTCGACGCCTCGACCGAACCATCCTCGACTCCAACGGGGCCTACGCCGACCGCACCGAGTTCTTGATCGAGGCCATCAACGATCGCCTCGACGAGGATGCCAACGTTGAGAGCGCGGCCGATATCTCTGACCCCCGAGCAAACAAAGCGCAAGCGACCCCCATCGCCCACGAGACCTACGAGGTCGCCAACGGGCGGCTGACCGACGCGGAGGTGGAGAGCGTCCAGTTTGGAGATTGGCTAGACGCCGACTCTGAGCCTCCCACTTTGCCCACAGCCGAGGGCCCAGCCTTCAACTTCGGCCTCCACAATCGCGATCTGCCCACACTCTGGGCCTTTGACTGGCTCTGCCGCCTGGTGTTGCGGCTTGGAGAGCCGATAGCCTGGGCGGAGTTCGAGGCTGAGATTCTGCCTCGCGCGTGGGCCATGGGTCGCGTCCTTCGCCAACGTGACCTAAGCGGCGATCACCCGATCAAGCTCGTCGCGGGCTTCCCGACCAACCTCAAGAAGCGGGAGGCTACAGAGCGCCGCTTCATGGCCCACTTCGTGACGGCTTTGAGTGGCAGCGGCCCGACCGGTCCGTTGTTCGTCTTTCGCATGATCGGGAGCGAGAAGACGCGTGACGAGTTGCGTCTCGCTCCGTCTTTAAGCGGTCTTGAAGTCTTTAAAGCGTTGATTGGCGCCGACTTGAGCACGTTTACGCCTTTTCCGCAGGAGGCCTGGCTGGTCTTTGCGTCTCATCTTCGAGGGCGTGCGCCAGAAGAGCTACAAGGCTGGTTGCGGGTCATGGGCTTGGTAGCCGAGCAACCGACTCGCGACGAACTAGTCAAGCGGTGCGACTGGTGGTCAGGTAGCGCCGCCGACACGAACACAATGAGCTACGTGGCTCGGGGTCGTGAATGGGGCCTAGTTGAGCCCAAGCTTGATAGCGGTCGCTATCGGCTCACGGCCTTTGGGCAAGAGATCGTCCAAGGAGAGGAGAAATCGTGATGGATCCGCTGATCGCCACGGCGCTCAACGCACGCACTCGCGCCGACGTCGATCGGCTCGAAGCCGAACTGGTCAAGCACTTCGGCCGGAAACAGTCTCGGTATCTCGGCGACAACGAGGCCAACTGGTCGTCAGTAGCCAGCGGCGTTGACCCCCGGGCAGTCATTTTCGAGCGCGTCACCAACATGTGGGACGCCGTAATCGAAGCCGAGGCGCTGCGATGCGGGAAGACCTCATTCCCCGATCCGGCCGCTGCGGCTCGAGACCTACTCAGCGTGCCCAAGGGGGGCCTGACCGAGTTAGCACTAGGTGAGAGGCGTACGCTCGCTGAGCGGTGCGTCTTTTCGCTGCTTGACTCAAGCGACTCGGTTCGCCGCCCTACGATCGCCAGTCGTGATAAGGGCATCGGCCTGACGACAATCGAGGTGCCGCGAACCATTCTCTCCCTTGAGCGCAGCAACAAGCTACGTAAGCCGTACCTTCACGGGGTCTTCGGCAAGGGTGGATCGGTGGCATGCCTGTTCAGCGAGGCCACAATCATCGTGACCCGGAAGCAACCCGATCTGCTGATGGAGGGCGAGGAAGATCGCGTAACCCTTGCTGTCGTTCGCCAGAGCGACGCCGATGATGTGGGTCTACCTTTCTTCCGGTATTTGGTTGGTCCAGATCCGAGGGACGTCGACGGCCTCCCCTACTCAGTCCTGGCCAGTGAGGCGTCGGAGTTCGAGCCGGGTACCTTGGTCATGGAGATCGGCTACCAAGCGGAGAAGATGGGTCGCCAGCAGTGGCAGTACGAGGAGTCGATCTACGCTTTTGCTGAGACATTACTGTTCCGCCCCACGATTCCCTATGCCCTATTTGATCAGCGCAGCGATGTGGCGAACGTACGGCCAAAGGATCGCCGCGATAAGCCGGAGATCATCATGGGCCTTGGTCAGCGGCTCGATGCGACAGAAGCTGGTAATCGCGGACTGATCGCGTCTAGTCGGCCGGCCACACTAAACGTCCCGAGTGTCGGCGATCTCAAAGTCCGCTGGTGGCTGTTCGAAAACGGCGATCATGTGCGCCGTCGTGCCGCGAAAGGCAACGTCGCACTCTTCGTCGCCAACGGCCAGGTCCATCATTCATGGGATAGGGCGAGATTCCGTGACTTAGTCGATCACCGCTATCGTCGGGTCTCCGAGCGCATCATTGTGGAGATCGATACGGCCCAGGTCCCACAAAAGACCCGGGTTCGCATCTTCTCCTCGTTTCGCGACACGCTCTTGAAAAGCCCTGAGGCTGTAGCGATTGAGGATGCGATTGCGGATTGGCTGAGTAAGGAGGGGGACCTGGACGAGGCCGAATCGAAGTTCACGCGCGAGGCCTTACGTACGGCTGGAACTCGGGTCAGCGCAGCCCTCCGGAGGAATCTGAACCGGGCCCTTAAGTCCAAGATCCCCGGCCTCGTCGCTGCCGGGCCCGGCGGTCGTAGCGGGGGCGGGACCACCAAGCCGCCGAAACCTCGGCCCAAGGAGGACTTACTCCCCGAGCCGACGATGCTCACCGGGCCCGAGGCACTTGAGATCGTTCCCGGTGAACGAAAGTCCTTCTATCTAGTCTGTAATGCCGTCGATGGCTTTGTACCCGACGTCGGCGAGCTGGTAATCACTGCCGAACAGGGCGCGCCGGAGTTCAGCTACGGCATTGGTGACCTACGCCAAGGCCGCGTGCACATAAGCCTGCTCGCGCCCGAGGATGCATCGCTTGGTACTTATGAGCTGCGAGCCGCACTCTCCTGGATGAAGAGAGCTGGCGGCTTTACGACCCTAGGCTGGCCCATCAAGGTCAAGCTCGTCAAGGAACACGCCGTAAGGAAGGCGGACGGCGGAAAGAAGAAGCGGCAACGTGGAGAAGGAGGCGATGTCGCTCTAGTCTGGGACAGGCCGAACGAGAACAACGAATGGGGTGAGGATGTAGTAGGTGAACTGCAGGAGATGAAAGGCGACGATCTGGCGAAGCTCCGACCCGAGGAGTACGCGGACCTCGATGGGATGCAGGAGAAGGTCGCAACCATCGTCCTGAATGAGGAGTTCCCAGGCCTCAAGAGCTACTTGGGCGCAGGTGCCCACCAGATCGGTGATGCGTGGATTACAGCCCGGAAGGAGCGTTACGCACTGGCGGTTGGCGTGACAGTTGCTCGTCTGACGCTCCAAGAAGACGAGTTGCGGCGCAAGCACACTGACTGGGAACGGCAGCACAACGGTCGGGAAGAGCCGCCCAGGCCAATGGACGAAAAACAGATGGTAAGAGCCCTGCAGCAACACGCAGCCGGGGTTCTGGTGGTCTTGCCTAGCGGGGAACAGCTCTGGGATGAGCCGAGCAGCGACGTCGCCGAGTCGGACGGTCATGCGGTAGCCGCCTCGGTCACGCTATCGGGCGAACCGGCCGGGCCGGGCGAGTAGCGATCATCCTGGTTCAAGCCAGTGCGTGGGCAGTGAATTCCGCCTAGCCCGTAGCGAGGCCTCGCTCGCGTCCTAACGCAGCACAAGACGGCCACGTACCGGTTTCACTCGAATCTCGCCGATGCGGCCTTCTAGGGCGAAGCTTGACGCGTAGATGTGATCGGGCGCGAGCCTGTGCTGCTCTCGGAGCCTGTCCAAGACCACTGTAGGCCAGTGCTCCTCGGAGTCGCGCAGGGACTTCTGCGTCGCTTCGAATAGGGCTTGGACCTTTTCATGGAGCGCTACTGCAAGTTCGCGGCCAGATCTGCCCAACTCGGCGTCGTCCAAGGTGGTTCGACGAGAACGATGCTGAGGAGCGGCTCGAACGCCGGCTCATCTTCGATGACGGAGCGCATAGCGGCCTCGGCTGCAGCCCGTGTGGCGAAGACGTCGATAGCGAAGTTAGAGTCAGAGGAGGTGAGGGCGTAGAAAATCATGTCGTCCATGATGCCGCTATGAAAGAATCGTTTGACGAATACACGAGCAAGGTCTCCGACTACATACGGGGCTGCCTGATGTGCGAGATCAACGGCGAGTACTTCGCGCCGGCTGGAGAAGGACTCGGAGCCATCATCAGTGTGCTCACCACGAACGAGCACGCTGGACTGATTAAGTCGATTAGAGAAATCAACTCAACCGCTGGGCCTTTCCCGAGGAATGCTTCATGGCAGGGTCCTTGGTATAGAGACGCATCCTCCCTATTTGGCCTTGATGTTGAGCTAGACGCGAAACCCGAGCTTAGGTTGCTTATCGAGATCGACACCGAGACTCCACCGAAACACGTTCGTCTACTTAGGGTTGCGAGTTCGCTCAGACTCCGCTTTCTTAGCTCTGAGTCTGGCGACGACATTTCTGCGCTTCCAACGCTCACGACCCTGAATATCCCCATAAAGCCAACAGATGCGTTCGAGGTACTTCGGCAGCTCGAAAGCTGGCTCTTCGCGGGACAGGTCAGATCGAATTGATACCTCAGAGAGGGCTAAGGACGACACAGATGAGAGCAACGAGGTGCGCGGCTTGGTCGACCGCTCAACAGCCTTAGTTAGGGTGGAACGATGAACGTCGATCACAAAGCGAGTGTAGGTTGCGCACGATTACGCCCCAAGAAGTTCGCTGACCACTCCTCATTTGTGTACATGGCAAGACGATTTCGTGCCATAGGTCTTTTGTGGCCCCAACCTCGGCCGTCGACATTATCGCCGTTGCCTTCGTTGCTCTCTTACCGGTAGAGCAGGAGGAGGCGTTCGCGCGCATTAGTGACACACGTCTGAAGAGGATCGCCGGCGAAGAGGGGGAGACCGCGAGGTATATACGGTCGCTTCGCCGGGTTGCCGAGCGCGTTGGTGGGGATCTCACCCCCGATACCTATAAGTCCGCTCGACGCGAGCTGGTCTCCGCCGGCGAGGACATCCTCGACCTCAACGCCGTCATCCGTTACTTCCACACCTGGAGAGCGGCAAAGGAAGCCGTCGGACTCTCGGAGACAACCACGCCTCTGAAGATCGAAGCCCGCTTTCGCTCAAGATTGATAGGCAAGGTCCAGACGTATCGCGAGGAGGTGCTACGCGACGCTCTCGAAAAGTGCGTCGCGGCCCTAGGGCACGTGCCGTTGGTGGTCGAGTACGCTCACTGGCGCCATCGCGAGATCGAGCTGGCGAAAGCTCGCGGGAAAGACCTGTGGCTTCCGAGCGACTCTCCCTACAGGCGTCGCTGGGGCGACTGGGATAGCGCTCTTCAGCACTTCGGTTACGACGATGAAGCTCGTCTTAAGCGCTTCGAGCCGGGCCGCGCACGGGCTGCGGAAGCGATAGAGCCGTACAAGTACCGGTCTTCAGAGCACTGAGATCGCTACCCGCCGCCTCCGGGCGAAAACCTGCCGCCTACGCACCGGGTAAAACCGCGGCATAGTAGTGGCGACATGGAGAGCGCTTACCTCATCGAAGGCCGCTTCTACGGGTATCGCGAGAACCCACGTCGAACGGATTCACCGCTTCTGAAGGTCAAGCTCGTGGCCAAAGTCGGGCGTCGCGGCCACGTCAAGGTGCGCTACGAGGACGGGCCACATCCGGGCCTCGAGGAATACGTCAAGACGCGCCAGATAGTCGTTCCGTGGAGTGACCGTAGAGTCTTCCTTCGCGACGAAGAGCAATTTGAACGCCTCCACGAGCACGCCAAGGGTGTGCGAGGCGGCGCCATCGTCGACGCCATAAGGAGAATCCTCGAATCAAGTGGTGAGCCAAGCGCTGGCGCTGAGGTTGGCGGGCTCTCGATGCCCCTCGACGAGGTCGAAAACATCACGATGCGAGCTGGCCTTGAAGGGCCACCCGAGAAGCTCCATCCGCTCGGCTTCGTCGATCGCCAAGGCGACGTTCATCTTCCCCTCGAGGGAGCTGAACGCCTGGCTCGCGCCTTCGCGGCAGCTGAACCTCAGACCGTCCTGATGTACATCGAGGACTTCGAGGAGCAGTACCGAGCGAAAGGTTACGCCCAGGGCGAGCGCTACTACCACGATCTCTTGCGCCAATATCAACCGGGCTTCGCGCTAGCGCGTCAGTGGGCTGGGTTTGAGCGCGAGGTTGAGGAACTTCAGAAAGAGATCGGTCGGCTTCGAGGGCTCGTCTCGATGGCCGCCTACGACCTCGAAGCGGCTGGGGCAGATAACAAGGCTCGTAGGCTACGGCGCGCTCTCGATGGCCGCTAGGAACACGCGGAGGGACTTGACGCGGTACCTGTAGCGGCCCTTCGTGAAGAAGAGCCGCTACAGGGCTGGGCCGCAAATAGCGCGACCGTTTGCGGACTATCTGCGGTGTCGGTCTGTGTAGTGGTAAGTGTACGGAGGACGCTTGCGCCGCTTGACGTACGGGGTCTCTGAAGACGCCGCTGAAATGGCCGCATCCCAGAGAGCGGAGAAGTTGGGTTTCTTCTTTTTCTCGGTCATGGCGTGATAGGTAGCGCACGGAATAGGTGCCATGGTTGTCGATTAACTAAGTGTCGATAATGATTCGTCTGCCCAGCGCCTTTCAGAGATATGAGCCCAAGACGATGAATGAGCGGATGCGAGAATCCCGGTTAATATGCATACGAGACGATAGTGTTAAGACATGTTGCGCCAGGGTGGGAGAAACGGAGCCAGTAGATTATCGATTGAAGCAGTTGCTTATTACATAGTCTGTTGTATCACCGCGTTAGGTGGGGTAGTACTCCTTCTTCTATACTCAGGAGCAAATAGAGACGTCGGCCTCATCCTCCTCGGACAGGCGACCTTCGGCTATTTCTTAGGCACCGCGTTTATCCGATTGTGGGAACATTAATCTGTCGAGTGTTTCTCCTGCTCCTTCATTAAAAGGCCCGAGAGAAGTCTACACTTGTACCAGCAGATAAATGCCGCCGACGCTATAACAAAGCCAATGAACGGTAAATAGCGTACCGCACCATTGCCGATGTAGGTTGTTCCAAGGGAACCAAGTATAAAACTCGCAAGGAATGCGATGGATCCGTATAACTTCGCACGTTGTAGAAGATTAGAATCAATCCGGTAAGCCGCGTATTCGGTAAGCATATTAACTAGAAGAGCAAATGCACCTACTAGAAACGCGAACTCGAGAAGAACCGAAGTAAACGGAGTTGAAGCAAGCATTGAGTCGAATATCGTGAAGGATACGTTAATCATTTGAACTAAGTACACGATATGAAGATGAGTGGGCGTTAACCAACTGGAGCAACTCCGAAAACTTTCTCGTAGAGCTTCTGCCAATTGGTGGCGATCTGGCGCTGGGCGCTTTGGAGGCTCATCGACGCGGAGCAGACGAGGCTGTGGAGCTTGTTCTCGAGCTTGTCCTTGACGTGGTATCCGGGGTGCGCGTTCGCCTTCTCGGGGAAGAGGTTGGCGATGTCGTTTGAGCCGCCCAGCTCTAGCGAGACGATGTGGTCAATCTCAAGCGACGAGCCGTACGACGCGGGCGCCATCCCGTATTCCTCTTCGACCTCGTACTTCTCCGATTGAGGAACGTTTCGAATCGAACTTGTGCTGAAGCTGGAAGAGCACAAAACGTTCTTCGTCAGCTTTGAGTAATACGCGCCGGGCGAACAGCCGCGATCGGGGTTAGGGCCGAGCTTGCAACCCGAGGTCTTTGTTCTACTTCCAAGCAGAACGGTCTTACCGACATCGACATTTCCGCTAGAGGCACTCGACGTTGTGGAAGACGAGGAGGACGAACTCCCGTTTAGCCACTGAGCGACGCCGCCATGGTGAGAGCAGGCTCCCTGGTGGTGTACGGCGTAGCTATAGGTACCGTCGGTACAACGGGCTGTGGCGCCCGGGGGAGAGGAACCCATAGCGGCCGCTGATGTGCCGAGGCCAACTATGGCCGCGGCAAGTAGTAAGAGCACGAGCGAGCGTTTCACCGGAGCCTCCTGGATCGCGACTTTGGTCAAGCGGAGTCTTCTCTTGGTTTCCGGCTCTGTCAAGCGACTCCGCGTCGTCGTCGACCGTTAGCGCTCAGGTGAGATCAGCTACGTGGCTGGCGGATTATTAAGTCAAGGACGTCGCCGATGAGCGTCGGTATCGGAGGAAACCCCGAACAATCTGGCTCGTAGCGCTCGTGGTATGGCGGTCGGGGCTGCACAAGCCGCGTATCGAGCGATACCTCCGCGATGTCATCACCCTTGCAGTACGGACATCTACGAGGTATCCCGCCTGCTTCCCCGCAGCAGACGGAGCGGCAGCGGCCACAGCGCCACTTTGAGAAATCGTGGTAGCCGGCGTTTCGCGCGAGGAGGCGCTGGCAGTCGAGTACCGCAGGCGACGTCAGATCATAAGACGCCCAATCCATAAGGCCGGGCTCGTCGTCTGTCTCATCGGTGAGCGCTCCTCCAATCAGGACTCCGGTCTCATCGAGCGCGAGTAAAAGGAAGTTCTCCTCGCTCCAACTCAGTGGAATGGCCACACTGACCTGGGACGCCCCGGTTATCTCGATCCAGCAAAGGAAGACGTTCTCGAATAGTTCCTTCGGGCCCATTCCGTCCTCTGGCGTCCAGGCAAGGACGAACGGTCGCTTGAGGCGGGGCCCGCTGGCGAAGAGGAAGGCAGGCGGGAGTTGCCGTGAAGCAGCGAGCACAACCTGGATGTGACACCAGCTGTGAAACGCACGCAGCGACATCGGAGAGCCCGGCTTTGGATTCGCTCGACGCTTACCCATCGCCACGTCCTTGCCGCGGCGGCGAGTCTTGGGTGGGAGGAGCATCCTTGGAGGCGAGACGATCTCTCATCCCACTCCGTCCCCGCGGACGATGACGAAGTTGCTCTCGACTATCTCCTTGGCGCGCTTCTGAAGTTCCGCATAGTCGAAGGGCGCCGCTTCGCCAAGCGCGAGATCCGTTGCAAAGTGGTTGAGCGAACAAATCTCGGCGTTCTCGATCGTCTCGGCGTCGAGGTCAACAGCGAAGATGATGCGGAGGTCATAGACGACGAGGGCGCGTAGCGGCATACGTTGATAGCTAGCACGCGGTCGGCGGGCCATGGTGTCGAGACTCTAAGCGAACTAGTAGCGATCCTCCCGATGTCCCAGTTGACATCTCGGCGAGCGCCGTTCAGCATGGGCGCGTGCCCAAACTAGATCTACGGCTCGCGCTAGTGGTACTAATCTCGGCGGTCGCGGGGGCGGGAGTGACACTGGCTATTGGGCGTGGAACCATGCGTACGGTGACGACGACCGTGACGGCTGGGTCATCTAGCGTGTCTGCTGTGAGCGGAAAGTCGACATCGTCTAGAACGTCGAAAGACCTAACAGCTGGGCAAATTGTGGCCGCTCTCCGATGCAACGCGCTTCCGATTGGTCAAGTGGAGAACTACACCCAGCGAACAGACGTCAACCATTTGCTGGGGCGGCCCGGCGGCTACGTGTCGAAAGCAAACTGGGTTGACGCGCGAATCAAGGATCAGGTACCGGGTTTCGACGTCGCAGACGGCGGGTCGGTTGAGGTCTTCACCAATCTCGGTGATGCCAAGTCGCGCCTTAACTACTTGGTGAGTATTGGAAAGGCCGCGCCTGCGCTGATGAACGAGTACGACTACTTAGTTGGCCGGGCCGTGCTCCGCGTTTCGACGACGCTAATCCCGAGCGAGGCGGCCGAATACAAGAAGGAGACAGAAGGGGTCATAGCGAACCCGAACTCGTCTCACGAACAGTGCACGCCTCCACACCGCTCGGTGAGCACGAAGCCGCCTAAGCCCCTTGCCGCTAAGGCCTCGGGGTTCATCGGAGGCGGCAATCCGCCTCTTCCTGCGGGCGCCCCGGGCAAACTCGCAATCGTCGCAACGGGCCCGTACGGCGATTCAACAGGCACGAACGGTAAGACTGTGCCTGTCGTTGTGCGGAATAACACTTCGCAGATCATGACCAACATCACGGTCACGGGGACGGCGAACACAAAAGGCGGAGAATTACTCGCTACCGGCCGTGATCAAGATCTGTATCCGAATGTCGTGCGCCCAGGTGAGATAACGCTCGGCTACGTCTACTTCGACGATAAGCAACTACCGAACGCCGTCTTCAAGCTCGAAGCGACGGGTACACCACAAGCCTCCGACGAATACGACACTCGGGCGGATCTGCTTGTAACGCAAGCCACTCATCGAGGCGGGAGCGTCGTCGGATACTTGAAGAACGGACTTCCGAGCGGAGTGACGGGCCCCATTCAGGTTTACGTGCTGTGTTTTTCTACCCAAGGCCGGCTTCTCGCCCAGTACGAAGCCTTCACGGATCAGGACAGCGCAGCTCCGGGTAAGTCGATTCCATTCGTGGTCGATCTCTTAACGCCCAGCGGAGGCAGTGCTTCCTGCCCCATCTTTCTAGCTGCCGCCGGCGCTCATACTGACTAGTAGCGGCCGGCGCGAGGCACCGAGTGGCTCAATACGGCGAATGTCTCTTTGAAGACCGGTTGAGCGTACAGAGAGTAGGCGCCGAGCGTCCCTGCGGCCGGAAGACGACTACCGCACTCGGAAAGGGAGCGGGGGCTGTTCCACGACCGAACTTGAGCCGGCCGCGCACTAAGCGGATTTCATCGGCCTGCATGGCCCAGTCGTGCCACCAAGCAGTATCGGTTCTAGCCGGAACAAGGCAGACAACGGTCGCCCCCTCGAGAGAGCTGAGGTAGGCCTTCTCTATCCAGGCGCCGATGGTGCGTCCGTAGGGCGGATTCATAAAGCAGGCACCGCGCCACTCTTGGGCGAGCCCGTCGTCTTCAATGGTGAAGTAGCGTGGGCACTTCGCGTTCTCTTCGGAGGAGCAGACATCGACCTCAAAGTGGAACTCGCGGTCGAGGAGGTTGAAGAAGTCTTGTGGGGTGGCCCAGTTATCCGTGTCGCTCGAGTAGCCGGGGCCGCCTGCTCCCCAGAGCGTTGACTTGCTGTTGGTGTGAGTCGCGTTGGTATCCATACGCGACTCGTGGGGTCCGCAAGGCGAGCTTCGCCGGCCTCGTCGAGAGGCCGATCGTCAAGCACTCGTTTGAGGGAGAGATTGGCGGCGCGCCGCGCGCCGAGCAACGAGCGCGCGGGAGGTCGCCACTGCCTCTTCTTCCTCTACTGCCGACGCGGTCGCTGCTGCGGGCTTTTGTAGGCTCGCCAATGGACAAAGCGCCGGGAACGATCAAGCGAAACGGGCGGGAGACCTTCTCGAAGGCCTGTGATGACGTCGAGAATCTCCTGGGCGATAGTCGGGTTCGGGCATAGCTCCGAGTAGTCGAACTCCTCGTCGTAGGGAGGAAGGGGAGGTGCAAGCGGAGTCTCCAGCGGGACGGCTGCAACGTTCTCACTCCCACAGAACTCGCAGGGCACGGGTGCGGATGCCGCCTCTTCTAGACAGATGCTCTGACACTTCTCGCATTGCCACTTCGTGGCATTCTCGTAGCCGGCCTTCCGCGCCAGGAGCCGCTCCCACTTGACGGTCGAGAAGGGCGCCGTGGTCTCGGGAATCCAGCCACAGAACTCGATGTGGTCGCGGACTATCTCCGCATGGGCCGATTCGGCTATGGCTCCAGTCTCGTCGGCTGTCACGAGAAGGACGCCTGGGTTCTCGTCAGGGATGATGATTGAGACCCCAACCTGGGAGGCCTCGTTCGACTTAATCCAGTCGGGCAAGACGGCCTCGATGAACTCGAGGCCGCTTCCGGGATGGCCCTTGACCTGCCAGGCACAGGCGGAGGCGCCATTGAGAGCAGAGCCGTTTTGGAAGAGAAGCTCCGGTCTCTGACCGAGAAAGGCCTCGAGAGCTATTTGAACGCGACACCACGCGTGGAACGAAAGAAGAGAAACGGGTGAGCCACGCTCAGTCAGAATTGGACTACTCAGATAACCAGCTCCTTGAATATCGAGAGTGCTCCGGGTGAGGAGCGCGCACGCGTGTTTGCGAAACGCGTTCAGCTAGAGCTGTTCCACTGGATGGTGATGGGGTCTCCCTCGACGATCTCGCGCGTTCGCTCGTGGATTTCTTCCCAGTCTTCCGGGACGGTTCGCTTGAGCGCGAGACCGGTTGCGATATGGCTGAGTGAGCGCAGCTCGATCGACTCGATCTTTCGCTCGTCGAGGTCGAGGGTGAAGACCAGGCGGGCGTTGTAGACGGCGTTTACGCGTAGTGACATGGCTAGATGAGTAGCGCGTCGCAAGGCGGCCATGGAGTGGGAGGGGTCTGAGGCGGAGAGTTGACGCGTCGGAGTCGTCCGGACTCCCGCCGGCAACAGATCCGCATTCATGGTGCGACACCCGCGGGCTAGCGTCGGTTAGTGAAAGTCGGACTCAGCGATCCCAGTCGCTTCCCCGACTTACGAGACTTCTTCCAGTGCGTTCAGGCCGTCGCCGAGATCTCCGGCGAGGTTGTTGTCGTCGGGCCAGTAGGGGTGGCCGGCCCACGGCAAGAAGAGCGGCAGCTCCGAGCGTACCTAGATACATGGCTGAGCCTCTACAGGGAGGGAGTGGAGGTTAGGCCGTGAGGTGATGAGGTGCCTAAGTGAACTACTCGGTCGACTCTGTGCGCTCCAGTAGCGTTGATAGAAGTTTCACCGGTCTTCTATCTCGTACGCTGGCTCCGAAGACGGTACCCTGACGGCGAGTGAGGCTAGGCAAATAGTTCTTTCTGAGGTCCCTCTCCCATATGTCTGAGATGAACAAAACGGAAACTGCGGCCGCCACTAAGCATCTTGAAGTTGCCGGACTCCATATTCGGTGCCTTACGCGTGGCAGTGGCAGGCCAGTGCTGGTGCTCCATGGTTGGGGTGGCAGCATCGAGTCCGTTCTTCCCGTCGTGACCTCGTTAGCCTCGGTCGCGACCGTGTATGCAATCGACGCGCCTGGATTCGGCGAGTCGGATCCTCCGCCGCGGGCCTGGGGTACGGGTGAATACGCCGAGTTCATAAACGAGCTTCTCGAGACCCTCGCGCTTAGCCGGCTAACCGTCGTCGGGCACTCATTTGGCGGTCGCATAGCTATCCGCCTCGCCGTTGAGTATCCACATCGAGTGGAGAAACTGATCCTCGTCAACAGCGCCGGGATCCGACCTAGACGGAAAGCAAGGTACTATCGTCGCGTCGCGCTCGCGAAGGTCGGGAAGGCTCTTGGACGTTTCGCCGGTCTTCCTGGAAGACGCCTCCAAGCCCGAATCGTGCGAAGCACTGCCTCACCTGACTACCTGAGCGCCGGCGAGCTTCGATCGACCTTCGTCCGAGTCGTGAATGAAGACCTGGCGCCCCTCTTACCAAAGATCGCCGTTCCCACGCTTCTCCTCTGGGGAGGTCGGGATGAGGAGACGCCGTTGTCCCAAGGAAGGCTGATGGAGAAGCTCATACCTGATGCGGGACTCGTCGTCTTCGAACGCGCCGGACATTACAGCTACATCGACGAGCCCGACGCGTTTGGAAGGGTCGCTCGGAACTTCGTTGAAGCGAAAGGCGTAGCGTGACAGTGGTGTTTCTTGGTTCCGTCGTGGTGGTGGTAGCTATCGTCGCCGATTACTCCGGGCGCGCTCGGAGGTGGCTGCATATCTACCAACTAGAGCACTATGACGGCGTGCGTCTCCTCCATTGGTGGCATCGTCGACGCGACCTTCTTCATCCGGCGGCGCTTCTCGTTTCCGTTTGCGCTCTTATCGCGGCTGACGCCTTACTCGCCCTGGACATCAGTTGGGCGGCGGCGGTTCTACTCATTCCTATTACAATCGCCTCCGCTGTGGTCGCCCTTCGTGAGTGGCGACGGCCAGAGAAAAAGGAGTTCGTGTTTACCGCGAGGGCTAAGCGTCTGTTCGCTACCTCTCTCGTTCCAGCTGCTTTCTTCGTCCTCGTTTTTTGCGCGCTCGCGATCGTCGAGGCCGGCACACTTTCAGCGGTAGCTCTCGGCTCGCTGCTTGGGGCCGGTCTGTTGATGGTGATCGTCGTGCCCGCCCTTCTGATTACGGCCAATGCTGCCTTATCGCCTGTTCAGAGACGAGTCAATGGCCGCTTTGTATCGAATGCGCGGGCCAAGCTCACGGCCGTTAGCCCTATAACGATTGGGATTACGGGAAGCTTCGGGAAGACTACGACCAAGTTTTGCGTAGGTGCCGTGCTGTCGACCGCTGGCGAGACATACGTGACCCCCGATAGTTTCAACAGTTTTCTCGGGGTCACGCGCGCGATTAATGAAGGCTTGGGACTAGAACACCAATTCTTCGTGGTCGAGATGGGTGCGTATCGCAAAGGCGATATCGCCGAGCTGTGCAATCTAACAAAGCCGAAAATCGGCATCTTGACGGCGATCGGCGCAATGCATCTTGAGCGTTTCGGGTCTATCGATGCGATCAGTCGAGCAAAGGCAGAGCTATGTAGAGGGCTGTCAATGGATGGGCATTTCGTCACGAACGCGGACGACGCCCTCTGTCGTGCGATTGCGGAGGCCGCCGAGGTTCCAGTTACTCTATTTGGGATCGAGTCTTCAGATGCGGATATACGCGCAACGGATATAGACGTTACGCTCGACAAAACATCATTCACTCTTCATCTTAACGAGCGGGAATATCCGGTGGAGTCTCATCTTCTGGGACGGCATAATGTGCTTAATCTTCTTGCGGCCGCCGCCTGCGGCGCAGTAGTCGGTATCGACGAAGAGCGGATCGTCCGCGCGCTTGAAATAGTTGAAGCGCCACCTCATCGACTCGCTCGCATCGAGAATCGAGCGACGGGGATCACCGTCATCGATGACGCGTATAACTCGAATCCCGATGGCGCAGCCGCCGCTCTGGAAATCTTGAACACGCATACGAATGGCCGCCGCGTCTTAGTGACACCGGGGATGGTCGAATTAGGGGAACAAGAGAAAGCAGCGAATATCGCATTCGGTCGAACCGCCGCGAGAGTCTGTGATTTCGTGATCCTCGTCGGAGGAGAGCTGACGGAGCCGATCGAGCGAGGTCTTAAAGACGGGGGGCTTGCCGACGACCGGATCGTGCACTCGCCGGATGTCGAGCATGCGACGAGAGAACTCAGTAAGATCATCCGTGCGGGCGATATTGTTTTGTTCGAGAATGATCTACCGGACACCTACATCGATGAGCGACGCGAAGGCTGACCGCGGTGACGCGGAGGAGAACTCAAACCGGAATGACTGAGCGCAGCCTATATATCTTAAACGTGAAGTTCGGGAACCAACACATTCGCCTGTTCTTTGAAGGTCCGAACGAGGAAACAGGCGGTAGAGATGAGTTTAACGCTACGCGCCGCGGAATAAACGAAATCGGCGATAACAGTTCGGACTTCGAGTCGTTCTTGGGCGGTGTTATCGCTCACTTCGCTACCGCTGGGTTCATACGGATAGCTCATTAGTAGAAAGGTTTAGGAGCGAGTTAATGAGAGTTGGAGTGATTTTCGGCGGTGCGTCTGTTGAACACGATGTATCAATAATCACCGCTCTTCAGGCGATGGCTGTTCTATCGGTAAGGCACTTGGTCGTGCCCATTTACATCACGCGAGCCGGCCGCTGGCTTAGCGGAGACAACCTCCGCGATATCGAGACTTATCGCACGGACGTCGAACCTAACGTTACCGAGGTTTACCGCGATCTGAGCGATGGAGTCATTCGTCCTCTTAAGGGAAAGAGAGGCATTTTTGGTCGAGGTGCCAAGGAGGCGGTTGTCGACACGATCTTGCCGGCCGTGCATGGGACATATGGCGAGGACGGATCGCTTCAGGGTCTGCTCGAGCTGAGTGGCGTTCCGTATGTTGGTAGTTCGGTCAGTGCTTCGGCCGTGGCGATGGACAAGATCCTAACGAAGGCGGTCTTGAGGGCACACGGTCTCCCTACGCTAGAGTCAAAAGAGATTCTGCGCGAAACATGGGTCGAACGCGGCGAAGAGGTCGTGACATTAGCTTCGGAGACTTTTCGGTGGCCTGTATATGTGAAGCCAGTCTCCTTGGGTTCTAGCATCGGTGTTAATCGTTGTGTTGATGAAGTACAAGCAATAGAAGCTCTACGGCTCGTGTTCGAACTTGATCGAGCGGCGCTTATAGAACCAAGCGTCGAGCACGCGGTTGAGATTAACTGCGCCGTTCTAGGTGCTCACGGCGGCGATCTCCGAGCTTCGGTTTGCGAGCAGCCAATCGCTCAACAAGAGGTCTTGTCGTTCGATGACAAGTACTTGCGCGGCAGTAAGACCGAAGGCATGAAAGGCGCCGAGCGGATCATTCCCGCGCCGATAGGCGAAGGCGCGACGAAGAGAGTCCAGGAGCTTGCGAAACAATCGTTCTCGGCCCTCGGGTGCGCTGGCCTAGCTCGCGTTGACTTCTTGATGGACAAAGATGGACGAATTATCGTCAACGAGCTGAACACGATTCCTGGATCGCTTTCTTTCTATCTCTGGGAACATGATGGCTTCGCTTTCGCTGATCTACTCGACGAGCTTCTACGACTAGCGTTCGTCGAGCACGAAAAGAAGCGAGCAACAACGAGGGTGTTCGCGAGCACGCTTCTGGCTAGCGCGCCGGTGTCTGGTGTTAAGGGGAATGTATGAGAGCCGAGCAAGTCGTCGTGCGTGTAGTAGGGTCTATACGCGAGGAAAGCAAGTGAGCGATCATAGTGAGTTTGCGTCAGAGCTAGCGATTCTGCGAGGCGAGGGGCCTCCGCTTGAGGACCCTGACCCCGATTCGCTTGCCGAGCGAGAGGTCAACCGTCGCTGGGCGGCAATGAGGCGCCTTGGAGAGAATAATGTGTACGAGGCCGACGACCTAATTCGTCGTCAGCTGTACGCCAGCGACCCGACTCTCCGCGCTGAGGCAATCCACGTCCTTCTGGGTATCTGGCGGCGCTCCGACCTCCTAGGTTACGTAATCGAGCTAGCTGCGGATCGTGACGAGTACCCGATGGTTCGCATGGTCGCAATCGAAGCGCTCGGTCTCTCGGATTTAGTTGAGAATGAGTCCGTGAGTAAGTTCGTTCGAGAGCTTGCCGTGCGCGAGGATGAGCCAGAGGTTAAGCGAGCGGCGACGAAGATACTAGAGCGGGGATGACGACTGACCCGCACGGGGAGCCGCTGCCCTGGCAGCAAGTTCCAATCGCCGAGTGCGGAGAACCTCTAGAGAGGGTTATCCCGGGTGATCGTCTTCTTGTCGACCCCATCTACCGGCGTTTAGGCTATCCGGAGGCGCTCGACCGTGTATTCCTCCGAACCGGAGTCATCGATCGCCTTCGTGCCGCGGCGCAAGCGTTGCCCGACGGGTTCGCTATACAAGTATGGGACGGGTGGCGGCCAGTCTCCTTGCAATCGCGACTCTACAACGACTATAAGGCGGAACTCGTCGATAGCTCATCACTCGATGGCGCTGAACTCGAAGATCTCGTGGCGAAGTTCGTTTCCATGCCCTCTTCTGATCCAACACATCCATCGCCTCATTTAACTGGGGGCGCTGTCGATTTGACACTAACGGATTTAACGGGAACACCATTAGATATGGGCAGCTCTTTCGACGAACTAACCGAGCGCTCGTACACCGATTACTACGGCACAACGAGCGATAATAGTCATACGATCTTTCGAGAACGTCGAGAGATGCTACTCGCGGTCATGCATGGGGTAGGGTTCACTAACTTCGAGTCCGAGTGGTGGCACTTCGACTACGGAGACCAGTTTTGGGCAGAGGCTATGTCACGGTCAGCGGTTTATGGGAAGGTATCGCCCGTATAGCAGTCGTCATTGACGTTCACCAGATAAATACACATCCACTGCCAACGAAGACCCAATCCGCCGGTCCGGTGCTTACGTCACAGTGATCATACTCATTCGCGAGTATGCGCAGTCCCTTATCGTACGGCTTCTGCGCAGAAAGGAATGTCTCAAGTTTAACGTCCGTAATCTCCCCGTGGGTACCGGAGTAATTTAAGCGAATCTCCGGGTTCCTCGTTGGCGACGTGAGATAGACAGGGAAATACCGCTGGCTCTTGTGTTGATAGGTCTTTAGTTCGATTTCTATAGATACTGTTTCGGAGAGCGCTTTCTGTATCGGCTTCGGTAAAGCAAAGCCCCAGCGGAGACCACGTTCATCCGCCCAAACGTTGCTCGGAGAGATCGACGATCCATCAATGTGCAGTTGCGGGTAAAACAATTGGCTGGCGAGTGCAAAGCGACGTTCCGCTTCTTCATGGCCGAACCGCGGTTGTTTTGCTCTTGCGACTGCCTCCGAATGAATCGGAAGCATCGAAGTCAAGCTTGAGCGATCGGTATCAGACAAATACACGATCTCTCGAAGAAAGAAGTTCGGGTCTTTAAACCATTCGGGCAGCGTATCGTTATCGAAAGCGCATGCTATGAAGAATTCGGGATGGCTGTCGAACGCACTCTGCTTGTACTTAAGGGTCGTGTGTAGCTCCCAGTAGTCCGCAGGATCAAGCGAAATAGCAGAATCGGCATCGCGAATCACGACGGGAACGTCGAGAGCTTTAATGTCGATAACGTAACGCCATTCCTCTTTAAACCCGCGACGACCGTGCTCGAGATACGGCTCGACCGCTTGTTGCCAGTAAGCAGAACCGATCTCATTACCGAGACGAGCACGGAGAAGGTTCTCGATAGACGCTTCGACGACCTCGGGATGTAAGAACATGTTGATAGCTTCCGGGCTCTTATAGAAATCAGAACTAAGAGTTAGAAGTTCAGCGTAGTCATCAGAAGAGCGTTTCAGGACGGAGAGGTAGTTTTGTATGGATGAGCCGGCGAGGCCAGTAGACAACGCGACGATGATCTCGCTAGCGACGCTGATATGAAGATGGCGTACGCCAACGTATATAACGAACGCGAACCCGAATAACGCGAGAACTACACAGATCACAAGAAAGATAAGAGCGCGGAGAAGGTCGTTCTGGCGCTTAAGTTCGAAGACCCGCAACCGAGGATCGTCATGATAGAGATGACGAGGCAAAGGTGCTAAACGACGCCGAGTGGACACTGTAACGACTCCTTGAGCGGTAATAACGACCTAACCGCGGTTAAATTGAGGGAGGAAGCCATAGTTTTGCGGTCGGTTGAGGAGTTTCCGGCTGGACAGAGGCCGACGAGGCCGACACACTCGAGACAGCATAATCGTGCACGATCCGTTCGGCGGCTTCCAACGTGATATCGGCAGGCGTGGTACGACGGGAACCTCTTCGCGATCCGTTAGCGAGCAGATGGCGTGGCGGAGTCCTGCTGGAAACCCAAGCACGAACTTCACCCCAACAACAAGTCGCGCGTTGAACCATTCAGGCGTTCCAGTAAGGACACCTTCTGGATCCTTGATGCTGCCGTCTTTTGTGACGTTCCAGCGAGCGCCGACGGAGTCGTCAGTCATCACGATCGTTTGGACACCCGCTGCTTCGCCGCCTTCGACGATCGACGTGAGGCGAGTCGAAGTCTCCTCGGTGAAGCCACGAGGATATCCCGTTACGACGAGGATATGGTAATCACCTCGTCCTTCGAGATCTCGTGCCAGAGAGGCAGAATCACTTGCTTGCCGCTGACAGCCATCGTCACCAAGCCGTCGAGTTCGTACTGCGGCCAGCCCTTGGCGAAGAAGGCGTGGGAGAGAACCACAACACCGAAGTTGCTATTGGCGATGCCACTGTCGATCTTCTGCCTGAGGCTATCTCCGATCCTCAGCTCGAACTCGTCGTACCAGACACGAAGCTCGCGCTCCTGAAGGGCAACGGCAAGCGGGCGCACGATCGCATCCTTGTCTTCGGTTGCGTGCGAGATGAAGACGTCGAACTCGCGCTCCTCAGTGGCTCGCGCCGGTGGAATATCGCTCACGTTGTGAGCGATCTCGGCGAGGTCTCGACGCTGCTCGCGGATCGGAGGCAACGGCTTGAAGGCAGAAGCGCGAATGACCCGAGCGCCGCTGCGGATCTGTCCGCCTCGGAGTCCTTGCATGTCCACCACGACGAACCAATGACCACTATGGGGAATACCGATCCGAGTCGGGGACCGGGTTGCCAGACCTCCCCAATAACGATGGTCTGCGGAGCGCTTGTAACGGCTGAGATTCGAGCTGTCGAGAAGGCGGACGTTGGCGCCCGTTGAGAGTGTGACCTCGGCGACATCGCCCCGATTGCAGTGACCAAGGTCGTATTGCAGGAAGTCGGCCATATCGCCCTCTGAGGGAGGCCTAGTGTATTGAGCGCCTCAGAAGGTTCTCGCGATTCTTAGGTCTACGGCGTCTTTTCAGCGAGATCTCGACTAGAGGGGGGCGACCGAACTCGATGGTTAACTGCTTGAAGCGAGCGGAGAGACAGTGGATACTGCGCCCAATGAGACTGCTAATCAGGACGGCACTTGGCACCCTTCTCTTCGTGACGATGACAGTCGCGCCGAGCGGCTGCGGCAGCTCCGCGAAGGGATCTCCGGACAACACGCATTCGACAGCCGCCCTCAAGGCAGCCTACAACGCATCGATTCAGGCTTATCTGAAGCCCGACCCCGAGAAGTTCTGCTCTTCCCTGACCGCCAGGGGACAGCAACGTCTCGTCGCCGAACTGAACTCGGGCGGGATCACCGTCGGTGACGGGAGGGTCAAGGACTGTAAGGACGCGGTCATGGCCGCCTACGCCCTGATGAAGATGTTCTCGGTCGCTCCAAAAGAGACGATCACAGCCGCGGCTGTCGCCGGCGATAACGGAACTGTCCACTGGGTCTCAAAGAGCGCGACCAGCACTGACAAGGGGGTGGCGAAGCTCGTCTATCAGGATGGTCGCTGGTTGATCGACGATATGGGATCTAGTGACAGCGGCTCTTCCGACGAGGAGCAGGCGAAAGCCGACATCTCGCGCTGGCTTTCCAACTGGTGCAGCCTCAAGCCTGGCATGACGAAGGCCGAGGCGATCGCCAAGATGGGTACGCCGACGACTTCCTACGATGCCACCCAGGCCACTCCGCAGCTGAACTGGGAGCAGGGCGCCTACAGCTTCACCGCCTTCATGGACACGGACAACGTCCTCGATCAGCTTCAGGCCGACTATTCGCACCTCGGCAAACGAGACCGCTCGAAGCTTTCCTGCCCTGATACTCGCCGATAGCAGGACCCCGGCAACCCACCCGATCGTGTGGTGCTTGCTGGACAGAAACGTGCTCGTGGTGGCCGGCGGGCGCCGGTTGACAGAACGCTGACAAAAGTGGGATGCTCGCTTCCCCTCCCCCGAAGTAGGCGTTCTCAAAGGAGTGAGCAGCGTGGCGCTAGTCAAGTGTGAGGACTGCGGTAACGACGTTTCAACGGCGGCCGCGGCTTGTCCGAACTGCGGCAGGCCGATGGACACGACTCTGGCCTCGCTCCCGACTGGCGCTGCTCCGGCCCCCACACCGACCGTAGCCGCCCCTCCAACGGCCCAGACGCCGCAGCCGCCTGCCGTTCCTCCTCCGCCCATGACCGCGAAGGGAATCTGGTTCCGGCGGCACCCGATCATCACCGTCATTCTCGCGCTGATTATCCTCGGCGCGATCGGCTCCGCCCTCTCCAAGGGGAATGGCTCCGGATCATCCGGGACGTCCGCGAACAAGCCGTTCACAGCCGCGTCGACATCCACCACGTCACCGGCAACGACCTCAGCGCCACCGGCGCCAAAGATGACCGCGGCACAGGAGCAGGCAATCCAGTCCGCCCAGAACTACCTGTCGATGGGCAGCGGGTTCTCTCGCGCCGGGCTCATCGATCAGTTGTCGTCATCAGCCGGTGAGGGCTTCCCCAAGGCTGTCGTCATCTTTGCGATCAATCACCTCCAGGTGAACTGGAATGAGGAGGCCGTCAAGTCCGCCAAGGGCTACATGGCGATGGGCATGGGGTTCTCTCGCGATGGGCTGATCGAACAGTTGTCTTCGTCAGCCGGTGCGGGCTTCACCCACGCGCAAGCCGTGTACGCGGCGAACCAGGTCGGCCTGTAACCGCGCAAGCCGTTTCAGGCAAGCGCAGCCCGATAAGTCGCTCTTATGCGAAACTCTGGCCAGCATCGCGGCGGTCCGCCTCCGGGAGGACTAGGTGGTCTTAAGCGGAAACCCCACAACTCTGAAAGTAAGTAATGGTCGCCTAGATAACGCCCCGCGAGCGATCGAAGATCCGCGGGGCTGATTGCCGGTGCAACGACTTCCTGAGCGTCGCCACTGCCCGTCGGCGGAGGAGCGTTCCCTTGGGAATCAAGCATCTCATCTCCCTCTAGCCGCGAACCGGGGACGCTTGCGCGGGCTTGGCTTTGGCCAGCTGCGTCGCGGAGCAGTATCGTACTTTGCCACCGAGCGCGCTGACAAAAGCGAGCACTCTTCACCTTACTTTCGTACCGCGATCGGAACTTCGATCGCCTCCGGCGGTGACGTTGTCCCGTTTCGCCTATCGACAAGCCAACCGAGGGAAACGAGCATTTCCATGACCTCAGAGACGGGAAGTCGGTCTGTCACCTGGTGTGAGCGGTCCCTCTTAAGCCAATCCCAAGGCCGGCCACACCAGTAGCCGAGTCGCCCCCACGGTGAACGCTCGCGTCTGGGAAACTCGATCTGCCGGCCTAGCTCACAGCTGGGGCAGGGTGCCATCTGCTCCGTTCCGACCTTACTCCAGTCGACGCAGACGAGGCCTTCGTTGCAGCAGTACTCGCAGTGCTCGTCTTCGGAGAGGTTAAGGAGGCGGGCGATCGCTTCGAGAGTAGGAATTTCAAAGAGCTATATCTGGGCGCTTGAGAACGAACAGGCGCCGCAGCGCCGCCGACCGTCGGGTAAGAGTCTCTTTTGAATCGCAAGCGCACTAGGCGTCACCGTGTATGAGCTTTTTGCTGCTCGAACTCAGCTCGAGGAGGCTGGGATGCCCGCGGGCCTAAAGGAGTTCGCCGAGGAGGAGGGACTGCCAGAGAGTGATGTTTTAATGCTCGCGCGCATCGAGTTTCGGGGCGAGCAGCCTCACATGGCCGAAGGTTGGCGCTTCCTCCACAACGCCATTATGTACAGCACGACGAGCGACCTATAAGTTGGTCATACTCTATCTTGACTCGTATAGCAAAGATGCGATCGTTATTAACGCCGCCGGTAAGCGCCGGCGTCGGTCAGCTGTTCCGCTAACTCGCACGAAGGAGACCCAGGCATGGCGACAGAGTGGGAGTACAAGGTTGTCCTCGTCAGCGAGTGGAACAACCCTGTGGAGTCAAACATCGACGACGAACTCAACAAGCTCGGACGCGGGGGTTGGGAACTCTGCGGGATTGTCCCCGAGTACCAAGTGCCCTTCGGCGATCTTCCGAGGTTTGTTCTAAAACGGCCGAAGGGCGTCGCGACCCCATAGTGACTCGACGGCGTGTCGTCGTTCGCGATACACCTTTGAGCGCCAAACGATCGTTCAGCTGCTTAACAAAGCGGAGCCGAGGAGTTTCGGGATCATCCTCTCTGGCGCTGCGTTGGGCGTGACTCACGGTTCTCTTGTCAAAACGGTATATCCTTCGCCAGGAAAGGCTGTCTGACTAGATGGATTCCCCCCAAGTCACCGAAAGCCGGTCTCCTCTACCGAGCGGGATCACGCCGCCAACGGCGAGCGGCGCCTGGGTACTCGTAAGCGCTCTAGTGGTCGTGATCGGCAGCCTCGGCGCCTGGGTTGAGACCCCAGCTGGCAACATCTACGGCGCCCAAGGGATCGGCTGGATCGGCGCCCTCCTCGGTGGCTTTGCGCTCGTTGCCTCAGTTGTTCGTATCCTCTTTAATCGCGCGAGTTGGCCACTTGTCTTCGTGGTATTCATAGGTATCGGGGGATTTATAACCGCTGTCTTCCTCTGGATTGCTCTCAGAACCTTTGGAGCGGCGAGCTGGATCTGGAATACAGTGATCGCCCACTGGTCGTCGAGCAATGACCTCGGTCGCTTCCACGCCTCGACTGGTTGGGGTCTCTACCTATTGCTCCTGGGATCACTCAGCCTCACCATCTCGCCCCTCTTTCTGCTCGCCTCCGAAGGCCGGGCAAAGTTACGGCAACGCTCTCTCCGAGACCGGGTACGTGATCGCGCAAAGACTGCAGTTGACGCACCCAAGCATCCCGCGGACGCGAGCGACGACGTCCCTGTCGTTCAGCGCGATAGCCTCCTTTGAGACATGGGCGCTTGACATGTGGGACGCCGTGTGAACATATGGCCAAACTAGGCCCTCGGCGGCGGAGCATGATGCGGATGAGTTTGTGGGGTGACAAGTGCATACATCGAGCATGCGTGCTGACCACGGCGAGAAGTCTGCGCGCGCTGTTAATCGTGCTTGTCGCGCTCGCTGTCACATCGACTACTAGCGGCGTGGCAGGGAGAAGGTCGAGCACCCAGCTAAAGCCGATACGGGTGGTCGTCTTGATTGATGAGTCTGGGTCTGAGACGTCAACATCGATCGCGAGCGAGCGCGATGCAGCATCGCTTCTAGCGCTGAGCGAGCTCTCAAACGATTCGTCGTTTCTCGTTGCGGGCTTCGGTAGCAGTAATCGTCGTGGTCAGACCGCTGTTACCTCGTATTGCCAATTCGTCCCACTCTCGACGCCGAATGCTCGGGAACGCGCGGCCGCGTGTGCGCGTCGAGCGCATGCTCGAACTGCTGCCCAGGGGAATGACACCGATCAGCAGGCGGCGCTTCGCTTCGCGGTTGACGCCCTGACCTCGACTCCCGCAGGAACGACGCCGGTTATCTTCCTCATGACCGATGGCGTTCTCGATGTCAGCCACTCCCCGCAGTATGGAAGGACGCCAGGCGGTCGCGACCGAGAGGCGCTTCGTCTAGTTCAAGCGGACGTCCTCCCAACTGCGCGGCGAGCTGGCGTGCAGATCTGGCCTATTGGCTTCGGCCCGCAAGCAAACAAGGCCGACCTTAACCGCTTCGCAGTAGGAGGTGCTGGCGCGAATGCAGAGTGTTCAGGACCTGAAGCGCGACCGCACGCCATCGTGGCCGAAGGCGCATCCCATTTGCTGGTTGATCTACTCACCGCGTTGGGGCGGGCGCGCTGTGCTCATGTGGAATCGCCAACTAGTGGGCGGGTTGAAGCGGGAAAGACGCTAACGCTTCGCGTGACGATCCCAGTGATCGCGACCGACGGCGCGATCACTGTGACAAAACTCGACCCCAGCTTCAGGGTTGCTTACTTTGATCCGGCGGGGCAGCAAGTTCCAGCGAGAGGCGAGCTAAACGGCCAGATCTTCTCGCTCTCGGGACAGAATGATCGGGTAGAAGCCCTCCGTATCGAGAACCCTCAACCGGGGACGTGGAAGATTGAAATCACAGACCCGGCACGCCACCCCGGCCAAACGGTGAGTGCACTCGCTGTTTGGGAGGGGGCACTGAGCGCGGCTATCGTGCTCGATCCTCCGAATCCGCTGCCAGGCCAAAAGGCTCACGTTCAGGTCATTCTGCAGACTCGCTATGGGGTCGTCCGCAACCCGAGTGCGCTTCGAGGGCTGAGTGCCTCAGCCGTCGCGAGCGGTTCGTTCGGGACACTCTCGATTCCGCTGAACGACAATGGCCGGGGGCAGGACGCTCGCGCACATGACGGCATATTTAGTGGGTTGTTCACTTTCCCTAAGGGCACGAGTGGGTGTGTTCATCTCACCGGCAAGATCGCCGGGCGAGGCATCGCTTCGGATCAGCGCGCATATGACTTTTGCCCGCCGCCTCCGGGCCTTTCCGCGACATTCGATGTCAATTGGCCGGTTCACCTTCACGCAGGAGACTCGGTCAAAGGCTCTGTATTGGTTACGAACCAGACCGGTAATCAAGAAGGATCGTTGAGCCTATCGGAGATCTCAAACGGCGCGCTCGTTACAGTAGCGCCAGCCAACGTCAAGCTTGCGAATGGTACTTCGCGTATTTCTTTCCGCGTGACGTTCTCAAACCGCTCTACAAAGGGCGATGTCACGGGACGACTCCAACTGCGAACCCGTGATGGACATTCAATCTCGGAGACATATATCTCAACGCGTATCGTCACGCCCCCCGGTTTCTTCGCTCGCTTCTGGTGGTTGCTCGTCGCGGCCTTTCTGATAAGCGGAACTGGGGCCGCGACGGTTACTGCTCGACGGCGGAAAGCTCTTAGGCTTGCACGAGTTGACGGGTTACTCGCGCGCCTTCGGCGCGATGGGAAGGAATTGAGCACTTTGTCTGCTCCGCTAAGCGAGAACATTTTCCGCTTGCAATACATCGATGACAGCGACGCGGAGCCGCGTCTGCGCCTTGCGATGAACGATGGCGAGGCAAACCTGTTGGTGACTCGCTCCGGGATGGGCTATGCAGTCGAGGGTCCAGGACGCACACGAACGACAGCCGATTTCGGCGCGGAGGTTCTGATTAATGACGATGTCATGCTTGTTATCGAAGATGTTTCGGTCAGGAAGGCCGCCGATACGGTTGCAGTCGGTGAATCTCCAAAGCAGTCGTTTGGTCCGTATATAGCCGACGAACCAAGCGAACCCCCGGACATCTTGATGTAACGAAAAAGGAGATCGTGTGAAGATCTACCAGAGGTTTTTGTACGTCGGGCTAGGCGGCACGGGATTGAAGATTGGTGCGCAACTCGAGCAGAGGTTGAGGCTCGAGCTCTGCGGCGCAGATGGGCTTGCGCTCGCTTCCAACCCGGCCTTTGGTGGGTCGCTGAGCCCGTTCGAGTTGCCAAAGTTCGTTCAATTTATCTACGCGGATTTTGATGAACGCGAACGTCGATCCGTCGAGAGTGCAAGTGAACGGTTCACAAGGAGTGCCGCAGCAAGGAACACCGCGACTTTCATCTCCAACCTTACGCCCCATCAAAACAGCTATGCGAAGGTCGCCGAAAGCCTGCGTACCGAGTGTTATCCGCTCGTAAGGGAATGGCTGCCGCCCGAGGACAATGAGCCAAAAGTTGCGCCGCTTCGGGACGGCGCAGGCCAGTATCCGACGGTTGGTCGAGCGGCATTCTTCGAGACGATTCGCGCTCAAGGACTTGTGAGCATCGAGGACCCGTTGGAGAAAGCGATCGCGAGGCTAGCGAATGCCGGCGGTGAACTGGATGGCTTTCTCGGTAAGCAAGCACGCCGTGGCTGCGACGTCTTCGTCGGCTTCTCGGTGGCGGGCGGCACGGGAACAGGTGTCTTCTACGATTTTCTCAGGCTCGTTTCGTGGAAAGTGAAGGAGGTCCTTGGGACCGGGGCAGATAGCCACGTGCATGTGTATCCGCTCGTAGTCTTGCCATCTGCTTTTGACGAAGGCAAAGGAGGGGGACGAGCAGCGCAGCTCAACGGCGGGCCGGCGCTGCGCGAGCTGTTCGCTGCGATCGATCGCTGCAACACCGGTGTTTCAGGCCCGGCTCCCGCTTACCCCGGTGCGGAGCACAAGTCTATTCCAGCGGAGATCGACGCTAGAACTGCGTTCATTTTCCGGCGGCCCGAGGCAATCACGATTGAAGATCTTCACCGCTCGATAGTGTCGTTCGTCGTCTCGCTGATAGGAACGGAACTTCGTACCCAGGAGGGCACCGCAGAGGGATCGTTTGCATCCTGGTTCGTCAATCGGGCCGGCGAGCGTCGGAACAGCGCTCCTGACGGGATTGGAAGGCAGCCGGCGTCCGCGGCGATCTCCGCGCAACTGACTATCCCGCTTGAGCAGATTTCTGAAATCCTCGCTTCGCGGCTTGTCGCGGACGCAACGCATGAGCTGCGCAAGCCGAAACAGACCGAAAACAACCGTGACGAGATTCAAGCGTTCATCGCTGCAGCGGGTGTTACACCCCTTCAAGAGAGAGCGTATGTTGATCCACTCCCGTCGCTCGCTCACGACCTGCGAGGTGCTCGCGATATCTTCGCTCAACTTACACAGCGGCGTGAGACGGCCGTTCAGTACGTCCGCTCGTTCCAGAAGAGCCTCGATACTCGGGTAGCGCAACTTGCGGAGGGTTTCAACTACGGGGAGGGCGTCAAAGCCGTCGCTTCCAAGCACGACCTCTTCCGCGTTGCGCGTATAGCGCTCGGCGACGCTCGTCTCGACGACAACAGAATAAACGAAGAAGGTGTCGTTGGCTTTCTTCGACGTAGGGCTGAGCCTCTTCAGCCCGAAGGCACTGACTTCGCGCTCACGGCTCCAACTCCACCGCAGCTCGGCGATAGCCTCGCTGGCATCGTCAAAGTGAAACTCTCGGATCCCGAGCCGAGGAACGCGCTTGAGACACAAAACCGATGGTACGAGTGGCGAACGCAAGCAGAATGGCACGCGGCTTGGGCTAAATACGCAGAGTATTGGCGTCCAAAGGCAGACTCGTTGCGTAAAACCCTTAGCGAGATTGTCGAGGCGTTTAATGCGCATGCAACGGCCGAGCAGGAAAGGTTCCAGGAGAACTGTCATCGCCTCTACAGCGCAACACGCGGTGTCGTCTACTTCCTGCCGGAGAGCGGTTCGACAAATGACTTGAGCCTCTTCTACGAGACTGCGGTTCTTCCGAGGCTACGGGAGCGACTCAAGCTTCCCGAAGGTAGCGATGAGGGCCAGATCCTCGATCGGATAATGGGGCAATCGTGGCTCGATGCCTATCTCGCGTCTACCCAGGCGCCTGCAGAGCAGACCGTCGAGTTTGTACTAGACAAGGCCGAATCCGAGATCTACTCACTTCTTGCCGACGGGGGCGACGAAGAGAAACCGATCCTCCCACGCCTCTCAACCCTTCTCGCCGCGGTCGCGTCCGGCGCGACCGAACAAGCTGGGCTTCAGACCGGCCTTGTCGAACGTTTCCGGACTAGCGTCGGGTCACTTGTTCCGGCCGGCTTCGAGCCCGAGGGATCAGGAAATGTCGATGTTCAGGTCTTTTATCCCGCTGCGGGGAAAAGCAGTGAGATCGAAGGATTCCTCGAGAAAGCTATTGCGGTCGGAGACCAGAACCCGGATTTCCACCAGATCGCAGACTCAAACTTCCTGGGTGTTGTCATTACGCGCGTCGCATTACCGGCGACTCAGATTCGGGAGTACAAGGACCTGATGCGGCTCTGGGCGGATGCTATTGACAATCCACGGCAGGACGATTACCTCGCGTGGCGGCAACGGCTCGGTTTTGACGCGCGGTGGATTGTGCTTGACGAAGATGACCGCGTACAAGTGCTTCTCTGTCTCCTTAACGCGATGTGGGACGGTTCAATTCAGGTCGTCAAGGGTACGTCCGAAAGCCCCGAGCGAATTGCAATTCATCAGTATGACGCCCCAGATGCGCCGCCAATCGAACTCGATTTCAAGGCATATGGGGATCTATCGCGCTGGTCGAATGTCCTACGCGCGTACGAGCGCTATGCCCTCGGGCGTGAAGAAACGACGAGTCAGCGTTGTGCGCAACTGATGAAACGGCTCGCGCCCTACGGCGTCAGCGAAGACCCAGCGCCACCGAGCGATCTCTATCGGGCCTTTCGGATTCTCGTCACTGAGCAAGCGGCTCGCGCCCAAGCGGTTGTCGATCGGGTCGCCGATCAGGCGAAGCCCGCCGCGCGCCAGGCTCTTGATTTTTGGACTGACACCGTACCCAAAGCACTTGAGCGGGAGTTTTTCGGAGGGGGCGGCCCGCGCGGACGAAACCATCTCCAACTCTTCGACAGCTTCGGTGAATCGGGTACATCGTGAAGCTCACACCGTTAAATTACGTCACCGTTGTCGACCTCGATGCGGATGTAAACGACATTGGTAACGACTTCTCCGAGTTCCAACGGAGGCAATTGCCGGATGCGTCCGGTGGTCTCGTAGATGCGACGCGAGTCGTTGTCTTCGGTCGCTATTCAGGGCTTTGTGCATGTGAGTCGCTCGTCGAGGATCTCGTTCTCTCCGCATCGGTTGAACGAATACTCTTCGTTGTGACCGGTAGCGAAGAGGATCCCGGGCCCGGGGGATGTGTCCTCGAGCTACCGGTGCCACTTGGACGTAAAACAGCGGCAGTGCTTTGGATCGGTGACCCTCGGGGCGTTCTCTGGCGAATGAGAACGGCAAAAGCACAGGCACTGACTGTCTCACGCGACGATCCAGAGGGCGAGGCGGCGCACGCCGCTCTGATCGACTGCCTGCGCCTTCCAGAGGTGTTTGACGCCGTTTTTGATTCAACGGTCGAGATCTCAACTATCGTCTCGCCGGGCCTGCATGTCGTAGTTCCTGGTGGTGGTGGAGCGGAGCTATTAAGTACCGCCGATGCCTCGGCCATTCACACCTTGGCTGGCGAGACGGCTCTTGATCTCCAAGAACTTGTTGGCACAGTGCCGCCGGCGATTGAAGGGAAGACATTCCTTTTTGGGAATGCGCCACCACCACCAGAAATATTCGAGGCTGAAGGCCCTATCGGGCGACTGGTGCGCGAGATACATGAGTGTCATGCTGGAGCAACGAAGGCAGCGAGCGAGATCATAGAGCGGCCAAGCGTGCGCGCTAGAGCGGACGAGCCCACGAAGCGGATAAGGATTCTAGGCCAGGTGTTCTCTTCGTTGAAGACACTCTTGCGCGACGACCTTTTCGAACACGTCGATGGCTCGGATGGACTCGATCCGTCGGAGATCCAGGTGCTGAAGAAGGCCGGGCTTCGCGCAGCCGCGATTCAGCCGCGTACGGAGACGAACTCCGGCGAGGCAGAGAACGAGCTGCGCGACTTCACTGTATCCGAGCTTCGCAAAACGGGATCTCTACTCGCTGTCGTCGGTGAGCTTCGAGTAATGGCCGATCGAGCACGACCGCGTTCCAGTCGAGAAACGATTGCGGCTCTTGATAACGCCTGCCCCGATTCCTTAATCGACCATCTGAAGTCTTTCCCATCGCTTCGTATCAGGCTCGGAGGCGCTCATCCGCTCACAACACTGTTCGCGCTCTTCGCTGTGACTCTCTGTATCCCGCCAGCGTTCATCCCACTTCCGATTGCTGGAGTTGTTCTGCTGGCGCTTGCGATGTTGCTTCTTTCTGGAACGACGACTCTGCGCAACCTTAAGGGTTTCTTCGCGCTCGAACGAGACAAGCTCTATGTGGTTGGTGGGACTGCAGCTGCGGGAATGATCGTGGGCGGAATTGTCCGGGCGACGGCAGAATCAAACGCGCTCACTATCGGTGCGTCGATCGCAGTGCCACTTCTCTACGCTTTATGGGCGCGCGAAGTCTGGCACGACTCAACGGTTCGTTGGGTTGAAGGAGCGAGGCTTGAAGAGGTGCTTCCAGCGCTCGATCAAATGCTCGACACAACGGTTGGTGTAACGATGAACGATTGGATTTTGGCCAACCCGCGAGTCCAGTTTGCGCGAACCGCAACTCGGATTGCAGACGCGTTGGAGCAGATCCGCGCTGGGTTGTTGGGAGAAATAGCTCCCAGCTCGGATGTGCAAACGCGCAGCGCGGAGTTGGTACGGAGGCGCTGCAACCCAGCCGTAAGAGCTGATCTGGATGAGCACGTTGGCGGTGGGCTATTGAGTCACGCAAATGAGATTGAGGAAATCGTCATGCACGACTACATCGATCTCATCGAGTCCTCGATCGCGGAACACTGGGTTAGCATAAACTCCGCTCCCAACGACCAGTCGCCGAAAACCGTGTACGAGGCTTTTCAAGAACGCAGTCTCGAGTATCGTAACGAATTGCAGCTTCACGGACTCTTCCGAGAGGCGACAGTCGGATTTGCGACAAACGGCAACCGCAGTGTGCGCGGAGCCAGAAAACGCGCAGACCTTTTAGCGGATCTCTGGCGTGAGATCGACGGCCTCGATGATCTTCTCGCCGTTACTCCCGATAGCGACATCGTTCAGTTCTGCGCGCCGGACGATTTGCTTCTCCTCAACGAGAGTCCAGAGAGTGCGAAGATGGTGCGGTTTGCACCTGCGAGCTATTCACGAGACGGCTCGGGTTTACAGGTTACGCGTACCGAGATGATGTTGATCGCCGGTGTCCTCAGACTCGTCCCATTACGAGCTGGCACCGCGCGTATCACGCCAGAGCGTAAACCAAAGCGCAAACGGCGATCGGCGGATGCGACTGCTTCTTCTTAGCTTATCCTTGAGGCAAACCGCTGCTCACGCTTAAGCACGTGGGTCTCGCCCGACTTACGGGAAGAGCTGGCAAATCCAGAAATACCTCTTCGATCGATGGAGGCGGGCGGGTATTTGTACTCTGGCAACGGGTGTAATAATCGCGGAGCGATGAGTTGACCTTACGATCTAGTAGGAACGAAGCATCGAGTAAAAACACTACTGGCGGTGCGTCTGGATTCACTCGATACCAAAGGTTCCGTTACGCTTTCGACAGAACCTTGTCGCGAGGAACATTACCGCTCACGATTTGGCTCGTCGCAGCTAGTCTTCTATTTGTCGGGCTTTTTACGACGGTAGTTTTACTCGGCCGATTAGCGCCTGCGGGGGCCGATGGACGAAGACCAGGTGTGTCGCGGCAGTTTTATAATGACTTGCTGCACATAATCGATCCTGGCGCTCTCACCCACGATGCTCTCGGCGGCGAGGTAGTAGGGTGGGCCTTTCTCATAATAATGCTTACGGTGACTGTTGCCGGCTTGTTTGTATTCGGCTCATTTATCGGCATCATATCGACCGGGCTTCAAGAGAGGTTAACCGAGCTCCGCAAAGGCCACTCGGTCGTACTCGAGCGGGATCACACATTGATCTTAGGATGGTCGCCAAATGTTATCACGATAATTACCGAGATCCTTATAGCGAGGTCAACTGAGAAAAGGCCTCCGATCGTCGTGTTCGCTAATAGGGACAAAAACGAGATGGAAGATGAGATCCGCTCTAAAGTCGATGAAATCCGACGCGCTCGGCTCGTAGTTAGGACGGGCGATCCAACCGATCCTGACGAGCTAGCGATATCAAACCCTCAAGGAGCACGCTCAATTATTGTTCTTGGCGAAAGTGGCGATGATCCCGACTCCGAAGTACTTAAAACAATTCTCGCCATCGTCCAGAGTCCTGAACGTAAACGCGGCTCTTATCACATAGTTGGTGTCCTTCGTGACTCCGACAATCTAGAGGCGGCGGTTCTAGTCGGGAAGAACGAGGCCGTGTTTATTGATGAACGCGATATGATTGCCCGGGTCATTGTCCAAGCGGCCCGGCAATCGGGTACGTCGCTCGTCTATACAGAGCTGATTAGTTTCGACGGCGATGAAATCTACTTCAAAGACGCTGATGATCTCGTCGGCGGCCCGTTTAGTAACGCGCTCTTTGCGTATGAAGACTTCGCAGCGATTGGCCTGTATCGAGGAGGAAAGGCGCTAGTAAACCCTAGAAGTAAATCGATTATCGAAGAAGGCGACAGCGTTATCGTCATCGCGGAAAACGCTTCTGTCTTGAAAAATGCGAAACCGTTCGTTGGGGATATATACGAAGAGGTTATCGCCCTAGTTCCTGCTGTCGCGGAACCTCCGCAGAAGATCCTTCTCTTGGGATGGAATAGGAGAGCGACGGCGATGATAAACGAAATAGACCAGTGCGTTCAGTCTGGCTCGAGTCTTTCGATCGTATCGGAGTACGAGAACGTAGAGGCGAGTGTTCGCGACGACTGCGCGGGTACGAAAAACGTCGCTATCGATATACATCAGGCAAGTACGTCAAAACGAAGAAGTCTCGAGTCGTTGGATATAGCTCGGTACGACCAAGTAATCGTTCTTTGCTATTCAGAAGACCTAGAACCTGGTGCGGCAGATGCAAAGACCATTATTACGCTCTTACATCTAAGAGAGATAGTAACGCGAGAAAAAAAAGACATACGAATCGCAAGCGAAATGTTAGATGATCGAAATAGAAGGTTAGCCCAGGTTGCTAGTGTCGACGACATCATAGTAAGTGAACGAGTAGTTAGCCTTATGGCGGCTCAGATATCCGAGAGCAGAACTCGCACTGTAGTTCTGAACGAGCTCTTACAAGCGGACGGAGCGGAGATATACATTCGGCCAATGACGGAGTACGTAAGAGAAGGGGTGAGAACGAATTTCGCTACGCTTGTAGAAGCGGCGAGACGTCGGGATGAAACGGCGATTGGTTATAGGGTCGCTACGTTGTCTAGAGATCATGAACAGAATTACGGCATCCGACTAAACCCTTCAAAAACCCAGGAGATTAACGTAGCGAGTGCTGATCGAATAATTGTAGTAAGTGATAACTACTATCCGTAGTCATCATCCGAGAAGTATGGCGTCAGCAGGCGAGGCCCAAGTGGGCGTGAACGCTCTCGGTCGTCTACCGCAATCGACGGGCTTGACGATGTCTGCCCGATTACTGCTAGCACGGTACCGGTAGAGCAATTGAGTTCTTGGCAGGTCGGGCACCTCGCGCATTTCGCGAGACAACGGGAACTTCGGCGTCGTGGGCTACCAAGAATGCTCTTAACAGAGGAAGACACGGTGCTCACACTATTGAGGCCGTAGCGGCCTAGCTCTCGGCTCGAGGCCTACGTCCACGCCGAGCCTGCTTGCGTCCCTTCTCGCCGAGCTTATCGCCCTCGGTGTCAGTAACGTCAAGGACGATCGTTCCCTTGCGGGCGTCCGCGAACTTGATCGTGACGGTTGCTCCCTTGCCCTCAGGGATCTCCTCGCTCGAGAGGTCGCTAACGAATACTGATTTACGTGCCATTTGAAATCTCCTTTGAATAGGCTACTGGTTAAGACGAATGTAGTACGAAGTACTTCATCATGGGGCACACGTGATACGAGATCGTAACTCTGGCAGTGGATGCATGTTTACTTATTTGCGAGCGTCAACGCAAAACGAAAGTAGAAGTTGCCAAGTGGGGAGAGTTCTGCTTAGCTCGAGAGAGGGTTGAAGAAGTCCGCCGCGGCGAGGGCTTCAGGCCAGAGCCTGTGCAAAGAACTGACAGCTGGGCTGTCCGCCGTGTAGCGAGATTCGATATCCGCTCGACGAGCATCTAGACCGACAACGGTGCCGTTTACACTCGTTGTCAGATCAGCGAACATAAGGGCTTCGTGCGATATCGACGGTTGCCATTCGTAGGGAATCGCGATATCGAGTATCGCGGCCTCGTAGCGAGCGCCGGTGTGGTGAGCGACGAGCGCCGCGACTCGCGGCGCGCCTTCTCGCGCAGCCAACGCCGCCCCGTCGAGGGGATGGAAGCCAGTATTGACGAAACTTGGGGTCTTCCCAAGATCATGAATCAGGCCGGCGATTCGGACGACGGCTGTCTCTTCCTCTCCGAGACCCGCATCTTTGGCGAAGCCCGCTGCTCGAGCGGAGACCACAGCGAGGTGTGGCAGTAGCCCGGGTAGTTCGGTCGCCACCTCGAGGGCTCGAACCGCCCAGAAGTTGAAGTCTATGTCTCGGCTACTGAGTTCCAAGGCTCTACATATACCTACCGCACAGTCGGAGGTGGCCGAGTTTCGAGAAGGACTCCCGCCAACTCCGAACGACTCAAATGAATAGCAGGGGATGATCGGAGAGCGACCGAGCTTCCTTAATCCATCGCGCCTCGGTTAGTAATCCCATGCGCTTGGCAGCTGCGGCGAGGTTGTCCCGAGTCTGGAAATCAACTTTATCCAGTGACAAGGTCGCGTCGCAATGCCAGACGCCCCAAACAACCCCTTGGCGAGCATAGATCGATCGTGCTGCCTCTACAGGTACTCGTGGGTTGTCGCCTCGGCCTCTCAGTACCTGGCCTAGTGCAAGCTCAACGTGAGCGTGCCACACGGGAATACCGAGTGTTTCGACCTGCTCATGTGCTGCCCCGAGAAGAGCCGAAGCGCGGTCGAGAGCATTCGTCTGGCGGGCAACTTCTGCGGCAGTTACCAGCAAATAAATACGTTGTCGACTACCGCAAAGCTCGGCCCGCTGCCTTGCGTTGTGGAGTAAACGCTGAGCTTCGTCGATCTCACCTGTGAAGAGTGCGATATCGGCCAGTCGGCGTTCGGTAGCTGCGGCTTGTTCGACGTGTCCTGCGTTCAGATTCGCTTGGAGCAACGCCTGCAGGCGTGCGCGTCCTTCCTTAACTCGGTCGCGCTGGAGGAGCACGTTGGCTGCGATGACATACTCGAGCTGCCGTCGTTCTGCTTCCGGCCATTGAGCGCTGTCGATGGAGGCGGCTTCAGCTTCGGCGGCGGTAGGATCCGTGAACCGTAGGTAGTGCAACCCTCGAATCGTTGCGAGCGGATGTCCTGCTGCTAGCAAGGGCTCGACCAGCTCGCGAGCTTTCTTGTAATCGCCCGCCAAGTGCTGCGCTTCCGCCTCTTGGAGAATTGCCTCCTCAGGTAGCGAGCCGGCGATCCGCTTCCAGCGCTCTACGGAGGCGAGCGCCGATGGGACATCGCCGGATCCGACCTCGGCGCGGAGTTGCGCTAGGAAAAAGCGCTCTCGGTCTTCGAGTCCGTTTGGCGTCTCGAGCGCGCGAAGTCGTATCGCAGCAGGGCGGAATGAACCGAGTCGGAGATCCTCATCAGCGGCCTCTAGGACGAATGGGATAGCTTCGTCCACGCGACCCGCAGCGACGAGGTGATCTCCGACGACCCCGGTGCTTGCGTCGGCATCAAACAGCATGTCCGCTGCCGCCGAGTGGTAGGCACGGCGCAGCTGAGAAGGAATCTTCGCGTAGACGTGCTCACGAAGAAGTGTGTGATCGAAGCGGAGAAGCTCCGACCCTGCCGGCTCGAGCCAGTCCGCTTGACGCTCCAACGAGGTCAGGAGACGGAGTCCTTCCAACTCTTCAAACCCGGCAATCGCAGCGGCCGATGCCGGGTCAAATACCTCTCCGAGCACCGCCGCAGCATCAATGAGTGTGCGAGCGGGTTCGTCTAGTCCGCTGAGCATCGCGTCGAGGAGCGGGCCAAGACCCGGTGGGAGGTCTTCGAGAGCGCGCTCATCGACCTGGATGATCTGACTCTTAACGTCAATCGACCCGATCTCCATCAAGTATGTGATCCAACTAGTGAGAAAGTAGGGGTTGCCGTGGCATCGGTCGGCGAGCAGCTGGGCACTCCGGACATCGACATCAGAGTCGGGAGCTAGCTGCTTGAGTAGGCGTTCAACGTCGTCGACGGTGAACGGATCGAGCTGGAATGTCTCAACTCCGTTGAGACGCGCGAGTTCTCCGATAGCCGCGGAGGCATTCGGGGCCTGCTGTTCGTGTGGTCGCGTGAGTATTGCCAGTGAGAAGCGCTCGCGCACTACTCGACGGGCCAGGTATAGCGCGAGATCACTCGTCGGCTCATCGGCCCAGTGGAAGTCGTCGATGGCGATGACCAAGGGACGCTCCTCTGGTAGCGAATCGATGAATTCTTCAAGCCCGGCCATGAAGTCGGCGCGAGCTTTGATCCCGGAGTGATCTCCGCGGAGTTTTCGTCCTGCCACCATCCCAGCCTTGATGGCGAATCCAAGCGGAGGGAGAACCAGTCCGATGATATCTGGCATCAACTCCGCAACGCCCTCTCCGAGCCGCCTTCCCGCTCGCTTCCCGCTGCGCGACAACCGGTCAGCCCCAACAAGCCCGATGACGATGTCCCGAAAGGGAAGGAGAGGGTCGGTAGCTTGCGACGCGCGTTCGGCCCGCCCAGTCGCAACGAGGCCACGGTTGTCGAGGAGATCCGCTGCTTGTGTCAGAACCGTCGATTTGCCGGCTCCGGACGGCGCGGTTACGACCTGAACGCGCCTACCGTTGGGCTCAAGCCATCGCTGAGCGAGGAGCCTGGACTCTTTGCGGACTATTAAGGGAATGCCGCTCATTCTCGGATCCGGTGGGAATACGATATACGCGACCCGCGAGAAGACCTACTCTTCGTGCGAGAATAAGAAGGGTGCCACTTATGCTCAAGATCGGATGGGGTTACGACATACATCGCCTGCACGACGGATACAAGACCGTCTTAGGCGGCGTCGAGTTCCCTACCTACCCACGCGGATTCAACACCCACTCCGACGGCGACGTCGTTGCTCACGCGATCGTCGATGCGCTGGCCGGGGCTCTCGGCGCGGGCAGCCTCGGAGACTACTTCCCCGAGGATGATCCGAACGATCAGAATGCGCGGAGCATTGAGTTCCTTTCGCGCTTTAGGCCGGTCATGGAGAGGCATCACGCGACAGTCTCGAACCTCGATTGCACTATCTTCTGCTCTGATGTTCGTATCGGCCCGGTCGCCGAAGAAATGAAACGCAACATCGCAGACGGCCTCGGCGTGCCGACCGGGTCTGTCAACGTCAAAGGCAAGACCAACGATGGATTCGGGCCGGAGGGCCAGGGCCAAGCGATATCTGCGACGGTCGTCGTTCAGGTGGCGACAGACGCGAAGTGATCTTTGTTTCACACACGCGCGCGCGAGACCGATAACCCAGAGGTGCCGTCACCCTCGAACCCCCGCTCCAACGATCTCGAGATTGTCCTGGCCTACTTCGAGCTGCTCGACTCAAAAGAGCAGCTCGAGGCATACCGCGAGATCCGAGATCGCCTAGGTGCGGGGCCGGAGTCTCTGAAGGCGACCAAGGCAAGCGGGCGCGCAAACATCCGACTCGAGGCGCTAGACGCGTTTCGGCAGGTTTCTGAACATCTCGCCCTCGAGAGCGGGAAGGCGCCGACGCCTAAGCAGTTTGACTCTACGTGCAAGACGGTCGGGCTTTCGTGGGATAGGTCGAAGGTGGTTCGCATCTTCGGAAGCTGGCGGAGGGGACGCGACACCTTTCTCGGGAAGTCGGTGAGTCTCTCGCCAGAGGAGCGAAGAAGGCGAAAGCGCACCGCCGTTAATAAGCGTGAGGGACGGTTTTCCGGCGTGAAGCTCTTCTTGGAGACGAACCCAAAGGCTACGACTGCGGTCGCCTACGACGATTGGCGCGAGTCGTACAACGAAGCCTTGCCCAAAGGGCGTCTGCCCGTCGTAAGTGCTACTCACGTCATGGAAGGTCTCGGCTGGTCGTGGAAAGACACCGTTGCGGCTGCGCGAGGCGACCTAGATCCCGAGGAGATCGGAAGTCGTAAATCGCGTAGGGACGCGCGGAACATGTCGTACTGTCGAGGGCCGAATGAGTTCTACGCACTGTGTGATATCGCGGATGCCCTCGGGCTTTCGACGAATGAGGTGAAAAAACGTGTCGACCGAAGAGATTTTCCAAAAGCTGTCATCCAGATGGCACACGGTCGGCTTTGGCTTAAGGAGGACATCGAGCGGTACAAGAGCGGCACGTTCATTGCTGGTGAAAGAGTGGGAGAAAATGCGCTGCGCCCCCTCTACCTGACCCGCGAGGAGGTTATGGAGCGGACGGGCCTCACCGACTGGCAACTCAGCCACAGTAGCTCTGGCCGGAAACCGCTCGAGCCGGACGTCTACTTAGGGAGGATGACGTTGTGGCTCCTAGAGACGGTCGAGGCGTGGGAGAAGAACCCCAATGGCGCGTTGGGCCAGGGGCGGACAGAAGCCACGCAGAGCGACTAGAGACCTGTTCACGTATTCGGACGAAAACCCCTGCATATAGACCTAGGCATCCAGTTTAGGAACTGCTGGGGCGGCGAAATTCACGAAACTCTCCGGTTAAGCTCACTGGGGCGTGGGCGGGGGCTGTGATAGAGCCAAATCTATGTGCAATTGAGCCCTGGTCGCCCGCATCCGCGCTGTTCTGCGCCGCGCCGCGCCCGACTCCCGTCAGCATCTCGTCGCCGGCGAGATCGAGCTCGACCGTCAAACGCGCCGGGTCACAGTGGCCGGCGAGCGCGTCTTTCTCGCCGCGAAGGAGTTCGAGCTGCTCGCCAAACTGGCTTCGGCGCCCTACCGCGTCTTTTCCAAGGAAGAGCTTTTGCGCGAAGTCTGGGGCTTTCGCTCGATCGGCCGCACGCGCACCGTCGACTCACACGCCTCGCGCCTGCGCCGCAAGCTGGCGCGCCCCGGCGCGGGTCCCTTCGTGATCAACGAGTGGGGAGTGGGCTACCGGCTGCTGGACAGCTAAACCGAGGCACCCTCGAGCTCGAGCAGCATGCGCTTGGCGCTTAGTCCGCTGCCCAGCCCGCCGTAGCCGCGCAGCGACCCGTCGGCTCCGATCACGCGGTGGCAGGGGATGACGATCATCAGCGGATTCTGGCGCATGATGTTGCCGACGGCTCGGGCGGCGCGAGGCGAGCCGGCCATGCCGGCCAGCTCGCCGTAGCTGACCGTCTTCCCGTACGGCACGCGAGCAAGCGCGCTGAGCACCTGGCGCTCGAACCCGCCCGTTTCGTAGTCGAGCGGTAGATCGAACTCGCGGCGCCTGCCGTTGAAGTATTCCTCCAGTTGCCGGGCAGCTTTGGCGACGACGCTGGCCGGCTCGGGCGCGGATACAGGCACCGTCTTGCCGACCGGAAGGAGATCGATCTGCGTTAATCCGCGCTCTGAACCATCGATGGCGAGCGTTCCCAGTGGGGTCTCGACGTAGGCGCGTTGATGCTTCCGAGCAGCCATAGAGGCGATTTTAGCTCGTACATTGGCTCTCGCGTCGCTGTCTCGTGCGCGGCGCCGAGGTTCGCTCAAACCTCGAGCGGAATTAGCAAATGCGGCGTCAGGTAGACCTCGATCAGAGCGGCCGCGACAAGGAGAGGCACAGACACCGAAATAGTTCGTAGGAGCAGGCGCCCGGGCTTCCCCGCCCGCGCGACGATGCAACTCACCGCCGCGGCAAGCGGGAGGAGCAAAGCGCTCAGTTCGGGCGTCCCGTGCAGCAGGGTGGCGAAGAGTGCCCAGTGCGAAGAGAGGTGCTCGTCGAGCGTGCGCGCCTGCTCGGAGAAGATCCACCACAGTCCAATCAGCAGGCAGACGGCGACGAGCGGATAGATGATGCGCGCGGCGACGTTCACGGCCGGGTAATCCCAGGTGTCGTGGATTCCCCAGCTCCAGAGCCGTGCGATCGGCCAGGCGAGCAGCGAGATCGCCACCAGCCAGGCGCAGTTCGTGCCCGCGATCGCCAGAACGTCGGAGAAGTGATGTTGATGAGACAGAAGCACCGAGCCGCTGTTGTCGTAGGTCGAAGTGCCGCGTCGCAATGCGGCGGTGGCGACGATCGCCATCTGCAGCACCAGCGCACCGCCCAGCGCGGTAGCGCCGATCCAGCGAGCACGCTTGTCGAGTCCTACGATCGTGTGGGCCTCCGGGCTTTTCGGGGGGGCGGCGGTGAGTTCTCAACTTCTCGGCGCTGCGAAGAGGCGGCTTGAGCTTAAGCCGGATCGCGTTGCCGTGCTCGTCTACCCGGTAGGCTCTGCGTCGTGCGTCTCGCTGTCGTCGGTCATGTCGAGTGGATCGATTTCCTGCGTGTTTCTCGCGTGCCTGCGCAAGGCGAGATCATTCACGCCAGCCGCGGCTGGGGCGATGCGGCCGGCGGTGGCGCGGTGGCGGCCGTTCAGCTCGCGAATCTCGCCGGCGACGCGATGTTGTTCACCACCTTCGGCGCTGACGAGCGCGGCCGCCACGCGCGCGAAAGGCTCGAGGCGCAGCGCGTTCGCGTGCTCGCCCGCGAGATCGATCTGCCGCAACGCTACGGAGTCACCTTTATCGACAATGAAGGCGAGCGGACGATCACCGTCGTGGGGGAGAGGTTGACGCTACGCGGCGACGATCCGGAACTGCCCTGGAGCGAGCTCGAGCAGGCCGACGGCATCTACTTCGTCAGCGGCGACGCGGAGACCGTTCGGAAAGCGCGCAAGGCGCGCGTGCTGGTCGCCGCCTCGCGCTCGCTAGGAGTGCTGCAGGAGGCAGGCGTGGAGCTCGATGCGATCGTCGGCAGCGACCTCGACCCGAATGAGCGCTACCAACGCGGCGACCTCGATCCGCCGCCGCGCCTGGTCGTTCACACCGAAGGCGCGGACGGCGGCCTGCTCGAGCCTGGCGGTCACTACGACGCCGTCGATCCCCCGGGCCCGATCGTCGACAGCTACGGCTGCGGCGACTGTTTCGCCGCCGGGCTCACCTATGGCCTGGCCGCAGGTATGCCGGTCGCCGAGGCCGTTAAGCTGGCGGCCCGCTGCGGCGCGACCGTTCTAACCGGCAACGGTCCCTACGAGCGCCAGCTAACACTGACCGGCTAGCGCCAATGTGCTTGTTGCGGCTCCTGGCCTGAGTCTCGACTAACGCAATTTGCGGATCTCGCCCGGGGCACCCCAGCCCACCACCCGGTTTCAGCGTATTCACGCGCTACGCACCGCCGCGTAACGGAATCGAGTCGATTCTCAAAATCGTCCGTCGATGCGACGCTACCGCCGAAGCACGCGTACGTGGAGGATCGAGCGAGTTTTTAACCGAAAAGTGTTGCTTTGTGGGAAGTTGTGGGTTAAAGTGGGGCCACGTGGACCACGTGAACGATCAATCTCATGCTCTCTGGCGAGTACGAACACACTCTTGACGAGAAGAACCGGCTGACGCTTCCGGCCCGGTTCAGGCCCCGCTTTGCCGAGGGCCTGGTGCTCACGCGCGGTATGGACAGCTGCCTGAGCATCTACGGCAAGGAGGAGTTCTCGCGCTCGATCGAGGCTCGGCTGGCCGAGCTTGATCCGCTCTCCCGCGAGAGCAGGCTGATGCACCGCTTTTACTTCTCGGGCACCGTCGAGGCCGTTCCCGACAGGCAGGGAAGGGTGATGGTGCCGCAGGCGTTGATTCAGAGTGCCGGTTTGACACGCGAGGTCATGGTGGTCGGAGTCCTCGATCACCTGGAGATCTGGGATCGCGCAGCCTGGCGGGATTACATGAAACAAGTAGAGGAGAACGTCGAAGATGCTGCCGAACGCCTTGCAGCCCAACGCGACTGACCACGTTCCCGTCCTGGCCGACGAGGTGCGGGAGTTGCTCGCCGTCCGTCCGGGCGAGACCGTGGTGGACACGACTTTCGGCGCGGGCGGCCACGCACTCCTGCTCGCGGCCGATCTGCGCGGCGAGGGGAAGCTGATCGCGATCGACCGCGATCCCTCGGTACGTCCCTATTTCGAGAGCTTTAGGCGCCGCGCCGGGGCGCAGGCGCGCCTGCTGCACGGCGACTTTGCCGATGTGCTCGATCGTCTGGCCTCCAACGGCGTCAGGGCGGACGCCGTCCTGTTCGATCTCGGCGTCTCGAGCATGCAGATCGACCGGCCCGAGCGCGGCTTCTCCTATGCCGTAGACGCTCCACTGGATATGCGCATGGATCCCTCCGAGGACTACTCGGCGCGAGATCTCGTCAACGAGGCCAGTGCGAAGGAGATGGAGAAGATCTTCCGCCGCTTCGGCGAGGAGCGCTACGCGAAGTCGATCGCCCGCGCGATCGTGGAGCAGCGGCGGAGGATGGAGTTCACGCGTACCTCCGAGCTGGTCGAGACGATCAGAGGCGCCATTCCGGCGCCGGCACGCTTCGGCGAGGGACACCCGGCCAAGCGAGTCTTCCAGGCACTTCGTATCGCCGTCAACGACGAGCTCCAATCGCTCGCCGATGCTCTTCCCAGCGCGTTCGAGCTGCTTCGACCCGGCGGTCGCATGGCCGTGATCAGCTTCCATTCGCTCGAGGACCGCATCGTGAAGCGCTTCCTGCGCGCCAGGGAGCACGGCTGCATCTGCCCGCCCGACTTCCCGATCTGCAACTGCGGGCACGAGGCGGAGATGCGCCTGCTTGGTCGCAAGGCGATTCGCCCGGGCCCGCGTGAGCTTGCGCTCAACCCACGGGCCGCCTCGGCTCGCCTGCGTGCGGCGGTGAAGCTGTGAGCACCGCCACCGCACGAGTCGCAACCCGGCCGGTCGGCAGGCCCGCGCCGCGCCCTCAGCCCGCGCGCGCGGCACCACAGCAGAAAAGGCGTAAAGCCGCCCAACGCAGCGTGCGTGGTGGGATCGTCTGGATAGTCGCCCTGGCAGTACTTCTGACCGGCGTTGTCGCCGTCAACGTCGCCGTCCTACGTCAAAATATGCAGCTCGAAAGCTACGGCAACCAGCAATCGCAGCTGCGCGATCAGAATCTCGAGCTTCGCTCGCGCCTCTCTCAGGCGACTTCGTCGCCATATGTTGAGCGTGTCGCCCAGAAGAGGCTGGGTCTGGTCACCGCGAACTCCAGCCAGACGACCTACATCCGGCTCGGCGCGGGCGGGAAGTGAGTCAGCGAGCGGCGAACCGAAGAGTTCGGCTGCTCGGGGCAGCTCTTGCACTCGCACTCGCATTAGCACTGGCCAGGGCCGGGTGGATTCAGGTCGTTAGGGCGAGCTCGCTCGCCAGGCTCGCCGACGCGCAGCAGACGCAGACGATCCCCGTCCCGGCGCCGCGCGGCACGATTTTCGACCGGAACAACGTCGAGCTGGCGGCGAACGAAGACTCGATCACGATCTCTGCCGATCCCAAGCTCGTGAAATCCCCGGCGTCGGAAGCGCGGCAGACGGCCGCGGTGTTGGGTCTTGATGAGCAGGCCAAGGTAGATCTGCTCGGCGCGCTCTCCGATCGCTCGAAAGGATTCGTCTACGTCGCCAGGCAGGCGCCGCTCGCCAAGGCCGATAAGTTGAAGCGACTGAAACTGGCGGGCTTCGACTACACAGTCGAGCCCAAGCGGATCTACCCGCAAGGAGTGCTCGCGGCTCAGACGATCGGCTTCGCTGGCGTCGACAATCGCGGTTTGACCGGTATCGAGTTGGCCTACGACAAGTCGCTCACCGGGCGGGCCGGTAATAAAACGGTGGTGAGAGATCCGGCCGGACGCGTGATCGACACGCAGAGCACTTCCTACGAGAAGCCCGGCGCCGATCTCACTCTGACCATCGACAGCGCGATTCAGCTCTACGTTCAGCAGGTGCTTGCTCAGACCCTCAAGTCCTCGCAGGCTCGCTCGGCCTCCGCCGTGGTGCTCGACCCGCGTTCGGGCGAGGTGCTGGCGATGGCGACCGCTCCGACCTACAACGCCAACAGCGCCGCGACGACCTCGCAGGAGCTCCAGCGGAACAGGGTCATCACCGATGCCTACGAGCCGGGGTCCACCTTCAAGCTGGTGACAGTCGCCGGAGCGCTCTCCGAGGGCGTGGTTACGCCGCAGACCTCGTTCACGCTGCCCTATTCGATCTGGATCGGCGGAAAGACGATCCACGATTCCCACCCGCGCGGCACCGAGCGTTTGACCGTTTCGCAGATCCTGACCCAGTCCTCGAATGTGGGTGCGATCAAGATCTCCCAGTTGCTCGGTACCGAGAAGCTGGCCCGTTGGATCGAGCGCTTCGGCTTCGGCAAGGCGACGGGCATCGATTTTCCAGGTGAAAGTAAAGGCATAGTGTTGCCGCAGGATCAGTGGTATGGATCCGCCGTCGGCACGATTCCGATCGGGCAGGGAATCGCCGTCACTCCAATCCAGCTCGCCGCCGCCTACGCGGCGATTGCGAACAAGGGCGTTTGGGTGCAGCCGAATCTAGTGGCGCGGATCGGCGAGGAACCGGCTCCGGTCGCGAAACGGCGACGAGTGGTGACAGCGGCGGTGGCAAAGCAGCTCATGACCATGCTCAGTAACGTTGTTGACGAGGGAACGGGGATCGAAGCGGAGATTCCCAACTACAGCGTGGCCGGCAAGACCGGCACCGCCGAGAAGCCCGATCCCAGGACGGGGGGCTATTCGCCCTACAAATACGTGGCCTCCTTCGTCGGCGCCGTACCGGCCTCCAATCCGCGCCTTGTGATCCTGGTCACTGTCGACGAGCCGAAAACCGCGATCTGGGGTGGTAGCGTCGCCGCCCCGGCCTTCAAGCAGATCGCGCTCGACTGCCTGCGCTATCTGGAAATTCCGCCCGACCGACCGAGCTGAGCGCCGATTGAGTTGCGCCGTGCGGTGTCGAACTGCGGCCGGCGCCACTCGGGGACGAGTCGGGTCTGAGTACGTTGGTAAACTCGCCCGGCGATGGATCTGGAGCGTTTGAGCGCGGCGCTCGAGCCCCGCGAGACAATCCGGCGCGCTCCTGTCGAAGTGCGCGGCTTGGCCTACGACGTGCGGGCTGTCGAAGCGGGCTCGCTCTTCTTCTGCGTCCCGGGCATGCGCGCCGACGGGCACGACTTCGCGCCCGAAGCCGTTCAGCGCGGGGCTGCGGCGCTGGTCGTGGAACGTCCGCTGGAGCTGGATGTGCCGCAGCTCGTGGTCGCCTCGTCCCGCGTGGCGATGGCCGAGGCCGCCGACTGCTTCTTCGGCGAGCCTACTCGCGAGCTCCAACTCGCCGGCGTCACCGGCACGAACGGCAAGACGACCACCTGCTTTCTCGTCTACGAGATACTGGCCGCCGCCGGGCGGCGGCCGGGGCTGGTCGGGACGGTCGAAAGCCGCGTCGGCGGAAAGCCCAGGAAGATGGCGCGCACCACCCCAGAAGCAATCGATTTGCAGCGATTATTCCGAGAGATGCTGGATCTCGGCGATAGGAGCTGCGTGATCGAGGCCTCCTCCCATGCGATCGAGTTGCACCGGCTCGACCGGGCGCGCTTTGCCGCTCTCGCCTTCACCAATCTGAGCCAGGACCACCTCGATTTTCACGAGACGATGGAGAACTACTTCGCCGCCAAGCGGCGCCTGTTCCTATCCGGCGAGGAGACGCCGGCCGCGATTAACATCGACGACGCCTACGGGCGCCGACTGGCCGCCGAGCTGCGCGCGCTCGGCCAGGAGAAGGTGCTCACCTTCGGCAGAGCGCCCGACGCCGACCTGCGACCGGACGAGATCGAGCTGGGCGCCGGGGGAACGCGAATCCGCCTCGGCGAGTTGGAGCTGCGGAGCCCGCTACGAGGCGCCTTCAACGCCGAGAACCTGCTCACGGCGGCGGCGCTGACTCGTCTCCTCGGCGTCGAGGACGAACAGATCGCGGCCGGTGTCGCGGCCCTGAAGGGAGTTCCGGGCCGCTTCGAGGCGATCGACCGGAGTCAGCCCTTCACGGTCGTCGTCGACTACGCCCACACTCCCGATGCGCTTGCCAGACTGCTCACGGCGGCGCGAGAGCTGGTGCGGGGCAAGCTGATTTGCGTCTTTGGCTGCGGCGGCGACCGCGACCGCGAGAAGAGGCCGCTGATGGGCGAGATCGCCGCCGAGTTGAGCGACGTCGCCATCGTTACCTCGGACAATCCGCGCAGTGAGGAGCCCCGTGTAATCATCGACGAGATCCTCGCCGGCGTCGAGGAAAAGACGGTCGAGGTCGAGCTCGACCGGAGAGCGGCGATCGAGCAGGCTCTCGCCCAGGCGCGCGAGGGCGACGTCGTCGTCATCGCCGGCAAGGGCCACGAGCAGGGTCAGGAGATCGACGGCCGGGTACTTCCCTTCGACGATCGCGTGGTTGCCGCCGAGTTGCTCGTGGAACTCGGGGCGGGAAGATGATTCCGCTTCCGCTCGCGGAAGTTGCGCGGCTCTGCGAGGGGGAGCTAACCAGGGCAGACGGCGCGGCGGAGATCACGGGCGTTGTGATCGACTCGCGGCGCGTTCAGGCCGGCGATCTCTTCGTGGCGGTCAACCGCGGAGCCGAGTTTGCGCCCGAGGCGCTGAAGCGGGGGGCGGCCGCAGTGCTCGTTCCGAGCGATGCCGAGGTCGCGCTCTCCGCGCTCGCCGGGGCGGTGCGCGCTCGTTCCGCTGCTCGCGTCATAGCCATCACGGGATCGACCGGTAAGACCTCGACCAAGGACATCTTGGCCGCGCTTTGCGCGCCGCATCTTAGAACCGTGGCGGCGGAGGCGAGCTTCAACAACGAGCTCGGTATTCCGCTCACCGTCTGCCGCTTGGAGATCGAGACCGAGCTGGCGGTGGTCGAGATCGGGATGCGCGGACTCGGCCAGATCCTGCAGGCCTGCGGCTTCGTCCGCCCGCAGATCGGCTTGATCACGAGCGTCGGACCGGTACATCTGGAGTTGCTCGGCACGGTCGAGCGGGTGGCGCAGGCCAAGGCCGAGGTGCTGCGTGGGCTGGAGCCGGGCGGGGTGGGAATCGTGCCCGCCGGAGAGCCGCTGCTCGAGCCCTTCATTCCGGACGGGATCGATCTGCGCCGCTTCGGTCCAGGCGGATCCTCCTTCCTGATTTCCTTCGAGCCGGGCGAGGAGATCTCGCACGGGGTCTTCGAGATCGACGGCGAGCGGGTTGAGTTGGAGCTTGCCCTGAGCGCGCGCCACCAGGCTGAGAACACGCTCGCGGCGCTGGTCGCCTACCGCGCGCTCGGGCTGCCGCTGGAAGGCGCGCAAGAAGGCGCGCGGACGATTAGGCTCTCTCGCTGGCGCGGCGAAGAGACCGCGCTGTCCGCCGGAGGACTTCTGATCAACGACTCCTACAATGCGAACCCGATCTCGCTCGCCGCGGCGCTCGAGCATCAAGCTCAGCTTGCCGCCGGGCGCAGGCGGGTGGCCGTGCTCGGGACGATGGCCGAGCTCGGCGCCGAGAGCGAGCGCTACCACCGCGAGATCGGGAGCCGCGCCTCGGAGCTCGGGGTCGCCGCCGTGCTGGCCGTGGGAGAAGGCGCGCGCGCCTACCTCGATCTGGCCGACGGAGTGGCCGAGCGAGAGTGGGCGCCCGACGCCGAGACCGCCGCAGAGCTGGTGTTGGAGATGGCTCGCCCCACCGACTGCGTCCTCGTCAAGGGCTCGCGGGTAGTCGGTTTGGAACTAGTCGTCAAAGCGCTCGAGGAAGCGTTCGCGGCGTGAGCGTTTTCCTTGCAAGGGCGGGCGCGCTTGAGGATCTGTCTCTACCGAGCCCGATGGTGCGGGTGATTCTGGCCAGCATCCTGGCGCTCGCGATCTCGATCTTCGCCGGGCCGCGCTTCATCGCCTTCCTGCGCCACCACGACGTCGGCCAGCACATCCGCGAGGAGGGGCCGGCGGGGCACGTGGTCAAGCAGGGAACGCCGGTGATGGGCGGCGTGCTCTTCCTGGCGGCGGCGGTCATCTCTTTCCTCATCCTGAGCGAGTACACGACTCAGGCCTTGACCGTGCTCTTCATCATGCTGGCCTGCGCCGGCATCGGTTTCGCCGACGACCTGATGAAGCTGCGCCGCCGGCGCTCGCTTGGGCTGGCCGGGCGCTGGAAGATGATCTTGCTGGTTCTGATTACGATCGGCGCCGCCTACCTCGCGCACCGCGCCGGCCAACCGACCTGGCTCGCCATTCCCTTCACTCACACGCGCCTACACCTGGGCCTGCTCTGGTACTTGCTGCTCTTCTTCGTCATCGCCGGCGCGGCCAACGGCGTCAACCTCACCGACGGTCTGGACGGCCTGGCGGCGGGCACCGGCATCATCGCCACCTTCACCTTCCTCTCGATCGCGGTCATCGCCTACGTGCGCTCTTCGTCGAATCCCGGCCTGCGCGAGCCCAAGCTCGTCGATCTGGCGATTCTGGCGGCGGCGCTGATCGGAGGACTGATCGGCTTCCTCTGGTACAACACCTTTCCGGCCGACGTGTTCATGGGAGACACCGGCTCGATGGGGATCGGCGGCGCGCTGGCGGGCTTCGCGATCATGACCAAGACCGAGCTCCTGCTGCTCCTGGTTGCCGGGATCTTCCTGATCGAGGCGCTCTCGGTGATGATCCAGGTGTTCAGCTTTCGCCTCTTCAAGCGCCGCGTCTTCCTGATGGCGCCGATCCACCATCACTTCGAGATGAAGGCCTGGTCGGAAACCAAGATCATGGTGCGCTTCTGGATTCTCTGCGGCATCCTCTGCGCCCTTGCCTTCGCGCTTTACTACCGCAACTTCACTATCTTCAACTTCCTCCGCCCGCTGCCCAAGTGAGCGAGCTGCCTGATCGCGTGCTCGTGCTGGGCCTGGCCCGGTCGGGACGGGCGGCGGCTCTGGCCCTCGCGCGACGCGGCGCGACCGTCGTGGCGGTCGACCGCTCGACCGAGCTGGATGTGAGCGAGCTGGCCAAGGCGGGCATCGAGTTGAGGCTTGGGCTGGAGAGCGTGCGGCTGCTCGAGGGCGCGGGACTGCTGGTGAAAAGCCCGGGCGTGCCGAGCTCCTCGCCGCTGGTGCAGGCGGCCCGCAAGCGCAGGATTCCGGTCTGGAGCGAGGTCGAGCTGGCCTCGCGCCTGTTTTCGAATCCCCTCCTCGGCGTCACCGGCACCAACGGCAAGACGACGACCACGGAACTTCTGGGGGCAATCTTCCGCGCCGCGGGGCGCAAGGTCGAGGTGGCCGGCAACGTCGGCCGCGCGATCTGCGATCTCGACGGCGAGCTCGATCCCGAGTCCTGGATCGTTTGCGAGCTCTCCAGCTTCCAGCTCGAGGACATCGAGCGCCTGCGCCTGCACGTCGCCGTGCTGCTCAACGTCGAGCCCGACCACCTCGATCGCCACGGCTCGCTTGAGGCCTACCGAGATGCCAAGCTGCGCATCTTCGAGAACCAGCTCGAAGATGACGTGGCCGTCGTCCCGAGAGGATTCGGCGAAGTGCCCGGGCGCGGTCGCCGGGTCGAGTTCGAGGCCTCCGATCCACTACCGGCCGAGCCGCTGATCCCCGGGGAGCACAATCGCGAGAACGCCGCCGCCGCGACCCAGGCGGCGCAGGCGGCGGGAATTGGCGAGGAGGCGATTGCCGAGGCGCTGCGCACTTTCCCGGGCGTGCCGCACCGGCTCGAGCCGATCGCCGAAGTGGCCGGCGTTCGCTACCTGAACGACTCCAAGGCGACTAATACCGCTGCCGCGCGCCGGGCGATCGCCTCCTTCTCGGAGCCGTTGCACATCATCCTCGGCGGGCGCGGCAAAGGAGAGTCGTACGACGATCTGGCCGAGGAGCTGCGCAGCCGCGCTGCCCGCGCCTATCTGATCGGCGAGACGGCCGAGGAGGTAGCCGCCGCCCTGGAGCGAGCCGGCGTGGCCTTCGAGCGCAGCGGCACGCTAAAGCAGGCCGTTGCGACTGCCGCGGGCAAGGCGAAACCGGGCGAGGTAGTGCTGCTCGCGCCGGCCTGCGCCAGCTTCGACCAGTTCGAGAACTTCGAGCAGCGCGGCGACGCGTTTCGAGGCCTCGTAGCCGAGTTGGAACGCTCTCGCTGAGCTTCGCTAGCGCGATTCGCGGTAGGAAGCGCGTGGGCGCGGTCGAACCGTCCTACCGTGACTGGAAGTTGGTTTGAGGAGACGGCTACCGTCCGCCGCAGCGCGCTGGGGCGTAGCGGGCGCGCCGGCGGCGCGCCGCGCACGCGCGCTCCAGGTGTGACCGCGCGGCACTCGGCGGGAACGACACGCTCGCCGCGACCCGCACCGAGACGGGCCCAGGCGCCCTCCCGGCTCAAGGCCGTGCCGGCGGGAGCGTCGGGAAACGGCCCGGTCCGCGCGCGCGCGCCGAAGATGCAGCTCGAGTTCCAGCTGCTGGCGCTGGCCACGCTGGCGCTCGTCGCCTACGGGCTGGTGATGGTCTTCAGCTCCACCTCGGCCACGGCCACGCTCGGCCACGGCAATGCAGGCGCCTACCTCGTACGGCAGGCCATCTACGCCTTAGTCGGGCTGGCTGCGATGATCGCCTTCACGCGCTTCGACTATCGAAAGCTGCGCCCGCTCGCGCCCTCGCTCCTGATGGGCTCGCTCGTGCTCTGCCTGGCGGCGTTTGCGATCGGCACCCAGGTCAACGGAGCGCGGCGCTGGATCTCGCTCGGGCCGCTCAGCCTGCAGCCCTCAGAGCTGGTCAAGCTGGCGCTCGCGCTCTGGATCCCCGCCCGGCTCGTCCGCCACCCCCGGCCGCAGACCATGGGCGAGCTGGCAAAGCCGGTCGGCCTGATGGTTGTGATCGCCTGCGGCTTGATCGCGGCCGAGCCCGACCTGGGCACGGTCACGAGCATTCTCGTCATGGTCGCGGCGGCGCTCGCCGTAACGGGAGTTCCTCTTGGGCTGATCGCCCGCGCCTACATGCTGGTAGGAGCGGTGGGGGTTGTCTTCGCGCTTTCAGAGCCCTATCAACGCGCCCGTTTGACCGCCTTCCTGCACCCGATGGCAAGCTCGCAGGGAAGCGGCTACCAGGGCATGCAGTCGCTGATCGGGCTCGGCTCGGGCGGCGTCTTCGGGCGCGGGCTGGGGCAGGGCGTGCAGAAGATTCACTTCCTGCCGGAAGCTCACACCGACATGATCGCCTCGGTGATTGGCGAGGAACTGGGACTGATCGGCATTGTCGTGCTGATCGCCTTCTACGTCTTTTTCGCCTGGGCCGGGCTGAGAATCGCGCTGGCCTGCCACGACCCGTTCGGTAAGGCCGTCGCCGCCTCGCTCACAGCGCTGATCTGCGGCCAGGCCGCGATCAATCTCGCGGCCGTGTTCGGGCTTCTCCCGCTGACCGGGATCACGCTTCCCTTTGTCTCCTACGGAGGCTCCAGCCTGGTTGTCTCACTCATAGCGGTGGGCATTCTCCTTAACATCGCGGTGAATCATGGAAAAAGAGCAGCCCCTGAGGTGTCTGATCGCCGCCGGCGGAACAGCCGGGCATCTCATGCCCGCGCTCGCCGTCGCTGAGGCGCTCGAGAAACGCGGTGTCGAGGTCTCCTTCGCCGGCTCGTCCGAGCGCATGGAGGCCGAGCTGGTGCCGGAAGCCGGTTTTACCTTCGATTCCTTCCGCATCTCGGGCTTCCCGCGGCGACCAGGATTGAAGCTGGCGCGCGGGCTCGGCCGGGCTTTTCTGGCGCCCTTCTCCTGCCTGCGGATCCTCGGGCGTCGCAGGCCCGACGTCGTCTTCGGCGGCGGCGGCTACGTGGCCGGGCCGATGGTTCTGGCGGCCTGGCTGAAACGGATTCCGGCCGCACTGAGCGAGGCGGACGCGCACCTCGGCCTGGCCAACAGGCTGGCCGAGCCGTTTGCGCGCCGCGTCTTCCTCGCCTTCCCGATCGAGCGGCACGAGAAGAATAAGTACCGCGTCACCGGCCGGCCGCTACCCGCGCGCTCTCGTGCGCCCGAGCGAACTCAGTCGCGCAAGCAGTTTGGGCTTCCAAAAAAAGGCCCCGTTCTGCTCGTGTTCGGTGGCAGCCAGGGGGCACGGGCGCTGAACGAGCTGATGGTCGAGCGCTTTGGCGAAAGCGGGCCGGCGATCCTGCATCTGGCCGGCCAGCGCGATTATCCGGCGCTCGCGCCGAGAGTGAAGCGCGCGGATTACGTGCTGTTGGGATTCACGAACGAGTTCGGCGCGGCGCTCGCGGCCTGCGACCTGGCCCTGGCGCGCGCGGGCGGCTCGGTCTGGGAGCTGGCCGCCGCGGGAAAGCCGGCGCTACTCGTGCCCTATCCCTATGCGACCGCGGATCACCAGGCCAAGAACGCGAGTTACTTCGTCCAGGGCGGCGGGGCGATCGCGCTGCCCGAGAGCGAGCTCGAGCAGGTGCCCGCGAAGCTGCTGGAGTTACTCGGCGATCCCGACCGTCTGGAGGCGATGTCCGCGGCGATGCTGCGCCTGGCTCGACCGAACGCCGCCGAGGAGATCGCGGACGAGTTGATCGAGCTGGCGCGCAAGCGCGGGAAGAGGGCAGCGTGAGCGCGCTCGCCGGACGGAAGATCTGGCTGGCCGGCATCGGCGGCGCCGGGATGAGCGCCTATGCCCTGATCGCCAAGGCCTGGGGAGCGGAGGTGTCGGGCTGGGACAAGGCCGAGACGCCCTACCTGACGAACGTGCGCGCGGCCGGAATCCCGGTCGAGATCGCGCCCGAGCCGACCTTGCCGGGCTCCGAGCTGGAGCGCTACGTCTCGACCGCCTTTGTCGGGCGCGTCGAGGGCCGGCCCCGCGCCGAGCTGCTGGCCGAGCTCGTCTCGCTGCGCAAGTCGATAGTCGTCTCGGGCGCCCACGGCAAGACCACCACGAGCGGGATGATCGCCTTCTGTCTCGATCGGCTCGGGCTCGATCCGGCCTTCATCATCGGGGGCGAGATCTCCCAGCTGAGCGGCAACGCTCGCGCCGGCTCCGGCTGGCTGGTGGTGGAGGGAGACGAGTCCGATCGCTCGGTAGCGGCGCTTAGGCCCGAGATCGCCGTGCTGCTGAACGTCGACCTTGATCATCACACCACCTACGCTTCGCTGGCCGAGGTCACGCAGCTGTTCGAGGACTGGCTTGCACAGGTGCCGCAGGTCGTGCGCGCCGAAGAGCTCGAGCCGGTCGAACTGCCGCTGGCGCTGCCCGGCGAGCACAACCGCTTGAACGCCGCTGCGGCGCTGGCCGCGCTCGAGCTGGCTGGAGTGGAGCGCAGCGCGGCCGAGCGGGTAATCGTCGAGTACCGTGGTGCCGGCAGGCGCTTCGAGGCGCGTGGCGAGGCCGCCGGCGTGCGCGTCTTTGACGACTACGGGCATCATCCGGCCGAGGTTGCAGCCACTCTGGTCGCGGCGCGCGAAGAAGCGGGGGAGGGGCGTCTGGCCGTCTTCTTCCAGCCCCACCTCTATTCCCGCACGCGCCACCTGGCGCGCGAGTTCGCCCAGGCGCTCGCGGCCGCCGACGCGGTTTGCATCGCCGATATCTACGCCGCGCGCGAGGATCCCGTGGCCGGCGTGAGTGGAAAGCTGGTCGTCGACGCTCTCGCCGAGATCAGGCCGGGAATGCCGCTTGCCTGGGTGCCGACGCTCGAAGACGGAGTCCGTTTCCTGGCCGGCTGGGCTAGAGCCGGAGACCTGGTCTTCACGATCGGCGCGGGCGACGTCGACAAGGCGGGGCCGCTGCTTCTGGAGGCACTGAGATGAAGATCGAAGAGGACGTGGCTCTCGGCCGCTACACCACTTTCGGCAGCGGGGGACCGGCGCGCGGCTTCGCGCGGGCGCGTAGTGAGGAGGACGTGACGGCGGCGCTCGCCTGGGCGAGCGAGCGTGACCTGCCCGTCCTGCCACTTGGCTTCGGCTCCAACCTGCTCGTCGCGGACGTTGGCGTCGAGGCACTCGCGCTCAGGCTCGAGGGTGAGCTGGCCTCCGTCACGATCGAGGGCGAGAAGATCATCGCCGGCGGCGGAGCGGCCGATGCGCTCTGCGCGCGCCAGGCGCAGGAAGCCGGGCTCTCGGGGCTCGAGTTCGCGGCCTCGATCCCGGGCACGGTCGGCGGCGGCGTCTGTATGAACGCGGGCGCCTGGGGCAGTGACTTCGGCGCGGTGCTGGAAAGGGCGCTGGTCGTCGGGCGCGAGCGCTCTCGCTGGCTCGACCGCGGCGAGCTTGGCCTCCGCTACCGGGGCTCCAACCTCAGGCCCGGGCAGATCGTCGTCAAGGCTGAATTCCAGCTCGAGCGAAGCCGAACGGAGGAAATCCAGCGCGGCGTTCGGGCCAAGAAGGAGCAGCGCAAATCGAGCCAGCCGTCCGGTCTCCGCACCTTCGGCAGCGTATTCAAGAATCCCGCGCACGAATTCGGCGCCGGGCGCATGATCGATGCCTGTTCTCTCAAGGGGGAGCAGATCGGCGGAGCAAGAATCTCGCTCCAGCATGCGAACTTCATCGAGAACTGCGGCGGCGCGACCACGGCCGATGCGCTCGCGCTGATCGGGCTCGCCCGCCGACGGGTGCACGAACAGTTCGGCGTTATGCTCGAGCCCGAGGTCCGCCTGGTCGGCAAGATCTCGCTGCCACCCTTCGAAGCCGACGGCCAGAGCGGGTAGGAGCGACTCCAGTCGCCGCGAATTACGCGCCGTGGCCAGCAAATCCCGCAGGACGAGCGCGCGCGTCGTCGTGCCTATGAAGCGTCGACGTAAGCAGCGCCGTGGGCCGGCCGCACGCCTGCCGAGCGGGCGCACGATCGCGCTTCTATTCGCCGTTCTGCTGGCGATGGTCGGTCTGTACATGCTGGCCTTGAAGAGCTCGCTTTTCGCGCTCGAGAAGGTCGAGGTCAGGGGCGCCACTCCGGCCCTGACGCGGCAGATCGACGCCGTCATCAAGCCCTTCCGCGGCCGGAGTTTGGTCGGTCTCAACAAGACCCGTGTAGAGCAGGCGATTCTGACAATTCCAGAGGTGAAGACGGCGCAGGTCGATCGTGCTTTTCCGAACACGCTGCGCGTCGTCGTCGCACGCGAGCTTCCGGTCGCCGTGCTTCGCCGCGGCGGCGATGCCTGGGTGATCGCCTCGAGCGGCAAGGTCGTCCGCACGCTTCGCCGCGGCCGCGGCCAGGATCTGCCTCGAGTCTGGGTGCCTGCTTCGGTAGCGGTGAGGATCGGCAGTACGCTCGCGGACAGCGGCGCCAGGGCGGCGATCGGGGTGCTCGTTGCGCTGCAGGGCCCCGGGCACTCGATCAAGCCCAGCAGCGTGGTCGCCCAGGGCGGTGACCTGACGCTAAAGCTCGGCTCGAGCAGCGAGCTGCGTTTCGGCGAAGCTTCGGACGTGGCGCTCAAGCTGGCCGTCGCCGAGAAGATTTTGCCCGGCATTGCAACACCTCCTGCCGGGTCGATTGCCTATCTCGACGTGAGCGTTCCCGACCGGGCGGTAGGTGGAACGGAGTTGAAGTCGAACCAGGGTCATTAGAGTGGGAGTGCTCCAATACGCTGATTGGCGCGTTGACAGTCGTAGAAAGGGCGCGTACGCTGCCGTTTCACTAGCGCTCGGTGATTTGCCGAAATCGATATCAAGTTGAGTCGCAGAAGATGAAAGACCAATCGAACAGCTATCTCGCGGTGATAAAGGTCGTCGGTGTCGGCGGCGGCGGCTCTAATGCGGTCAATCGCATGGTCGACGCCCATATCTCCGGGGTCGAGTTCATCGTCGTGAACACCGATGCGCAGGCGCTTCTGATGTGCGACGCCGATATCAAGATCCACATCGGCGCGAAGGCGACGCGCGGGCTCGGCGCTGGCGCCAACCCGGAAATAGGGAAGGCGGCCGCCGAGGAGAGTCGCGACGAATTGAAGGAGGCGCTCAAGGGCGCGGACATGGTCTTCGTCACGGCCGGCGAGGGTGGCGGCACGGGCACCGGCGCGGCACCTGTCGTCGCCGAGATAGCGCTGGAGCTAGGCGCGCTCACCGTCGGCGTGGTCACGAATCCCTTCAGTTTCGAGGGCCAGAAACGGGCGAGCCAGGCGCTACGCGGAATCGACGAGCTGCGCGATCGGGTCGACACACTGATCGTGGTCGAGAACGACCGCCTGCTCGAGGTCGTGGAGAAGAAGACAACCGTCGTCGAAGCCTTCAAGATGGCCGACGATGTTCTGCGTCAGGGCGTGCAAGGCATCACCGACCTGATCACGACCCCGGGCGTCGTCAATCTCGATTTCGCCGACGTGCGCACGATCATGCGCGACGCCGGCACGGCGGTAATTGGCATCGGCATCGGCTCGGGCCCGAACCGCGCCACCGAAGCGGCCCAGTTGGCTATCGCATCGCCGCTTCTGAATGCTTCGATCGAGGGTGCCACCGGCGTGCTACTGAACATCTCCGGCGGCTCGGACATCGGTCTGTTCGAGGTGAACGAGGCCGCCGAGCTGGTAACGGCGGCATCCGATGCGAGCGCGAACGTGATCTTCGGCGCCGTGATCGACGAATCGCTCAAGGGCGATGTGCGCGTGACGGTTATCGCCACCGGCTTCGGCGCCGGCGGAGAGCACCGGCGCTGGCGTGCAACCAGAAAAGGCGAGCCCAGGCGCGAGACCGCGCCCGAGACGTTCGAGGTGCCCTCGGAAGTACTCGAGATCCCCTCGTTCCTGCGCGAGGACTAAGAGCTCGATTGCCTAGCAACGGCGCGGCGCCCGCCATGACGGGGCGGCGCGGATTCGCTACGAAAACGGCCCGCGTAGCGCCAGTGCATCTTCTAGCTAAGCCCGATCAAGCATTGGGCCGCCCAGGTGGATAGCATCGGCCGGGCATGCCGGGACTCTTGCGAACGCCGCTCTTCGACCGTCACGTTGCGCTCGGCGCACGCATGGTCACCTTCGCCGGCTACGAGATGCCGGTCTTCTACGAAGGGCTGATCGGCGAGCACAAGGCCGTGCGAACGGACAGCGGCGCCTTCGACGCCTCGCACATGGGCGTACTCGAGATCGACGGGCCGGGGACGCACCGGGCGCTTCAAGGCCTGCTCTCGAACGACCTCGATCGCATCCATCCCGGCCAGGCTCAGTACGAGCTGCTGACCAACGAGAAGGGCGGCATCGTCGATGACCTGATCGTCTATCGGCGCGGCGAAGACGAGTACCTGGTGATCGTGAACGCGGCCAACCGCGAGACCGATGTGAGCTGGCTGACAGATCGTCTGCCGAAGAGCGCCAACTTTCGTGACGTCTCGGACGGACGGGCGCTGATCGCCGTTCAGGGCCCGGGAGCGCTGCAGCGCCTGGAGCTCGAGCCGGCGGCTTCCTTCACCTTCGCCGAGATCGAGCTGTTCGGCGTGCCCTGCACCTGCGCGCGCACCGGCTACACGGGCGAGGCCGGCTGCGAGCTGGTCTGCGCCGCCGAGAGGTCCGTCGAGCTGTGGGACGCGATTCTTGCCGCCGGCGTCGTTCCCTGTGGCCTGGGCGCCCGCGACACGCTCCGGCTCGAAGCCTGCCTACCCTTACACGGTCAGGACATCACGCCCCAGACCGACCCGATCTCGGCCGGACTGGGCTGGGCGGTCCAGCTCGGCAAGACGTTCACCGGGGTCGAGCGGCTGCGACGGATCGCCGCCGAAGGGCCGGACAAGCTGTTGGTCCCCTTTGTGATGGATCAGCCCGGGATTCCGCGCCAGGGCATGCCGATCGTCCCCTACGGTCGGGTCACTTCGGGCTCGCACTCGCCGATGCTCGACATCGGCATCGGCATGGGCTACGTGGCGCCGCACAAGACCCCGCCCGGGTCGATGCTGACGATCGACGTGCGCGGACGACCGCTGTGGGCGAAAGTAGTGACCAAGCCCATCTACACGAGTTCCCGGAACTACATCGATAGAAAAGGAGAGTGGTGAGTCGTGGCCGCTGCTGAGAACTACCCGGCCGATCTGAAGTACCACAGCGAGCACGACTGGGCTCGCATCGAGGGCGCCGAGGCCGTGTTCGGTATCACCTGGAAGGCACAGGACATGCTCGGTGAGCTCGTTTTCTTCCAGCCGCCCGCCGTCGGCGCGGAGATCGCCAAGGACGCCGTCTATGGTGAGATCGAGTCAGTCAAGGCCGTCTCCGATCTGGTCGCCCCGCTTTCCGGCAAGGTCGTCGCGATCAACGAGAAGGTCGAGTCCGCGCCCGAGACGATCAACGACGATCCGTACGGCGAGGGCTGGCTGGTTCGCGTCGAGCTCGCCGATCCGGGCGAGGCCGAGGGCCTGCTCGACGTCGAGGCCTACAAACAGCTTCTGAGCGAGGAATAGAGCAGCGTGGGAACCGGCTATCTGGCGCTGACCGACGCCGACAGAGAGGCGATGCTGCAAGCGATCGGGGTCGCCTCGATCGAGGAGTTGTTCGCCGACATCCCCGAGCAGGTGCGCCTGAAGCGCGAGCTCGAGCTACCGCCGCCCGCCTCGGAGCTCGAGGTCGAGCGCGAGCTGAGTGCGCTGGCGAGTCGCAACGTCGACAACGGTCGCGAGCTTTCCTTCCTCGGCGCCGGCGTCTACGACCATTACGTTCCGGCGATCGTCGAAGCCGTCATCTCCCGACCGGAGTTCCTCACCGCCTACACGCCCTACCAACCCGAGCTGAGTCAGGGACTACTGCAGGCCATCTTCGAGTACCAGACGGTGATCTGCGAGCTGACCGGGATGGAGGTCTCGAACGCCTCCGGTTACGACGGCGCCACGGTCGCGGCCGACGCCTGCTTCATGGCCGCCCACGCAACGGGCCGAAAGAAGATCGCCGTCGCCGAGACGGTCAATCCCCAGGTACGCCAGGTCATCAAGACCTATGCGCCGGGCTTCGGGTTGGAGATCGTGGAGGTTCCTCATTTTGGTGGCGTGACCGACCCCGAGGTTTTCCTGACCGCCGCGCAGGACGCGGCTGCCGCGATCTTCCAGCAGCCGAACTTCTTCGGTTGCCTGGAAGCGGCGCCCGACCTGGCGCGCGCGGCCAGCGAGGCGGGCGCGCTCGCGGTGGCGCACGTAGATCCGCTCTCGCTCGGCGTGCTCGAGGCGCCTGGCAACTACGGTTGCCAGATCGCGATCGGTGAGGGCCAGGCGGCCGGAAACCGGCTCTCCTTCGGCGGGCCGCACTTCGGCTTTCTGGCGGCGAAAAAGGATCTGATCAGGCGCATGCCCGGTCGCATCAGCGGCCAGACGGTCGACCGGGCAGGTAGGCGCGGCTTCGTTCTCACCTTCCAGACCCGCGAGCAGCACATCCGCCGCGAGAAGGCGACCTCGAACATCACCACAAACCAGTCGCTCTGCGCACTGGCCGGGCTCGTCTACCTCTCCTGGCTGGGGCCGCGCGGCCTGCGCGAGCTGGGGGAGACCTGCCTCGGCCTGACCGAGCTGGCGAAGTCGAAGATCGGTCTTCCGCTTGCCTTTGAAGCGCCGGTTTTCAAGGAGTTCGCGGTTAGGACCAATCGCCCCAGCGAAGAGGTGGTGCGGGAGGCGAAGAAGCTGGGTGTCAATCCCGGTTACCCGCTCGGGCGCGACCACCCGGGGCTGGAAGACGTTCTTCTGATTGCCCTGACCGAGAAGCGCTCGCCCGCCGATGTCGAGCGCTTGGCCGAGGTGCTGGCGGAGGTTACGGCATGAGCGAGTGGTGCGAGCTACCGCTGATCTTCGAGCGTTCGAAGCCTGGCCGCTCCGCCTACTCGCTGCCGCGCTACGAGCTACCCAAGGCGGAAGTTCCGGCCGCGCTGGCGCGAACCGAGGCGCCGCGCTTGCCCGAGCTGGCCGAGCCCGATCTGGCCCGCCACTTCTCGGCGCTGGCCGAGCGCAACTTCGGCATCGACTCCGGCTTCTACCCGCTCGGCTCCTGCACGATGAAGTACAACCCGCGCCTGAACGAGCGCCTGGCCGCCCTGCCTGGATTCGCCGACCTACACCCGCACCAGTCGCCTGAAGACGCGCAGGGCGCGCTCGAGCTCTGCTACCAACTGCAGCAAGCATTAGCCGAGATCTCCGGCCTCGATGCCGTCACGCTGCAGCCCGCGGCCGGCTCGCAGGGCGAGCTGACCGGACTGATGCTGGTGCGCGCCTACTTCCAGGATCGCGGCGAGCTCGAGCAGCGGCGCAAGGTGGTCGTGCCCGATACGGCGCACGGCACCAACCCGGCCAGCGTCACCATGTCCGGCTTCGAGCTGCAGCCGGTCAAGACGGACGCGCGCGGCAATCTCGACCTCGAAGATCTACGCCGCGTAGTCGGCCCGGACACCGCCGCGCTGATGCTGACCAACCCCTCGACGCTCGGGCTGTTCGAAGAGGGCATCGTCGAGCTGGCGCGTATCTTCCACGAGGTCGGGGCGCTCCTCTACTACGACGGCGCCAACCTGAACGCAGTCTGTGGCATCTCGCGCCCCGGCGACATGGGCTTCGACGTCGTCCACTTCAATCTGCACAAGACCTTCTCGACCCCGCACGGCGGCGGCGGCCCCGGCGCCGGACCGGTGGCGGTGCGCCGTGCGCTCGAGCCCTTCCTGCCCGTGCCGCGAATCGTGCGCAGTAAGGACGGCGCCTTCTCGCTCGATTCAGAGCTGCCGAAGTCGATCGGGCGGGTGCGCGGCTTTCTCGGGCCTTTCGGCGTGCTCGTCAAGGCCTATGCCTTCATCCGCGTCTACGGCCCGGCTCTGAAGGAGATGTCCGAGGCGGCCGTGCTCAACGCCAATTACCTCCTGAGCCGGCTGAAGGACGTCTACGAGCTGCGCTACGACCGCCTCTGCAAGCACGAGTTCGTGCTCTCGGCCGCCGCTCTCAAGCGCGAGCACGGGATCTCGGCACTGGACGTGGCCAAGCGACTGATGGACTACGACATCCATCCGCCCACGGTCTACTTCCCGCTGGTCGTGCCCGAGGCACTGATGATCGAGCCGACCGAGACCGAGTCGCTCGAGACCCTGGACGCGTTCGTGGACGCGATGCGCCGGATAGCCGCCGAGGCGGCCGATACACCGGAGCTGCTGCACGAGGCGCCGCACGGTCGCTCGGTCGAGCGCCTGGACGAAGCCGCCGCGGTCAAGCGCGCGATCGTCCGCTATGAGCCTGAATAAGGGCTCGAGTATCGAGAGTGCGTACGACTCACTTGAGTCCGACCGCCTGAGCGGCGATACTCGGCCTACCGGAGCTATTGGGAGAGGGGTGTCGCCGTGTCGGAGCCTGGCATGAAAACTTGTCCGGAGTGCGCCGAGGAGATCAAGCTCGAAGCCAAGGTTTGCCGCTACTGCGGGACGACCTTCTCGGTGGTGCAGGCCGGGTATTGCACCAACTGCCACAAGGTCAGGGCTACCAACGAGCTGGGAGTTTGCGTCGTCTGCAATTCGCGCCTGATCGACGTGCATCCGGAGAGCACAGAGACCACGGGCCCGACGGTCGGCGCCGGAGAGAAGGAGCCGGCTGCGGTGCCTGCAACCGCCGCGGCGATCCTGCCGGTCGGAATGCCCGCTAGCGCCGCGAGCGCAGACGAGCAGAGGCCGGAGGAGGAGGAAGAAGAGGAGTCCGTCTCGACGCCGGCTGTCTCCGCCGAGCCCAAGTCCGATCTCACAGCTACGCCGCCGCCGGGGCTTCCTTCCGGCGTTGCCTGGACGAAACCGGCTTTCACGGTCGAGCCGCCTGTCGAGAAGGACGAGCCGCTCGCGGCGGACGAGGAGCCGGAAGAGGAGGCCTCTAAAGCAGAGGAGCCGGAAGAGGGAGCGAAACCGCCGCAGGCCACCGAGCCGCGCCAAAACGACGTAGCCGAGCGCCTGGCCGCTTTCGGCAGACGGGCGACTCCCATTCCGCCGACTCCGCCTGTGGCGCCCGGGCCGCCGGTGGCTCCGCCGCCGGGCCCACCGGCCACGACGCCGCCGGTCATCACGCCCGCTGCGCCCGTTTCTTCAGCTACGGCGGGGCAAGCAGCAAGAGCAGCTACTTCGGTGACACCGCATATCGATCTTCGCCCCGAACCGGCGAAGGAGGAGGTAGAACAGGCAAAACCGGTCGCGGCGGAGGCACCGATTGCGCCTGCCGGCCGGCGGATGGGCATCGTTCCCTCGCTCGCGCACCGAATTGCCCATCCGCTCTATCAGCTCGCGGCGATTGCCGTGATCCTGGTCTGGCTGCTCGAGTATTACTGGAATCGAAGTTTGCGCGGCACCAGCAGTCCGGGTTCGAAGGCGCTCTCGCACCTCGTCGTGGCGACCTACGGAGACGGCCGCACGCTCCTGATCGCCGTGCAGGTCGCCGCGGTGGCGGCCGTCTGCGGCCTGCTCGCGCCCACCAGGTTGCTGCCCAAGGGTTGGTTCCGTAACCGCAAGGTGACCCAGGCTTTCAGCAAGGAGCTGGAGGCGAGGTTCGGCGTGAAGATGATCTACCAGCAGAAGTGGTATCTGGAGAAGATGATCTGCGCCTTCGTCATCTGGGCGATCGCGCTTGCCTACTTCGTCTGGGGAATTGTCAGAGAGGCCAGCGTCGAGCTGAAGATCGGCGGTTACGTGACCGCGCTCGCCCTGCTCGTCGGCTTCGCCTGCTCGGCGCTGCTGATGACCAGGAGGACGCCGCTAGTCGCCGTCGCCGCCAACGGGAGAATCGGGGAAAAGATCTAGCTGACGTCGCGACGGCTCAGCAGTACCAGCGCGGCGAACGTGGCCAGCGCCACCCAGCCGCCGAGGGTGAAGGCCCCACCGAGGTGGCTGAGCAGGTCAGGGTTGTGCCCGCCGGTGCGCATGATCGCTCCCGTGGCCTGGTCCGGGAGAAAGCGCCCGGCGCGTGAGTCGATCGCGTGCGTGCGCAGGATGGCGATGATCAGGTTCTCGACGATGATCAGCCAGGCGAAGCAAGCTACGACGGCGCCGATCTGATTTCGGATCACGAGCCCGAGCCCGCTCCCGAGCGCGCCCCAGAGAGCTGCGGCGATCAGCGTCCAGCCGATGAACCTGGCGGCAGGCCCGCCTTGAAGCGCGAAGTCGACCCCTTTCGCCGGTAGCACGATCAAGAGCTCCAGGGTCACGAGCGCTTCCGCCAGCCCGACGAGCACGACGGCGAAGAAACTTCCCGCGAGCGCCTTCGCGATCACCACCGAAGTACGCGAGGGCGTGGCAAGAAGCGTCGGCGTGATCGTGCTGTGGCGGAACTCACCGGTCGAGATGACCAGTCCCATGATCAGGGCGATAAACAGGGCGAGCGAGCCGATCCCGAGTATGTCGAGCTGGTCGCGCGCGCTGGAGATGTCCTGCTTATGGCGCGTAGCGATGCCGGCGACGACGATCAGCGTGATCAGCGCGAAGAGCGCGGTCAGCAACCAGAAAAACGTGCGCGTGGTGCGTATCTTCAGCCACTCGGAGGAAAGCGCCGCAATCACTTCGGCTCCCTGGAAGTGAGCTCGAGGAAGACGTCCTCGAGCTGGGCTGCGAGAGGAGTCAGCTCGTGCAGGACGAGTGAGCTCTTGGCGGCGAGCTCTCCCACCTGGGCACAGCTGGCACCGGTGACAAGAAGCGCATTTCCGTCCGCGCTGACTGCGAAGCCGGCCTCGGCGAGCTTCTTCTCGAGCTGCTTGGTCTGCGGGCTAAGGACTCGAACGCGCTCTTCCACGCCCCGCTTGAGCTCCTCCATGCTGCTGTGCGCAACGAGCTTGCCCTTGTTGATGATCACGACCTCGTCCACCGTCTGCTCGACCTCGGCCAGCACGTGACTGGAGATCAGCACGGAGCGGCCCTCGGCGGCGAGCGAGCGCAGAAAGTCGCGCAGCCAGCGAATTCCCTCCGGGTCGAGGCCGTTGGCCGGCTCGTCCAGGATCAGCACGCCCGGGTCGCCGAGCAGCGCCGAGGCCAGCGCCAGGCGCTGGCGCATTCCCAGCGAGTAGCCGCCGACGCGCTTATTTGCCGCTTCCTCGAGGCCGACCTTGGCGAGAACTTCGTCAACGCGCTTCTCGGGCGCATGACCGGCCCGGGCGAGCACGCGCAGGTGATTGCGAGCCTTGCGGCCGGGATGAAAGCCCGAGGCCTCAAGCACGGCACCGACCTGGCAGAAGGGGTGCTCCAGCTGCGAGTACTTCTTGCCGAGAATCGTCGCCTGCCCGGAGTTGGCGTGCACCAGACCGAGCAGGACGCGCAGCGTTGTCGTCTTGCCGGCGCCGTTCGGGCCGAGGAAGCCGACCACCCGGCCGGGCTCGACCGTGAACGAGAGCCCATCCACGGCCTGCGTCTTGCCGTAGCGCTTGCGTAGGTCTTCGACCGCGATCATAGGGCGTACTCTCTCACAAAGCCTTTGGCCGCGGCGATACGGCCGTCCGGCCTCTTCAGGTGCGGCCAGCCGTACCAGCTGTTCCGGCGAGTTGCCCGCAGGCGGCCTCGATCTCGCGTCCTCGAGCGACGCGCACGGTCGCCTCGAGCCCCGCTTTGGCCAGCACCTCACGGAAAGCGTCGATCGCCGGCCGGCTCGATCCGCTGAAGGCGCCGCGGCCATCGCCGGTCTCGTTGTAGGGGATCAGGTTGAGCTTGAAGATCTTCGGATTGAGCAGCCGTACGAGCGCCCGCGCCTGCTCGCGATGGTCGTTGACGCCCGCGAGCATCAGGTATTCGACCAGCACCTTGCGCCGGCGAACGTCGTAGAAGCGCTTACAGGCCGCCAGTACCTCGGCGATCGGGAAACGTGCGGTGACCGGCATCAGCCTGCGCCGCAGCTCGTCGTCGGGGGCATGCAGCGAGAGCGCCAGGCGCACGGGCAGGTCTTCCGTGGTCAGCCGGTCGATTCCGGGCGCCCAGCCGGCGGTCGAGATCGCCGTGTGCCGATGTCCGATTCCCAGGTCGGGTAGGGCGCGGACGGCCGTTAGAACGGCCTCGTAATTCATCAAGGGCTCACCCATGCCCATCAGCGCCGCATTGCTCAAGCGCTCGCCCGGCTCCGGCTCCGACTCGGCCGTCACCTCGGAGCCTGAGTGGCTGCCTTCAGCGGAGCCGATCTCGCGCAGGAAGAACAGCGCCTGCTCGACGATCTCCCAGGCGCTCAGGTTGCGTTTGAAGCCCATCTGACCGCTGGCGCAGAAGGCGCACTGGAGCGGGCAGCCCGACTGGGTCGAGATACAGACCGAGCGGCGTCCGTCGCGATAGCGCATCAGCACCGACTCGACGGGGTGCCCGTCAGCAGTCTGGAAGAGCAGCTTGACCGTACCGTCACGGGCCTCGCGCCGCTGAAGGGGCGAGAGCGTCGAGAAGGGGACGCGGTCGGTCAACTGCGTGCGCAGTTCCTTGGGCAGCGAAGTCATCTCCTCGTAGGAGGCCGCGCCGGCGCAGGCGCGCTCCCACACCTGTCGGGCGCGGTAGGGCGGTTGGCCGAGGTCGGCCAGTGTCTGCTCTAGTAGTTCTCGATCCATGGAAGAACAACGGTAGCGCCCGCGTGCACGGTCACCGCGTCGCTATTCGTACTGCAGTGCCTCGAGCACGTTCAGCCTGGCTGCCCGCCGGGCCGGGAGAACCGCTGCGGCAATGCCGATGATCACAGCGAGGATCGCGAATAAAAACAGCTCGCCGACCGGGAGCGTGAAGCTCACGAATGGGATTCGGCTAACCAAGAGCGCGCCGAAAACGATCCCGAGCGCGATTCCCATAGCGCCGCCGATCAGAGCCGTGATCACGCTCTCGTGTCTGATCATGCGCCTCGTCTGTCGCTGTGTGATGCCGATCGCGCGCAGCATTCCCAGCTCCCGGGTTCGTTCGTACACGGTCAGGACGAGCATCACGACGATGCCGACGAAGCTGATCAGGACTGAGAAGGCAAGCAGCACGTAGAGCACCATCAGGATCGGGTTGAGCGAGGCGATCTGGGCGTCCGCGAACTCCTTACGTGTCTGCGCTTGGGCGTTCGGGAAACCCTTCAGCGCCTTGTCGAGAGCCCTGGAGTTGGCCTCGCTTGTCCCGCCCCTCATGTTCAGGAGCGTGTACATGTTCGCCGGGTCCTGGAAGTTGGCGTCGAATGTCTTGGCCGAGAAGGTCACGTCCGCGAACGCCGATCCCCCCGTTGGCGGCTTGAAGATTCCGGCCACTTTTAGGTTGAGCGACTTCCCAGCCGGGGTGACGACTTTCAGCGGCGACTGGAGGTTCAGGTGATGCGACTTCGCGAAGGCGTCGCTTACGACGGCGCCGGTTGCGCCGAGCGAGTCGAGCGTGCTCTCCGAACCGGTCTTCCACTTGAGCCGGAAGACCTTCGAGGGCTGCCCGTCAACGGCGGTGACCATCGAGTTCTTTCCGAAAACGCGCGCAAAGCCCGTGCGAACGCTCGAGATCGCCTCGACGCCGGGCACCTTGGCCACCGCCTTGCTGGAGGCGATCGGGATGCCCGTAGTGGAGCTCGAATTGACGGGCGTCAGAGCGTAGTTACCGGTGAAGATCGAGTCGACTGCGCCCTTGAAGGAGCCGATCAGGCTCGCCGAGAGCACAGCGACGAGGGTGACCAGCGCGCACCCGATCATCAGGGCCGCGGCCGAGGAAGCCGTTCGCTCGGGACTTCGACCGGAGTTCGCGAGTGCCAGGCGATTCATGGCCCGGTCAGGTATCAGGCTGGAGAGTCTCGGTTTCTTGCCGCGCGCCGACCTGATCAACCAGAGTAGGAGCACGAAGGGCCAGAAGTCCGGAAACTCCTTTCTTCGTCCAATGGCGAGGCTGAACAGCCAGAGCAAGAACGAGAACGGCCAGATCAGGGTCGACAGCAAAATGACGGCGAACGTTCCGATCGGACTGACCGCTCGCGCTATCGGCTTGACGACTCGGGCCGCCACGATCGCCACGCCGATGAAGATGAGCAGCGCGCCCGCTCCCAGGAGAACGAGGGTCAATCCGGTTCCCAGACCGTGCACGAACAGTCCCGAGAGGAGCGCGCCGAAGCCCATTGCCACCAGCGCCAGCGAGCCGGGCGTCCGGTAGGCGTGGAAGAACGAGGGCGGTAGAACCGCTCCCTCCCGAACCGCGGCGATCGGAGGAACGCGAACAGCCCGCAGGGCAGGCCAGATACTGGCAATCAGCGTCACGACGACGCCCACGACCAGAGAGACGATCACGGTGCGCGGCTCGATCACCATCGCGTTCTTCGGCAGTTCCAGCCCAAGCTTCTCGAACAGGCGCATGAGGCCGATCGCGAGGCCGAAACCGAGCACGAGGCCGCAGATCGAAGCCGCGATTCCAATGACTATCGCCTCGACCATGACCGAGCCCAGAATCTGTAGGCGCGATCCGCCGAGCGTCCTCAGCGTGGCGAACTCGCGCGTGCGCTGGGCGACCGTGATCGAGAGCGTGTTGATGATCACGAAGCTGCCGACGAAGAGGGCGATACCGGCGAAGGCGAGCAGGAAGTACTGAAAGGCGGAGATCTGCTTAGAGGTGTCCGACGACGCCTTCGAGGCCTCCTGCTGACCCGTTCGAACGGTCAGGTCTTTCGGCAGAGCATGACGTAGTTCTTGCACCAGTTTCTCCGGGGAGACCCCGGGCTTGGCGACAGCCTGGATGGCGTCGAGCTTTCCCTGGCGGTCGAAAAGCTGCTGCGCCGTGGCCAAGTCGAAGCCGGCCAGGGTGGCGCCCAAGATGCTGTTCGACTCTCCGAACTTGATGATGCCGGAGAGCCGCATCTTGCGTACCGGGCCGTTCACGAGGATGCCGATCATGTCGCCAGCCATGTAGCCGGTTTTGTTGGCCGCGCCCTGGTCGATCACGACCTCGTTCTTCTTCGGCCAGGAGCCCGAGACCAGCGTCACCGTGTTCAACTCCGGGATCGAGGGATCGATGCTGTAGCCGAGGTTCGGTGCGCCGCCGGTGGAGACGACCTTGCCGTTCTTACCGACGATCGAGCAAGAGGCGCTTCCGACTCCACCGCTCGCGGCCTTCACGTCTTTAACCGCACGGACCTTCGCGAGCACGGATTCCGAAAAGCTCGGCGTGATGCCCGTTCCGCTGTAGTCGTTGCTCACGACCGAGCGGCCGGTGATATTCGCGTCCGTTCCCTTGTAGATCTGCTGGTAGAGACTGTCGAACGAGTGGTTGATCGTGTCGGTCAACACATATGTACCGCTGATCATGCAGACGCCGAGCACGATCGCGATCGCGGTCAGAAACGAGCGCAACTTACGGGTGAGAAGTCCGCGCAGGGTGATTCGGATCATGGCGCTACTTCCGTCCGATCTCCTGGATCGCCTTCTGGATCTCCTCGGGAGTCGTCTCCGGCAGCTCCTTGACGATCTCGCCGTCGCCGAGGAAGAGGACGCGGTCGGCGATCGTGGCCACGCGCGCATCGTGGGTGACCATGACGATCGTCTGTCCCAACGTCTCGACCGAGTCGTGCAGGAGGTCGAGTATCTCGCCGCCGGTTCTGGAGTCCAGGTTGCCGGTCGGCTCGTCGGCGAAGAGCACGGTAGGGCGCGTGATCAACGCCCGGGCGATCGCCACGCGCTGTTGCTGGCCGCCGGAGAGCTCGGCCGGGCGGTGGGTCAGGCGCTTCGAGAGCCTGACCTTGGTGACGACCTCGTTGAACCAGTCGGGATCGACCTTTTCGCCGGCGATCTCCAGCGGCAGCACGATGTTCTCGCGGGCGGTCAGCATCGGCAGCAGATTGAAGAACTGGAAGATGAAGCCGACGTGCTTGCGGCGCAGCCTGGTCAGGGCCGTGTCGTCGAGGGTGGTGATCTCGGTGCCGTCGATCTCGACCGAGCCGGAGGTCGGCTTGTCGAGCCCGGCGAGGATGTGCATCAGGGTTGATTTGCCGGAGCCCGAGGGGCCCATGACCGCGGTCAGATGACCGGTCAAGACGTCGAGCGAGACGCCGCGCAAGGCATTGACAGCCGTGTCGCCTTCGCCGTAACAACGGTAGAGATCGACCGCGTGCACGGCGACGCCGTTACTGCTCGCGGTTGCGCTCCCCGGCTGCTTCGAAAAGTCGGTGCTCATACATGTCCCTCCTGGATGCGTGGCGGCGGCTATGGCGAAGCGCCGCAACGATAGTAGCCATTCGCCTCTGGTGGATTTCTCTCAACTCGGTGGCGGGGACGACCGGTCAGTGGGGTCCGTCCCGGAAACACCTGAACAGGCCAATTCATTCCATCTCAGCGTCCAGCTTGGGGATTAACGCGGGGTCACGGTCAAGTCGTCGCCGTAGCGGCGAGAGACTTCGTTCGCACGGACGACCGCCGCCGCTCGTCCCCCTGCTTCATACGGCCGGTCGGCGAGTATCGCTTCCGGCTCGACCGTGCTTTCTGGCTGCATCGATCTCGCTCTCCCTCTGATTTCGCTTGGCGCACCCAGCTTCTCGTGCCGGGCGCGGAGCCGAAATGGGGCGGGCACGTGTACGGCCGTGCGGGCAACCACACTCCGTCGGTGCGGCCAGGTCGAGCCCGATCAGAGCCGCGGTGCTAGCGGCCGGCCAGGAAGAAGGCAGTTGCGAGCGCTGCGTAAGCCGCGAGAAGCGCCCAGCCACGCAGACGACTGGTGCGACCGCGGGCAAGCAGCAATCCGACCAGCGCCGTCGATAGCGCCACCGCGACGACCTCGACCGGGCGGAACGCGAGCGTAAGCGGCTTCATCGACCAGGAGACGAGTGCGACCGCCGGAAGCACGAACACGGCCACCTGGGCGGCCGAGGAGAGCGCGATCTCGGAAGCTAACTTGGTATGTCCGCGCGAGGCCACGACGATCGCGCCCCCGTGCTCGGCGGCGTTGCCGGCTATGGCGACGATCACGGCGGCGACAAAGAACTCGGACAGGTGAGCGTGCCGGGCGAAGGTGTCGATGGTGCCGACAACGATCTCGGCAACGAAAGCCGTCACGACGGTGGTGGCGGCGAGCGTGGCGAGCGAGAGCGGGAGAGACCAGGCCTCGATATTCCTCGGCAGGTCCGAGACGTGCAGCAGGTGATGGCGCCGGAGCGTGCGCCAGGTGACTACGAGGTAGCAAGCGAGCAGTGCGATCGCGACCGGGACGCTCGAGAGCGCCGTGACCTGCCGGGAAGACCGGCCCGCCCAACCGAGCGCCGCCGGGACCGAAAAGAGCAGCACCGAGAGACCGACCAGTGCGAGCCAGGTGAAAGAGGAGACGCGGTCGATCTTGCCACCCTTGCCGAACACGAGCGCGGCACCGAGAACCAGGAGCAGATTGCCGACGATGCTTCCGGTCAGCGATCCGCGCACGACGCCGCTGAGCCCGTTCGACACCGCGAACAGCGCGATGATCAATTCGGGCGCGTTGCCGAAGGTGGCGTTGAGGAAGCCGCCGATACCGGCGCCGGTGTGCTTGGCGACGTGCTCGGTTGCCTCCCCGATCAGCCAGGCGAGCGGCACCAGCGAGACGGCGGCGAGAACGAAGAGGAACGTCTTCGAGGCAGCCGACGCGGCGTCGAGCGCGATCACGAGCGGGCCCAGCGCGAGCCCCAGCCAGAGGATGCGGCGAGTCACAGTCGCACACTACATAGTTGAAACGCGAGGGCAAATACGGGATCCATTCGCCTCCATCTCGGCCGAGGCTGGCGCGCATTCTCGCTTACCGCTCATGGGCAGAAAGAGGAGCATCGATCGCAACGCGACGCCGATTCGCCTAGCTCTATTTTGGGGGTTTGTCAAGGCTTGCGGAGTGGGTTCTCGGTGCGCACAATCGATGTATGCATAGGCAACTCAGTGAGGTCGTCGGTCTACCTCTGAGGCCACAGGACGAGGCGGAATGCCGCCGCTGTGAAGTGCACTGCGACAAGGTCGTCTACCCCGGCGCCTGCGTCGCTCGCTCCTGTCCGTTCCTCTATGCCTACGAAGCCTTCGGGCACACCTACGTCGGCTGTATGCAGAAGATCTACGGAGTCGAGATCGACCTCGATCTACTGCGTCTTGCGGAGCAGGAGCGCAAGGGCTTCGGCGCGATCAAAGCCAAGCGCGAGCCGCTTCCGATGTGCCGGGCCGGAGTCGATCCCTGCTACGGGCACCGCGGTGACAGGCTCGGTTGCCGCAACCCGGAGTTTCACGAGCTGCCCGTGGGCGAGCCGACCTTTCGCGTGATCGCCCGCGTCCGCCAGACTTAGGGCCATCTTCGCGAGGCGGCTGCGTTTATCGTCGCGACTAGATAGCCGTAGGTATATCGTTGCCGTCGTGAGTAACGTAGGCCGGCTCGAGAGATACGCCCAGCTTGCCGTCGAGGTGGGCGCCAACCTTCAGCCCGGTCAGTTCCTTTTCGTACAGGCCTATCCCGAGCAGGCAGGTCTGGCCCGGGCGATAGCGGCCCATGCCTACAAGGTCGGAGCGCGTTTCGTCGACGTCAACTACGGCGACCAGCGCGTACGTCGCTCCTTGATCGAGAGCGGTCGCGAGGAGATGCTTCCCTGGTCGCCGCCCTGGCTGGTCGAGCGGCTCGAGTATGCAACCGACCAGAAGGCGGCCAAGATCAACTTCTCAGGCGATCCCGAGCCCGGTCTCCTGGCCGATCTCGATCACAAGAGAGTCGCCGCCTCGCGGCAGACCGAGTTGATCGAGGCCTCGCTCAAGCAGCACGTCGAGGAACGGGTCGTCTGGTCGCTGATCGGCGTCCCGACCGAGGGCTGGGCCAAGGCCGTCTTCGGTGAGCCCGACATCGAGCGCCTCTGGCAGGCGGTCGAGCATGCGATCAGGCTTGACGAGCCCGATCCGGTGGCCGCCTGGCGCGAGCACATCGACCGGCTCTCGAAGCGGGCGAAAATCCTTAACGAGCGCCGCTTCGACGCGATTCACTTCCGCGGCCCGGGCACCGATCTGTCGGTCGGGCTACTGCCGGATTCGTGCTGGCGCGCCGCCGAAAGCGAGACCTCCTTCGGGCAGAAGTTCATCCCCAACCTGCCGACCGAAGAGGTGTTTGCCACTCCCGATCGGATGCGGGCCGAGGGCTTCGTTCGCTCGACCCGTCCGCTCTCGCTGGACGGATCCATCGCGCGCGATCTGGAACTGCGCCTGGAAGGAGGGCGCATCGTCGGCGTCTCGGCCTCCTCGGGCGCCGAGGCGGTGGAGGCTCAGATTGCGCTGGACGAGAACGCCTGCCGTCTGGGCGAAGTTTCGATCGTCGACAGCTCCTCGCGGGTCGGCGATCTCGACATCATCTTCTTCAACACGCTCTTCGACGAGAACGCGGCCTGCCATATCGCCTACGGGCGCGGCTACCCGGCGGGCATCGAAGGCGGCCCGGGGTTGTCGCCCGAGCAGCTCCTTCAGCGCGGGGTCAACGCCTCGGTGGTGCACACCGACCTGATGGTCGGCGGCCCCGAGGTGGATGTGGACGGCGTCACAAAGGACGGCGAGGCGGTGCCGATCCTGCGCGACAACACCTGGGTGCTCGCTTAGCGGTACTTCTCTATTCGCCCGCCGCCAAAGCCGCCCGCCCGCGGGGTGGTTCCAAACTACCGGCCCGAGGCGGCATAAAGCACTACTCACTGAGCCGATTTTGCGTCTATACAGAGACCGTCGAGGTAAGAGCGCTCTCAGCCGAGCAGCGACTTGTAGATATCGAGGTGGCTCGTGGCAGCCGCGTCCCAGGTGAGCGTCTCGCGCGCGGTCAGGGCGCCGGCGCGGGCGCGGGCGAGCGCCCCGGTGTCGTCGAGCAGCGTGCGCACAGCCTCGGTCATCGCCTCGATGTCGCCGGGCGGAACGACAGCGCCGGCTCCGAAGCGGCGCACCGGCTCGGCCAGGCCGCCGACGTCGTAGGTAACCACGGGCACCCCGGCGCCGAGCGAGCGTAGTAGCGCACCCGACTGGTCGATACCGGGACGGTAGGGGAACAGCGAAAGTGTCGATTCGCCCAGGGCTTGGTCGACCTCGGCGTCGGAGAGGTAGCCGAGGCGCCACTCGGCGATCTCGCCGGCCTGTGCGCGGTAGGGCTCGACCGGCTCCATCTCGTCGCCGGCCACGAGCAGGCGTGCGTCGCCAAGCCTCTTCGCCACCTTGATCGCGTCGCCCAGGCCCTTGTACGAGCGGATCAAGCCGAGGCAGAGCAGCGTGTGCCCATCGTCGCTGCGAGGCGGATCGCTGCGGATGATCGGGTGGGGGACGATGTGCAGCCGCTCGCGTGGGACGCCCAGCTCGATCAGCGTCCTTCGGCCGCGGTCGGAGTGCACGATAACGGCGTCGAAGCGGCTGAGCAGCTTGGGCCAGAGCTTGCGCTTGCCCATCTTCCGCCGCGGCACGAGATTGTGAGCAGTGAAGACGAGCGGCGTCCGCCGCGGCAAAAGGAAGCGATCGAGCTCGGGCAGGCCCAGCCACTGCAGGTGTAAGACGTCGGGGCGGCGACGGCGGAGGCTTGCCATTCCGAGCGGGTGCTCGCAGAGCTTGAGCGGCAGGCGCAGGCGCGAGCGCCTGAACAGGCGCGAGCTGAGGGGATAGAAGAGCTCGCTGCGCGTGTAACCCTCGGGCTCGGGCGCCATCCCGAAGCGGAAGCGGGAAGTGACCAGCTCGACCTCGGCGCCGGC
>Ga0247847_1000006_pt1 | contig 97867 bp, 79 predicted proteins | sample PFST25metaG_FD_186002 | JGI IMG/M metagenome (GOLD analysis project Ga0247847, IMG submission 186002) | Peat soil microbial communities from Stordalen Mire, Sweden - P.F.S.T25 | ecosystem: Environmental > Terrestrial > Soil > Wetlands > Peat | place: Sweden: Norrbotten County, Stordalen Mire...
CGCTCCGGCCAGGATCGTTCCGAACGGATTCGACACGGTCGACTGCACGGTATTCATGTAGTTGGCCAAGGCGACCGCGAGTGGCTGCATGCTCTGCTGCTTGGTGATCAGGAACGGCCACAGGTACTCGTTCCACGGCCCGATAAAGGTCAGGAGCATCGCGGTCAAGAGCGCTGGGCGTACGAGCGGCAGTGCGATCCGAGTCAGGATGCGAAGCTCGTTCGCGCCGTCGATCCGGGCGGCGTCGAACAGCTCTTTCGGCAGTTGCAGGAAGTACTGCCGGAAGATGAACACGGCGGTGGAGTTGATCGCGAACGGCGCGATCATCCCGAGGTAGGAGTTGCCGAGTCCGTAGTTGCGCACGATGAGCACGTACAACGGGATGATCAGCAGCTGGAACGGGACCATCAGCAGCAAGAGCATCATGACGAACAACAGGCTGCGGCCGCGAAAGCGCAGTTGTGCGAGGGCGTATCCGGCCAGTACGCCGAACACGACGGTGGCCAAGAGGACGCCGCCGGTGAAGATGCCGGAGTTGATGAGAGCCTTGCCCAGGCTCAGTGCAGCGTTGATCTCGCCGTAGTTGTGCAGCGTGATGTTGCTCGGTCGCGGCAGTACGCCGCTCAGTGAGGTGTTCGACTGCTTCTGCAACGAGCCGACGATCATGTAGTAGAAGGGGAAGACGAACACCAGCGCCCCGATCAGCAGCACGAGCAGACGCCACCACGAACGCGAGGTACGCGGTTCGACCGCCGTGACATCCTCCGATGCGACGGCAACTTCGTCCACGGTACGGACCGTCTCGGTCATGTCTGATTCCTTTGCAGCAGCCGTTGGACGCCGACTATCAGCAGCACCCCGATGACCAGGATGATTCCGAGGGCCGAGGCGAAGTCAGGGTGATTTTGCTCGATGCCGGTCTGGTACATCAGCAGCACCGGCGAGGCGGACTTGCCGTTGGGACCGCCGCCGGCGGTCAGCAGGTAGGGTTCGGTGAACAGGTTCGCGCCGACGATGATCGCCAGCAGGGTGATCAGTGTGGTCACCGTCCGGACGCCGGGGATGGTCACTGACCTGAGCCTGTGCCACCACGACGCGCCGTCCATGGACGCGGCCTCGTACAGCTCCTTCGGAACGTTCTGCAACGCGGCGAGGTAAAGCAGGATGAAGAAACCGAGCTGTTTCCACGTGACGTATATCGCGATCGACGGCATCGCCCAGTTCTGGTTGACCAGCCAGGACGGAACCGGCGCCAGGGGGCCGAGCACGCTGTTGACGACTCCTCCGCTGCTGAACATGAACAGCCACACCGCTACCATCGCCACGCTGGCTGTCACGTACGGCACGTAGAAGCAAGCGCGGAAAAAGGCACGGAACGGGATCGCCGCGTTGAGCGCGGTAGCCAGCAGCAGCGACAGCCCCACAGTGAGTGGCACGTTGATGACCAGGAAGATCAGGATGTTGAGGAACGACCGGAGCACCTCGGGGTCGGCGAAGACCGCTCTGTAATTGGCCAACCCGACGAACGGCCTAGCTACGCTTACTCCGGGTGCGGTGAAGAAATAACGGTGGAACGAGATCCACACCGCCAGGCCCAGGGGGTAGGCGAACAGCACCGCGATGAACAGCGCGTACGGCGCGCCGAAGGCCAGCCCGATCGGTTGGCGGCCGAGCACAGCGCGCGCGAGCCGCGTCATCCTGGGCTCGCGCGCGCTGTGCGGAAGTTCCGCCTCCAGTTTCATCTCGGACCCGCGCGTGCCAAGCTGAAGTTCCGCCTCCAGTGGGGGAACTTCAGGCTTGGGAACGTGACGCTTGTCATGGCTCCGACGAGCTGCCTGAAGCGAGCTTGTTGATCGCCGACGCGGCGGAGGCCAGCGCGGCGTTGGGGCTCGACGTGCCGAAGATGACCGACTTCGACCAGGCATTGCGGAAGTCCTGCCAGATCTCGATCGAGTTCGGGATGTTGGGGCACTCGATTACGTGGGCTGCTTCCACGGCGAAATCTTTGTAGTCCGGGTTCGCCGTGAAATAGGACGCGTACAGCTTCTGTAACCGCTGCCGCATCGGCATCTGCCCGGTTATGGTCAGCAGCTTGCCGTCCGCGTTGACGCTGGTGCTGAACTTCAGGAAATCCCACGCGGTCCCGCGATTCTTGCACGAGGCGTACATGGCGACGTTCTTGGCGTCACTGAATGTCGGAATCGTGAACGAGGTGTTGCCCTTCGAGGTCGGCAGGGGCGCCACGCCATAGTTGACCGCGGGCGATCCCTCCTTGCCCTGGTAATCGGCGACGGCCCACGGACCGACGATGGCCATTGCCGCGGTGCCGTTGGCGAACGGGTCACCGGTGACGGTTTCGTTGCCGGCCAGCTTCTCGCTGTACAGCTGCGCCCAGAACGCGGCGACCGCCTTGCCGGCGGGGGAGTCGAACGTTGCCTTCCCTTTCTCGACCAGCAACTTTCCGCCGCTCTCCGCCGCGTACAGCGGGTAGAAGTCGTACCAGGCCTCGTAGAACTCACTCGACGGCGACGGGAAGATGGCGTACTTTGCCGCACCCGAGGACACCACCCTCTTGGCGGTAGCAAGGAACTCGCTATAGGTGCTCAGTGGCGGGTTGGTGGTGCTGATACCGGCCTTGGCGAATTCCGTCCTGTTGTAGAAGATCACGACCGGGTTCGACTTCCACGGCATCTGGTAGTACTTGCCGTCCGGCGACTTGTACATGCTGGCGATGGGTCCGGTGCGCGTCTGGATGTAGCTGACAGCGCCGGGGAAGTCGTTGAGCGGCACCAGACCGCCCGCCTGCTCGAAGTCCGGCACTGCCGCGGGAGCGGTGTTGTAGATCAGGCAGGGTTCGCTGCCTGCCGTGATCGCGGCCGAGATGACCTCCTCCGACGACTGGGCGGCCGGGATCTGCTGCCCAGTGACCTTCTGGGTCGGATGGAGGCGGTTCCAGGCAGCGACCTCTTGCTCGCCCCAGGTGATCTCCTGGGCGTTGTTGGAGTACCAGATGCTGATCGGTCCGTAGGACGGAGCCTTGGACTTGGACGAGGGCGTCCCTCCGCCACCGCAAGCGGCCAACCCCATGCTGAGCATGAGAGCCGCCACAACGACAGTTCGTAACTTCATAATCTTTCCTTCCCACTTGCCGGGGGTCTACAACACGACCGGGTCGATACAGCGCTTGGGACTGGCACCTCGATGATTCGCAATGACAGCCCAGCGCAAGACATCAACAAACCCCCCTTCAGCGATGTCCGAGTCGACGAGGTACTTCTGACCGTACGCCCAACCGGTCCCGCTAATAGGGACAAGAGCTCTAATGGGCGGTTGCGCGGTTCTTGCGGGATCGCTTGTCGCGATCTGATTACATATTCCCAGTTCAAAGCTGGTGTTGGAGGGAGAGTTCGCAGGACGATGGCGTTCATCAGGGGACCAATTAGCCCTCCTCGACGAGCAGGCCGATCGGCACGACCTTAGTGCCGTGGACCTGCATGGGTGCGAGGAACTCGACGAAGCCGAGCGGAGTGTCATGCTCCACGGAATCCGCGGCGCAGAGTATCTCCACACATCGATGTCGACGCGGCCGACGCGCTTACCTTGGGAGGTGAGGGCGCGGGTAAGATTCACGGCTGCCGTTGAGCTGCCGATACCAGCCGTACCAGAGGCGACCGCGACGAGGTTCCTGACGCTGGGTGGTGAACGGTGGCCTACGGCGGTAAAGCTCGACACAAAACTGCCTCGGAGCTTGCAGTGGGGGACGCAGTCCACCCGCTGGCCGACCCTCACTGTAGAAGGTGGTCGGATCATACCCACCGGATGCGACGTGTGTAAAGACCGTCCGACAGGTGCTGCTGGCCGTCTGGCCCGCGGTCGTGCCCTGGCGCGAATGGGTATCAAGCGACGAGGAGCCCCGCTGGGAACAAGCCGTGTGTATCCAGGGGGCCGATCCCGCCACCGTCTCAAAGGACGACCCGCTGCGGCTTCTCGAATGCTCCAGAAGAACCGCCCATCCAGATCCGCGCGCCGGCGGGCCCGCTCAACAATGTAACAAAACTTACTCTATGGGTAAGTTATGTCACACTGACTGGGTGAATCATCGGCTCCGAGACCTGGCCGAGATCGCCAACGGACAGGAAGGCTACGTCACCCGCGCCCAGGCCCGGGCCTTCATCTCCGATGTCTCTCTCCACAGGGCCGTCGACGACGGCCGCCTCGTCTCGCCTAAACGCGGTGCTTATCGCTTCTCGGCAAGCCCTGGGCACCCCCACGAGGCGCTGTACGCCGCCTGGCTCCTGCTCGATCCCAAGCACACGGCCGCTGAGCGCCTCGTCGACCCCGATGCCCTCGTCTTCGGCCGCTCTGCACTCGAAGTCCTCGGCCTGGGGGGTCTTCCCGCGCAACGTCACGTCTTTGCCGTCAAGGCTCCGAGGCGCCTGCGCCGTCGCGACGTCGCCCTCAAGGTCCGGTGGTGGGGACCGCGGGACTGGACCCAGGTAGAAGGGATGCCCGTCGCCCGCCCGGCGTGGGTCGTCGCCGAGATGGTCGGCGAGGGTGCCGACCTGGACCAGCTGCGCATGATTGTCGGCGATGCCAGGCGTCAGCGACTCGACACCGAGGATCTCCGCGCGCGGCTCGGTCAACTGGGTTCACGAGGCGCCAAAGCGTTGGAGGTTCTCAGGTGAGCGACGCTCCGCTTTCGCTACGCGTCATCGGCGACTACTGCCCGTCCCACCCAGGCGCATACCGCTCGACAAGCTCAGGCGTTGCCGTGCAGCCAACACTTGTGTCCAAGCACTGGCTGCTCACTTCGCCTCCGAGAGCGAGGGGGACCGCAGCCGAGAAGACGTACGGCGGGCGGCCGTACGTGCAAGAGGGTACCTGTGGGTAAGCGAGCCCACCGACAAGGCCGGCGCCGATGCCGATTGCGGCCAGCACGGCCGCGGTGAGCCCCAGGAACGCCTTCACGGTGTCACCGTGGGTCTTTCGATGGTCCGCAGGACGGCAGACTCTCAGGTTGGACGGACCGCGTGGGTGTGCCGTGTCCGACGCAGGCCCAGTGATGAAGCAAGCGACGCTGTGCCGAGGACCAGCGCTCCGAGAACGAGTCCCCAGGCAAGGTGCCACCGGTCGGGGTACGTGGGAGCACACGCGTTGAGCAGCATGCCGAAATCAGACGGCACCGGGAAGTTGAACGGGTGTCTCCAGTTGCTCCACGGAGTACTGCAGGTGCCGGTCAGGTGCTGACCGTTGAAGACGTAGCCAACCGTTGGCCCTGTTACGACGAGCACGACCGCCGCGACAACAAGCGCGAGTTCCGTGATCGTTACCAACCCAGCGGAACCAGGTGAAGTTCATGTTGCTACCGCCCTTTCTCACGGCCGAGAACCGGACACTTGGAAGGGGTGGGCCAAGTCACGCCGCCCGCAACGAGTAGAGCATCGTCCGCGGCATCATGCCGTCTCCGGCCAGCCCGATGGACATGTAGAGGGGCTTCGAGCGCACTGGGACCGCGATCCTCAGGGAAAGTACCGAGTACGAGTAAGCGGTTGCCGGACAGGCGGTCAAGCCGTGGAGGTCCAAACATGCGCGGTACTCGTAACAGAATCGGACACGTGTCAGTATTGCTTTCATCATCGCCACCATTGCCTCACCGGTGCGTACGTCCGATTCCGGGCGGGTGTGCTGGCCGTCACTATTGGCACCCCGACTTCTCGCCCCCTGTAGGGCTACGACCTCGTAACAGTCTGAGCGAGGAGCGTTTCGAGGGAAATGCCAAGGACGGCGGCGACGTTCTCGAGTGCCCCGACAAGCACCCTCGGCAACCTCATTCTCACCTCCTGTCAAGGACCATTTATGGCATATTCGCCTTCGTTCGCCGGAGCTCGCAGTTATCCGGACAACCCGCATGAGCTGCCCGAGTCGTCCGCCAAAGTCCGCTGGAATCCGCCAAAGTCAAGGCCAAACGCCTTCCCAAGCTGAGAGCTGGAGTTCGACTCTCGTCGCCCGCTCGAAGAAGCCCCTGGCAGTGGCCTTACAGAGGTGAGTAGCCGAACGTCTCACATGGCTTCATCGCGCGGAACCTCCGCGATGAGGGGTCGCTGCTGTCCGCACGGCGCTTGCCGCCTCCCACAAAGCTGACTCGGACCTGTGGTTGCGGCTCTACGTCATTGTCGTCCTGGTGCGACACAGAGTACGACCGAGCGCGTCCGAGCGTGAGGCCTGTGATGTTGCGTGACCTGCACCGGCTCTAGCCGCCTAGGTACGCCGCGGCTGCATTACTTGGCAATCCGGAGGAGCCCTACGATTCCTACAACGTAAATCAGAATCGCCAGGATCGAGTCCGGCCCCAGCCGCTTGGGTCGCGAAGGACGCACGATGACACCGCCGAGGTACACGGCGGTCAACGCCAAGCTAAGACCAGCCAGCCATCCGTTCGCCGCACCGGCTGTCGGCAGTACCGGTTTCGCCGCAACGAGATCTGCCACCACGAACAGGCATAGTTGAAACGCATTTCCGCCGAATATGTCGCCGATCGCGAGTTGATGGTCACCCAGGCGCACGGCCTCGATGCCCGAACTTATCTCTGGAAGCGCTGTCGCCAACGCCAGTACTGTTGCACCAAAGACAATGCCGTTGATGCCGGCGCGGTCTGCTAGTTCGTTACCACTGATCTCTAGCGCTACGCCCGCCAAAAGCGTCACCGCCGACGAGACGCCGAAGACAGTTGCAACGCGCAACATCGAATGCTTTGCACGCTCCGCGTCCGCGACCGGATGACGCACGCGACGATGAGGCCGCCCGGGCTTACTGCCCTCCATCACAAGTGCCCACTTTGGATGCGAGCGCGTCCGATTCAGCACCCAGACTCCGCCGATCCAAACGACCAGGATGGCCAATGACGCTGGACTGATGTGCCCAGGCATGGCCACAGACGCGGGCAGCAAAGCGCCCATGAGCACAACTGACACAGTGAGCACCACAAGCAAGCCTTCGAGAACCGGCAAGAGCGACCCGACAAGATACGTCAACGGTCTGGCCGCAAAAAGATCACATACGACAAGCACCATCGTTGCTGTGGCTATGCCGCCGATCAGGTTTCCGGCCGCCAGTCCGAGGTGGCCCGACTCCGCCGCTGAGATGGTCACCGCCAACTCCGGCAGGCTCCCAGCGACGGCAAGCAGCACCATCCCACCGAGCGCGTCCCCGATCCCCAGCCGCCTGTCAATCTCGTCTGTCGACTTCGCAAGTTCGACACCGGCGCCCCAGGTTGCCCCAGAAGCTGCAACGAACACGAGGAGTACCAGGAAGACGGGAAGGGACCCCACATCCGTATCATCGCGGACTCGGCGAGGCGAGGCCAGACTTCGAGCGCCAGGCGTCTTGCTCGCTGATTCGTTCGCGATCGCTGGGCTCGGTCCCAGCTCTGACGGACGGCGGTCCTGGGTCGCTCGCTCTCGGAAGAGGCAGACCGGAGTTTGCGGACCGGTCAGCCGACGCGGGTCCTGTCCCAACTCAGCCGCGCCGATCCGTTCGGAGCCGATAGATGAGAACCAATCCCCAACACGCGACGAAGGTCAGTCCGGAAAACACACCACTTGACGCCCGCCGTCTTCATGGAGAGCGAGCGCACGGCAAGCGATGACCTTCTCCTTGTGCGCCCCGCCCACTCAGCTCACCACCGATAGAAGTGGTGCCTCCCGGAGCTCCCTCGTCCCAGTGCGAGCCCGATAATCCACACGAAGAGGACGATCGCTGCGACGACCCACAACAAGTGCAGGGTGAATCCCAGTCCGAAAAAGAGCAAAGCAAGTAGCAGCACCAGAAAGATGATCATTTCGTAGCCTTCTTCTCGTCCACGACGAATAGTCGACGGTCCAACGAGCCTTCGTCTTCGCCGCGGAGCGTCGACACCCGGCTGTTGATGTCGACGTGCCGGGCCGCGTCACTTCTTGAACGCGTCCTTTAGCTTCTCACCGGCCTGCTTGACGTTGCCCTTCACCTGGTCGGCCTTGCCCTCGGCCCGCAGCTTGTCGTCGCCGCTGACCTTGCCGACGGTCTCCTTCAGCTTTCCCTTTGCCTGTTGGGCGGTGTTCTTTGCCTTGTCGGTTGTTGCCATGATTGGACTCCTTGTCTTGGGATGTTGGAAGAGGGACAAGCCCTCTGTTGGAGGACTGCACACGGGTCCCCCCGTGTTCGCTGCGCGGCTCTCACGGCTGTTTGACCGTCAGTGATCCGCAGATGTGGTGGTGGCCCGCTCGGGGGCGACTCGACGCCCCAGCGTGTGCCGCCTGCTCCGCCGACCGTCACCTGGGTTGAGGTGATCGTCGCCGCGGGGCGAGTTGTCGCCTAGCGCGCTCGCCGTTTCTGCGCGGACGGCCTCGCGTTGGTCGATCAGGTCGTCGCGATCCTTCCTGACAGCGACCGTCTCGTCGCGTGACTGCTCGAGTCCGTGGCGCGCGGCGCTGCCGAGGCGAGAGGTGCGGCGCGCAGCGGACAGGAGCAGGCTCAGCCCGAGCAAAGCCAACGCCCCGACCACGAGGCCGTAGAGGAACAGCGTGCCGGTGGAGCCGGTCACGTGGTAGCCGAACACCGCGAATCCGTGGGCGAGCGCATGCGCGCTGCCGCCGTTGGCGAGAACGCCGGCCACGCCGATAACTACCGCGGCGACCAGGATGATGAGGCCGAGAATGAGAATCATGAGCCGCTCCGATGATCTTTGGTGTAGATCTACACTGTAGGTCTACACTATAGTGATGTCAAAGCCGTAAGTCCAGACGAGTCACCCGGCGACCAACGGCCTCGAGCACGAGAGAAGGTGCTAGTGCGATGACCCCCCCGACTGACCGCACCGTCTCAGGCGCCGACGCGAGCCGGGACGGCAAGATCACCCGGGATGTGGTGCTGGCCACCGCACTGGAGCTCATCGACCGCGACGGGGTCGACGGGTTGTCCATGCGCCGCCTCGCCCGCCAGCTCGATTGTGACCCGATGACCATTTACCGCTACGCACCGAACAAGGCAGCCCTGCTCGACGGCGTCGCCGAGACCGTGCTCGCCCAGCTCAAGGTAGATGCCGGCGACCGCGACTGGGTCGCCCAGTTGCGCACCGTCGCCCGCGACTACCGCTGCCTGGCTCTGGCCCATCCGGGCGTGGAGCCGCTGCTGGTCACCCAAACTCTGGCCATGCCGCTCGCGCGCCGTCCACGGGGCATACTGCGCCCACTCGAAGACGTCCTCACGTTGCTCACCCGTGCCGGTTTCAGCGGGGCTGATGCCCTACACATCTACCAGGCCTTGTTTGGGTTCCTGCACAGCCACATGCTCAACGAGCTACAAGAACTGATCGAGAATCCTGACGAGACCGACGACCTCCTGCGGCTGGGCCTGCAACGGCTGCCGATCGGCGAGTTCCCACTGCTACGTAGCCTCGCGCCAGTCCTGGCCTCCTACGATGGCGCTACAGAACTCGAGCGCGGCCTTGACGTACTCCTGTCCGGACTGACAACTCTGACTCCATCGGACGAGCCGGTCTCGGATCGCGGAATCCGACAATCCAGTCAGTAATTCTGGGTGTTCTACAGTCACGCACGTGGAATAGTTCGAAGTGCCCTTCTGCACGGCGGCGGCTCTCCAATGCCTCTCGGAGATGTTCGCGTTGAGCAAGTTATGGGTGTTGCATCTCGAGACCCCACTTGTCGTCCCACTCGTCGCACACGGTGAAATGGTGCGTGGGACCAAGGCCCGGGAACCGCTCGATCCGAGGTGGCCGTGCTGGAGTCGCGCCCCATGACGCTCAAACGAACTGCCGTCTCGGGGGGTGTTCCCGATTCTTGCCGGAAAAGGGACGTACCGTGCCGGGCCTCGATCTGCATGGTGGTCGCTTCTCGGAGCTCCGGCGTTCGTTGCGCACATTCGGGCGTGGCGACTGAGCGTGTCACGGGTACGCGATCGGAACCGTTGGTTGCCCGCCGGGCAAACGATAAGCGCGGGACATGTGCGGCGCCTGACCTCGCACTCGACACACATCGGCGAGTCGCGCACCGAAGAGGGAGGTCACTTGTCGGCGAGAGGTCTCTCTCGGCAGGGTGTGGACTTGTCGAAGTTGACGGAGCAATAGGGTTAATGGGCGTGACTCTTCCGGCGCGCGACGACGTGCTCGACGAAGCGTACGAGCGGCTCTTCCGTTATGGACCGGAGTTCGACGGGTGGCTGTCCAACCACGGGCCGATGGTGGTCGAGGTGCTTGAGCGCAACCACCGTCCGGACGCGATAGACGCCTGGCTTGATCGGTACACGAGGCGTCTCGAGGCTGCTCCCTCGCCGCGCTGGACAATCGACAGAGACGAGTGGCGCGAGGTGCTCGGCGACTCGATCCGGCTTGGTGACTGGCTGACGTTCTTCGAGACGGAGCTACAGGAGCGACCGTGGCGGGACGTTCTCCTCGAGTGGTGGCCGCGCCTTCTGCCGGGCGCGATCGCAGCGGCTACCCACGGGCTCATCCGCACGGGACACGCCTTGCGTGCCCTCGAGAACAAGGAAACGCAGTCACGAGTGCGCGAGCTTGGTATGACCCTCGGGTACTGGGCGGCTCGCTTTCAGCCGATGCCGGCCGCACGCCAGCCATCGGGGCAGCTGGCTCCATGGGACGCCCTGGCGCGCCTCCCGCACATCGAGAATCCGCACGGCGGTGCCCGGACAAGGCTGTTGCAGCTGGCTGGTATGGCGCCTTGGCCCGACGCACTTGAGGCGCTTTGTCCACCCGCCGACCCCGAGCTCGTGCCAGCGGAGCTGGACGCCTTGGTGGAGGCGACCGTGGGCCAGTATCTCGAATACGGGCGTGCGGAGCCGGTCATGCTGGTGCATGCCGCCACGGCTCCAGCAGCGGCGGCTGCAGCCCTGCGGTTGTTGCCCGTTGACCTGTGGCGGCTCACATGGGAGACGGCCTGGAGCGCCACTGCCGCGATGACTGCCTGCTACGCAGTCACCGGAACCGATGCTGGCGAACGCATCTCTTCCCTCACGCCCGACGAGGTTTTCAACCGTGCCGTCGAGAACGGCGACGAGCACGTGATCAAGTTCACCGACGTCGCCATTCTGGCTCATCATCGTGGCTGTGTCGCCGCCCTCTCAGCCGCGAGTCACGCTGTCTCACTCGTGGAGTGAGCCGAGGCGGCTGGGAGAGATCGAGGCATCGCGGCAACGCTGCTCGTGAATGTCGGGATCATCCCGGGCGGATCCACTCAGCGACCGCGTGGGCGCATCTTTGCAGCGTTACACCGATCCAAGCCGCGTTTGGCAAGGTGATCCGCGTTCGACTCGACCGCGGTGGGGATCGCCAGGCCGACTGTGCGCTGCGGAGCGTGGTGATCACCCGCTTGCGCTCTGATCTCCGCCCAGGCTGACACGGAGCGCCGACTGAAAGAGGGTTGCTCCAAGCCCGAGATCATCCGAGAGCTCAAGCGGTACGTCGCACGCGAGGTCCGTCACCGCTCGCCTCACGCATAGGTCACTCCCAGGAGCGGGCCTGGCCCGATAGTCGGCTCGCACCTACAAGGTTGCTCTTAGAACGATCTACCTGACCGGCGGGGGTCAGAAGCCCGGGTCACGAGCGAGTCGGTAACCTTCGAAGGTGAAGCGTCGCACCTCAGGAGACAGAACGAGACCTCGACAGCGCCGGATCGTCCACAGAACGGCGCAGCTTCCCGCAACGAGCAAAGCCCTTTACCGGATCGAGCACTACAGCTCCCTGCCTGCAGTAGCGCTCACCGTCATCGCAACTGTGATCTGTCTGGTCGTCGTTGGCGCGACGCTCGGTTTTCCGAGCAGCTGGGTGGCCGGGTTCGAAGTGTTCGTGTCAGCCATCACGCTCGTGATGGTCTTCGCGATCCAGCACACGCAGGGAAGAGAGCAGGCAGCCACCCAACGCAAGCTGGACGAGCTGATTCGGGCTCTGCCTGGCGCGGACGAGTCCCTCATGATGCTGGAAGAAGCACCGCGGGCTCTCATGCTCGACGTGGAGAATGAACAGCGAGACGTCCGATCCACGTCACTCGAGACAGACACCGACTGATCACCCTACGAGCACCACAACGCGACCGCCCCGACTCAGGCGCGTTGCGGCGTCCGTTACCGCGGTCCTGGCTCCCTCAGCGCCCGGCCGCCCGACCGAGTGACGCGAGGAGTCGACCATCGCGCTCGACGCCCGGTGCCGAGAATGGTTCACCCAACTTTCACCTAACAACTGGCGTCCGGATGCGTCCTGTCCGATCTTCTAGTTCGCTGACAATAGCCGAAGGACAGGCTTTTGCTGGTCTTTTGGACATGCCGGGACACAGCGGAACCGACCGGGACACCACCATGCAGACTCCACGCCACCAGACGGAGAAGGGAGCCGCACCGACAGCGGTCCTGACTCGACACCGACCAGCACGCCGCCCACACTTACGGATACAGACGCATCGCGGGATCGATCTCGTCCCGGAATATCCCGCGGACGTCGCCGTTCACGGCCGTTCGACGGCGTGAGCATAACTCGATGACCTGCCATGAGCATCCGCTCCAGTTCGCCATCGTGCGGCCGACCTCTCTTCCCAAGCTGAGAGTGCGAGCTCGATTCCCGTCGTCCGCTCGAACAGGCCTCGAGCAGCCAGCCTGAAGTTGGGAGGTGCGCTTCGAGCGGGGTTTCGCTCCGCATCCTCACATTCCGTCGCGGTGGTCGCCCGAAGACCGGTACGGCCGTTCACCGTTCAGGCTCAGAGCACCTTGGAGAGGAAAGCCTTGGTGCGCTCGTGCCGTGGGTTGGCGATGACCTCCCGAGGCGTCCCTGCCTCGACGACGACGCCCTCGTCCATGAACACGAGCGTGTCGCCGACCTCGCGCGCGAAGCCGATCTCGTGTGTGACGACGATCATGGTCATCCCCTCCTCGGCGAGTGCGCGCATCACGTCGAGGACCTCCCCGACGAGCTCGGGATCGAGCGCGCTCGTGGGCTCGTCGAAGAGCATGAGCTTCGGCTGCATCGCGAGGGCCCGGGCGATCGCGACCCGCTGCTGCTGGCCGCCGGAGAGCTGGTTGGGGTAGGCGTCGATCTTGTCCGACAGCCCGACCCGGTCGAGCAAGGCCCGGGCACGCGTCGTGACGTCGGCTCGCGGCTCCTTCTTCACCAGCACAGGCGCAGCGGCGACGTTCTCGAACGCCGTCATGTGTGGGAACAGGTTGAAGCGCTGGAAGACCATGCCGATCTCGGTGCGCCGGCGGCAGACCTCGCGTTCGGGAAGCTCGTGCAGGCGATCGCCGCGCTCCTCGTAGCCGACGAGGTCGCCGTCGACGCGCAGCCGCCCCGAGTTGATCTTCTCGAGGTGGTTGATGCAGCGCAGGAACGTCGACTTGCCCGAGCCGGACGGCCCCAACAGGCACATCACCTCGCGGGGCGCGACCTCGAGGGTGATCCCTTTCAGCACTTCGAGCAGTCCGAAGCGCTTGTGCACCGCCTCGGCTTGCACCATTGGGCCCGGCATCTATGACCCCCCCGTTCCGCTCGCCGAGAAGGGGATGCGGCGCAGCGTCGTGAGGTTGCGCCGCATCCGCTGGATGGGCGTCGGCGGGAGCGCGTAGGAAGAGCCCCGCGCGTAGTAGCGCTCCACATAGAACTGGCCGATGGTGAGCAGTGTGGTCATGAACAGGTACCACATGCAGGCGCCCACATAGAAGGGGATGGCCTCGAAGGTCCGGGCGGCGTCGTTCGTGGTCTGGTACATGAGCTCGGGGTAGGTGACCACGACGAGGAGCGATGTCGTCTTGAGCATGTTGTTCAGCTCGTTGCCCGTCGGCGGGACGATGACTCGCATTGCCTGCGGCAGCACGATCTTGCGCATGAGCGTCGCCCGGCGCATGCCGAGGGATTGCGCAGCCTCGAACTGCCCGTGGTCGACCGAGAGGATCCCCGCCCGCACGATCTCGGCGTAGTAGGCGCCCTCGTTGAGGCCGAGCCCGAGGAGGCCGGCCACGAGCGGGGTGATGATCGTGTTGGCGCTCAGGTGCACGAACTCCGGCCCGAACGGCACGCCGAGGCTGAAGGTCGGGAAGAGCGAGGAGATGGCATACCAGAATGTGAGCTGGAGGTAGACCGGGGTGCCCCTGAAGAACCAGATGAAGAGCCACGCCGCACTCGAGAGGACCTGGTTGGGCGAGAGCCGCATCACGGCGAGGAGGATGCCGAGGATGACGCCGATCGCCATGGCGAAGATCGTGATCTTGATGGTGTTCTCCGCCCCCGACACGATCGGCGGGGAGAAGAGGTTGCTTCGGATTACGCCCCATTGCCAGCGGGGGTTCGTCAGCATGTTGTGGGCCAGCATCGCGGCCAGCACGAGCAGGACGGCCGCGGCCGCCCACCGCCCTGGATGGCGCAGGGGCACCGCCCGGATCTCCTCCGGACGGTGCCCCTCAGTGCTTTGGATTGTCACCGGCTCGCCGCCGCTCGGGGAGCCGCCGTCCGGCTAAACGATCGCCGGATTGGTGATCGCTCCCGCTCGCACCCCCCACTTGTCGAGGATCTTCTTGTAGATGCCGTCTTTCATGAGGTCCCTGACGGCGGCCAGAGTCGCCTTGTCGAGCGTCGAGGACTTCGAGAAGGCGAAGCCGTAGGGCGCGACGCCGAAAGCCGGGCCGTCAAGCTTGAACAGGCCCTTCGACTGGGAGACGATGTAGCCGGCGACCTGGGAGTCGGCGAAGCCGATCTGAGCCCGACCACTCGAGACGGCGAGGTTCGCCTGGAGCTGGGTCTCGAAGGACGACACCGTGTCCGGTGTCCTGTGTGCTTTCTTGCAGGTGGCGACCGTATCCTGGGCGTCGGTCTGCTCGGTCGTGCCGATCTCGACCGAGACCGAGTGGCCGCACAGGCTCATGAGCCCGTTCAGCCTGAGCGAACTCGACTTCTCCACGTAGAAACCCTCGCCCGCCTTGAAGTAGGTGACGAAGTTCACCTGCCTCTCACGTTTCTTGTTCACGGTGAACGACGAGTTTCCTACGTCGTACTTGCCCGCCCCGAGGCCGAGGATGATGGTGCTGAAGATCGTGTTGACCGCCTTCCACTTGACGCCCATGACGGCGCCGAGCGCGGCGTTGAAGTCAGCATCCATGCCGATGATCGTCGTGCCGTTGGCTGCCACGAACTCGTCGGGCGGGTAGCTGGCGTCCATCGCGGCCGAGACGTAACCCCTCTTCTTGATGCTCGCCGGCACCAGGGCTGCGACCTTGGGATCCTTCCGCGGGGTGGGGATTGTGACGGCCGCGTGGGCGGCACGGCTCGGCGCGGCGAACGCCACCGTCCCGGTACCGGCGAGCAAAGCGGCGCCTACGAGAACGACGGAGACGGGGACGACCCGGGATCTCCGAAGCTTGTGCGGTGAATCGTGAACAATCTTCATCTGTACTTCCTCCCCGGCCTCGATTGCGTCATTTTCTGCTGTTGCGAAAACCCAGGTGCAACATTGTGCGGAGGTTATAACACTGTGTCCCATGCCTGTCGAGTTCACTATCGGAGATGCCCGTTTGTTGCGGCATTTCGGTGACGGCCCCACCGGAATGACAGGCGACGCAGTCGTACGCCTTGGGTGGCGGTCGCCGTCGGGAGCTCTGCGCTTGCGCCTCGGCCCATTCGAGGCACGAAGAGGGCGGCGTTCTCGAGCGCCCCAACCACGGGACTGGGCAACCTCAGTTTCACCGCCCGCCATGGCGTGCCTGGTCCGTGACAACCTCGGTCCCGGCCGCCCTGATCAGGTCTCCCTGATCTTCGGGAAGAAGGTGAACCGGCGGACACCGGGGCACTTCCGCACCCCGGGTGTGTGCACCGGTAGTACTCGACGGTCAAGGTGGTCCAGCGCTGCACATTGGCGATCCGCGTGCCCGGCCACTGCTCAGCGTCCTGGTCGTCTTCCGACTCCTGCCCGACGGGTTCTCCAAGAGAAACCTGCGAGCACACCTCGCGCCACTGCCGGGCCTCGAACCCGGCGCCATGACCGCCCAGGATGACCTACGCCCTGCGACGACTCCGCCTCCACGGGATCGTCGAGCGCGTCCGGCGCCAACCGGTACCAGCTGACCCTGTTCGGGTTGCAGGTGGCCATGGTCTTCACCCGCACCTGCAACCGCTTGCTGCGCACCCGCCTCTCCTAGATCCGCGGCCCGGTGCCCATCGGCACACCACTACACCGTCACTTCGATCGACTGGAGCACGCGATCACCGACCTCGTGGTCGAGGTTGGCCTGGCCGCCTGAGAACTTGACTCGGCTGTGCCAGCTTCGCCGTCCAAAGCCCTCGGGAGATCTCTGAGGGCTCTGGAGGACTCCAGAGTCGCTGTCGCGCTGGAACCGGATCTGCCCGGCTTTGCCGGTAATGCTGCGTTCACACCCCAGACATGGTGAGGAAACGCGAAAGGTTTACGGTCACCTCAAGCCCAAACGGCACTCGTGTGCGGGCGCGTCGCGCAGCCGACGATCGACAAGGAAAGGGCACGGTTCATGGCTGACATCAGCGTTGGCGAGATGCGACGAAGCCTCACGTTGACAGGCGTAACCGTCAACGCGATGGCGCTAATTGCGCCAGGCGCCTTCTTGTGGACGACGTTCGAGACTCAGGCCGCGTTGTCGCGCCACGGCTCCTCGACAGCGGACGGGATGTGGGCCGGCCTCCTTCTTTCCCTGATCCTGGCGATGCTGACCGCGTACAGCTATGCGGAGCTGGCCCGGATCTACCCTGACGCCGGCACCGGCTCGGGCTACTACTTCGCAGAGGCGGCCTTCCTGGACAAGGAGCGCCCGGCTCACCAGCGGTACGCGCGCTTCGCCAAGCTCAGCGTGGGCTGGATCAGCCACCTCTACTACTGGATCTATCCCGGGATCATGGTGGCGTACACGGCGACGCTGTTCGGCTATCTGTACTCGGCGATCTTCCACCACACGCTGACCTACCTGCCTCTGGCCATCGTGGCTGTCTGTTTTGCGGGCGTCGTGGGCTACATCGCTTACCGGGGCATCAACGGGTCGACCATGACCTCCATAGCGATCAACGTGATCCAGATCACCTGTTTGTTGCTGGTGAGCGTGATGTTCATCTGGTTCCGGATTGCCCACGGGCACGCGGTCGGGGGCTTCGCGCGAGCCAGCGCCGTTCACGTCATCATTCCTCACAGCGTCATAGACATGCTGTACCAATCGACGATCGCCATCCTCTTGCTGGTCGGGTTCGAGTCGGTCACGGCGTTCGGGTCGGAGGCGGTCAACCCCCAGCGGGACATAAAGCGCGGGGTGCTGATCAGCCTCTTGATCCAGGGCGGAGTGTGCTATCTGTTCGAGTACTTCGCCGCGAACCTCGCGATCGGCGGCGCCTCGTTGACGACCGGATCGGGCAAGACCCTTGCACATGGCTACGCAGCTGCCTCCACTGACGCGGCGCCCATAGGACACATGATCAAGACCATCGGCAACCAGTACCTAGGCAACAGCGGGCAGACGCTCGCGGTGCTGGTCGCCTTCACGGTCCTGCTGGCGCTGGTCGGCACTGCGCTCGCCAGCCTCAACACCGCGGTGCGCATCACCTACGCCATGTCGAAGGACAAAGAGATGCCAGCGGTGCTCGGCTTGCTCCACGGCCGATTTGCCAGCCCGTACGGTGGAGTCCTGGTCCTCACCCTCGTGTCGGCGGCGCTCGGCGTCTTTGGGGCCGATCCTCACCAGGTGGACAACCTGACCCAGATCACCCTGGCATCCAACCTGGGGACGTTCCTCGTCTACGGCGCTACCTGTGGCATTGCCTTGGTGGCCTTCGCCAGCCGTCACGATCGCCATTTGGTCAAGCACATCTGTGTCCCGGCGCTGGGTTTGGTCCTGAACCTGCTCGAGATGGCCGGCGTGGTGTACATCGCCGTCACTGGGTCGGGCACCACACCGGGTGACGCCTATAAGGCCATGGCCGTCGTCGCCGTGTGGGCGGTCCTCGGGTTCATCTGGGCTGCGGTGAACCCCAACAAGCAGAGCGCGCAGATGGTCATCTCGGAGCGGATGCGACCTTCGGTGGCCGTCAACTGAGCCGGTGTCGTGAGGGGCGTCAGAGCACTGGGATCAGCGTTGCGAGCGACGATCGCGGCGCAGGACTGTGGCGCTGGCGCCTCGCACGAAGTACAGCCCAACCCCGACGAAGGCAATCGCCGGGACGAGCCGCCAGCTGGCGGTCATGGCGAACAGGGCGATGACCCCTGCTGCCACCCACATCAGCCCGACCACCATGAGCAGCAACGGAGACGAGGGCCTACGGCCAACCTGGAAGGGCTGCGCGGGATCGAAGCCCCGCCTTCGGGGACCACCCGATGGCGTTGCGTCCCGACCACCGCCCGGGGTGCCTGGCTGCCGACTGCCGGGGCGCCGCTTGTTCTGCGGACGCTTGGCCACGTCGCGGCAGGCTACTCGCACCCGACGCTCCGCGAGTTCAGCTGTCGGAGCAGGAGCCCGCGATGACAGACGATGAGCTCCTGCCCGGCTCTGAGGCAGAGCAGCTTTCGGGCAACGGTTCTCTCCGGGGCCACGGCCTGCTGAGCAAGTTCGGGTGGGCATTGCGCTCCGAGCCCGGAGACGTGCGGCCCCACAACGAGGACTTCGCCGGGGCGTACGCACCGACCACCCCGGACGACGCGTGGGACCGTGGGCCGCTGTTTGTCGTGTGCGACGGGCTCGGAGGCCACGCTGCAGGCGAGGTCGCGAGCCGGGCGGCGGTCGAAGCAGCCCTTGGCATATGGACAGCACCCGATCCGCGTCCTCCGCCCCAGGCCCTGCGGGCTGCGACAAGGGCGGCGAATGCCGCAGTCTTCGATGCCGCCCTCGAACGAAGGCAGCGGGGCATGGCCACCACCTTCACCGCGCTGACGCTCGCCGGTTGCCAAGGCGTCGTCGCCCATGTCGGAGACAGCCGGTGTTATCTGGTCAGACGGGGATCCTGCACACAGATGACAGCAGATCACTCACGGGTGGGGGAGATGCTGCGGATGGGGTTGCTGAGCCCCGAGCAAGCGGCCAGGCACCCTGGCCGCTCGCAGCTGATGCGGGTGGTCGGTATCGAGCCGACGGTCCAGGTGGACATAGCCAAGGCGGACACCGAGGCGGGAGATGTCTTCGTGCTATGTTCCGACGGGCTCTGGGACATCGTGGCCAACCACGAGATCGCCGAGCGTGCCGGGGCGGTGGGGACGCCGAGTGTGCCGACGGTGGTGGAAGCTGCCGAGCAGCTGGTCGACCTGGCGATCAAAGCTGGGTCGCCTGATAACGTCACAGTCATCGTCGTCAAGGTGACGACAGGCGGCGCAGTTCCGGCTGCGGGCGCCCGCCGGTCAATATTCCGGCGAGGTTGACGATGACCCGCTTCCAATCCGGTCAAGTGGTGGACCGTTACGAGATAGTCGAGCTGTTGGGCATTGGCGCGTACGCCGAGACCTACAAGGCCGTCGACACGCGCACAGGCACGACAGTCGTGCTGAAGATGCCTCCCCCCGGCCTGTTCGCCGACCCCGGTCTTTTCAGCCGCTATCAGCGGGAAGCCGAAGTCGCGAGCCGCCTCGACCATCCCGGCGTCCAGCGCGGGGTCGACCCGGGTGAGAGCCGTACCGAGCCCTATCTCGCTCTCGAGTACATCGAAGGTGAGTCGCTCCGCACCCGGGTCCGAGGCCGGGGTCAGCAGGTCGAAGTGGACCAGGCCGTGGACTGGGGCCGCCAGTTGGCCGAGGCGCTGACCTACGTCCACAGCCAGGGCATCGTGCACCGGGATCTGAAACCGGAAAACGTGCTCATCGACACCCAAGGGCGGCTCAAGATCTCCGATTTCGGCACGGCCAGCCTCGACGGTGCCAGACGGCTCACTTGGAGGCACTTGTCGGAGAGCCTGGGCACGCCGGACTACATGAGCCCGGAGCAGGTCCAGGGCAAACGGGGCGACGCCAGAAGTGACATCTATGCCTGGGGAGTGATGATGTACGAGATGCTGACCGGCGAGCCGCCGTTTCCGGGAGACAACGCGATGGCTGTCATGGCCGGGCACCTGCAGGGCAGACCGAAACTGATCCGCAAGGCGCGGCCCGACGTGCCTCCTGCGCTCGAAGCCGTCGTGTTGCACGCCATGCGCCGATTGCCCGAGAGCCGATACCAGTCGACGACCGACATATTGGACGACCTCGATCATCTCGACTCGCTTGACCCGCAGCGCTACGACCTCTCCCCGGAGCCGGCGATCGGAGGCATGGCGGCCGCCGATTCCGCTAAGCGATTGTGGGCCTATGCGGGGCTCATCGCACTGGCGTTCATCGGTGTGGTCGCTGTGATACTGATCGTGTCGGTCCTCCGTTGAGCACCGAGCGCGACGTGAATGGGCCAGGCGCCACGGCGCGTTCGGGACGGGCCCGCCTGATCTTCGTCGACGTCTTCGGAGGTTCGCATGCGGTGCTGCTGCCCGCCGGCCGGCTCCAGGGCGCGATCGACTCCGGCGTCCCCTTCGATGGCTCGGCGCTGCAGGGCCGCAGCCGCCACTTCGAGATCGACATGCTGCTCAAGCCAGACCCCACCACGTTCGTAGAGGTCGGGGGCGAGATCCGGGCCGTTTGCTCGATCACGACCCGTGACGGCCAGCCGTGGCTGGCCGATCCTCGTGCTGCACTGGCGGAGATCATCTCCCGTACCGGCGAGCTGGCCGAGCGCTTCGAGGTCGGGGCCGAGCTCGAGTTCTACCTGCTCGACCACGCCGGCGTCCCGGTCGACAACGGGGGATACTTCGGCGACTTGGCGGGAGTCGGGACGGCGGTGACGAATGCGGCGGCCGACCTGCTCGGCAGCTTTGGTGTCAAGGTCGTCAGCGCCCACCTCGAAGCAGGGCCCGGACAGTACGAGATCGACCTCGGGGCGATGCCCCCAGTGGCCTTGGCTGACGCGCTCGTGCTCGCAAAGGCGCTTCTGCGCCAAGTGGCTGAGGAGCGGGGAGTGGTGGCCACCTTCATGGCCAGGCCCCTTGCCGGCCAGCCAGGCTCGGGGCTGCACCTCCACCAGCACGTACTGGACCAGCTGTTCGACGACCGCTGGCAGCTCGACGAAGCCGGACGGGCGTTCGTCGGCGGCCAGCTCCTCCATGCCCGCGCCCTGACCGCCCTGGCGGCCCCGAACGTCAACTCGTACAAGCGGTTGCACGCCGGGCCCGAGGCGCCCGGTGCGGTGGTGTGGGGGCACCAGAGCCGCAATGCGGTGATCCGGGTGGGCTCTTCGGTGGAGCAACGGCCGAGTGTCGAGTTCCGTTTGGCTGACCCGGCTGCGAACCCCTACCTGCTGCTCGGGGGGCTCCTGGTTGCCGCGGCGGACGGACTGGCTCGCGCGCTCGACCCCGGCCCTGCCTTCGACGAGGACATCGGCGGGTACGACCCCACGACCGTGACCAAGATCCAGACTCAGCTCCTTCCCCGCGTTCTGGACCAGGCCCTGGATGCCCTTCTCGACGACGACGTCCTCGTCGACGCCTTCGACGCGCAGCTGCTGACGCGGATGGTGGACGGTCGGCGGGCCGAGGCACAGGCGTACCGTGCCCAGGTGACGGCCTGGGAACTGGACCGGTACCTCAACGACGCCTAGCACCCGCTAGCTCCATCACGGGTGATGGAAGAGTCCCCGCCACTACAAATTGCCATGGCGAGCTTCCGGTTCACGGGCTCGATCGCGTTGGGAGCCCCCACAGGCCGGTCAGGGTCTTCTGTCAGCACTCGCCGGCGTGGTCCGGTCCAGGCGAGGCCCTGCATCACGGGGCCTCAGCGCGGCAAGAAAACAACCGGCTGTCCAAAAAGGGGCGATAATACAAAGTTGACCAGTGAACACTGGTACGGGGCACCCTGCACATGGGAGCTGGCTTTGGAGGACTCAGTAGGACCAACGATCGGCGTGCTTTCGCCCTACCTCTCCGGCTACTTCTACGGCGCCCTGGTATCGGCCGTCGAGAACGTCGCCTCCGCCGCCGGAGGTCGTGTCGTCGCGATACAGACCGCCGGCCCCGTCATAGACAACCAAGGGGGGCGCGCCCCAGAACGGCTGGACCGAGTTGCCTGGGAGCGCGTGGCCGGGTTCGTTTCGATCGGCAAGGCCGTGCCGCGCGATTACCTCGAGGCCCTGCGTAACACGGGCAAGGTGTTGGTGACCCTCAGCCACCAGGAGCCCGGTTTGTCCTGCCCAGCTGTGATAGCAGACAACCGAGGTGGTGTGGCGGCGGCCGTGGAGCACCTCTTGGAGCATGGCCATGAGCGCATAGCTTTTGCAGGCTGCCTGGCCCAGTTCGACATCCAAGAACGCTACGCCGCCTACCGAGACACACTGGCCGCACATGGCATCGAGCCCGACCCCGCCTGGTTCTTCGAGGCTCCCGACAACATGGAACCAGGCGGCAGGCACGCTGCCGCGAAGATGATGGCCGCCGAGCTGCCGTGCAGCGCGGTCGTTGCCGGCGACGACTTCAACGCGATCGGCATCATGGCTGAGCTGAAGCGAGGCGGCTACCGTGTGCCACGCGACCAGGCCGTCATCGGCTTCGATGACATGCCAGGTGTCAGCGCTCTCTCCCCCGGACTTTCCAGCATTTCTCAGCGCTTCGATGTCATGGGGGCTATGGCTGCTCAGCTTCTCCTACGCCTGCTGGCGGGAGAGACCGTAGGGCCCGGCCCGTACGTTGTCGACGCCGCGTTCGTGGCGCGCGAAAGCTGTGGGTGTACCGCGAGTCCCAGCCCTTGGGGCGCAGTCGAGCTGGAGCGCTGGGGAGATCCCATAGCCGGATTCACCGAGGCGCTGCGGGAGGCGATCGCCGGCGCCCCGGCGTTGGCTTTTCCTGACCGCGCGGTCGCCCAGCTCGCAAGCGAGGTACAGGGCACCTTCCGTCACGCGGCCAGCCACGAGCTCACGTCTCTGGAGCTCTTCGACCTCCGCCAAGCCTGCGAGGACCTCTACGCCTTAGGTCCCGGCCAGTCAACATCCAACGCGATCCTCGCGTTGGCGCACCAGCTCAGCTCGGGGCTCTCCACGCAGGGGCGATCGGCCGGAAAGGGACGTCTCGACTCTCTTCTCAGGCTCAACTCGTGCGTAGCAGAAGTGCGCCTTGCCATTTCCCAAGCACTCCTCAATGAGCGCAACGACGCCTACTACGGCCTACGCCAAGCCATCAGAAACGTGAACGCGATCAGCATGAACCTCCTGCGCAGCCATACGGAGGACCTTACGTCGTTGTCTTGGCTCGCACAGACCAGTGCGATCACCGGGGTGCTCGCACTTTCGCGGCAAGAGGGTCGAGGGAACAGAGACGACTTCTACGACCGAAGCCCCGTGTCCGTGGGCTCGACCCCGGAACGGCGGCATGGCAGTGGAGGAGCTCGCCTCGAACCCCAACCAAGGGACTCCGAGCTGGTCGTGAGCGGCGCATTCGACGCCAAGGGCACCCAGCTGAGGCTTGATTCGCGCAGCTACCGTCCTGAGGACTTCCCCCCTGCAACTCTGTTCGACAGCGCTGGCCCGGGTGACCTGGTGCTGGTGTTCCCGGTCAGGAGTGAGTACACCGACTGGGGCTACTTGGCTGTCGCCGCCCCCGTGGACTCGAGTTTCCTGGGGGATGACGCGCTTTACGAGTGGGAAGCGCTGCTTTGTGAAGCCCTCGGCTACAGGGACCTCTTGCGTTCTGTGCGCGACAGCGACGAGCGCTATGCGCTCGCTTCGCGAGCCACCAACGACGGGCTTTGGGACTGGGACCTGGTCGCGGGCACGATCTACTACTCGTCACGCTGGAAGGAGATGCTCGGCCACTCAGACGACGCAGTAGGGGACAGCCCGGAGGAGTGGATCGGCCGCGCGCACCCCGATGACCGGCCAGGTCTTCTGGCCGAGCTCTCCGCGCTCAAGGGGGGCGAGAGCACTTCGGTCATGTACGAGCACCGCGTCATGGCGAACAACGGGAACTATTTGTGGGTCCTCTGCCGAGGCTTGGCGGTGCCGGGGGGAGGTGCTCCGGCGACGCGCATCGTTGGCTCCTTCACTGATATCACAGACAGGCGCACGCTCGAAGAGCGCCTACGCCACGAGGCCCTCTTCGACAGCCTGACAGGCCTGCCCAACAGGGTCCTGTTCCTCGACCGGCTGGCCCAGGCGGTCGCCACCGCGAAGCGCCAGCGAGGTTACTCCTACACGGTGCTCTGGCTGGATCTCGACAACTTCAAAGAGCTGAACGACGGCTTGGGCCATCCCATAGGTGACAAGGTGCTCGTTGAGGTCGCCGAGCGCCTCCGCCACGACCTGCGGGAAGCGGACACGGCCGCCCGTTTCGGCGGCGACGAGTTCGCTCTTCTGTTACAGGACGTCGCAGACTTGCCCACCGTCGAACGTCTGGTGGAACGCCTCCTTGGACGGTTGCGGGTCCCTTACGAGCTTGACGGTCACCGGGTCGTCGTGACGGCCAGCGTCGGGGTTGCGACGAGCGCCGCCGGGTACGAGCGGCCCGAAGACGTGTTGCGTGACGCCGACATCGCGATGTACCGGGTCAAGTCGACCGGGCGTGACACATACTCCACCTGAGCGCCCCCCTTTTGTGGAGGCATCGCCCAAGGAGATGCGATGTCCATGGGCTCAGAAGGTATTGCCCAGACTTCCGTTCGCGTCAGGCACATGGGTGGCGCAGCGTGGCGATCCTCCCGTCTAGACAAGCGGCCCCATCGGCATGGTCAGTGGCCCGGCGGCCGGAAGCCCCAGGGCCTCCGCCAGCTGGGCATGGCCTCCCCATTCCCACAGATGTGAGTCCCATCCCCGGACCTGCACGAAGGCCGCCGGGTCGTCGCTGTTGCGTGGTTGACGCAGCCGCTGCACCGGCGAGACTGCAAGGACCGGCCGCAGCGGGGCGTCGCGTGGCAGGCCGGCCTGCTTCCGGGCGATCTCCACGGCGCGGCGCAGCCCCCCGAGCTCGTCGACCAGCCCGCGTTCGACGGCGTCGGCGGCCGTCCAGACCCGGCCGCGCGCCACCTCGTGGACGGCTTCGCTGCTCATCGCGCGTGCGCGGGCAACCTTGGTCGTGAAGTCGTCGTAGACGAAGTCGAGCCACTCGTCGAGCTTGGCCCACTCGTCCTCGCTGAAACCTGTCTGCGACGAGAACATCAGCGCGTGACGCCCGAGGCCGAGACTCTCGACGTTCACGCCGAAGCGCTCGAACAGCCCGCTGGTCTGGAGCTTGCCGCCGAGCACGCCGATCGATCCGGTGAGCGTCGCCGGCTGCGCCACGATGACATTGGCGGCCATGGCCACGAAGTACCCGCCCGAACCGGCCACGTCGCCCATGGAGACCACGACCGGCTTGCCGGCCTCGCGCGCGTTGCACACCTCGCGCCAGATCGTGTCCGAGGCGACGTAGGAGCCGCCACGGCTGTTGACCCGGAACACGATCGCCTTTGTGCGTTCGTCTCCCGCCGCGGAACGGAACGCCGCGGCGACGGTGTCCGAGCCGGCCGCCCGCCCGACCGGGCCCGGCTTGGACCGGCCGGTGCGGATCGCCCCGATCGCCTCGATGAGCCCGACCGCGGGTCGGCGCGCCTGGCTCGCTCGACGGACGCTGTCCCATCGCCTGTGATAACGGGAGACGTAGAGAAGCGTTGGCTTGTCGGGCCAGCGGCGATCGACCGCCTGGCGAACTTCGTCGCGGTAGCCGAGGTGGTCGACGAGCCCGGCGTCTTCTGCTTCGGCGGCGGGGATCGGCGCTCGGTCGATGAGCTGACGCACGCGGTCCGCGGGCAGCCGCCGGCCAACCGCCACGGCAGAGACGATCTGTTCGTAGGCGGACTCGGCCAACCGCTCGGTCGCTTCGCGGTGCGCCTCGGTGAACTCTGTGCGCAGGAAAGTGTCCGCCGCGTTCTTGTACTCGTGGCGCTGCGCGAACAGCGGCTCGATCTGCGCGCGGTCGAGGGCGCCGCGTACGAACGTGCCGGCTGCCGCTGCTCCCATGAGGCCCACGCTGCCTGAAGGCTGCAGCCACAGCTCGCCGAAACTGGCGGCCACCACATAGGCCGTCGTGGCTCGCCCCAGCTCGCCGAATGTCTCGGCCCAGGCGATGGTGTCCTTGCCTCTCGCCCGGAAACGCGCCACTGCGTCCGACAGCTCCTGGGCCTGTGCCAACGATATCGAAGTGGTACCCAGCTTGGCCAGTAGTCCGACGACGTTGGGGTCTTCGGCGGCGGAGGCGAGCCGGCCCACAAGCGTGCGCAGCGCGAGGCGCCGTCTGTTCATGACCCGTTCGACGGGACGCGAACCGATGTCCTCGAGGAGTGCTCCGGTGAGGTCGAGCTCGAGCAGGATCGTCATGGCCGGACGCTACCGGAATGAGACCGGCGGTTGAGCAGGTCGAGTCGCGAGAAGGCGTCGCCGGTCACCTGACCGGCCCCGTCCCCGGTAACCCTCGTGGCTCCCCGGTGAGCGTCACAGCCCGCCGGTATTGTTCGCTCGTGCTTCACCTCCGCAGCGCCAGCCGGGTGGGGCCACTCGCGGCGGTACTGGCCGAGGTGCTCGCTGAGCCGCCCGCGGATGCGATGACCCCGGAGTGGGTCGCCGTGCCGACGGTGGGCATGCGCCGGTGGCTCGCCCTCGAGCTGGCCAGGTCGCTCGGCGCGTCCGGACCCAGCACCGGCGACGGTGTCGCCGCGAACATCAGGTTCCCGTTCCCGGGCGCGCTGCGCCAGGCGGTGCTCGAGGCGGGCCGAGGTGGCGGGGCCGACGATCCTTGGCAGGTCGACCGTCTCGTCTGGGCCGTCCTCGAACTGCTGCGCTCGCGGCGCGACGACGACCGCCTCGGTCCGCTCACCGTCCTGCCCCCCGGCGCCACCTGGTTCGGCCGTGCCCGGCGCCTGGCCGATCTCTTCGATCGCTACGCCGTGCGCCGACCCGAGCTCGTACTGCACTGGAGCGCCGGCCGTGACCTCGACGGGACGGGTCACCTCCTCGCCGAGCAAGAACGCTGGCAGCCGCACCTGTGGCGCCTGGTGCGCGCCCTGCTCGGCGTGCCCAGTCCGCCCGAGCGGTTGCCCGACCTGCTCGACGACCTGCGCACCGGGGCGCTCGCCCTCGACCTGCCGGCTCGGCTTGCCATCTTCGGCGTCACGACGCTTCCCAGCGGAGCGCCGTTCATCGAGCTGATCGAGGCCGTCGCCGCCCGCCGAGACCTGCACTTGTTGCTGCTTGACCCGTCACCGGCCACGACGGCGCGAGTGCGCAAGGCGACCCTGGCCGCCTCGCGGCCGCTCGCGATCGCGCGCGCCAACGACCGGTCTGACACCGAGGTGTGCCACCCGCTGATGCGGTCGTGGGGGCGCCCCTACCGCGAGCGCACGGTGCTCCTCGCGTCGGCCGAGTCGCGGGGGATCCCCGCGCCGTTGTCGGTCGACGCGGGCGAGGACACCGCCGGCGGTGTGCCGGGTACCTTGCTGGCCCGCGTGCAGCACGACCTGCGTGCCGGCTGCGCGCCCGCCGGTGACTTCGAGCTGGACACCGACGACCGTTCGATCCAGGTGCACTCTTGCCACGGGCAGGTCCGCCAGGTCCAGGTGCTGCGTGACGCGATCCTCCATCTGCTGGCCGACGACCCGACGCTCAGCGAGGAGGACATCGTCGTGCTCTCCCCGACGATCGACCAGTTCGCACCACTGGTGGAAGCCGGCTTCGGGACCTCTGCCGAGGAGGCGGCCGAGGTACCGGGCAGCGCCACGCCCCGGCTCTTCTACCGTGTCACGGACCGCTCCCTGCGCGAGTCGTACCCGGTCCTCGCGGCGCTCGACACGTTGCTCGCTCTGGTCTCGGGCCGGTTCACCGCTTCGGAGGTGCTGGAGTTCGTTGCGCTGCCGGCGGTCCGCTACCGCTTCGACTTCGACGACGACGCCCTTGGGACCATCGCGGACTGGGTCGCCGGGACCAACGTGCGCTGGGGCCTCGACGCTGCGCACCGCGAGGCGTGGGGCATCCCGCCGCAGCTCACCGCCAACTCGTGGCGGGCCGCGATCGACCGGCTGCTCATGGGAGTGGCGGTGAGCGACGACGACATCGGTCTCGCACCGGGTGGAGTCGCGCCGCTCGGCGTCGAGGGCGACGACATCGCTGTCACCGGTCGCCTGGCCGACGTCGTCGCACGTCTCGCGTCGATCGCCTCCGACATGAGACGACCCCGCACGGCTGCGGCGTGGTGCGACGCGCTGTCGGACGCGATCGACCAGCTCTTCGACGTCAAAGCCGACCAGCAGTGGCAGCTCGACCAGCTCCGGCGGATCGTCGCCGAGATCGGCGACAGTGCCATGGTGGGCGGCGCGCCGGCGGCGGTGGAGCTCTCGCTCGCAGACGTCCGCCGCCTGCTTGCCGATCGGATCCAGGGCGTCTCGCGACGCCCCGACTTCTTCCGAGGCGGCATCACCGTCAGCTCCTTGACGCCGCTTCGGTGGTTGCCCTTCCGCGTGGTCTGCATCCTCGGGTTCGACGAGGCAGGCACGGGCGTTGTCGCCGGCTCCACCGACGGCGACGATCTCGCCGCCACTGCACCGCTCGTCGGCGACCGCGACCCGCGTTCGGAGATCCGCCAGGCGCTTCTCGAAGCCGTTCTCGCCGCGGGCGAGCACCTCGTCATCACCCGGACTGGTCACAGCATCCGCACCAACCAGCAAGTGCCGGACGCGACCGCGCTCGCCGAGCTGCGCGACACGATCATCGCCACGCTCTCGCCGGCAAGCCGGGGCGCGTACCGGGGCACAATCGAGATAATCCACCCCCGCCAGCCTTTCGACGACCGCTGTTTCACGCCCGGCCAGCTGAACCAGCCGGGTCCCTGGAGCTTCGACGCCGGGGCGTTCGCAGGCGCTGTTGCCCGCGACAGGCGAGCCGGGGAGAACCGCCTGCTCATCGACGGCCCGCTTCCTCCCGATCCGGACGAGGACGTCGTGATCGGTCTCGCCGAGTTGCAGAGGTTCTTCAGACACCCGGTGAAAGCGTTCTGGCTACAGCGGCTCAGGCTCCACCTCACAGACGAGGACCGCGGTCAGTCCGACGATCTCTCGACGTCGCTCCTCGGTCTCGAGCGCTGGTCCGTCGCGGATCGGCTCCTCAGGGCCCGTCTCGCCGGGCACGCCAACGACGAGTGGGAGCGCCACGAGCGCGCCCTCGGAACGCTGCCCCCGGGAGGGCTGGGCGACGTCTCGCTCAGCGAGGTAGAGGAGACCGTCGACCGGCTGCTGGTTGCCGCGACCGAGCTCGGCGTCGACCCGGTGCGCGACGACCACCTGCCGGTCGAGGTCGTGCTCGGCGACGGCACCCGCATCGTCGGCACAGTGTCGGGTCGATGCGCGGATCCGTCTCCGGGCCCGGCCCTCGTCACCTTCAGCAAGGTTGCACCCAAGCATCACCTGGCGGCGTGGCTTGACCTTGCTGCCCTTTCGGCGAGCGACTCCGCGACCAGCTGGCGCAGCGTCGTGGTGGGTCGCGGGGACAAGGACGGCGCGCTCAAGGTGCTCGAGCTCGTTGGCCGTGGCGCCACAACCGATGACCGCCGCGAGTGCGCCCTCGATGCGCTGGAGGTGGCGGTCGACTGCTACCGACGCGGGCTGCGCGAGCCCATCCCGCTCTTTGTGTCCTTGTCTCACAAGCTGCACGAACAGACCGCGAGGCCGGAGGACTGGGAGCCGTTCACCGGCCACGGCGACGGCCACGACGACGCGAACCGGCTGGCGTTCGGAGCTCTCGACTTCGAAGAGCTCTGCGCCCTGCCCGCGCGCGCAGACGACCCTCCTGGATCGTCCGCGGGGCGAGCGGCACGGTTCGCCGATTACCTGTGGGGCGCGATCGAGGCAAGCACCGAGGAAGGAAGATGAGCGCACCGCCGGTCTTCTCGCTCCTCGACCCGCTGCCCACCGGCCGCGTCGCGATCGAGGCGAGCGCCGGCACCGGCAAGACCTACACGCTCGCGAGCCTCATCGTGCGCTACGTGGCGGAGGAAGCGGTTCCCGTCGAGGAGCTGCTCGTAGTCACTTTCACCCGAGCCGCCGCGGCCGAGCTGCGCGACCGTGTCCGGACCCGGCTCAGCGAGGTTGCGGCCGCGCTCAGCAGCCCTTGCGACACCACAGCCGCCGACGAGTTCCTGGCCTTCGTGGCCGGCACCGACCGTGAGCTGCGACTCGAGCGCCTCGAGCGGGCAGTCGCCAACTTCGACGCGGCCACGATCACGACCATCCACGGCTTCGCGCAGCAGGTGCTCGCCACCTTGGGCTCGGCAGCTCCCGGCGACCTCGACGCGACGCTCCTCGACGACACCAACGAACTCGTCTACACGGTCTGCGCCGACGTGCTCGCGGCGGAGTCGGTCGCGGATCCGACGACCGCGGGCGACCTCCCGAGCCTGAAGTCCCTCTCGAGCCTTTCGATCAAGGTGCTCGGGAACCCCGGCATACGCGTCATCCCGGGCATCGACGACTCCGAGTCGACGCCGGCCGCCGCTCGACTGCGTCGCCTCCTCGACAGCGCTGTCGCGGAGGTCCATCGGCGGAGACGTGTTGCTGGCACGCTCTCGTTCGACGACGTGCTGACCCGGCTCCGTGACGCGCTGGTCGAGGGCTCGAACGCCCTTGCCACTTTGCGCCGCCGTTTCCGCGTCGCGCTCATCGACGAGTTCCAGGACACCGACCCGGTGCAGTGGGAGATCTTCTCGAGACTGTTCGGAAGTCCCGGTCACAATTCGACCCTCGTCCTGGTCGCCGACCCCAAGCAGGCGATCTACGCGTTCCGCGGCGCGAACGTGCACACCTACCTCGAGGCCGCGCACCAAGCCGGCACGACGCGGTTCACGCTCGGAACGAACTGGCGTTCCGACGGGGCGCTGCTCAAGGCCCTCGCTCATCTCCTCGAGGGCGCGACGTTCGGCGACCCCCGGATCGAATTCCTGTCGGTCGAGCCGCCGCCCCGGCACCAGGACCTGCGTCTCACGACGGACGACGGCGCCGCGGTACCTGCTCTGCGGGTACGGCTCGCGCTCGGCGACGACCTTCCCCGGACCAAGAACGACCAGGTCATCAGCGCCGCCGCCGAGGCCGCGATCACCCGCGACCTCGCGTATCAGGTCCAGGAGCTGCTGGAGACGGCCTGGGTCCCCTCCCGGGGTGACAGCGCCTCGGGGCGCCGCTTGCGACCCCGCGACTTCGCAGTGCTGATCGGCAAGAACGCCGAAGCCGAACCGGTCCAGGCGGCGCTGCGCCGGAGAGGCATCCCCGCCGTGGTGACCCGGGGCGACAGCGTCTTGAAATCGGCAGCGGCCATCGAGTGGCGCCGGCTCCTCACGGCGCTCGCCCGGCCGACCGACCCGACCCGTGCCCGCACCGCAGCGCTTTCGTGGTTCTTCGGCTGGTCGGTCGCCGTGCTCGACGCGGCTGACGACGCCGAGCTCAGCCACGTACAGGCCCAGCTCCAGAGGTGGGCCGAGACGCTCAGGACCCACGGCACAGTTGAGCTCTGTGCGCACATCTGGTCCGAGAGCGGCGTCACGGCCCGGGTGCTGGGCTCGAGTGACGGCGATCGGGACCTGACCGACCTCGACCACATCGCCGGGCTGCTGCAGGCGCGCACCGCCGGTCGTCGGCCGACCGCCACGGGGCTGCTGGCGGTTCTCGAACAGCTCGAATCCGAGGTCGCCGACGATCCGGACAACGACCTGACGGCTCGCCAGGTCGAGTCGGAAGCCGAGGCGGTGCAGATCATGACCGTGTTCGTCGCGAAGGGCCTCGAGTTCCCGGTCGTGTGCGTCCCGACGTTATGGCGCAGGAGCTTCGCCGCCGCGCGCGACATCGTGTTCCAGGACCCTGGAACCGGACGTCGCACGATCGACATCGCCAGTGGCCAAGCCTGGCCCACGGCGTCGGCCGCAAAGGTGCGCAAGGCCCTCGCCAACGACGAGGCACTCGGGGAGAACCTCCGGCTGCTCTACGTGGCGCTCACCAGAGCCGAGCACGAGACGCTTGTCTGGTGGACGCGAGTACAGGGATCCGACATCACAGGGCTTGCACGCGTGCTCTTTGCCCGCAGCGACGGTGCGATCGACCCGGGCTTGTTCGCGGCGCCCAAGGTCGAGCTGCCAGCCGATCGCGACGCCGCCGCGGCCCTTGAGGCCGCGTTCTCTCCGGCCGGTGACACCGTGGCGGTTACCGTCACGGGCTCGGGCCACGGCCCGGTCGAGGTGTGGGTCGACCGCGAATTGAGGGCCCCCTCGGGCGAGCTCGAGCTCGCCGTGCTCGCGCGGGTCCCCGTCCGTGCCAGCCGGCGCTGGTCGTTCAGCGCGATCAGCGACCGCGGCCGGCATGCTGAGCTCGATCCCGAGGACGAGAGCCTCGGTGACTCCGGCGCGGCCGACGAGCCGGTTGAGGAGCTGGCGGAGTCGGCCGGCACCGTTTCGACCGACGGAGCCGTGCCCGCCTCGGACCTGCCGCTCGGCGCTGTAGCGGGAGGCGCGCAATTCGGCACGCTCGTCCACGAGGTGCTCGAGCGCGTCGATTTCTTGGCGGCCGATCTCGACGCAGAGCTGCGCACCTACATCGACGATCGGCTCGAGTGGAATCCCTGGCCGGTTGACACGGCGACTCTCGCCGCCGGCCTGCGTGCCGCGATCGAGACACCGCTCGGCCCGCTCTTTGCAGGACTGCGACTGCGCGATCTGGCCCGCAGCGAACGCCTCGGAGAGCTGAGCTTCGAGCTCCGCCTGGGCGGGAAGGGGCGTTTCGCGACAGATCGTGACATCGGCGCGCTCGTGCTCGGCCATCTGCCGAAGGATGACCCGTTGCGGCCCTGGGCGCAGCGTCTCTCGTCGGGGCTGTTCGGGGTTGAGCTCGCCGGGCATCTCACGGGCTCCATCGACATGGTCGTACGCGTCCGTGACGCGACAGGCGAGAACTCGGCCGCCCGCTTTGTCGTAGTCGACTACAAGACCAACACTTTGGCCGAACAAGGCCGTGAGCCCCGGTTGCACGACTATCACCCCGACCGCCTGCCCGCGGCTATGGCCGAGCACCACTACCCGCTGCAGGCTCTCCTCTACTCGGTCGCGTTGCACCGCTACCTGCGCTGGCGCGTCCCCGGCTACGAGCCGGGCGAGCATCTCGGCGGTATCGCGTACCTGTTCGTGCGAGGGATGGTCGGTGCCGCCACGCCGTTGGTCGAGGGATGCCCGCACGGGGTCTTCAGCTGGCAGGTCCCACCGGCGCTCGTGACCGCGCTCAGCCAGCTTCTCGAGGGCACCGAGGTCCCGACGTGACCGCAGCCGGTCCGCTGCTCGGTGAGGAGGTCGCGACGCTCGCGCCTTTCGTCGAGGCCGGGGTGCTCGACGCGTCCGCCGTCCACGTGGCCGGCGTGATCGCCCGAACCGTCCATGGAGTCGAAGCCGAGGTGCTGCTCGGCGCCGCTCTGGCGACCCGTGCCCCGCGCTTTGGGCATGTCTGCGTCGTGATCGAGACTGTCGCCAAGTCCGTAGTAGTCGACGATGCGCAGGCCCGGTCGACCGACTCCCTGCCCTGGCCCGATCCTGTGCATTGGGCGAGGCTCCTGGCGGCGAGCCCGGCGGTGCGCGGCCCGGACGACCATTCAGGCGAGGTGATCATGCCGCTCGTGTGGGACGGTGCCCGCCTGTATCTCGAGCGCTACTGGCGCTTCGAAGAGCGTGTCGCAGACGATCTGCTGCGTCGCGCCCGCAGCGAGGACGGGCTCGCCACCGCGTCACCAGGTCTCGACGCGATCCTCGACACCTTCTTCGACACCATGGACCCGCTGCAACGCGAGGCCGCCGCCAAAGCCTTGACCCGCCGGATCGCCGTCGTCGCGGGCGGACCGGGGACTGGGAAGACTCGCACGATCGCCGGGCTGCTCGGCGCCGCCGGCGCGGTCGCGCGCGCCCAGGGCCGACAACTCGACGTCGCACTCGCTGCGCCTACGGGCAAGGCGGCCGCGCGCATGGACGCGGCCCACAAGGCTGAGGCGGCGGGCCTTGGCGGAGACCTCACGGACGCGTCAGGTGCCACCGGGGCCAAGACGCTGCATCGACTCCTGGGAGCCCATGTGAGTGGGAAGCCCCGCTATGACCGCTCCAACCCGCTGCCTCACGACCTGGTGGTGGTCGACGAGACGTCGATGGTGTCGCTCCCGTTGATGGCCCGTTTGCTGGACGCGATGCGTCCCGACGCAACACTGGTACTGGTCGGCGACCCATTCCAGCTTGCAAGTGTCGAAGCGGGGGCCGTGCTCGGAGAGATCGTCGGCCCGCGGGCGTCCGGGCCGGCGGAGGGGCCGCTCGCAGGTGCCATCGAGCTGCTCATGGACAATCACCGCTTCCCTCCCGGCTCGGAGATCGCGGCGCTCGCCGACGCGATCCGACGCGGCGACGACAAGGGCGCGGTGGACCTCCTGCGCGATCACCGCTCCGGAGAGCTGACATGGGTCGAGGACGACGACCGGGCCGGCATAGCCCGGCTGCAGGAGGAGGTGGCGGCCACTGCCGTCAAAGTGGTCCGCGCGGGCCAGGACGGTGACGCCGAAGGCGGTCTCAGCCTCGCGTCGGACCTGAAGGTACTGTGCGCCACCCGGTTCGGAGCGCCCGGCGTCTCCGGCTGGAGCGCGGCCATCGAAGCCCTCACGGCGCGAGCGCTGCCCGACGCCGGCATCGGCCGGCGCCGGTATGTGGGCCAGCCGATCATCGTCACTCGCAACGACTACTTCAACCAGGTGTTCAACGGTGACGTGGGGCTCGTGGTCGCCGGGCCCACCGGCCCGGTCGCCGCGTTCGGGGACGCGGGTGGCGGCCTCAAGAAGCTCGCGATGTCGCAGCTGGGCGACATCGACACCTGGTGGGCGACGACGATCCACAAGAGCCAGGGATCCGAGTTCGAGCGGGTGGTCGTCTCACTGCCCCGTGACCCGTCGCCGATCCTGACCCGGGAGCTCCTCTACACGGCGGTCACTCGTGCCAAGCAGCAGGTCACCTTGGTGGCCGCCGAGTCGTCACTGCGCGCTGCGATCACACACCCGGTGACCAGAGCCTCCGGGCTCGGGCCGAAGCTCTGGCCGTGAAGCGCTCGAGTGCGAACCACGTGCGAGTGGCCGTGGACCACACTGGTCGCGACATTGGGCACGAGCGTCAGCTCCACCTCGCCGAGGTCCGCGCGCAACTTCGTCCCAGCGACGCGTACGCGAACTTGCCTGCTGAATGCTTCATGGGACCATGAAGACAACGAGAGCTTGGTTGGTAGCCGTGTGCATCCCCGCGGTATTGATCGCGACTGCGAGCAGCTCGGCGCAGGCATCGCCCAGTACCACGACGGGCGGGACCCTGCCGGCCGCCGTCGGTTCTCCGGCGCTCTGCAAAGCGATCGGCCGACTCGACAAACTTGTCGTACGCCGGGTGGACGCGTTTCCGCAGAACGGTATTCATTTCTCGTTCCCGGCCGTCGTCGAGGTCGACCAAGCCTCATCGGTCCGCCACGCGGCCAGGATCGTGTGCGACTTGCCACCGATGCCCGCCGGCAAGTTCGCCTGTCCACTCGACCTCGGGATCACCTACCGCCTGTCCTTCACAGCACCGGGGCGGATGTTCAGGACCGTTGTGGTGGCCGTCACGGGTTGCGAGCTGGTCAGTGGACTCGGTCGGACTCGCTGGGTGGCCCGGTCTCCACACTTCTGGCACCAGCTGGGCAAGGCCATGGGGCTGGTGGATGCAACTTACGCGACCTTCAGGGGCACTCCGGCAGGCGGCTGAGCTGGCGGCGGGGCGTTCCTCGTCCGCTCACGCCCAGAACCGGGGAGCTGACATGGTCTGGTGGCCACCGCCCAGCACGATCGTGCCTAGACGACCTTCAGCAGCACGAGGATGCACACAACTACCAGGCAGAGCACGGCCAGGCCAGTCAGTCTACGAACCATCTGAAAACCCCCTTCGGTGACGCGTCGAGTGCCACGTGGTCGGGCCGCCTTGTTGCCCGCCGTCGAACCACGGCTGGGCTAGCTGTGCACCTCTTCGTGCACTTCGGTCGAGTGACCCTGTGCGTCGATGGCTTCACGGTCGTAGGTGTGCTTACCGCTACCCGGACGACGTGACGTGGCAAAGACGGTCCCCGAGGCGACGAGGCCGATGGCCCCGACGACCATGAGGATGACTCCGACTGTGGAGAGCCGGAACCCGTGACCCTGCGAGGTCACCGCCCAGTACATGACGGCACCCGCGGCGATTGCGAGGATGCTGAAGAACATTCCCGTCCGACCCATTCCCATTTCTTGTGCCTCCGTCTTCTGCCGTAGCTCTCGGCCAGATGCGGTCGGCGACGACATTTGTCATCGTACTCTAGTTATACGAAACTGGCAATCAAGTTCCAGAATCTGCTAGACTCACCTCATGGGAGAGTGGACTTTCCTCACCAACCATGCCCGAGTCCTCGTCTGCATCGCGCACGATCCCGGTGTGCGCCTTCGCGACATTGCCGCGATCCTGGGTATCACCGAGCGCAGGGTCTTTGGCATTGTGACGGACTTGACCACAGCCGGCTATGTCCTAAAGGACAAGGACGGCCGCCGCAATCGTTACCGGATCCAAGTTCACGTGCCCTTGCGAAAGGGTCCCGGTCGGGAGCAGACGATCGGTGAGCTGCTGACAGTGCTCGTCGACACCAAGACTCGTGGTGAGCTTCGACACAGCGTTGAAGCCATTGCCTGATCGAGCGGCACGCGAGCACACATGGTTCGTTGGACCGCCGCCCAGATCAAGGACCAGTCCGGCCGCAGCTTCGTTGTCACCGGCGCCAACAGCGGCCTCGGCTTCGAGACCGCCCGCCAACTCGCCGCACACGGCGCCAAGGTGGTGCTCGCCGGCCGCAGCGAGGTGAAGGGACTGGACGCTGTCGACCGGGTCAAAGCCGCAAGCCCGGAAGCCCTTGTCGAATTCCGGATGCTGGACCTTGCGGACCTCGACTCGGTGCGGGCCTTCGCGGCCGCGATCATGAGCGATCCGGTCGCGGTGGACGTGCTCGTCAACAATGCCGGGGTGATGTTCCCGCCCCGCGCTCTGACCCGGCAGGGCTTCGAGTCTCAGTTCGCGACCAACCACCTCGGCCACTTCGCATTGACCGGGCTGCTGTTCGAAACGATCCGTCGAGGCCGGGACGCGCGGGTGGTCACGGTCACTTCGCTCGAGCACAGGGGCGGGTCGATCCACTTCGACGACCTCACCGGGGAAAGGTCCTACTCACCGAGGGCTTTCTATCAGCAGTCCAAGTTCGCCAACGTGCTGTTCGGCCTGGAGCTGGACCGTCGAGTCCGGGCGGCTGGGATCCCGGTCCGCTCGGTGCTCGCGCATCCCGGGTGGGCGGACACGAACCTGCAGAGCAGCGGTCCGACCGGCGTGATGAAGAAGCTGATGAGGGTCGGCAACCGTCTCTTGGCTCAGAGCGCCGAGATGGGCGCGCTCAGCGAGCTCTACGCGGCCAGCGACCCCGCGGCCGAGAGTGGGCGCTTCTACGGTCCTGGCGGCTTCGCAGAGTTGCGTGGTCATCCGACCGAGGTGCAGCCGGCAGCGTCGGCGAAGAACGAGGAGACGGCGCGACGCCTGTGGGAATTGTCGGAGGAGCTCACCGGCGTCACCTTTGGGTTCTGAACCTTGGAAGCGACCTGAGGCAGAGCGCTGCGGCCCCGCGCGGGTCAGACCTCCAAGAACGCGGGGCGACCGAGCAGGTACCCCTGGCCGGTTTCGACCTCGAGCGACAAGAGCATGGCCAGGTCCCCTTCGGTCTCGATTCCTTCGGCCAGGCTCATGGCGCCCGCCCGCTTGGCCAGGCTCGCGTACGAGTAGGCGACTGCCTGGCGAAGCTCGTCCGCGGCGATCCCGTGGATCACCGTCGTGTCGATCTTCACGATGTCGGGTCGAATTCCGAGAAGGTGCTGCAGGCTGACGTCAGCGGCGCCGGCATCGTCCAGGGCGATCCGCACGCCGAGCGAGCGCAGGTGATCGATCACCTCTGTGAAGCGGGGGTAGTCGTCCACGGTGGCGTTCTCGGCGATGTCCAGGACAAGGCGTTCCGGCGGTATCGTGGCCGCGAGCTCACCGAACTCCGTTGAGGCTGCGGTAGCCGGCGACACGTTGACGGCGAGGAAGACGTGCGCTGGGAGGCGCGCCAGTTGTTCCAATGCCGTGGTGGCCGCGAGGAGCTCGAGCGCCTGCAGGCGTCCGAGCCGCAACGCCTGGTCGAACCACTGACGGGGTGTCGCAACGGTCTGTTCGGGGAACCTCGACAGTGCCTCGTAGCCGATGACCTCGCGCGATTGCAGGCTGCAGACCGGCTGGAACGCGACGCGCAAGGATCGCTCGCTCAGCACCCGTTCCAGGTCGGGGGGTGTCACTACCTGCCGTTCCACCATATGGAGCCTACTGGAGCGCACCGCCGGTTGCGTGTACTGCGACCGGGCGTCTCCTGGATGGACCGGAGGCGCCGGGTATGAGGCCGTGGCGCCCGGGAAACTGTCAGACGGCGACATAATGGCGTCCCTTGCCCGATCTCTTGGCGGTGTACATGGCGGCGTCGGCCGACTTCATCAGCTGCACAGCGGACTGGCCGACCATGTCGGTGAAGGCGATTCCCACCGACGCACCGATGCTGGCCGTGCCGTTCGCGAGAGGAAACGGCTCACCGAGGCTCTCGACAATCCGTTCGGCAACTGTTTCCGCAGCAGTCAGCGACGTCGCCTGCTCCAACAAGATCGCGAATTCGTCGCCACCGAGCCGCGCGACGGTGTCGGTGGCGCGGACACACTTGTTGAGCCTGTCCGCCACTTGGATGAGCACCTCGTCTCCGGCGGCGTGACCGAACGTGTCGTTGATCTTCTTGAATTCGTCGAGGTCGATGTAGAGAAGGAAGATCAGGCTTCCCGAGCGTTGTGCGCGATGGTAGGCGCCCTCTATGTGATCCACGAACAGTGCCCGGTTCGCAAGACCGGTGAGGGGGTCGTGAAAGGCCTTGCGCACCAGATCGTCCTGGACGCCGGCCAGCAGCGCCAGATCCTCGTGCAGCCGCCCGTTCTGCAGGGCGAAGGCGAGCTGCTTGGCGAGTGTGCCCAGCAGCTGCAGATCGGTCTGCTGGAAGTCGCCGACGAACTTGTTGCGGTTACCCACGACGAGATAGCCGAGGCACGAAGCGTTGTCCGCACCGGGGAGGGCCACGCCCATCCCGGTGGACCGGTTGTCCGCTGCGATGTAGTTGGCCAGCGGTGTGCCCAGGCCCTGTCTCTTGGTGACCAGGATGTCGTCGGCGGCCAGCGCGTCGACGAGGCCGGTTGGCAGACATTCGACAGGAGTCGTGGTCATGACGTCGGCAGCCACACCGTCAACGGTTCTGGTGACGAGCGCCGGGTGTCCCGGAACCGGCGGCAGAAGAGTGAGCTCCACAAGTGTCGTGTGGAACATTGCGGCGATGTGATTGAGGAAGTCCACGGCACCCGCGGTGACGCTCTTGGAGTAGCTCAGGATCCGGGTCGCCGCGAAGAGGTTCTCGATGTCGGTCTGTTGCCTACGCCTGGCGATCTGTGCGCGATAGGTCGCGAGGGTGGCAAGGACCGGGATCGGGAGGGTCAGCAGCACCACCGGTGCAGCAACGGTCATGACCAGGATGATCATTGCGATCACGGCGTTGCCGAGTGCCGTGATGGCCACCACCGGGGCGGAGGAGGCCAGTCCCTTGGTGACCACTGTGAAGTCGGCTTCGGACAGGTACATGGCCGCGGATATCTCGATGTTGGAAACTTCGCTCAGCAATGTCACCGTCACCAGGTAGCCGACGACGCTGCGCAAGGAGAAGATTGCGCCGGGCTGGACCATGACGCGCAGAAGCACGTAGTAGATGGGGATCGCCAGCAGTTCGGCTGCGAAGTTGAAGATCAGCTGCACGGGCGCGAGACGTTGCACGGCCTGAACGACCGCAAGACAGCACGCCATCGCCAATGCGGTCACAAATGGGCCGGTGCCCATGAGGGCGATGATGATGACGGCATCATTGAGCGTCAAAAGGACATTGGTCTTGCGGATGGGCATTTCGACGCTCGCCAGCTCCCCGGCTGTGGCGAGGAGGAAGACCGCCCACCATGGGATCGCCACGACATGGCCGGCCGCCACGGCAGGGGCGAGGCGCACCGGCCCGTAGACGACCACCAGTCCGCCGGCGAGGAGAAACCCGATGTACAGCCAGAGCCGGACGGGTTGTCCGAGGGCGCGGCGACGAGAAGGTGGCCGCGGTGTTGTGGCGTCAGATGGCGAGGCCATGTCGGGACCCGGCGAACCTTGCAAGAGCTCCCTCAGCACCCCCGACGAGAGCCGTCACCTGCCCGAGGACCGGCAGCGTCGGCTCTGCCGGGCCGGCAGCATGCCTCGCCGCTCCCCCGAGGCCAGTTCGGTAGATCAACAGGACCGCCCTTCTCGCAAACGTCGAAAGGCTCTCGCACGGTCCTTGCTTGTGCTGCGGGACCCAGGACACAGTTCTGCTCGTCTTGTCTTATCGGACGAAGTACGCCCCGACTTGAGGCGTCGGCTGCTTGCCAGTGAGATGTCCGGGGAGCTGAACCTCAAGCGGAACACCTCCTCCGCTCGGCCAGGCTCGGCGGGATGCACCCTGTTCGCCGGCGGCCTTGCGCCCGGCCCGCCCGAGGCGCAGAGTTCGTTGTGGGCATCGGGCCCAGTGGAGGGCCCAGTGAAGGGCCCAGAGGACAGGAGACGCAGCGTGCAGCTGGTCGTGGTACCCATCGACAAGCCGGAAGACCTCAACGTGATCCTGGGCCAGGCGCACTTCATCAAGACCGTCGAGGATGTTCACGAGGCGCTTGCCGGCACGAGCCCGCACCTGCGTTTCGGGCTGGCGTTCTGCGAGGCGTCTGGCAAGTGCCTGGTCCGGAGCTCGGGCAACGACCCCGAGCTCGTGGACCTGGCCGTCCGCAACGCGCTGGCGCTGGGCGCAGGCCACTGCTTTGTCGTCTTTGTCAGCGAGGGCTACCCGGTGAACGTGCTCAACCAGCTGAAGCAGGTGCCCGAGGTCTGCACGATCTACTGCGCCACGGCCAACCCCGTGGAGGTCGTGCTGGCCGAGACCGATCTCGGCCGTGGCATCCTCGGTGTGATCGACGGCTCAGCCCCGCTGGGCGTCGAGACCGACCAGGACGTGACCGACCGGAAGTCGTTCCTGCGCTCTGTCGGCTACAAGCTCTGAGCCCGGACACCTCAGGGCTGTCGAGATGTCCCACTCACTGATCGTCTTCAGGCATTCGAAGTCCGACTGGTCTGCGGACTACGGCGGTCCGGACCTCGAGCGACCGTTGGCGAAACGGGGCCGGAAGGCAGCCAGGGCGGCCGGCCGCTTCCTGGCCGGCACGGAGGTGCCCGATTCGGTCATCTGCTCGCCGGCGCTACGGGCCAAGGCGACGCTCGCCCTGGCAAGCGAGGCCCGAGACTGGGTGTGGTCCGCGCGCGAGTCCGGTGCCCTCTACGACGAAGGCGTCGAAGGCCTGCTGGGCGAGGTCCGCCGAGAGCCGGAATCGACGCGGTTGCTCATGGTCGTTGGCCACGAGCCCACTTGTTCGGAGACGGTCAGACTCTTGATCGGCGGCGGTCTCGTCCGGATGCCGACCGCGGCACTCGCCCGGATCGACCTCCTGGTCGACGAGTGGGGCGAGGTCGGCCCGGGGACGGGCGTGCTGTCGTGGCTCGTCGTGCCACGGGTGATCGGGGCCTAGTCGTGCCGGCTCCTGTGGTCTATGCTTGCCGGACTTTCTACTGAGGGGGGCTCAGAGTGACAATTGCCGTGCAGCAGGACTTCAAGGGCGTCACGCTTGCGCAGTACGACGAGGCGGTAGCCAAGATGGGAATCTCCCCGGGTGGGCCGCACAGCGAACCGGGCCTGTTGTTCCACTTCGTCATCGGGACCGACGACGGCTTCAGGGTCACCGATGTCTGGAAGACCCGGGAAGGCTTCGAGAAGTTCGCCCGAGAGAAGATCGGGCCGATCAGCCGGGAGATCGGCTTCAGTGCGCCGCCCAGCATCGAGTATCTCGACGTGCACAACTTCAACACAGCCGGCTGAAGCAGCGGAACTCCTGCTGGTGGTCTAGACGCCCTATCGTTGGGCGGTGCCCTCAGCGAGCAACTTCGTGGCGTTTGCGCTCACGGCCCTCGTCATAGTGGTGATCCCGGGACCAAGCGTGATGTTCATCGTCTCGCGAGCGCTCGCGTACGGGCGTAGGGCGGCCGCGCTCACGGTGATCGGCAATGCACTGGGCGAGTACGTCCAGGTCATCGCGGTTGCGTTCGGAATCGGGCTGCTCGCCGAGCGAGCGGTCGCGCTGTTCACGATCCTGAAGCTGATCGGCGCCGCCTATCTGGTGTATCTCGGTGTTAAGACGATCCGGGACCGACGGTCGCTTGGATCGATGGTCGATCCGGCTCTTGTCTCGCGGGCCGACCGGCGCTACCTGTTGCAGGGCTTTCTGGTGGGGGTGTCGAACCCGAAGACGGTGATCTTTCTCGCGGCCATCCTTCCCGAGTTCGTCACGAGATCCGCGGGACGGGTCCCCGAACAGATTCTGCTGCTCGGACTGGTGTTCTCGGTCATCGCGCTCGTCAGTGACAACGTATGGGGGATCACCGCGGGCACCGCGCGGTCCTGGTTCGCCCGGTCGCCCAAGCGGCTGCAGCTAGTTGGTGGTCTCGGCGGCCTGGCCATCATCGCCATCGGCGTTCGCCTCGCCCTCACCGGTCGGAAGGACTAGGCAGACGGCGGTTGGTGAGGTCCTGAACGGCTCTGCGAGCCCGGGCCATCGGCACGAGGATCTCAACCAGGTCAGGTACGCCGGATTCCCGGATGACCCGCTTTGCGCTTGGCTCAGCCGGCGCTGCTCCTCGGGACTTCGAGGACCATACGCACCTCGTCCCGGCACGGGTCGGACGGAAGCGGCTGGTGCTCGTTCTTGAGTGTGAAGCCGCTGTTGCGGTACATCGCGATGGCGGCGTAGTTGCCTCGGGTCACCCACAGCTCGACTGCGTCGGCACCGGTGTCGCCTGCCCAGGCAACGGCCTGCTCGACCAGAAGGCGGCCGACGCCCCTGCGCCGGAGCTCGGGGGCGACCCACATGGAAACCAGCTCGACGACTCCCGGCCTCCCTGGTCGTCGGAAGGCGCCGATGAGACCGACACAGTCCGGGCCCACCTCGGCGAGGAACGTGGCATCGTCGATCCCTGATGAACGAGCCTCGGCCGCTTCAGCCCAAGCCGCGGCAGGGTGGACGACCTCGGTTTCGAAACTGGACGCGAAGGCGCTGGGCGCATCCCGCAGAGCGGACAGACGGACCTCCCGCAACCGGTCGGCGTCGCCGGGGCGAACGCGCCGGACAGCTGTTTCCATCTCGGAATACTTCCGGAGCAGAGCGTGGGCCCGCAACCGCGAGGGCTGCTTCAGCAACTGGCTCCTGCAAGGCCGCAACCTGAATCATATAAAGCCGGTGGAGAAAGTCAGGTTTTGTCGGGACACGGCTAAGCTCGTGAGGTGGTCCGAGGCCAGAAGCTGATCGACGCGCCGGGCCTTCGCGCAGCGCTCGGCGAAGCGCAGCTTCGGATCATCGACTCGACGGCCTGTCTCCGCCGCCAGGTCGCCGATGGGCCCTACACGGTGGAGAGCGGGCGACGGGGCTACGACGAGGCCCATGTCCCCGGCGCCGTGTTCGCCGACATCCCCGGCGACTTGTCGGACCCCGACTCCCCGTTCCCCTTCGCGCTGCCTGGGCCGGAGCGGTTCGCTCGGGCGATGAGCGACCTCGGCGTCGGGCCGGGCACCAGCGTTGTCGCCTACGCGCAGGAGTCGCCGATGTGGGCGTTCCGGCTGTGGTGGCTTCTGCGCTACTTCGGGTTCGACGATGTGCGCGTGCTCGACGGCGGTCTGCCATCGTGGCGTCGAGCGGGATACGAACTCAGCTCGGCAGCGCCGAGCATCGAACCCGCGAACTTCGTCGCGCGGCCACGGCGGGAGCTGCTCGCCACCAAGGACGACGTCATCGGGGCCGTGGGCGGAGAACCGGCATGTCTCGTCAATGCGCTGTCGTCACAGGCCTTCCGGGCGCAGGGCCGGGGCGCGTACAGCCGGCCAGGCCGGATCCCTGGATCACTGAGCGCACCGGCGCACGAGCTTGTCGAGCCGGGCACGGGGTGCCTCCGGCAACGCGACGAGCTGGCTCATGGGCTCTGTGACCTGCTCGACGTCGGTCCGGACGTTCCCGTGATCGCCTACTGCGGAGCGGGCATCTCGGCCACGGTCGACATCTTCGTGCTATCGATTCTGGGGCGCGATGACGTTCGCCTGTATGACGGATCGCTTGCCGAGTGGAGCGCAGACCCGCATCTTCCGCTGGATGTGGGCTGAACCGGTTGCCCGAGGCGGTCGAAGACCGCCTGCCGGGGGCACTTCCAGCTCGCGCCGCCGGGCTGATGGTCGTCGGCGTGGGGCCGGCGGCCTGCCCGCCCACTAGCCCGTCGGCGACGGGTCCGTCGGGTCGTCCAGGGCGGCCTTGACCAGCAGGTGCCGGTACCTGCTGCGGATGTCCTCCAGGTCGTTCGGCTCAGGCACGGACTCCACCGCGCTCTGGAGGATCATCTCTGCCTGGCGTGCGAGAACCCGCCGCTGCGCGACGGTCGTGGTCTGTTCCATGATGGAGGTCAGCGCGTCCATCATGTGGATCATCACCACCGGCATTCCCCGAGCCGACTGGCGGATCTTGTCGAAGGCCCGGTTGGCCATCCGCGCATAGGAGGGATCGGGTTCAATGAGGCGCACGCGACCGGACCGGTCCCTGTAGACACCCTCCCCGAGCGTCCGGCCGGAGACTCGTCTCAGGCCCGCTGAAAGCCAGTCGATGCACGTCAGCGCAGTGAAGGTGTCGTTCACCGCCGGCGAGAGCGCGCGGATGGCGATCTCCACGAGCTGATCGATGGCGAACACCGGGTCCTGCATCAGGGTCCGGTGTGGTCCGGTCACGTGTGCCTTCGCGAGTGCCTGAGCAACTTGTTGTGCAGCGCCGCGTGGCCAGACCGCGGCAAGCGGCCGCCCGGCGGCGACGAAATGGCCCGGCCGGTGCTTGAGGCGGATGACCGAGTCCGTCCGGGCCGCGATCTCGACCAGTTGCGCATAGCCGACGAACTGCAGGTAGCCACTTGCGTTCGCGGGGACCTCGCCGCCCCTGTCCTCGATCAGCTTCATCAGCTCTTCAGCCGACTTGCCACAGCCGGCCGCCGCTTCGTTCAGGTCAGGCTTGTGTTCGGGGAACTCGGCATCGATCTCGGCGGTCAGGTCACGGGCGATTCCGGCGATCACCTCCGGGAGCTGGATGGACTTGGCGATGTGATGGATGAAGTAGATGAGAACCGCGATGTCAACAAGGAGCAGGGCTTCGGCGACGGCGATGGAGAGATGGGGTGTGAACACGCCGCGGGGGCCGCCGATGGCGACCGAGCCGAGGGCGAGCGTGGAGTAGACGAAGGTGCCGACGAAGACGCCGAGCGTGACCTGATTGCCGACGTCCCGGACGAAGTTGCGCATCATGCGAGGACCGAACTGCTGGGACGCCAGGGTGAGGGCCAGGATCGTGATCGAGAACACCACGCCGATGACGGTGATCACTGCGGCGGCGATGGCGATGAGCACCTGGCGACCGGCGTCCGCGCTCTCGGTTCGCATCCAGAACGGCAGCGTGAGGTGTCCGTAGTAGGCCGCCCAGTCGATCTCGAAGGTGACCACGAACAGCAGCCCTGCGACGAAGACGAGGACCGTCGGCACCAGCCAGAACGTCGTACGGAGCGCTTCCCACCGCCAGCTGGCGAACTTTCGTTGCGCCTCCCACCCCTGTGCCTGGTTCGGCGGTGACCCGGGCGCGTCAGGCTCCGCAGCAGGCTGGCGAGCAGATGTGGGGAAGGAATCGGTCATTGGGTCGGTCCTTTGATTGCCGACCAGTCTTCCCGGCGCACCCTTAACAGCAGACAATAGTCGCTGGGCAGACGCTTGTTCGGCGCCGCAGCGGTGAGCAGCCTCCGCAGCATGGTCGGGCCTCCCGGGAGGAGCTCCCGTCATCGGCGATCAGGCCCGGACCGCGGTCCGAGGACGGGCTTGGTTGCTAGAGTCTCTTCCCTGCCCACGGCGCCTTGTTCGTGGCGCGGGCAGGGGTGGCCGGTACCGGGAGGGGGACAATGACGGACACGAGGGTTGACTCTTCATCGACCGGAGTCGAAGTCGGAGCCGGCGTCGAGGCCGAAGGCGGAGTCGGAGCCGGCCACGGTGCTCTCGTTCCGCCGCGACCGGTCATTCAGATCGTGCCGCTCAAGGGCCTGCCGGTCGTCGCAGTCATCCTCGGCTTCCTGGTGGCGTCGATCGGCTTCAACTGGCAGTGGGGACTCGACTTCAACCACGTCGCCGGCGGCGGATTGTGGACGGGGATCGACCTGTTCGTCGGGCTCGTGGTCGGCCCGATCCTGGGACGGCTCTCGATTCCGGCCCGCGCGGAGTTCTCGGCGAGGTTCATGCCGATGATGGTGCTCGTCATGCCGACGCTCGTCGCCATGACACTTGCCTCCGGCTTTCAGTTGGCGCTCGATCTCGGCAACCTGAAGGCGTCGAGCCCGAACCACGCCTGGCTGATGGTCTCGTTCGTCGTTGTGGGGATAATGGCCGTGATCGCGCTCGGCATCCTCGAGCCGGCGAACATCGCAGTTCTGTTCGAGATGCGCAAGCCCCGGCCCAATGGCGAGGTGATCGGCAAGCTGATGAAGCGTTTCATCTACACCGCCGGCATCACCGGCCTGATGCAGGTCGCAACTCTCGTCATCATGACCCGGGTGGCGTCCCGATGAGCGTGCCGAGCCCGACAGCGCCGGCCGGTGCCACCTCGCAGCAGCGTTTTGCCCCCGTCGCCGGGATCGCCGCCGCTTCGCTGGTGCTCGCCGTGGTCGGGGGCATCTACATGGCGTCGTACGCCCCGCGGCGGCCACCGCTCGCTGTGCCGGTCTTCCTTGCTGGTGCGGGCGGCGTCCTGCTCGCGGTGAATGTCGTCATGCTGGCCCGGACGAGGGGGCTCGCGTGGGACAAGTTCTTCCTCGTAGGCCGGTGGGCCCTGCTCTCGTATGTGATCGCTGCCGGGCTCATCGAGTTCGCCTTCGTCCGGGACCACACCCGTGGGGGGCCTCTTGTGGTGCTCACGGCGATGCTGGTCCTCTTCGCCGTCAATGTCCCGCTGATAATCAGCTTCACGGTCGCGCGCTACCAGTCGGCCCGGGGCGACGCCGCCTGAGCCTGAGCGCCGACCGGCAGGACCAGCAGGGACGACCGACGAACCTGCCACGTAATATCCTGCAGACAGCTCATCTCGAGCGGCAGCAATCCGAGCCCGTCGGAACCAGATCGGGGGTCATCTTGGAGCCCGAATCGCGCGTCGAAGTCACCACCCCCCCGTCAGAGGTGAACTCTGCGGCTGACGAGGCCAAGGAGCCCCCAGAGCCCATGGCGACGGGGCTGGCATCGCACGGCCTCGCTCCGAAGATCCCGGGTGCGCCCGTTCCGAGAAGCCGTGCCGGGCAAGCCTGGAAGAGCCTCGTTCCGGCGCTGGTCCTCGTGGCGGTGATGCTCGTCTTCGTCTTCGAGAACCTTCGGGAGGCAAAGGTCAGCTTCCTGATGTTCTCCGGCAGGTTCCCGCTCGCGCTCGCGCTCCTCGTGGCTGCGGCGCTCGGCGCGCTGGTTGTCTTCTGCCTGGGGTCAGTGCGCATGGTTCAACTCCGCAAGGCTTTTCGACGCCATCAAGGACGTCCTGAGACAACTCGAGGGGAGAGATGAACGTCGAGTACCGGGTGAAGGAATGGCACACGGGATCGGTCTACGCAGGTGAGACCGGGGCACTGGGGCTGCAAGCCATGCTCAACGAGCCTGAGCTCCTCGGCTACCGCCTTCACACGGTGCTGGGTGGTCTCGACCAGTCGTTGCTGATCTTCGCCAAGGAGACCGAGGACCGGCCCGGCTCAGATGCCGATGTCACCGTCACGAGGGACTCCGCCGTCCCCGGCTGACCGTCCGCCGCGGCCTTCAACCCAGCTCCTGCCGGCTCCTCAGGAGCGGTCGACCGAGATGACTCCGGCGTTGGCCACGTGCTCGGTCCATCCTGACCCGTCGAAGTAGCGCAGCTCATGGCGACCCGTCGGGTCAGGCAGCCAGGCCTTGAGCGCAGTCACCGGCGGCGACTGTTGCCCAGGCCCGACCTCCGGGCCCAATTCGGGGACCGGTGAGCACCCGGGCACGGCTCGGTACCTTGAGCCCGCGGTGGCGCTCGGTTCGCGGCTCGGCTGGGAGATCGTCGAGCAGGCGATGACCGAGACCAGCGTGCCGAAGATCGCCACGTAGACGATCGACAGCAACGTGACCAGGAACGTCACGAAGACGCTGACGATGCCCCAGACAAGAGGGTGGATGTGCCAAGGGCTCCTACCGGTGCGGCGCTTGTGCGCGCTCGTGCGCGCGAATGCCAGCATTCCGAACAGCAGTCCCAAGGTGACATAGCAGCCTGTCCGGACGAAGATCAGGCCCGACACGCGCATCGCACGAGTGTAGGTCGAGAACGCTGACCCAAGCGACGGACCGGCCTGGCCCCGCGCCGTCGGCTCCTGCTCTCCGGCGGGGTCCCTTGCCGGGCAGCCCTCATAGGCCGTAGAAGAGGCGCTCGACAACCTTGCGGCTCCGGCGGGTCACCCGGCGGTACGACTCGCGCAGCTCGGTCGGGGTGGTCCCGAGGCTTCTCGCAAGACGCGACTGGAGCTCGGGCTGGCGTGGCATCGCGTCCGCCCCGCTTCCGACCACACCTCCGGCGCCGGCGACGTAGTTCCCCACGAGGTGCCACCGGTTTCTCGTTCTCCCGCAGAAACGGTAGGCCTCTCTCAGCGAGAGAGCGTCCGCGGCGCCGATCGCTCCGGCACGCTCGAGGCGGTCCAACGCGTCGCGGGTCCCGGTGGCCCGGGTGCCCGTCCGGAGCTGGAGGAGCTGTGCCGTCCACTCCACATCCGCGAGTGAGCCACGGCCGAGCTTGAGGTGGAATTGAGGATCGTCGCTGGGCGGGATCCGCTCACGCTCGATCCGTGCCTTCATCCTGCGGATCTCCCGCTCGGCGGCCTCGTCGAGCGGCGAGGACCATACCGCTTCGTCGGCCAGCGCCACGAAGCGTTCGACGACCTCGTCGCTGCCTGCGACCGGCCGGGCGCGCAGTAGGGCCTGACGCTCCCAGGTCTCTCCCCAACGCCGGTGGTACTCCTCGAACGCGTCGAGGCTCCGGGCGAGCGGACCGTGCCTCCCCTCCGGGCGGAGCGAAACGTCGATCCGGACGATCCCTTCGGCGGGCGTTGACCCGTTGCACAGCCGGAGAAGTGCCGACGCCGCCTGTTCGGCGGTCTCCGCGTCGGGAGCACTCGTCCCCTCGTACACGAGCAGCACGTCGAGATCGCTGCCGTAAGCGATCTCCGCTCCGCCGAAGCTCCCCATCGCGATCACCGCCAGCGGCACGCCGGGCGCGACGGCGTGCAGGCCGGCCGTGACGACCGCGGTCCCGAGGTCGGCGAGGGCACGGCCCGTCTCGCGAAGACTCGAGAGGCCGAGCAGGTCTCGGGTCGCGATGCGCACGGTTTCGATCTCGAAGAAGTGGCGGAGCGCGCCCGTCCGCCTGTCAGGCCCCTGATCCGCAGCCATCATGGCCCCCTGGACGAGCTGTTCGGGCTCCAGGGCGGTGAGAGCGGTCTTGTCGTCGAGGAGCTCCACGAGATCGGGGTGACGGGCGATGATCTCGCCAAGGCGCCGGCTCGTTCCGAGCAGCAGGCAGAGCCGCCGCGCGACCTCGGGCGACTCGCGGAACGCCGTCACCAGAAGGTCGCGGCGATGCGGGCCACCGGCGAGGGTTCGAAGCCCGACGAGACCTTGGTCGGGGTCGGGGGACTCCGAGAGCCAGTCGAGAAGGAGCGGCAGCAGCTGCTGCATGAGTCGCGAGGAGCGGGTCAGGCCCCGCGTGAGCTCGCTGAGGGCTTGGCGGGTCCGGTCGGCATCGGCGAAGCCGAAGGCGGCAAGCCTCTCCTCGGCAGCATCCGGCGCAAAACCGTGGTCGCCCGCCGCCTGGTCGTTGCGCCGAGGAGCGGAGCTTTGTGGCATGCCGCCGGCGAACGCCTCGAGGAGGGGCCTGAAGAACAGCCGCTCGTGGATCGCCCTTCCGGTGCTCTGATGATGGGCCAGGACCGCGTCGAAGCGCTCACCGGGCGTTTCCTGCGGTCGCCCCCGGAAGCCGAGCACCCGTGCCAGCCGGTCCCTCGACTCCCGGTCGGAGGGCACGGTGTGAACCTGTGCCTCCTCGACGAGCTGGAGGCGGTGCTCGACGGTGCGCAGGAAACGGTACGCAATCGCCAGGGCCGCCGCGTCCTCCGCCGCCACGTACCCGGCGTCCGCCAGCTCGGCGAGGCATGCAAGTGTTGCCCTCAACCGGAGAGCCGGATCCCGGCCGCCGTGGACCAGTTGCAGCAGCTGCACGGAGAACTCCACGTCGCGGATCCCGCCACGGCCGAGCTTGAGCTCGCGGAGGTCGAGGCCCCGGCTTGCGACGATCGCCTCCGCCCGGGCCTTCATCGTCCGTAGTTCGGCGAGCTCGTCCGCGCCGAATCGCCGGGACCAGAGGTGTTCCGAGGCCGCCTCCTCGAAGAGGCGGCCGGCGGTGGCATCGCCTGCGGAGTGGCGCGCTTTCAACAGTGCCTGGAACTCCCAGGGACGAGCCCACCGGTTCCAGTACGCGACGTAGGAATCGACGGACCGGACGAGCACGCCGGAGCGGCCCTCGGGGCGGAGGTTGGTATCGACGCGGTACGCGTGAGAGGCGATAGCGACGAGCGAGCGCGCGAGCGAGGGATCGACTCCGGCCGCATCGGACGCGACGAGGACGAAATCGACGTCGCTCGAGTAGTTGAGCTCTTGCGCCCCGTGCTTGCCCATGGCGATGACGGCGAGGCCGTTGGTGGCCCCCGCGAGGCGGATGGCGCCGGCCAGCACTCGGTCCGCGACCAGCGAGAGAGCGCCGGTCACCTGCTCGAGGTCGTTCAGGCCGATGAGATCACGCGCGGCGACCTCGAGAAGCGACAGATGCTTGCGACGTACGAGGTCGTTGACGTCGTCTGCTTCAGCAGGGTCCCAGCGCATTTGACCGGGAATTGCGACCGGGCCGGTCGCGGGCACGTCCAGCTGCGCGAGCACGTCCAGGGCTGCAGGGTCGGTGACGATCACGCGCGACAACGAGTGGCTGGCAGCCACGACCGCTGTGAAGCTGGCGGCGAGGGCGGGCTCGGACTCCAGCCGTTCGCGGGCTGTCGGGAACGCGGCGAAGAGCTGATCGGCCACCAACCGCACCGTGTCGGGAGCCGCAGACGCGCGGACAAGCTCGTCGAGCAGCTGTGGCGGTGGCATCGGTAGGGGAGTCCTCTGCACGCAGGCTACTGCCCTCGCGGGCGAGGGCTGAGCACGCAGGCAGCTGTCCCTGCGGGCGTGGCCCGACCCTGATCGTGGTTACCGTATCCTGCCCAGGCCACCGGTAGGATTTCGCCCGTGGGCAGACTGCGCATCGCACTTTGTCAGTTGGACGTCACTGTCGGCGATCTCGAGGGCAACGCCGAGAAGGTCATGGCGCAGCTCGCCCGGGCCGAGGCGGCGGGCGCGCAGCTGGCGGTGTTCCCCGAGCTGGTCCTCACCGGTTACCCCCCGGAGGATCTCCTGTTCGAGACGGGTTTTGTCGAAGGCAACCTTCTCGCGCTCGAGAGAGTTGCCGCCGCGACGCAGCGTTGCGCGGCGGTCGTCGGCTTCGTCGAGGAGGACGGCGATCTCTACAATGCCGCCGCGGTGTGCGCGGCGGGCGAGGTGCGCGCGACAGTCCGCAAGCAGTTGCTCCCGAATTACGGAGTCTTCGACGAGCGGCGCTACTTCGCTCCGGGGGCGAACCGGGACCGGCTCTTTCTGATCGCAGGAGTCCGCGTGGGAGTGACCATCTGCGAGGACGCCTGGAGCCCCTCGGGGCCCGTTGGTCGGCTGGGCGCGGGGGGCGCAGAGCTTGTCGTGACGCTGAACGCGTCGCCGTACCGCGCCGGCATCCTCGCCCAGCGGGAGCGGATGCTCGCCACGCGCGCTGCGGACGCATCCTGCGCGCTCGCCTATGTCAACCTCGTTGGAGGCCAGGACGAGCTTGTCTTCGACGGCGCCTCCATGGTCTTCGACCACGACGGCGATCTTGTCGCGTCGGCTCCGCAATTCCGCGAGGCCCTCGCCATCTGCGACCTCGCGGTCGACGCGATGTTCCGCAAGCGGCTCTTCGACCCGCGGGGCCACGAGGGCATTTCGTCACTGCCGCTGGTGACCATCTCGGAGGCTCCGGTCGCGGACGAGGTCGTGCGCCCCGAGCAACCGACTGTGCCCCTCGCGCCCATTGCACCCCTCACGCTCATTGCGCCCCGATTGTCCCGGGTGGCTGAGATCTACGAAGCGCTTGTGCTCGGAACGTCCGACTACGTTCGCAAGAACGGGTTCACCGATGTGCTCGTGGGCCTGTCTGGCGGTGTCGACTCCTCGCTCGTGGCCACGATCGCAGCCGACGCGCTTGGAGCCGAGCGCGTGCACGGCGTGTCGATGCCGTCCCGCTTCTCGTCTGCAGGCTCGGTCGAGGACGCGTCGGCGCTGGTCACGAACCTGGGAATCGGCATGACCACCGTCGCTATCGAGGCGGCTCACAGCGTGCTGTTGGAGATGCTCGAGCCCGTGTTCGGCGCCGGGGACCCTTCGGCCGGGCTCGTGGGCGAGAACCTTCAGGCACGCATACGCGGGATCATCTTGATGGCGATCTCCAACGAGCGGGGATGGCTCGTGCTCACCACCGGCAACAAGAGCGAGATGGCCGTTGGCTACGCCACCCTTTACGGGGACATGGCGGGCGGCTACGCGGTGTTGAAGGACGTGCCGAAGACGCTCGTCTACGAGCTGTGCGAGCACCGGAACTCCGTCGCGGGTCACGACCTCGTCCCGCAGGCGGTGATCTCCAAGCCTCCATCGGCTGAGCTGCGACCGGACCAGCGCGACGACGACAGTCTCCCGCCGTACGCCGACTTGGACCCGATCCTCGAGGGCTATGTCGAGCAAGACCTCACGGTCTCCGGTCTGGTTGCCGCAGGCTTCGAAGCGGCAACGGTCAGAAGGGTCATCGATCTCGTCGACCACGCCGAGTACAAACGCCGCCAAGCTCCGCCCGGGCCCCGGGTCACAAGTCGTGGTTTCGGCAAGGACCGGCGAATGCCGATCACAAACCAGTTCCGGGCGTCCGCCGGGACAGCAGGTTCGACGAGCGCTGGCCGTTGCGCAGCTACGGGTTCGGATCGGGACCCTGCCGCTCGTTGAGCCTCCTCGGCTCCTCCAGGCATCTCGGAGGGCTTCGTGCCGTCGAGTTGACGTGTTTTCGCAGGTTAGGTGAGCGCGCGCCGCGACTTGTGCCGGCGAGCTGTGCGCGGTGGGCCGCATCGGCGAGCCTCGCCCGCGCCTGGAGGGCCTCGCTCCTCGAGGTCCTGCTTCCGGTGTCGGTCGGCCTCCCGGGCCTGGAGGAGCTCACGATTCTTCCGGAGGGCACCCTCGGCGACGAGTTCGCCCGAGCTCTTCCCGAGCTTGACCAGGCTCTGGCGGAACGCGGCCGCGTTCGGGGTCCTCGAGATCGCGACAGTCGGGCGGACGATGGCCTGTCGCTCATAGCTGACCTTTCCGGTCGGCTCTACCCGCTGATCCTTGCCGACTGTGCACGCCGGTTGGAGGTCCGTAGCCCGGCCGCAGACGGCGCGGTCGTCCGTGCGGTCGGCAGGGCCATGGCCGACCTGGAGGTAGTGCAGGCAGAGAGGGCTGCCCTCTGCGGCCGGCCTGGGTAGCCCCGTGGAGCTCGGCTGGAGCTGGCGGGGCCCCGCTCATCCCCGCTCAGCCCTCCTCAGCGCCCGCGGTGGCCCGCGGTGGCCCGCGGAGGTCCGCGAAATGGCTTTGCGTCAGCACGGGGAGCGCTTCCAGGGCAAGGACCGCGAACGGCCAAGCTTGACTCCACCGTTACACTTATGTTCGAGCAATGAAGTAGCGCAAAGTTCGCTGACCGGCGCGGTGTGGGGCAGCGACGGTCGGACGCGGATGGCCCCGCCTACGCGTCAATAACCTCGGAGCAGCGCGACGCTGTACCAGCCGAACCCACGGAGGCTTCAGGACCTTGGCGAAAGAGCGAGTCGAGCGCGACGAGGAGGATCTCGTCAGGCTGTATCTGACCGATATTGGCCAGTATCCGCTGCTCACCAAGGATGACGAGGTGCGCCTTGCACAGGCGATCGAGGCCCGTTGGAGCGCCGAGGAGGAATTGAGGGCGAAGTCCAAGGGAACGACCCCCACCAGGCGCCGGGAGCTCAATCGCCAAGTCCGGGAAGGCGAGACCGCCCAGCGGACGTTCGTCCAGTCGAACCTTCGTTTGGTCGTTTCGATCGCGAAGAAATATCAGGCGTCCGGATTGCCGTTGCTCGACCTGATACAAGAGGGCAATCTCGGTCTGATGCACGCCGTCGAGAAGTTCGATTGGCGCAAGGGCTTCAAGTTCTCGACGTATGCAACCTGGTGGATCCGCCAGGCGATCACTCGTGGCATTGCCAACACGGGACGGACGATCCGGCTGCCCGTGCACGCAGGCGACACCCTGGCCCGAGTGCAGAAGGCACAAGCCCGTCTCGAGCTCAAGCTCGGGCGGCCGGCAACACTTGTGGAGCTCGGAGTCGAGGTGGAGCTGCCGGAGGACAAGTTGATCGAGGCGCTCAGGTTCCGTGCGGAGCCCTTGTCGTTGTCCGAGCCGCTGCGGGAAGACGGCGACGCGGAGCTGGGAGACGTTGTCGAGGACCGCTCGGCCGAGTCGCCGTTCGAGGTTGCCGCGACAGCGTTGCTACCGCTCGAGATCAATCGTTTGCTGGCCCCGCTCGACGAGCGGGAGCGTGAGATCTTGAAGCTGCGCTTCGGGTTGGACCGGGGCGAACCGCGCACGCTGGAAGAGGTTGGAGAGCACTTCAACCTCACGCGGGAGCGGATACGCCAGATCGAGGCGCGCGCGATGTCGAAGCTGAGGCACCCCTCGAGTGACACCGGGGCTCGGGACCTTCTGACCGTGTGAGCCTGGGCCTGCCCGCACGGGCATGCCCGGCACCGGGTTGTTCGCCGGGCCCCTCTGGCTCGAGCAGGCGAATCACATTCATGTCGTTCTCGCAGGTAAGGGCTCTTCTGGTCGCCTCTGAGGGTCGAGCGCCGGCCCCCTGTACGAAGGCGCCTGGAAGCGGAGCGCCCGCTGCCGGGCCAGGCTGAGTACGATCGTGCCATGTTCAAGAAGCTCGTGATCCTGGCTCTCCTCGTCGCTCTGGGCATCATCGCGGCGAGGCGCCTCCGCGGCGACTCACCAGCTTGCTGAGGGGCTGACAGCGAGAGGCGGCGCTCCGCGTGGTTGCGGAGCATCGGCCGACGGCCCGGCAAACGGGCAGGTTCAGGTCAGCTGTCGTGTCTGCGCGAGCCCAACCACCAGCCTGCAGCCGCGGCTCCGACACCGAGCGCGACGGCACCCGCCGACACTGCTATCGCGGGGCGCTGCGGCACAGTCCCGATTCGGTCCCGCGCCCGGCTCCAAAGGCTGACGGTCTGGCCGAAATGGAGGACTTCGAAATCGTGCTCTCGCGCATAGCGGTTCAGCACCCGATCCGGGTTCACGGCGACTGGATGGCCGACAGCCTCCAACATCGGTAAGTCGGTGTAGGAATCGGTGTACGCATACGACGCGGCGAGGTCGATTCCCCGTTCGGCCGCGAGGACGTCCATCGCCTCTGCCTTGAAGGGCCCGAACGCGTAGAACTGCATCGACCCCGTGTAGCGACCCTCGTCGTCTACTCGTGCCCGGCTCGCAATGCAGTCGTCCGCACCGAGGAACCTGGTCAGCGGAGCGACGATCTCGTCCGGCGACGCCGAGACGATCACGACGAGGCGGCCCTGCTCGTGGTGCCAGTCGATAAGGTCGGCAGCCTCCGCGAAGATGATCGGCTCGACGATCGCCTCGATCGCCTCGGCGACTATCTCGCACACCCGGTCGCGGCGCCAGCCCTTGATCAGCCGGAGAACGGACTCTCGGATGCGGTTGAGCCTCTGCTCGCTCGCCCCGAGGTGGAGGTACACCAGCTCGCCGTAGAGCGCCCGCAGCACGGTTCGACGGTTGATCAAGCCACCGTGGTAGAAGGGTCGACCGAAGGCAACCATCGAAGCCTTCGCGATGACGGTCTTGTCGAGGTCGAAGAACGCGGCTTCCAGCGGTCCATAAGTGGCCGGGACGGGGCGTTCGACGACCCGCACGAACCCGTCTTGATGGCCGTCGCCGGCCGGCTCCTGCCCGTGGACATCCTGGTCTGTGGCGACGGTCGCTCCGGCAGCTTCGCTTTGCGGTTCAGCCTCGGATTTCCGCCGATGGCGGCCGCGGTTGCGGCTTCGGCGCCGTTTCGGCGACGGTGGCTCCGGAGGCTCTTCACCCTCGGCAGGCCCCACCGTGCTTTCAGCCGGCTCTGGCCCGGCCGGATGCGTGGGCCCGGCTGGCTCAGGTGGCTCCATGGACGCGGCCGGCGGCTGCGTGGGCCCGGCCGGCGCGGCCGACCCGGCCGGCTCCGGCTCGGGACGCTCCCCGGCCCGCCCCTCCTCCGGAGCGTCGGTCACGAGCCTTGGAGGAGAAGCGTCCGGATCTCGTCGTCTTCACATTGCGCGCTGACGAGCAACACGACTTCGTCCCCAACATCCAAGGGTGTGTCCGACCGCGGCACGACCACGCGTCCGTCTCGCACGAGAGCGACCACAGCGGCACCACGAGGCAGGACGAGCGACCCGAACTCGCTCCCCAGGACCGGCGAGCCCGCGTCCAACGTCACCTCCATGAGGCGGGTGTGGCCGCCTTCGAATTGCAGCAGGCGGACGAGCATCCCGACGGACACGGCCTCCTCGACGAGGCCCGCGAGCAGATGAGGCGTCGACACCGCCACGTCCACGCCCCACATCTCATTGAAGAGCCAGTGGTTCTTCGGGTGGTTCACCCTTGCGATCACACGGGGGACCGCGAACTCCTGCTTGGCGAGCTGCGAGACGACGAGATTGTCCTCGTCGTCGCCCGTTGTGGCCACGACGACGTCCATCTCGTCGAAATGGGCCGCCTGCAGGGAAGACACCTCGCAAGCGTCGGCGACGATGTAGCGAACACGCTCGATCGGCGGGAGCGAGGCGACGAGATCGACGTCTCGATCCAGCAGCTCCACCACATGCCCGTTTCGCGCCAGGTCCTCAGCGAGAAACCGGCCCACGTTGCCCGCACCCGCGATCGCCACCCTCATTCGTGGTTCCCCCCGTCCCCGGGTCCCGGGACGATCGACACGCCGGGAAACAACGCTTCAAGCTTTCCTTCCACGTCATGGGTGACGAAGAGGTGGAGCACGTCCCCCTCCTGGCCGACGAGGTCATCGACGTCGACCGTCGGCGCGCCCGCCCGGGTCACCGCTACGACGCGTATCCCGTCGCCGTGCAGAGCGGCAGCCGGCAGCCGGCATCCCTCCCAGTCGGTGGGCAGTGGCTGCTCGATCAGGTGCAGGTGGCCCGTCGAGTCAGACCATTCGGTGACGGCGCGTTCGGGCAGTATCCGGCGGAGCACGTGGTCGATCGTCCAGGGGACCGTCGGCACCGTCGGGATCCCCAGTCGCTGGAAGATCTCGGCGCGGCGCGAGTCGTAGATGCGGGCTACCACGTTCGGGATCTGGTAGGTCTCACGGGCTATGCGGGCACAGAGGATGTTGGAGTTGTCGCCGCTGGTAACCGCGGCGAGAGCGGTCGCATGCTTCGCCCCGGCTTCGTCGAGGTGGTCCCGGTCGAACCCGAAGCCGGCGATCCTCTGTCCTGGCCAGTCGGCCGGCAACCGCCGGAACGAGCGAGGCAGCTTGTCGATGATGGCGACCGAGTGGCCGGCGTTGGTCAACTCGGCGGCCAGTCCCGCGCCGACCCTCCCACATCCGACGACGACGACGTGCATAACAACTATCGAACACGCTGGCACCCGCCGGCACAACTCATCGCGCCTTGGGCGAACGTTGCGGCTGAGCCGGCGACGCGCCGGTCCGGGAGCTGGCGGGACTCGCTCATCGTCCTGAGGGAGGCCAACTAGGCTCCGTGGCTGTGCCAGGCGGGCCCACCGACGATATTGCTGTGCCCGCAGCAGGGCAGGTGGCGCCCCCACCAGCTTCGGGGCACGGTGACGGCGGCTTCAGTCGCCAAGAACTGGGCGACGTCGTCGTGCTTCCCGAGCCGTTCTCCTACCGCCTGAAGAAGGCGTTCCTCGGGCCTCCGCTGGTCACCGAGCGCCTTTCGGTGGAGCGACTCGGCAAGCCGACAGCGCTCGGCGTCCTCGCCCCGGACTGCATCTCCTCCACCGCCTACGGAACCGAGGAGATCCTTTTCGAGCTGGTGAAGGCCGTTGGCGTCGCCGCCTTCAGCCTCCTGCTGCCGATCACCTTCGCAGTCATCGTCGTGCTGCTCTTCGTCACCCTCTCCTACCGAGAGGTCGTCATGGTCTACACACGAGCCGGCGGTTCGTACGTCGTGGCCAGGGACAACTTCGGCGTGAAGGTGGCCCAGGTGGCCGCCGTCGCGTTGATCATCGACTACATCGTGACCGTCGCAGTGCAGACCGCGGCGGGGACCGATGCGTTGACCTCCGCTTTTCCTGCGCTGAAGTCCTGGGGCCTCTGGATCACGGTGATCGTCGTCGCCCTCCTCGCCTACGGCAACCTGCGCGGGATCCGCGAGGCGGGCCGGACGTTCGCGCTTCCTACGTACCTTTTCGCCGGCTCAACCGGATTGTTGATCATCATCGGTGTCATCCGGACCGCGCTCGGTCAGCTGCACGCACACTCGATTGAGAAGAGCGGGGTCGTGCACATCGGCACACCCGGCAGCGGCCTTCTGTACGGCGCCTCGATCATCATCGTGCTGCGGGCCTTTGCCAACGGCGGGTCGTCGCTGACAGGCCTCGAGGCGATCTCGAACGGGGTCGCGACCTTCCGCCCACCCGAGGGCCGCAATGCCCGCCGGGTGCTCGTCATCATGTCGACGATCCTCGGCTTCCTCGTGCTCGGGGTCTCGCTGCTCGCCCACGTCACCCACGCCGTTCCCTACTTGTATGGCACCCCGACGGTGCTCTCCCAGGAGGCGCAGTACGTCTTCGGCTCGGCCTGGTTCGGGAGGTTCGGGTACTTCTTCGTGCAAGGCGCCACGATGCTGATTCTCTACACGGGCGCCAATACGAGCTTCAACGGGTTCCCTAACCTTGCCAGCTTCGTAGCGGAGGACTCCTTCCTTCCGCGCCAGCTCACCCGCCGCGGCCACCGGCTCGTGTTCTCGAACGGGATCATCATCCTCACAATCGCCGCCGAGGCGCTCCTCATCGGGACCGACGCCCAGGTGAGCGTCCTGGTCGGCGTCTACGCGGTCGGCGTCTTCACCGGCTTCACCATGGCCGGTGCCGGCATGGCCAAGCACCACCTCCGCTTGCGCGAGAAGGGATGGAGGTACAAGCTCGTCATCAACGGCTTTGCCTCGGTGCTTTCGCTCAGCGTCGTCCTGATCTTCGTCATCGTGAAGTTCCGCGAAGGCGTCTGGATCGTCGTCGTGCTGTTCGTCATTCTCGTCCCCACCCTGATCCGGCTCCACAAGCAGTACGACGAGGAGCGCAAGGAGCTGGAGGAGAACGTCAGCTACGCCGCCGTGGCCCCAGTCCTTCGTCGCCACGTCGTTCTCGTGTTCGTCGACCGGCTGGACCTCGCGGACGCCCGCGCCCTGCAGTACGCCCGGACGCTCAACCCGGACGAGCTCCGGGCGGTGCACTTCGTGCTGGACAGTTCGAGGGCGACCGAGCTCGAGGATCAATGGGCCGGGCTCGGCCTCTCGCGCTTTCCTCTTGACCTCATCGAATGCCCCGACCGTCGCCTGGGCAGGGCCTCGATGGAACTGATCGCCGAGGTGGCGGCCGATGGCCAGACCGAGGTCAGCGTGCTCCTGCCCCACCGCGTCTACGCGGGAGCATGGCAACGGGTGCTGCACGACCGCACGTCTGACCGCATCGCCGCACTCGTCGGCCAGTTGCCGAACGTGAATGCGACGATCGTGCCCTTCCAGCTCGGGAAGCGCCGGAGGCAATTGGTCCCCTGGAAGACGGGAGGAGAGAGAGGGTCGGCGGCGCTGCACGACGCCGAGTTCGGCACGATCGAGCCGAGCCGGGCGGCGCGCGAAGCGGGAGCAAAGACGGCGGCCGAGCGTGTCGCCGGCTTCCGGAGCGCCTCCACGTCAGGTCTCGCTGCCGGCGCCATTCCGATCGGTGACCTGCGCCCTCGTCAGCGTGCCCGGGTCGCGGGGCGGATCCGGACGGTGCGCGTCCAGCCGCGGGCCGGTGTTCCGTCGCTCGAATGCACGATCGCCGACGGAACCGGCCAGCTGATGGCCGTGTTCCAAGGCCGCCGGCGCGTGGCCGGCATCGAGCCGGGAGCCCTCGTCGTGGCCGAGGGCATGGTGGCCACCCGTGGCCGCAGCGCTGGAATGGTGAACCCCCTCTACTGGATCATCTCGACCCCCGAGCCCGCTGAGGCGCCTTTGCCAGGAGGTCACGGGCACGATGCAGGCGGGGCCGGTCACAGTTAGCCGTCGGTCCACGGAGGGCCACCGCCCACCTGTTGATCCCGATCGGCGCCGGGCGAGGCGAGCAGCACTGCCTGGCAGCAATTAGTAACTGTGCGAGCAATTGCACAGTTTGTGTCTGTCCGTCGCCTACCGTATTCTCCGACCCGACCCGACCTAACCAAAGGAGCAAGTAGTGCCTCCCCATCTTTTCGCGGCTGGCGGCTATCAGGCCTTCGTGCTCGGTGGGACCGAGCGAGTCTGGCTGGTGTTCGCTCTTGGAACGGGCGTGGTGGCGATCGCAACCGCCCTCTACCTGATGCGCGGCGTGCTCGCCGCTGACACTGGCACCGACAAGATGCGCGAGATCGCGGCCGCCATCCAAGAAGGCGCCCGCGCTTTCCTGCGCCGCCAGTTCAAGACGATCGCGATCATCGTCATCCCGCTGTTCGTGCTCGTGTTCTTCACCGCGACCAAGGTCGTCCGTCCTGACGGGACGGTGGCACTGACGTTCCTGCAGTCCGGCTTTGCCCGTGCGATCGCCTTCCTCTGCGGCGCGATCTTCTCTGGGATGACGGGGTTCATCGGCATGAGCCTGTCGGTGCGTGGCAACGTCCGGACGGCGGCCGCGGCGCGCGAGGGAAAGCTGCCGCCTGCGCTCAGGGTCGCCTTCCGCACCGGGGGGATCACCGGCCTGCTCTGTGTCGGCCTCGGCCTCATCGGTGCGACGACGATCGTGTTCATCTTCCAGAACAGCGCCACAGCCGTGCTGGTCGGCTTCGGGTTCGGTGCGTCGCTGATCGCCCTGTTCATGCGTGTCGGCGGCGGCATCTTCACCAAGGCCGCCGATGTCGGGGCCGACCTCGTCGGCAAGGTCGAGGCGGGAATCCCCGAGGACGACCCTCGTAACGCCGCCACGATCGCAGACAACGTCGGCGACAACGTCGGCGACTGCGCCGGGATGGCGGCCGACCTCTTCGAGTCCTACGAGATCACGATCATCGCCTCGTTGATCCTCGGCTACTCCGCGTTCAAGTCTCTCCACCTGCCACCTGCGCGCGGCCTGCTCTACCCGCTCATCGTCGCCGGTATCGGGATACTCACCTCGGCGTTCGGCATCCTGGTCGTGCGTGCGCGCGAGCGCGACAAGTCAGCGATGGCCCCGATCAACCGTGGCTTCCGGGCCGGTACCGTGCTAACCCTCGTCGGGGCGTTTCTCGTGGCGCAGTTCTACGTCCACGACTTGAAGGTCTTCTGGGCCGTGCTCATCGGCATCGTGCTCGCGAACGTGGCGAGCCTGATCACCGAGCAGTTCACCTCGACCGAGAGGGGCCCGGTGCAGCAGATCGCGGACGCGACCCGCACCGGCCCGGCGACAACAGTGCTGGCCGGCATCTCGATCGGCCTCGAGTCGAGCGTGTGGGCGATCATCGCCATCGTGGTGGCGATCGCGAGCGCGGTCGCGCTGGGTGGCGGCAAGCTGACCGTCTCGCTCTACCTGGTGGCGCTCGTGGGCATCGGCATGCTTTCCACGACGGGGATGATCATCTCGGAGGACTCCTTCGGCCCGGTCTCGGACAACGCGGCCGGGATTGCCGAGATGTCCGGTGAGTTCACGGGCGAGGCCGAGCGGGTCATGGTGAGCCTCGACGCCGTAGGCAACACCACCAAGGCGATCACCAAGGGAGTCGCGATCGGCTCTGCGGTCATCGCCGCGGTCGCCCTGTTCTCCTCGTTCATCGAGACCATCGGCAACCAGTTGCCACAGCTGAAGCAGGTCACGGGCGACGCGTTGTTCCACAACCCGCTCACTCAGATCAACGTCGCGGTCCCGACGACGTTCATCGGTCTGCTGATCGGCGGGTCGATCGCCTTCCTCTTCTCGTCGCTTGCCATTCGAGCCGTCGGCCGCTCGGCGGGGACGGTCGTCTACGAGGTGCGCCGTCAGTTCCGCGAGCACCCCGGGATCATGGACTACACCGAGAAGCCGGAATATGGCCGGGTCATCTCCATTTGCACCGCGGCCTCTCAGCGCGAGCTCGCGACCCCCGCCTTGCTGGCGGTTCTCTCGCCGGTGATCGTCGGGTTCGGGATCAACTACATCGCGCTCGGCGCGTTCCTCACCGGCACGATCCTGACGGGCCAGCTGATGGCGAACTTCCTCTCGAACTCCGGCGGCGCCTTCGACAACGCCAAGAAGTACATAGAGGACGGCCATCTCGGCGGGAAAGGGTCGGAGTCGCACAAGGCGGCAGTCATCGGAGACACCGTCGGTGATCCCTTCAAGGACACCGCAGGCCCGGCGCTGAACCCGCTCATCAAGGTGATGAACCTTGTGTCGCTCCTCATCTTGCCGGCGGTGATCACGCTCCGGCACCATGACGCCGCGCGTTTCTCCGTCGCAGCGGCTGCCCTCGTGGTCCTGCTGGTCTCGATCGCCTTCTCGAAGCGCTCGACAACCATGGCCGAGCCCGAGGCGGCAGTGCCTGCGGCGGCGCACTTGAACCAGGGACTCGAGCCCGAGGCGACGGTGCCGGCCGCGGCGCTCGTGAACCAGGGACCCGAGGACGAGACCGGCGACAGCACCGACGATGGCGCCGTCGGTTCCTAACCCGCAACGGGCCGGCGCAACCCCGGCCGGCCGCACCTAGAGGGACGAGCTCTAATGCCAAAGCCACTGGTGATCGTCGAGTCGCCCGCGAAGGCGAAGACCATCGCCGGCTATCTCGGTGGTGACTACGTCGTCGAGTCCTCGATCGGCCACATACGCGACCTCCCGCGATCGGCGGCGGACGTGCCGGCTGCGTTCAAGGCCGAGCCATGGGCTCGTCTCGGCGTCGACGTGGACAACGACTTCAAGCCGCTGTATGTCGTGTCGCGCGAGAAACGGGAACAGGTCGCGAAGCTCCGCCGCCTCGTCGGCGCAGCGAGCGAGGTCTATCTCGCGACCGACGAGGACCGTGAGGGCGAGTCGATCGCGTGGCACCTTGCCGAGGTGCTCTCGCCCCGGGTCCCGGTGTTGAGGATGGTGTTCCACGAGATCACGCCAACCGCCATCCGGGCCGCCATCGAGCACCCCCGCGAGCTCGACCGTCGCCTCGTCGATGCCCAAGAGGCGCGGCGAATCCTCGATCGACTCTACGGGTACGAGGTCTCACCGGTGCTCTGGCGCAAGGTCGCCAAGGGCCTCTCCGCCGGCCGGGTGCAAAGCGTCGCCACTCGGATCGTCGTCGAGCGCGAGCGCGAGCGCATGCGGTTCCGCTCCGCCAGTTGGTACAGCGTGGAGGGCCGCTTCTCCGCCGAGTCGCAGCCCTTTGCCGCGCGCCTGGTGGAGATCGGCGATCGCCAGGTCGCGACGGGCGAGGACTTCAGCCAGGCGGGGACGCTCATCTCACCTGACGAGGTCGTCCTCCTCGACGAGCCAGGATCCCTTGGCCTGGTCGCGGCCCTGGCCGGCGCCGGGTTCGAGGTCGCGAGCGTTGAGGAGCGCCCTTACCGGCGATCGCCGGCTGCTCCCTTCATCACCTCCACCCTCCAGCAGGAGGCCGCGCGCAAGCTGCGGTTCTCCGCGCAGCGGACCATGCAGGTCGCGCAGCGCCTGTACGAGCGGGGTTACATCACCTACATGCGGACCGACTCGACGACGCTGTCGGACACCGCCGTCAGAGCCGCTCGTGACCAGGCCCGAGCGCTCTATGGCGACAAGTCGGTCCCGCGCTCTCCCCGGATGTACCGAAACAGGGTGAAGAACGCGCAGGAGGCTCACGAGGCGATCCGGCCTGCTGGCGATCGCTTCCGCACGCCCTCTCAAGTCTCCGGCGAGCTCAGGGGTGAGGAGCGCAGGCTTTACGAGCTCGTCTGGCAGCGGACGGTTGCATCGCAGATGAACGATGCGACCGGCACGACCGTGCGGGCGCGCATCGAAGGGCGCACCCTGACTGAGTCGCTGGTTGCTCCGCCTGGAACCACCACGGTCTTCGTGGCGACGGGCACGGTCATCACCGATGCAGGGTTCCTGGCGGTGTACCGCGAGGACGAAGACGACAACGACGATGGCTGGAGTGAGCGTCGCGGCGACCAGGATGTCCGTCTGCCTCGGCTCGTCGCCGGGCGAGATCTCGACTGCGACGGCCTCGAGGTCGAGCAGCACGCAACCAAGCCGCCGGCGCGCTACACCGAGGCCTCGCTCGTTCGGCGCCTCGAGGAGCTCGGCGTCGGCCGGCCGTCGACCTACGCCAGCATCATCGGGACCATTCAAGACCGGGGTTACGTGTGGAAGAGAGGGACGGCGCTCGTCCCGTCCTTCACGGCCTTCGCCGTTGTCGGGCTGATGGAGGAACACTTCGCGAACCTCGTCGACTACGGGTTCACGGCCGCCATGGAGGACGATCTCGACGAGATCGCCTCGGGCAGCCAGGAACAGATTCCATGGCTCGAGCGCTTCTACTTTGGCGAGCACAGTCCGGGGGCTGTGCACCCCGCCAAGGCGCCTGGCCACCCGCTTGCGGTGGTCGGTGCCCACGGCCTGAAGGAGGCCGTGTCGACGCATCTCGACGAGATCGACGCCCGGGAGGTGAACTCGATCTCACTCGGCTCCGATGCAAGCGGGCGTGAGGTCGTCATCCGCGTCGGTCGCTACGGTCCGTACGTCCAGCGCGGCGAGGACCACGCCTCTGTGCCTGACGACCTGGCCCCGGACGAGCTCACCCTGGAGCGGGCCGCGGAGTTGCTCGGGCATCCCTCCTCAGATCGCGCCCTGGGCAACGACCCGATGACGGGCAAGGCGGTACTGGTGCGGGCGGGACGTTTCGGGCCGTACGTTCAGCTCGGGGAGGCGGCCGTCAAGACCGACAAACCGCGGACGGCGTCGTTGCTCAAGACGATGAGCGTGTCGGACATCACCCTCGAGCAGGCTCTGCAAGTCTTGCAGCTTCCACGGACGGTCGGCGCTGATCCGGAGACCGGTGAGGAGATCACCGCAGCCAACGGCCGATTCGGGCCGTTCATGAAACGAGGCTCCGAGACTCGCAGCCTCGAGACCGAGGACCAGCTGTTCACGGTGACCATCGAGGAGGCGCTCGCTCTGTTCGCTGCGCCCAAGAAGCGCCGCTACGGCCCTTCCGCCGCACCTCTCAGCGAGCTTGGCGCCGATCCGGAGTCAGGGTTGGCGATCGTGCTGCGATCGGGCCGGTTCGGACCCTATGTCAGCGACGGGACGACGAACGCCTCGCTGCGGCGTGGCGACGACCCGGACAACCTGACCCTCGAACGCGCAGTTGAGCTGATCGCGGATCGTCGCGCGGCGGGTCCGGCCAAACGACCGACGACCCGCAGGGCCACAGGTGCCAAGAAGGCCGGGGCGCGCAGGAAGGGCGTGGCCAAGAAAACCGGGGCCCGCAAGGCCACCGGCGCGGCCAAGAAGACCGGGGCCCGCAAGGCCACCGGCGCGGCCAAGAAGACCGGCGCCCGCAAGGCCACCGGCGTGGCCAAGAAGGCCGGCGCCCGCAAGGCCACCGGCGTTGCCAAGAAGGCCGGCGCCCGGAGAGCTCCAGGATCCGCGATCAGGACGGCGAGCCCCAAGTCAGCTTCTGAGCCAGACGACGACTGGTAGGGCGCTCGCTTTCCTGGGCTTGGTGCCAAGCGCTGGCGGCCGATCCGCTGAACGGCGGACGAGGGAAGGTTCCGGCCAACGACCTGAGGCGGCTTTCAACGGGCAGCCACATGGTCCCCGTGCCGGAAAACTCGGGCCGTTAGCTTTCGGACATGCCCGAAATCATCAACTATCGCCACCTAATCCACCCGCACACCAAGGCCGTGTTGGACGGCGTAGCACGACCGACAAGAACCAACGACCACCGCGTCAAGGGCAAGACCGGCTTCGCCCGGTTCAACGCGAAGGTCGGCCTGTTGATCACCCTCGGTGTCGGCACCATGATCTGCGCGTACATCTTCGCGATCGTCGCCCTCATCAGCCTGCCCTCAGCGATCAACAGCCACAACCTGACGATAATCATCGCCTGGATCAGCTCGAACTTCCTGCAGTTGGTGCTCTTGCCGATCATCATCGTCGGCCAGAACATCCAGGCGGCGGCGAGCGACAAGCGTGCCGAGGACACCTACAAGGATGCCGAGGCCGTCTTGCACGAGGCGATCGAGATCCAGAAGCACCTCCTTTCGCAAGACGAGGCCATCACCGAGGTGGTGAACGCGCTGAGAGGGATGACGCCGTCCCACGCCTGAGCGGCCCGTGCCACGGTGACACGACCTGCTGGCGCCGACGCCGGCGCCACGAGCAGCCGGGCGCCCGAGCGTGAGGCTCTAACGTTCGGGTCGTGGGTACTCAAGGCCGGCTTGTCGCGATCGAAGGCGGCGAAGGCGTCGGGAAGTCCACCCAGTCAGCGCTCCTCGCCACGGCGATCGGCGCCGAGCTGAGCAGGGAGCCGGGCGGGAGCCCGACCGCCGAACGAATTCGGGATCTGCTCCTCGACCGGTCGTTGGGCACGCTCGCGCCGAGGGCCGAGCTGTACCTGATGCTCGCCGCGCGCTGTGAGCATCTGAGTGCCCGGATCGAACCGGCGCTCGCCGCCGGCCGCCACGTCGTAGTCGACCGGTTCGCAGGCTCGACGCTCGCCTACCAGGGCGCCGGGCGCGGACTGCCGATCGAGGAGGTACGCCAGGCCTGCGATCTCGCGGCCGGCGGCAGATGGCCCGACCTGTCTGTTCTCTTGGATCTTCCGCCCGAGGTCGCAGAGCGTCGTCGGGCCGCGCAACAGGCGCAGCTTCCCGGTGTGAGCCCCGACCGGTTCGAAGCCGAGGAACCGGAGTTCCACCTGAGGGTCGGCGAGGGCTTCCGCAAGATCGCCGCGAACGACACTGCGCACTGGGTTGTCATCGACGGTTCTGGGTCCGCATCCGAAGTCGCCGCCGAGGTGCTCGGAGCTGTTCGGGCACGTCTCGGCATCGACGGTTCCTTGTGACCGCAGTCCAGGGCTCGACCCGTGCTCGCGTTCTCGACCGGGTCAAAGGCCAACCGGGAGCGGTACGACTTCTCCGCGGCTCGCTGGGCGCACCCCTGCACGCCTACCTCTTCGTCGGTCCGCCCGGCACCGGGCGCCGTGACGCGTCGATTGCCTTCGCTGCCGCGCTACTGTGCCCGAGCGGAGGCTGTGGCCAGTGCGCGTCGTGCCAGGAGGCCCTCGCCGGCCGACATCCTGATCTCGAGGTGATCGAACGTGCCGGCGCCTCGATCCTGGTCGATCAGGCGCGCGAAGTCGCACGCATGGCCTTGCGCACACCGAGGGCCGGCCCATACCAGGTCCTCGTCCTCGTCGACTTCGACCTCGTCGAGAAGGCCGCGCCGGCGTTGTTGAAGACTATCGAGGAGCCGCCGGACACGACCGTGATCATCCTCATCGCGGAGACGGTTCCCCGCTCGTTCGTCACGATTGCCAGCAGGTGCGTGCAGGTCCAGTTCAAGCCCCTCGCCGACGAAACCATCGTCGAGATCCTGATGGCCGAGGGCGTCGAGGTCGCGATCGCGACATCTGTCGCCGAAGCCGCGAGCGGGCGCCTGGACCGGGCCAGGCTGCTGGTGCGGGACCCGGGCTTTGCCGAGCGGCTGCAACGATGGAGAACCGTGCCGAGCCGGCTGGACGGGACCGGTGCGAGGGTTGCCGAGCTTGCCGACGAGTTGCTCGCTTCGGCCGCCGAGCCGCTCGAGGTGGTGCGTGGGCGTCAGGCCGAGGAGCTGGCCTTCCTCCAAGAGGAGGCCGAGCACCGGGGTGAGAGGGCCATCGCGGGCCGCGCAGCAGTCGAGGACCGCCACCGCCGGGAGCTGCGCCGCGTACGCACTGACGAGCTCCGCGCCGGGCTCGCCGTGCTCTCGTCGGTGTACCGGGAGCGCCTCGTCGCGCCGGAGGTCTCAGCGCAGCGCTTGGGGACCACCCTCGCCGCGATGGCGGCCATCGACGAGGCCGCATCGCGACTCAGTCGCAACGCCAACGAGACGATGCTGCTGCAGTGGCTGCTGTTGCACCTCGACACATGACCCGGGCCCGGCTACGCCTCCTTCGGCGAACACAAGCAATCGGGCTCACTGTGATGTCGTCTGCGAACCGTGGCTTCTCGGAGCCTCACGGCTTGGGCCGGACCTCGTAGCGCCTCTGCAGGAGAACCGGCAGCGCCGCGCGCACGGATCGGACCCGCTCGGGCGAAATCTCGGCGACCGCGACGCCGTCGGTCTCGCCGAGTCCGGCAAGCTCGACGCCCATCGGGTCGAGCACGAGACTGTGGCCGCAATATGCGGGGGGCGGCTGCGCAGCTGCAAGCAGATAACACGTGTTCTCGATCGCCCGCGCGTGGCACATCGTCGTCCAATGCTCTTGCTTGAGCGGCCCGGCGACCCATGCAGCAGACACGGCGAACACGGTGACGTCCTTGTCGGCCAATGCGCGAAACAGCTCAGGAAAACGCAGGTCGTAGCACGTCACGACGCCTACCATGAACTCGCCGAGCGGCAGCACCAACAACTCGTTGCCGTCGAATTGGCCTGGCACCAGGGAGTCCGACTCCTTGTGGCCCAGGGCGTCGTAGAGGTGGAGCTTCCGGTACCGGCCGAGGACCCCTGGCGCACCGACCGCCACGACCGTGTTGTGCACCCGCTGTTCACCAGGCACCTTCTCGAACATCCCGGCGATGGCGGTCACCCCGAGAGCGGACGCGGCCTCCGCCAGGGCGGTGACGAACGGCCCGTCGAGCGCCTCGGCCGCGCGGACGATCTCCGCGGCAGGCCGGTCGAGAGAGTACATCGCAGCCTCGGGCAGGACGACGAGCTCGGCACCGGCTTCAGCGGCATTCCTCATGAGACCGAGTGCCCGCGCGCGGTTTGCGGTCGCGTCGGGCTTGGACGCGAACTGGGCGACAGCGACCTTCACGAGAAGGCCTTGCCACTTGCCGCGGCAAGAGACGCATTCGCAGCACGCGGTCCCGTCTTGGCCACCTGCCCTCCCATCTCAAGTCTCGGGTGCATGCGCCGTCTCGCGCTGCACGTCCTTGCGAGTGAGGGCAAGGTAGGCGACGAGGCAGGCTATGACGACCGTGATCACCAGGCTGGTCCGCCCGTCGCCCCAGCCGAGACCGCTCGCACTTTGAGGCTTGCCCACCCAGTCGGCGAGCGATGCGCCGATCGGGCGGGTGACGACGTAGGCGAACCAGAAAGAGAGGATCGGGTTCCAGTCGAAGCGCCAGAAGCCGACGATGGGAACGGCGATCATCACGGCGAACAGCACTATCGAAAGCCCGTACCCCAGGTGGAACGTCGTCGCGGTCAGGTCTCCGACGGCAGTGCCGCACGCGAAGGTGGCGGCAACCGCGGCCCAGTAGAAGGCCTCTCGGCGCGGGGTGTCGATGGTATGGAACGAGAGCGTCTTCTCGGTCTTCTGCCAGGTCACGAACACCGCGACGAGCACGAAGGCATACAGCACACTGGACACGACGTAAGGGACGTCGAAGCGGACGTGGAGCACGTCAGCGGCCATTGTGCCGAAGACGCCGACCATCACGACCGCGAGCCAGTAGGTCCACGCGAGGTAGCGGCGCATCGAGAACTGGAGCACGAGCGCGGCCACGAAGCCGACGAACCCGAGGCCCACGGCGAAAACGGGGTTCATCGCATGAACGAGATAGTCCGAGGTCGCCTCCCCCATCGCAGTCGAGAGAGCCTTGATGACCCAGAAGTAAGCCGTGATCTCCGGGACCCGGACTGCGCCCCGGGACAGCAACGGTGAAGAACGAGTGCGTCGCGCCACGCAGGACAGCATGGCGCAGGTCTCACACCGGTCGCACGGCGCGAACCTTGCCCGAGCCGGCGCTAGTCGCCGAACACCTCGGGATTGACCGTGTTCGGAGGACGGCCGCCGGCCAGCACCTCGGCGACGGCGGAGGTCGCCAGTCGCGCCATCGCCGTGCGGGTCGCGAACGAGGCGCTGCCGATGTGTGGGAGGAGCACTGTTCTAGGTGCGGCGAGAAGCCGCGGATGGACAGTCGGTTCGTGCTCGTAGACATCGAGGCCGGCGGCGAACAGTCGCCCCGACTCGAGCGCGGCACCGAGGGCTTCTTCGTCGACAACCGGCCCCCGGGCTGTGTTGACGAGAACCGCGGTCGGCTTCATGAGCGCGAGCCTGCGGGTGTCGATCAGATGGCGTGTCTCCGGGGTGAGCGGCACGTGCAGGCTTACCACGTCTGCCTGCCGTAGCAGGTCGTCGAGCTCGACGACGCAGCCTTGGAGCCCAGTAGGGCGTCGGGCGTGATGGAGCACCCGCATCGAGAATCCCTCCGCGCGCCGGGCTACCGCCCGCCCGATACGGCCGTAGCCGACCAGGCCGAGGGTGGCTCCGTGCACGTCCTGGCCGAGATAGCCGTCGAACCGCCAATCGGTCCACCCGCCGTTCCTCAGGTCGCGTTCGGAATCCGAGAGCAGCCTGGACGCGGCCAGGATCAAGGCGAAGGCGAGATCTGCCGTCGTGTCGTCCAGCACACCGGGCGTGTTGCACACAGCGACGCCGGCGCGTGTTGCGGCCTCGACATCGAGGTTGTCATAGCCGACCGAGACGGTTGCGACGACTGCCAGGCGCGACGCGCAGGCGAGCACCGCCTCGGTGATTCGGTCTGTGAGCTGGCAGACGATCGCATCGACGTCCCGGGCCAAGTCGGCGACCTCGTCCGTGGTCAAAGGCACTCCGGAGCTCGGCATCACGAGCTCATGGCCCACGATCGGGCTCAGCGCGTCGTCGGGCAGTCGCGAGGTCAAAAGGATGCGGGCCATCGGGTATCGAGTCTCGCACGACGCACCGGGCGTCCGGGGCGAGGCATCCAGAGATCGACGCCAAGGGTGGGTGGTGAGGGCGCCGACGGCCGCGATGCGGCTCGCCGACACCCCCTCCACCGCGGCACCCAGCGCTTACCCCCCGGTGGCGCCGGGTACGGTCCTTCGCTGCGTATCGTCCAAATGAAGTGTTGATACCGTATTCGGCTCATGCCGGGCCGTCAACAGGTTGACTCGCCGGACCCCGGCCGCCGAAGCAGCTGTTCACGACGCCTCGCAGTGGTCGTGCTCGACAGTTCCTCCACCGGATCGTGGATGCCGGGGCGGCCTCGACGGAAAAGCTGGACCCTCAGGAGAACAACGGTTCGAGGGCGAGAATGGCCTCCAGGGCTTCGGGGGCGATCGGTTGCGAGAACAGGGACCCTTGGCCGAACTTGCACTGCTCGTTTTGAAGGCTTGCGAGCTGCCAGTCTTCCTCGATGCCATCAGCGAGCGTCTCGATCCCGAGCGTCCGGCCGAATTGCACAAGAGCGTGGATGGAGCTGATCGCTTCTGACGAGTCCGCCATCGCGGCGACGAACGATCGGTCGATCTTGAGGGCGTCGATCGGGAACTGGCGAAGATGGGCGAGCGATGAACAGCCGGTGCCGAAGTCGTCGACGGCGACGAGCACGCCAAGTTCCTTGAGCTCGCGAAGTCGCCGGCTCATGGTGTCGGTGTCCTTCATCAAGCTCGGCTCGGCGACATCGATGACGAGCGATCCGGGGTCGAGCGCCGTGACCGAAAGGGTCTCTCGGACCAGAGCGACGAAGCCCGCCGCCTCGAGCTGATGCATCGAGACCTTGATCGACATCGTCAGGTGATGGCCGACCCGGTGCCACGCAGAGGCTCGCCGGCAGGCCTGCTTGAGCACCCACGACCCGACGGGGACGATCATCTCGGTCTCCTCCAGCACCGGGACGAAGGACTCAGGATCGACCATGCCCCTGACGGGATGCCGCCAGCGAAGAAGGGCCTCCACGCCGCACACGCCGACGCTGTCCAAGTCGAATATCGGTTGATAGAGAAGGAAGAACTGGTTTTCCTGGAGGGCTTCGCGCAGATCTGTCTCGAGCTCGAGCCGCTCCATCGCGGGTGTCTTCATCTCGGGCTTGAACCGGATGTGGCAGTTCCTTCCCCAAGCCTTGGCCTGACAGAGGGCGATTGCCGCATCGCGCAGGAGATCGTCCGGCTCATCCCGGTCATTTGTCGCGACGCCGATGCTTGCCGAGATCGACAGAGGAACGTCGTCGAATCCTTCGACTCGGAAGGGCTCCTTCAAGGCTTCCATCAGCCTCTCGGCGAGCAGTTCTGGCCCTCCAGAAAGTGACAGCCCCTCGGCCAGAATCGCGAACTCGTCCCCGCCGAGCCGCCCGACGGTGTCGCATGCCCTCATCACGCCCACGAGGCGTTCCCCCACCGCCTTCAACAGCTCGTCTCCGGCCTGCTGCCCAAGGTTTTCGTTGATGGACCTGAAGTTGTCCAGATCGACGAGGAAGGCGGCGATGAGCTGCCGATCTCGTTGAGATCGGAGCAGCATCTGCTGGAGGCGGTCGCGGACGAGTGTCTGATTCGGGAGACGGGTCAGAACGTCATACCCCAACTGATGACGACGTTGCGCCTCGGCAGGCTCGTGGAGCTGCTCGGCCTGCTTCTGGGCGGAAAGGTCGAGAATCACGCCATCTATCCAGAGTGGGTGCCCGTCGGGACCCGCGATAGCCCGGCCATGCTCAGTGACCCGTCTGGTCTCGCCGCTGGCGTGGACCAGGCGGTACTCGAGTGAGAACGAGACCCCTCGGCTGAGCGCCTCGCGGATCGCGCCGATCACGCGCGATCGATCCTCCGGACAGATGATCGATCGGAAGGACCGTGCATTGACCTTCGTGAACTCGCTCGCCGGGTAACCGGTCAGCACTTCGACGTGATCGCTGATGAAGCGCATCGTCCAAGGTTCGACGCATTCGCGGCGGTACACCGCAGCGGGGACGTGGACGACGAGGGACTTGAACTGCTCCTCGCTTTCGCGCTCGGCCTCCTTGGCGGTCAGCGGCAGAGCATTCGCCTCACGCGGCACGACTCGATTGAAGACTTTCACGGGACCACTCGCTGTCGCCCTACGAGCCCGAGGGCCAGGGGCACGGCCGTCTGTTTGGGCTGCAATGTCGCGGCCAGGCTGAAGATTGAGTAGACCTTCATCACAGGAATTGTCGGCGTCAACTTGCCGAACTTGACCACTTGGGCCGGCAGACGTTCCAGCTTCCGGGCCCGCTGCCGGACGCCGCCGGCTCGATCCGGGCCATGGGCGGCCCGCCTCGGCGCGCTTGGGTCGCCCGCGGGTGAGATCACCGGAATCGCCTTGTGTTCGGTCGGGGGCTGCCGGGGTCCTCAAGTCTTGTCGTCCCCTGGACGATGAACATATCGGGAACCTGAGAGGAGCTGGACCCTGGGCAAGAAGAAGGCGTTGGTGGGTGATCCTCACGAAGACTTCGAGCCTCCGGCCGAGCCCCGCGCAGAGGACCCGGCCGAGTCCCGCGCAGAGGACCCGGCCGAGGAGTCCCTCGGTCGCGTTGAGCAGGCTTCCGTCGGCAGCCAGCCAGACGGTCCGCGCCTTGCCGAAGCGCTCCGAGGTCTTAGGCAGCTGCCAGGGGACGGCTCGATTCGCGTCGCGTTCCAGCCGATCGTGGATCTCGCCTCGACGAACGTGATCGGGTACGAGGCACTGGCGCGCTTCCCCGGCGATCCGAGCATCTCGCCACGGGCATGGTTCGCCAAAGCCGCCGAGGTCGGGGTCCTGCTCGAGCTCGAGATGGCCGCCATCCGCGCTGCGCTCGAGCAACTCGAGCGACTGCCATCGGACGCATTCATCTCTGTCAACGTGTCTCCGGCGACGGCTGGTTCGGAACAGCTCCGGGCTGCCCTCGGTGAGGTCGACGGGTCGCGTGTCGTTCTCGAGATCAGCGAGAACGCCGCTGCTGACGGCTACGAAGAGGTCAGCGAAGCTGTCGGAGCTCTCCGTGCCACTGGGGTGAGAGTCGCCCTGGACGACACCGGATCGGGGACGGTGAGCTTCAGTAGCCTGTTCGACGTTCACGCAGACATCATCAAGATCGACATCGACGTCACCCACGGGATCGCTTCAGACCCGATGAAACAGGCGATGGCCTCCGCCCTCAAGTCGCTCGCAGACCGCTTGGGCGCGATGAGCCTCGCCGAAGGCATCGAGACCGAGGAAGAGCTCAACCTTCTGAGGGGCGTTGGCGTTCAGGCAGGTCAGGGGTACCTCTTTGGCCGTCCTGAATCGGTCGGCGACTAGGCTGCCGCCGCCAGCAACAAGTTCATGACCCGGCAACGGCGGCGGGCTCGTGAGCGTCAGGAGTGCTGCGAGTCGTATCTATTGCCTCGGGCGTTTCTTTCAAGTAATCATCTGCAAATAGGATCTTGATTGCCGCACCCGGGCATTGGAGCGATAGAAGAGGGCCGGTGGAAGGCAGCAGCTGGAATCAGTCACGAGCACCGCGAAGCCCGGGGCTTCCGGAGCTGACGCCGCGCGCGGAGACTTCGCTCGTGGGTTCAGAGGCCCATTTCACTATCTCGGTCCTTGCCGAGAAGACGGGCACGCCGGTACCGACCATTCATCACTACCGCCATCTCGGGCTCCTGCCCGAGGCGACCGAGCTCGCCTCCAACCGCTTCCTCTACGACGAGCGCCATGTCGAGGCGCTCAATGTCATCCACCTGCTTCGTGAGCAACGAAACCTGTCGCTCGAGACCATCCGCGAAGTACTGCCCGAGCTGCTCGCGTTCAACCGTGAGGGTGAGTTCAGCCCGGACTCCTGGGACGAGGTCATCGTCGCTTACCTGGAGCGGTCCGGGCCGGCCGCCGTCTCGGCCCGGCTTGTGGCCACCGCCCGGGAGGCATTCGCCCAGCACGGCTACACGGGAGTGAACGTCGCGGACATCTGCAGCGCCGCTGACGTCGCCAAGGGCACCTTTTATCGGCACTTCGACTCGAAAGAGGCGATCTTCCTTGCTGCGGCCCGTTCCACCGTCGAGGCCGTCGGCGAGCAGCTGGACGAGTTGCCCGCGCCGATGAGCGAGCCTCAGGCGATCGAGAGGCTGCAGCTCCTGCTCGGTCCCTTGGCCCCGCTCCTGCTCGAGGTGGCGACCGGGGAGCTCCGGCATCAACCGAATCTCGTGGGCGTCGTCGGTGTCATCGCCGCCGGCCTCGCCAGCCGCGTGGTGCCGAGGCTGCGCACGAGAGGCAAGGCCGCCAGACCAGCTGCCCGGCGAGTCGTCGACGCGGCCCTGGTCGGGCTGCTCCGCCCGACACTCGATTCAGCAACGACCTCGCAGTCTCCAGCCTCCTGATCGCCTGGTGAGCGCCTGAGCCCCGGGCGCTCGGGACCCGCAGGTCGCGCCCCGGATCCATCTCGGTATCGGGCGCTTGTGGGCACCCGGAGGCCAACTCGTGCTGGGACGTCTCTTGACGAAGGTGCCCGCGCACGTATAACAAAGGTGGACTGGTGGTCATCGGTACTACGCGAAGGAGTAGCCGATGGTGTCGATTGAGTCAGGGTGCTCCCTCGGAGGAGGCTTCGACGCGCCCGACAAGCTCGCCACGAAGGCACGAAACGAGAACTTCCCGATCGCCTCGCATCTGTTGCCCAGTGACGTCCGGGCGAACCTGATGGCGATCTACGGTTTCGCCCGCCTGGCCGACGACCTCGGTGACGAGGCAGAAGGCGATCGCATGGCGTTGTTGGACTGGCTCGAGACCGAGCTCGACCGTGCAGCCGCCGCCAACGCGACCCACCCGGTGCTCAAGCAGCTCACGCCGGTGATTCGGGGACTGGACTTGAGCCTGGACCCGTTTCGCTGCCTCATCGAGGCCAACCGGGTGGACCAGCGCGTGACTCGCTATCAGAGCTTCGATGACCTGGTGGAGTACTGCATGTTGTCTGCAGCGCCGGTGGGCCGGCTCGTGCTGGCGGTGTTCGGCGTCTCGTCGGCCGGGCGGATCGCGCTTTCGGACAAGGTCTGCATCGGCTTGCAGGTCGTCGAGCACCTTCAAGACATCGGAGAGGACGCGAGGCGAGGCCGCATCTATCTGCCGGCCGAGGACATGGAGCGCTTCGGGTGCAACGAAGCTGAACTGCTGGGGACCGACTCGTCTCCGGCGTTGCGACGTCTTGTCGCCATGGAGGTGCGGCGGGCGCGTAGTTTGCTTGCCGCCGGCGTGCCGCTTGCCGTGTCGCTCCGGTTTCGTCCCCGGGTGGCGGTCGTGGGCTTTGCTGCAGGCGGGATGGCCGCACTCGACTCCATCGACCGGGCCGGTAACGACGTGCTCAAGAGTCGCTGCCGTCCCCGGAAGCTCCGATTCGCGAGGCGTGCCTTTCATGGCTTGGTGGCGGCGAGCGTGAAGACAGGCAGCTCGTGAACACCGAGATCGCCTACGACTTCTGCGAGGCGGTCACCCACCGGGAGGCGAAGAACTTCGCATATGGCATCAGACTGCTTCGAAAGCCTGAGCGCCGGGCGCTGTCGGCGGTCTACGCACTGGCCCGGCGTATCGACGACATCGGAGACGGGCAGGCCGCGTCCGCGGACAAGCTCACTGGGCTCCAAGCCATTCGCAAGAGCATCGACCCGATCGATCAGCTGGCGGCCGACCCGGTGCTCGTGGCCGTGGCGGACGCGGCTCGCTTGTACTCCCTCCCGATGTCGTGCTTCGGCGAGATCATCGACGGCTGCGAGATGGACGTCACCGGTACGTCGTACGAGACGATCGACGACCTCGTCGGTTACTGCCGCAAGGTGGCGGGCTCGGTGGGCCGGCTTTCGCTCGCCGTGTTCGGGTCGCAGGATCTCGAGAGAGCGGCCCCTTTGGCGGATGCGCTGGGCGTGGCGCTCCAGCTCACGAACATCCTGCGGGATGTCGTCGAGGACCGCTGCGCCGGACGTGTGTACCTGCCGAGCGACGACGCCGAGTCTGTCGGCTGCACAACGGACCTCACGGGCCCAGCGCCGGAGATCGCCCGGCTCGTCGCGCTCGAGTGCGGTCGCGCGGACCAGTGGTTTGCCGAGGGGCTGCGGCTCTTGCCGTTGCTCGATGGCCGGAGCCGAGCTTGCGTCGCCGCCATGGCTGGGATCTACCGGCGCCTCCTGGACCGGATCAAGAGCGAGCCGATCGCTGTCACAGAAGGGCGCGTAGCGTTGCCGACCTGGGAGAAGGCGTTGGTCGCGGCGCGGAGCCTCGCCGGAGCACGACCATGAGCCCGGCTCGCATCGGCGTGATCGGGGGTGGCCTGGCGGGAATGGCCGCCGCGCTTGCTGCTGCGGACGGCGGAGCCGAGGTCGTGCTCTTCGAGCGGCGCCCGGTCCTCGGCGGTCTCACGTCGTCGATCCGGCACAACGGGCTCTGTTTCGACAATGGGCAGCACGTGTTCCTTCGCTGCTGCACTGCCTACCGGGGCTTTCTCGACCGCATCGGGGCGGCAGGCCAGGTGTTCCTGCAGGAGCGGCTCGACGTGCCGGTGCTCGCGCCGGACGGCTCGCGCGCCTCGATCAAGCGCTCGGCCCTGCCTGCCCCGCTGCACCTGGCGTGGTCACTCGGAAGGTACCGTCACCTCTCCGTGCGCGAACGAGTGCGGCTGGCATGTCCTGCGCTCGCGCTCCGGCGGCTCGACCCGGAAGACGCGTCACTCGACAGCGTCTCGTTCGGCGGCTGGCTCACCGACCATGGCCAGAACCAGCGGGCAGTCGACCGCCTCTGGAACCTGATCGCGTTGCCGACGCTCAATGTCCCAGCGGGGGATGTATCGCTCGGGCTCGCGGCGAAGGTCTTCCGGGCCGGCCTTCTCGACCGGTGCGACGGCGGCGACATCGGGTGGTCAGAAGTCCCGCTCGCCGAGCTTCACGGAGCCAACGCCGCACGAGCGATGGAAGTTGCGGGCGTCGAAGCGGTGCTTGCCAGCCCGGTCAGCACGATAGGTCGCTCGTCCCTCGGAGCCTTCAGCGTCAGCTCCGGTTCCAGGAGCGTGGTCGTCGACGCCGTGATCGTGGCTACGCCGCTACGTGTGTCGGCGAGGATCGGCGCGTTGATCGGACCGTTCGAGCTCGCCCGAGAGGCGGAGCGCCTCGGGACCTCTCCCATCGTCAATGTCCATCTGGTCCTCGACCGGAAGGTGACGGACCTCCCACTGGCTGCTTGTGTCGACTCGCCAGTCCAGTTCGTCTTCGACCGCACCGTCGCGAGCGGGGTGCGCTCGGGTCAGTGCCTGGTCATCTCGCTCTCAGCAGCGAACAGCTACATCGCCAGGAGCTCCCCCGAGCTCGTGAGCATGTTCCTCGACGCGCTGCGAGATCTGTTCCCCGCTGCGCGCCGGGCCCAGCTGGTCGATGCGGTCGTCACGCGGGAGAAGGCGGCCACGTTCCGGGCGGTTCCCGGCACCAGGTCTCTGCGGCCCCAGACCAGGACCGAGGTACCCGGCTTGTTCCTCGCCGGCGCCTGGTGCGACACGGGGTGGCCGGCGACGATGGAGGGTGCGGTTCGTGGCGGCCACCAGGCGGCTTCCCAGGCACTGGCGCTCCTCTCGGGCACGCTCGTGGGGGACCCGCGGCAGCTGGAAGCGGCCGGGACATGACGGCGGTCTCCTCTCCGGCAAGACGCGACAGCGCTCTGTGCGCGGCGGAGTCGTTGACGCGGGCGAGATCCCTGGTGGTCCCGGCCATGGACGCGGCCGTTCTCCGCCTTTGCCCCGCATTGAGGCCTGCAGTGTGCGCGCACCTCGCCGGGGGAGGCAAGTTCGTGCGCGCCGGGCTCACGCTCGCCTCGGCGGCCGCCGCCGGAGCCGAGGGGACCGCCGGCGTCGTCGGCGCGGTCGCCATCGAGCTCGTCCACAATTTCTCGCTCGTCCACGACGACATCATCGACGGCGATCTCGAACGGCGACACCGCCGGACTCTGTGGGCCGAGCACGGAGTAGGTCATGCCATCATCGCCGGCGACGCACTTGCGACCCTCGCGTTCCAGATACTGCTCGAGGAGCCGACCGCCGAGCGGGTCAGGGCCGCCGGGCGGCTCGCCGAGGCCACCCAGGCGATGATCGCCGGTCAGGCCGAGGACATGGCCTGCGAGCTCCAGGCTTCGTTGTCCGTCGAGGAATGCCTTCACATGGAAGCCGGCAAGACCGGCGCCCTGCTGTCCTGCGCTGCTGCCATCGGTGCAATCCTGGCCGGCGCCCCGGCGCCGACGGTCGACGCGCTGGCGGACTTCGGCCGTCATCTCGGCATCGCGTTCCAAGCCGTCGACGATGTGCTCGGCATCTGGGGCGAGCCGAGTGTCACCGGCAAGCCGGTCGGCAACGACCTGCGCCAGCACAAGAAGTCCCTGCCGATCGCGATAGCGCTCGCCCGGGGCGCCGACCTGCCCGCAGGACTCGGACCACTGCTGGAGCGTGACCTCACCGAAGCCGAAGTCGCCAAGGCGACGTTGCTCCTCGAGCAGTGCGGCGCACGCCAGGAGACACTGGCCATCGGAGAGCTACAGCTTCGTGCCGCGCTTGCATCTCTCGAGCGAGCTGCCCTGGTGCTCGGGCCCACTTCGGAGCTGGCGGCGATCGCCCGATACGTGACGGAAAGGGACCGATGAGCGCACGCGCCCGTCGCAAGGCGGCAGACGCAAGTGGTGTCGCGGGGTCGCCGTCGCCGGTGCGGCACGCGAACGACGAGGCCCAGGTGTGTCTCCGCAGAGCCATCGACGCCCTCGTCACACTTCAGCATCCGCAGGGTTGGTGGAAGGGCGAGCTCGAGACGAACGTCACCATGGACGCCGAGGATCTCCTGCTGCGCGAGTTCCTGGGCATTCGCACGCCCGAGCTGACAGCGTCGTCGGCGCGCTGGATCCGGTCGCGCCAGCGCGAGGACGGCACGTGGGCGAACTTCCACGGAGGCCCGCCCGAGCTCTCGACCACCGTCGAGGCCTACGTCGCGCTCCGGTTGGCTGGTGACCCGGTGGACTCTGCGCACCTGCGCCGCGCCGCGCTGTTCATCCAGAGCTCCGGTGGTGTCGAGCGCACTCGGGTCTTCACCCGGATCTGGCTGGCGTTGTTCGACCTGTGGCCATGGGCCGAGCTGCCCGTGGTCCCGCCGGAGTTGATCTTCCTGCCGAGTTTCGTCCCGCTGAACATCTACGACTTCGCCTGCTGGGCACGCCAGAGCGTGGTCGCGCTCACAGTGGTGAGCGCGCACCGGCCGGTTCACCGGCTGGGATTTGGCATCGACGAGCTCCGGAGTGGCCTCCCCGCGGCGGCCCCAGCAGCGCTCGGCACCTGGCCGGGCCGATTCCAGGCGCTCGACCGCGTCCTCAAGGTGTACCAGCGCCATCCGGTCAAGTTCCTCCGTCAGGCCGCCCTGGGGCGGGCTGAGCGTTGGATCGTGCAACATCAGGAGGCGGACGGTTCGTGGGGTGGCATCCAACCGCCCTGGGTGTACTCGTTGATCGCCCTGCGACTGCAGGGCTACGCGCTCGAGCACCCCGTGATGCGGGCGGGGATCGAGGGCCTCGACGGCTTCACGATCGAGGACGACGCCGGGAGGCGGATCGAGGCCTGCCAGTCACCGGTCTGGGACACGGCGCTCGCGGTCACGGCTCTTGCCGACGGCGGGCTCCCGCCCACCGATCCGGTGCTCCGCTCTGCGGCCCGCTACCTGCTCGCCGAGGAGATCTCGGTCCGGGGTGACTGGTCTGTCCGGCGTCCGGGCCTCGAGCCGGCCGGGTGGGCTTTCGAGTTCGCCAACGACAACTACCCCGACATCGACGACACCGCAGAGGTCGTGCTCGCGCTCGGCCGGGCCGATGAGCCGGCGGCCGGCGCGGTCGAGCGCGCGGTCGCCTGGATCGAGGCGATGCAGTGCAGGGACGGGGGCTGGGGGGCCTTCGACGTCGACAACACCCAGACGCTGTGCCGGGAGCTTCCCTTCTGTGACTTCGGGGAGCTGATCGATCCTCCGAGCGCAGACGTGACCGCCCACGTCGTCGAGATGTTGGCAAGGCTCGGAGGATCGCGAGACTCGGTCGATCGCGGCGTGGAATGGCTCCTCGGCGCGCAGGAGGAGGATGGGTCCTGGTTCGGGCGCTGGGGCGCCAACCACGTCTACGGCACCGGCGCCGCGGTCCCGGGGCTCGTCGCCGCCGGGCTGGGCATGGACCACCCCGCCGTAGGCCGGGCCGTCGCCTGGCTGGAAGGCCACCAGAACCCCGATGGCGGCTGGGGCGAGGACCTGCGCTCGTACCGGGACGACTCGCAACGCGGCCACGGGCCGTCGACGGCATCCCAGACGGCTTGGGCCCTGCTGGCGCTCCTGGCCGCGGGCGAGCGCTCAGGTGCGGCTCAGCGCGGCGTGGCGTTCCTCGTCGCAACCCAGTGCGAAGACGGCTCGTGGGACGAGCCGTGGTTCACCGGGACCGGATTCCCGGGCGACTTCTACATCAACTATCACCTGTACCGGCTCGTGTTCCCGGTGGCGGCCCTGGGGCGCTTCGTGAACGGAGAACCCCACGGCTGAGCTCAAGGTCCTGACGGCCCTTCGTGTCGAAGCCTTCGCCGTGGGCGGCGCCGACGTCATCATCGGCGCCGGGCCCGACCGTGCCCGGCGTGCCGGCGCCGAGCTCGCCGCGAAGCTCGACGCGGAGACGGCTGTTGCGCTGGTCGGCGTGGCCGGCGGTCTCTCGGCTGACCTGCACCCGGGGGACCTCGTCATCGCCAGCGAACTGCGGAACACCGAGTCGTCGGGATCGCTCGACCTCCCGGGCGGGTCGTTTCTCGCCGCCGAGTTCCGCCGTGCCGGCCTCGGCGTTCTCACGGGGCCGCTTGTCTCGTCGCCGCGATATGTGCGGGCTCGCGAGCGCGTGGAGCTCGCCGCCTCGGGCGCAGTGGCCGTTGACATGGAATCGGCCTGGGTCATGGGCTGTCTGCCCAACAACCCGCTTGCCGTCATACGCTCTATCTCAGACACCACCGAACGCGGGCCGGTGCTCGGTGGCGCCCGGGCACTCGGGTCACTGCTCGCGGTGCGCCGGCCGCTCGAACGCTGGGCACGCGCCTGCGGTGAGCATGAGGTGGTGCTCGCCTCACCCCGGTCCTTCTGCGCAGGCGTGGACCGCGCGATCGAGATCGTCGAGCGCGCACTTCAGCGCCACGGAGCGCCGGTCTACGTCCGCCGTCAGATCGTCCACAACCTGCACGTCGTCCGAGACCTCGAATCCAAGGGTGCCGTGTTCGTGGAGGAGATCGACGAAGTGCCGCTGCACGCGGTCGTGGTGTTGGCCGCGCACGGCGTGTCCCCGCTCGTCCGGCTACAGGCCGCCGAGCGCAGCGATCTCAAGGTCATCGACGCGACCTGCCCGCTGGTTGCCAAAGTGCACAGTGAGGCGCGTCGCTACGCGAGTCAGGACTACAACCTCGTCCTCATCGGCCACGCCGATCACGAGGAGGTCATCGGGACCTTGGGTGAGGCGCCGGACCGGTTTCAAGTCGTGGAGGGAGCGGACGACGTCGACCGGCTCGAGCTGGCGCCCGAGCCGCGCCGGCCGGTCGCGTACCTCACACAGACGACACTGGCCACTGACGAGACGGCCGAGATAGTGGAGGCACTGCGGCGCCGGTTCCCGCAGATCACCGCGCCCCCCGCAAACGACATCTGCTACGCCACACAGAACCGCCAGGATGCGGTCCGCCAGATTGCCCATCGATGCGATCTCATGCTCGTGGTGGGCTCCGCGAATTCGTCCAATTCCGCTCGCCTCGTGGAGGTGGCCCTGCGCGAAGGCTGCCGCGCCGAGCTGATCGAGGATGTCTCACAGCTCGAGCTGGGATGGCTTGCAGGCGTCACGAGCGTGGGGCTCACCGCCGGCGCGTCAGCTCCTGACCTCCTCGTCCAAGAAGTGCTCGACACTCTCGCCCTGCTCGGGCCGGTGCGCCTAAGCGAGGAGAGGACTGCAGAAGAATCCGTCCGTTTCTCTCTCCCGACACAGGTGCGTTGATGCCGATCCCTCTCCGTCAGAACATCCGAATCGGTGCCCACCTCGTTCGGCACCGCCTGAAGAAGACCAAGTACTACCCCTTCATCGTCGAGATCGAGCCGCTCTTCGCGTGCAACCTGTCGTGTCCCGGCTGCGGGAAGATCCAGCACCCGACCGAAGTCCTACGGCAGCGCCTATCGGTGGAGGACGTGATCGGGGCCGTCTCGGAGAGCGGCACGCCCATGGTGTCGATCGCCGGCGGCGAGCCACTGCTCCATCCCGACATCGAGCGCATGGTCACAGAGCTCTTGCGCCGCAAGATCTATGTCTACTTGTGCACCAATGCAGTGCTGTTGAGACGGCGCCTCGACCGCTTCAGCCCGTCTCACTACTTCTCCTGGGTCGTCCACCTGGACGGCACGCGTGAGCGGCACGACGCCGCGGTCAACAGAGCCGGCGTCTTCGACGAGGCCGTGGCTGCCATCCGCGAGGCGAAGTCGCGTGGCTTTCGCGTGACGACGAATTCGACGTTCTTCAACACCGACTCGCCGAATACGGTTCGTGACGTCCTCGACTTCTTGAACGACGACCTCGGCGTGGACGCGATGATGATCTCGCCCGCCTACGCTTACGAGAAGGCGCCCGATCAACAGCATTTCCTCGGGACCGACCAGACCCGCCAGCTGTTCAAGCAAGCGTTCGCCGACAAGCGGCGCAGGAAGTGGCGCCTCAACCACTCCCCGCTCTTCCTCGACTTCCTCGAAGGCAAGGTGGACTTCCAGTGCACGGCCTGGGGCATACCCAGCTACTCGGTCTTCGGCTGGCAGCGACCGTGCTACCTCATGGCCGACGGCTACGCGGCCAGCTACCAGGAGCTCGTCGAGACCACCGACTGGAGTGCCTATGGACGAGGGAGGGACCCGCGGTGCGCGAACTGCATGGCTCACTGCGGCTACGAGCCCTCGGCCGTCATCGCGAGCCTCGGCTCGTTCCGCCAATCGCTTCGCGCGCTCGTCAACACGCACTGATCGACATGAGCGTCATCACGGTCCCGGCCGACTCGGTGCTCGCAACGGCGGTCTCACCGGAGCGCCTCTGCGAGATGAGCTCCCGGGAGCTCGTCTCGCTCGTGGCGGAGATCCGCCAGTTCCTTGTCTCGAGCGTCTCGGCGACCGGGGGTCATCTGGGATCGAACCTCGGAGTCGTGGAGCTCACCGTCGCGCTTCACCGCGTGTTCTCGTCTCCCGACGACGCCATCGTGTGGGACACCGGTCACCAGGCCTACGTGCACAAGATCGTCACCGGCCGCCAGGACGGGTTCGCCGGCCTGCGCCAGCGCGGCGGCCTGTCGGGTTACCCGAACCGCTCCGAGTCCGAGCACGACCTCGTCGAGAACAGTCACGCTTCGACAGCACTGTCGTATGCCTACGGACTCGCCAAGGCGCGCCAGCTTCACCGGGACCCGCGCCGCGTCGTTGCCGTCGTCGGCGACGGGGCGCTGACCGGCGGGGTCGCGTACGAAGCGCTCAACAACATAGGGGTTTCCGGCGCGAACATCGTCGTCGTCCTCAACGACAACGGCCGCTCCTACGCTCCGACGGTGTCCAGGATCTCTTCTGCGGGCCGCTCCCGGGAGGCGGGCCGTTCCACGGCGGCGGGCCGCTCTCCGGCGCGCGACTTCTTCGAGGCCCTCGGTCTCGACTATCTCGGGCCTGTGGACGGCCACGACCTCGAGGCCCTCGAACAGGCGCTGCATCGAGCGGCGGACCGCCCCGGACCGGTGGTGCTGCACGTCCACACCTCCAAGGGCCGCGGCTACGGTCCTGCAGAGCTTGACGAAGAGAAGTGCCTTCACGACGTCGGTCCCTTCGATCCCGAGACGGGCGTCGCGCTCGATGCGGCCGGCCGCGGACTGAGCTACACGGAGGCATTCGGCTCGGCACTGGTGCGCGAAGCGGCGGCACACCCCGAAATCGTCGCGATCACCGCCGCCATGCCGGGGCCGACGGGACTGATCGAGTTTCGTGACTGTTATCCGGAACGTTTCTTCGACGTCGGCATCGCGGAGCAGCACGCCGTGAACGCGGCCGCCGGCATGGCCATGGGCGGCCTGCGGCCCGTCGTGGCGATCTACTCCACGTTCCTCAACCGAGCCTGGGACCAGGTGTACTACGACGTCGGTCTTCACCGCCTCCCGGTGATCTTCTGCCTGGACCGTGCCGGCATCACCGGCGAGGACGGGCCCAGCCACCACGGCGTGCTCGATCTGATGCTGCTCACCAAGGTTCCCGGGATGACGGTCTTCGCGCCTTCGTCGTACGAGGAAGTGGGCAACATGCTGCACGAGGCCCTGACGATCACCTCTGGCCCAGTTGCCATCCGGTGGCCGAAGAGCGACGCCTGCTCGGCAACCCAGGTGGGCAGCGGCATCCGGGCACGCAAGGTCCGCGCCGGGTCTCAGGTCTGCCTCATCGGTGTCGGCAAGCTCGTCGCCGCCTGCGAGCGAGCCGCTCACATTCTCGCCGGCGAGGGCGTCGACGCCACGGTGTGGGACGCACGCGTCGTGTCGCCGCTGGATCCCGCCATGATCGAAGATGCGATGGCCCATGAGCTCGTGGTGTCCGCCGAGGACGGGATAGCCGAGGGCGGCGTAGGGTCACGGGTCAACGCGTCGCTCCGCCGTGCGGCGCCGGCCGGGATCGGCCCAGTGGTGGTCAACTGTGGCGTCCCGACCGCCTACCTCGCGCACGGCGAGGCGTCCGATATCCTGGCCCGTCTGGGCCTCGACGGTCCGGGGATCAGCCGGGCGGTGCTCGACCACCTCTGAGCCGAGGACCCGGGCGGCTCGCGCTCGTCGTGCCCGCCCCGCCGCCGAGGTCCCTCGGAGAAACGAGGAACACCATGAACCAGGCCTCCTCCGCCGATGAAGGCTCGCGCGTCCACACCACCGATCGTGATCACGTGTTCTACCCGTGGTCGGCGCAGGCGCTCGTCGAGCCCATGGCCATCGCCGGTGCCGAGGGCTCCTACGTCTGGGACGACGACGGCAAGCGCTATCTCGACTTCTCGAGCCAGCTCGTCTTCACCAACGTCGGCCACCAGCACCCGAAGGTGGTCGCAGCCATCAAGGCACAGGCGGATCGGCTCTGCACGGTGGGTCCCCAGCATGCCAATGACATGCGCAGCGAGGCCGCCCGGCTGATCTGCGAGCTCGCCCCCGACGGCATGAACAAGGTCCTGTTCACCAACGCGGGTTCAGAGGCCGTCGAGCACGCGACCCGCATGGCCAGGCTCCACACCGGCCGAATCAAGCTGATGGCCACCTACCGCTCCTACCACGGGAGCACGACGACGGCCATCAACTTGACGGGCGAGCCGAGGCGCTGGCCCAGCGACTACGGGAGCGCGGGGGTCGTGCACTTCTTCGGCCCGTTTCTCTACCGCTCGCCGTTCCATTCCTCGAACGAGGAAGAGGAGTCGGAGAGGGCGCTCGAGCACCTGGAGCAGGCCGTGGCCTTCGAGGGGCCTTCGACGATCGCAGCGATCATCCTCGAGACGATCCCCGGTACCGCCGGCATCATGCCCCCACCTCCCGGCTATCTCGCCGGCGTGCGTGAGATCTGCGACCGCCACGGGATCGTCTTCATCGCCGACGAGGTGATGGCCGGGTTCGGCCGGACGGGCAAGTGGTTCGCTTTCGAGCACTACGACGTCGTTCCCGACCTCGTCACGTTCGCGAAGGGCGTGAGCTCCGGCTATGTGCCACTTGGCGGAGTCATCATCTCCGATCCGATCGCCGCGACATTCGCGGAGCGCGCCTACCCGGGCGGCCTCACCTACTCGGGCCATCCGCTCGCGTGCGCAGCCTCGGTCGCGACGATCAAGGCCATGAAGGAGGAGGGGATCGTCGAGAACGCGGCGTGGATCGGCGAGAACGTGCTCGGGCCGGGGCTCGGCGAGCTCGCGAACAGGCATGCGTCACTCGGCGAAGTGCGCGGCCTGGGTGTCTTCTGGGCGCTCGATCTCGTGAAGGACAAGACGACCCGCGAACCACTCGCGCCCTACGGTGGCACGAGTGGCGCGATGGAGGACCTTGTACGAGCTTGCAAGAAGGGCGGCCTTCTGCCGTTCACCAACTCCAACCGGCTGCACGCGGTGCCGCCTTGTACTGTGACCCAAGCCGAGGCCCGCGAGGGGATCGCGATCCTGGACGAGGCGCTCTCGGTGGCAGACGCCTACTGCGCAGGCTAGGCATCGGCCGCTCGGCGGGGCCGGGCGGGCATCGAGAGCTCGCCGTCGCAAGGCTCGCGGCTGGTCATTCAGGTGCTCCCGGTATTATTCGTCACGTCGGCCAGAAGTGGGGGGACCCCGGATCAACGAGGAGCGACCGCGATGCAGTCCTCTTTCGGAGCGTCCGCGTGCATCCGGTCACCTGGTGTGGTGAGCGGCCTTCTCAGCATGACAACGATCGCCCTGCTGTCGCTGTCTCTCGCCGCCTGCGCGGGCACTTCACCGACCACGGCGGCCGGCCGCGTGACGATCACTCTCTACAACGGCCAGCACTTACAGACGACCGAGGCGCTCGTCACCGCCTTCGAGAAGGCCAGCGGGATAGGCGTCGCGCTTCGCGACAACGACGAAGACGTACTTGACGCCGAGATCGTCACCGAAGGGTCGCGATCTCCCGCAGACGTGGTTCTCACGGAGAACTCCCCGGCGCTCGAGTACCTCCAGTCAAAGGGCCTCCTCGCGCCGGTCGATCCTTCGACGCTCGCGCAGACCCCGGGCAGGTACAGCTCGCCACAGGGCGACTGGGTCGGGGTCTCGGCGCGTGTCAGCGTCCTCATCTACAACCCGGGCCAGATCGACAAGAGGGCGCTTCCCACACACGTCCTACAGCTCGCCGATCCGCGCTACAAGGGCAAGCTCGCCCTCGCGCCCGGCGAGACAGACTTCCAGCCGGTCGTCACCTCCGTGCTGCGCACCTACGGCAAGGCCAGGGCGCTCGAGTGGCTGGACGGCATCAGGGTCAATGCGGGGAGCCATGTCTACCCCGACGACGAGACGGTCGCCGAGGTCGTGAACCGGGGCATCGTCGCGTTCGGGGTCGTCAACCAGTACTACTGGTACCGGATGCGCGCGGAGATCGGCGCGTCGAACATGCGCTCCGAGATCGCCTACTTCGCGCCGCGCGACCCTGGCTATGTTCTCGACGTCTCGGGTGCCGGAATCTTGAAGTCGTCCAGGCACCAGGCGGCCGCGCAGAAGTTCCTGGCCTTTCTCGTTTCCAAGCAGGGCCAGGAGATCATCGGCCACTCGATCAGCTTCGAGTACCCGATCGCGTCCGGCGTGCAGAGCCCGCCACCTGAGACGCCCTTCGACGAGCTCGAGCCGAACCCGATCGACGTCGGCGGGCTCGGCACCGGAGCCCGGGCGGTCGCTCTGTTGAGCGAGGCGCAGCTGCTGTGACGGCGGCGAGATCGCCTCGACACCTGCCGGCGATGTTCGTGTCGCAGCCATGACCATCTCGCCGCCACGCCTCGGTCCCCGGCCGTCCGGGCCGGTGCCCGGCGATGATGACGCGATCGTGGCCGCTCTGCGCCCGAGGCGGCCGAAGGTCCTGCTCGGTGTGAGTCTCTTCGTTGTCGCCGTGCTCGTGCTGCCGCTCGCCTTTCTCCTCACCGAGGCTGACGGTTCCGGTGCCACGAAGCTCTGGCACCTCGTCTGGCGCTCGCTCACAGCGAGCCTGTTGTGGAACACGGTCCGTCTCACCGTCGTGGTCACCGTGCTCTGCGCCGTGATCGGGACCCTTGCGGCCTACGGCGTCGAGCGGACGGACCTGCCCGCGCGACGCGTCTGGGCAGTGCTGGTCGTGGTCCCCTTCGCGATCCCGGACTTTGTCGTCAGCTTCGGCTGGTCGTCGCTGTCGACCTGGGTGCAGGGCTTCCGTGGCGCGGTGGTAGTCATGACCCTCGCCGTCTACCCCCTCGTCTATCTTCCTGTCTCGGCGAGCCTGCGAGGTGCGGACCCCGGTCAGGAGGAGATCGCGCTGAGCCTCGGAGCGAGCCGGCTCTCGACGTTCGTCCGCATCACGCTGGGTCAGGCCCGGCGGGCAATCCTCGGTGGGTGCCTGCTCGTCGCGCTCGTCATCCTCGCCGAGTACGGCGCGTTCGAGATCCTCGGCTACCAGACCTTCACGACGGAGATATTCACGGAGTTCACCATTGGCTTCGACACGTCCTCGGCATGCGCTCTCTCGCTCGTCCTTGTCGCGTTGAGCCTCGTCCTGCTTGTCGGCGACGGCGCCTGGCGCGGTGGTGGCAGGGTGAGCCGGGGCGGTCCCGGGGCCCAGCGGCAGCTGGTCCGCAGACGCCTCGGGCGAGGCAAGCTGCCCGTGACATTCGCGTATGCCCTGCTCGTGCTTGCTGGCCTCGGGGTGCCGGTCGGATCGTCGATCTACTGGATCTTCGAGGGCGGAGCGCACGCTCTGGTGGGCGCGTCGCTCGGCTCAGCGGCGTTGCATACCGTCGGCTACAGCCTCGCTGCAGCGTTGGTCGCGACCGCGATGGCGGTGCCGGTCGCGCTCTTGGTCGTCCGCCATCCCGGTCGTTTGCACCTTCTCCTCGAGAGGACGACGTTCCTCGTCCTCGCGATGCCCGGGCTCGTCGTCGCGCTCGCGATCTCCTATTTCTCCGAGCACGACCTGAACGGTTTCGGACACCAGTCGGCACCACTCCTCGTCCTGGCGTATTCGATCCTGTTCTTTCCGCTCGCGCTCGTCTGCGTGCGAGCGTCGGTCGCGCAGTCGCCTGTCGGGCTGGAGGAAGTGGCGGGCTCGCTCGGGGTGCGCCGGCTCGGGACACTTGTCCGGGTGACGTTCCCGCTCATCGCCCCCGGGCTTGGAGCGGCCTTCTGCCTCGTGTTCTTGTCGGCGGTCACCGAGCTCACCGCGACCCTGATCCTGATCCCGACCGGGGCAGAGACACTGGCGACGCAATTCTGGGCCTACCAGCAGAACCTCTCCTACGGCCAGGCCGCCCCGTTCGCGCTTGTCATCATCGCGATCGCGGCCGTGCCGAGCTACGTGCTCGAGCGCTTCTTCGACCGGCTTCCCCTTCGCCGGGCGGTCACCCGAGCACCCAAGGTCGTGACGTGACCGGTCTGGAACTCACCGGTGTCCACAAGTCCTACGGTGGCCAGGCGGTGCTGCGTGGTCTCGACCTCGCGGTCGTTGCGGGATCGTTCACGTCCATCCTCGGGCCGTCGGGGAGCGGCAAGACCACTCTGCTCCGGGTGATCGCGGGCTTTGAACGTGTCGATCGCGGTGTGGTGCGACTCGGTTCAGAGCTCGTCGACGACACCGAGCGCTTCGTGGCGCCCGATCGGCGCCGCATCGGCTACGTGCCCCAGGACGGGAGCCTCTTCCCGCATCTGTCGGTAGAGCAGAACGTCGGTTTCGGCCTCCCCCGTCGCGAGCGGCGCGGGGAGCCGGTGGCGCAGCTGCTGGAGATGGTCGGGCTTCAAGGGCTCGGAGGGCGCTATCCCCACGAGCTTTCCGGCGGCCAGCAGCAGCGCGTCGCCCTCGCCCGGGCGCTCGCCATCGAGCCATCGCTCGTGCTGCTGGACGAGCCGTTCGCCTCCCTCGACGCGAGCTTGCGGGCAGCCCTGCGCCAAGATGTGCGGCGCGTGCTCCGAGAGGCGGGGACGACCGCGCTGCTGGTCACCCACGACCAGGACGAGGCGCTCTCGCTCGCCGATCGCGTCGCGGTGATCTGCGACGGGCGGATCGGCCAGTACGACACACCGCAGGCTCTCTACGCTCGCCCTTTGAGCCCCGAGCTCGCCGCCGGTCTCGGCGAGACGAACTTTCTTCGCGGGATCACGCGTGGCGGCGGCGTCGAGACGCCCCTTGGGCTCCTGCGGTTCGAGGACGGGCCGGCACCGGGCGGTGCGACAATCGATGGAGCCGCGCTCTTGGTCCTGGTCCGTCCCGAACAGATCGTGCTCTCGAGCGAGCCCGGCGATGATCGCGCAACTGCTCGTGTTGTCGAGGCCGAGTTCTACGGCCACGACGCAGTCGTCAGGCTGCGCGTCGACTGGGACGACTCGAAGGTCCTCGTCGCCCGGACCTCGGACGTGGGGACCTTGCCGGAAGAGGGCACCCGGGTTGGTGTCTCGGTTCGCGGACGCGTCGTCGCCTGGACCGCGTGACGCGGCTGGGACCGGGCGAGCTGGCCCCGCCGAAGCTCGCATCGCCCTGGTGCCCGCGTGACTGTTCATGCCAAGGGCTCGATAGCATCGGCTGGCACGACAACCAGGAGGAATCATGGCGACACGCCCTGCGGTGACAAAGCAGCAGACTTCGGCCGACAACGGGCGTTCTCCAAGTGACTATGTCGTTCCCGTGCTCCACGTCCACCTGCCCGAGCCCGTCGTGAAGGTCGGCTTCTACGGTGGGCTGGCTGCGGCCGTGGCGGCGGGCGCGCTCGACTGGCCCCTTGTTGTGCTGGCCGGTGTCGGCGTGGCGATCGTCCGCCACCGGCGTGCTTGAGCACCTTCTTTTCCTGACTCCCCGGCCACCACGTTGCCCACCGGTTGCCGCAGGCGAAGCCTTCATCCAGAATTCGTCCACGTGTTGGCTGCAGGTCGCCTGAAATTCATGTCACTTCCTTACCATCAACCTCACCAGTCACGCAGTGTCGAGACAGGAGGGGCCCGGTGGAGGTTTTCCTGGAGCGGTTGCTCGTGGAGCTCCTGGCCGTCGCCGTCCAGCTCGCGCTTTGGCGCCTGCTGGAGTGGGTCGGGGACCGGTCGGGTGCTCGCGGCCGCCCCGTCGCGTTGCCGACGACCGCCTGACCAGGTTTCCCCCAGGGGAACCGGCCCGACGAACCCGGGCGGGTGAACCCCCTCAGGCTGCTGCGTGAGGGCGCAGCGGCACCAGGCGCGGCCCTGGGCGGCGCGCTCGACCGTCTGAGCCCGGGACGCCGGCGACGCCGGCTGTGGGTCGGCGAGGGCAAGGCCCACATCGAGGTGCGCGGAGTCCACGACCCTGCGCGCAAGGTCCTGGTGCGCGACGTGGAGCGAGCGCTGAACGCCGTCCCAGGGGTGCAGTGGGCGCAGGTCAATGCCGTCGCCGGCCGCGTCATCGTGGCGTTCGATCCCGAGGGTGCCTCGACCGAGGACCTGCTCGGCGCCATCGAGGGTGTGGAGGAGGCGCACGAGGTCCACAAGGAGCGTTTCTCCCACGAGCGCCCCGAGCACCCTGGCGACATCGAGCCGGTGCGACGGCAGGCGATCGCCATCGGGGCGGACGTCGTCGCGCTCAGCGGAGGTGTGTTCGGCCAGCTGCTGCGGGCGACGCCCATCCCCGCCGAGCTGGGCTCGCTCATGGCGCTGGCGGAGAACGAGCCCCGGGTCCGGCGCTTCCTCGAGCAGCACCTGGGGGCAGCTCTCACAGATCTCGGGCTCGGTGTCACGAGTGCCTTCGTACAGTCGCTGTCGCAGGGACCGCTCACCTTGGTGACCGACATCACACACCGCGCCAACCAGTTCGGCGAGCTGGTGGCGATGCGTCGGGCGTGGGAGCGGCGCGAGGCTGACCTCTGCGATGCGCCACGCGACGAGCCCCTCGACGCAGTCAGCTTGCCGCCGCGCGGAGCGCCGCTCGGTGCTGGCCCGGTGGAAGCTTACGCGGACGTCTCCGGGGCGGTCAGTGTGGCCGGGGCAGCGGCCGCTCTCGTCGTGACGCTCAGCCCCCGGCGTGCCGGTGGCATTGTGACAGCCGCCGTGCCGAAAGCGGCGCGTCACGGGCGCGATGCGTTCGCCGCTCGGTTCGGGCGCGAGCTCGCGGCACGCGATGTCGTCGTACTCGACAGCGGGGCGCTGCGCCGGCTCGACCGGGTCGATGTGGTCGTGCTCGATGCTGCCGTGCTCACCACGGGCCGGCTCGTGCTGGGCGGGGTGGAACTGGTGGACGGGTTCGACGCGGCCGTGGTCGGCGTCAAGGCGTTCGAGCTGTTCGACCCGGCGCAGCCTGGGCGCGCGGCGCGGCGTGGTGCGTGGAGGGTGACACCGTTGGAGTCGATCGATGCGGAGCTGCCAGCCGGGACTGCCGCGCGGGCGTGAACGCTGGGGCGGGGCCGCCCCGGCGTGCTCGGCGTGGCCCGGTCGGGTGTTCTGGTCGGTGTGATCCCCCTCGAGGTGGAGCTCGATCCCCTGGCCGAGCCCCTTGCCCGGTCGGTGCGTCGCGGTGGCCGCCAGCTCCTGGTAGCCGGGCTGCGCAGCGGGCTGCGCGAGCGGCTCGCCGCTGACGGCTTGGTCGCCGGAGGCACTCGCCTGGCGGCTTCGGTGCGCTCGCTGCAGGGAGCCGGTCACGGCGTGCTGCTCGTGTCGGGAGGTTCGGCGCATGCGGCACTTCGCGCGGCCGATGTCGGAGTCGGTGTCGACGGTCACGGCCACCACCCGCCGTGGGGCGCCGCGTTGCTGACGCGTCCCGGTCTGGCCGACGCACACCTGGTGGTGGAGTCCCTGCCGGTGGCGCGCGCCGTAAGCACGCGCAGCGTCGCCCTGTCGGCAATGGGATCCGCCGCGGGCGCGGCGTGGTCGCAGTTCGGCCCTGCTGCCAGCGCGTCGCGGCGAGCGGCCGTGCCAGTGAACGTGGCCGCGCTCGCGGCGCAGGCGGCGGGTATGGCGGCTGCTTCATCACTGGGCCGGCGTCCCGCGCCCGCGCCGGTCGCGGAGATCGCCTGGCACACCATGGCTCCGGACGCCGTGCTCCGGGCGCTCGGCTCGTCGCGCCGGGGGCTCTCGGCCGCCGAAGCGGCGCGTCGCCACGCGGAGCTGCCTGCAGAAGGGTCATCGCGCGTGTCGTTCACCCGCGCCGTGGCCACCGAACTGGCGAACCCGCTCACCCCGGTGCTGGCCGTTGGTGCCGGCCTCGCCGCGGCGGTCGGGTCGATCACCGACGCCGGGCTCGTCGCCGGTGTCACGGCTGCAAATGCCTTGATAGGCGGGGTGCAGCGAGTCCGCGCCGATGCGTCCATCTCCAAGTTGCTGCACGCGATGACGACAAGCGTCGACGTGCGTAAAGGTGGCCGTGTCAAGGCCATGGAGGGGGGCGGGCTCGTGCGCGGCGACGTGCTCGAACTGAAGGCGGGCGACATGGTCCCCGCCGACTGTCGCATCCTCGAGGCGGTCGGGTGCGAGGTCGACGAGTCCGCGCTCACCGGTGAGTCGTTCCCGGTGGCCAAGCACGCCGTGCCTGTCGCCGGAGTGACGCTTGCCGATCGGACCTGCATGGTCTACGAGGGTTCGGTGGTGGCAACGGGCACGATTCTCGCTGTCGTGGTCGGCGTCCGGGACCAGACCGAGGTCGGCCGGAGCCTCGCCGATGCGGCCGAGCCTGCCCCGAGCGGAGTCGAGGCCAGGCTCTCCGCGCTGACGAGGTTGACCGTGCCCGCCACCGTCGTGAGCGGGGCAGCAGTCACGGGCCTGAGCATGCTGCGGGGCCGCTCGCCACGTGCCGCGGTGAATTCCGGCGTCAGCTTGATGGTCGCGGCGGTGCCCGAGGGGTTGCCCGTGCTGGCAACCGTTGCTCAGCTTGCTGCCGCGCACCGGCTCGCCGAACGCGGCGCGCTGGTGCGCAACCCGCGAACTATCGAGGCACTCGGGCGGGTCGACGTGCTGTGCTTCGACAAGACCGGCACGCTCACGGTCGGGCGTATCGCGTTGCAGCGAGTTTCCGATGGTGCCACCGATGAGCCGGTGGGCGATCTGGCACCCCGGTCCGTGGCGGTGCTGGCGGCGGCACTCCGGGCCAGCCCCGTCGCCGAGGACGGCGACGACCTGCCGCATGCCACCGACCGGGCCGTGCTCGAGGGCGGGGAGGTGGCCGGAGTTGAGGCGAGCAACGGGCTCGGCGGTTGGAAGCTTCTCGGCGAGTTGGCCTTCGAGCCGGCGCGTGGGTACCACGCAGTCGTCGGCGACAGCCCGCGTGGTCCGCGGGTGTCGGTCAAGGGTGCGCCTGAAGTCGTGCTGCCGCGCTGTGCCACCTGGAGGGCGCCCGAGGGCGTGACAGTCATCGACCGCCGTGCCCGACGACGGCTCGACGCCGTGGTGGAGCTCCTGGCGAGGCGGGGGTTGCGGGTGCTCGCCGTGGCCGAGCGGCCCGCGTCGTCGAGCGCCGATCTGGCCGATGAGCGCGTGAGCGACATGGAACTGCTCGGGTTCCTCGGCTTGGCCGACGGGGTGCGCCCGACGGCGGCTGCGGCCGTGGCCGACCTGCGCGCCGCCGGCGTGTCGGTCGTGATGATCACCGGGGACCACCCGTCGACGGCCGCCGCGATCGCCAAGGAACTGCAGATCTTGAACGGCGCGCGTGTGCTGACCGGGACGGACCTCGATGCCTGGGACGATGACGAGCTCGACGCCACCCTGGGCGAGGCGACCGTGTTCGCCCGGGTTACCCCGGCGCACAAGATGCGCATCATTCGCGCCTACCAGCGCAACGGCCGCACCGTCGCGATGACGGGGGACGGTGCCAACGACGCCCCTGCCATCCGTCTCGCTCACACCGGGATCGCCCTCGGCGGCCGCGGCTCGCCCGCGGCACGCGAGGCGGCGGACCTGGTCGTACTCGACGACCGCATAGAGACGATCATCGACGCCATCGTGGAAGGGCGCGCCATGTGGGCCTCGGTGCGCGACGCGCTGGCCATCCTCATCGGGGGCAACCTGGGAGAGGTCGGGTTCATCCTCGCCTCCACCGCAATTGCCGGGGCGTCGCCGCTCGGGGCACGCCAGATGCTGCTGGTCAACCTTCTCACCGACATGCTGCCGGCGATGACCATCGCCTTGCGCTCTCCCGCGCGACGCACACCAGAGGAGTTGCTGCACGAGGGACCCGAGGCATCGCTCGGTGGCGCTCTCGCGCGCCAGATCGGCTTGCGCGCCGCGACCACGACTGCCGGGGCCACGAGCGCCTGGCTGGTTGCCCGGTCGACGGGGACCTCGCGGCGCGCCAGCACGGTCGCGCTCGCCGCGCTGGTGGGCACCCAGCTTGGGCAGACGGCGGTCATCGGCGGCGCGAGCCCCATCGTGCTGGCGTCGACGCTCGTGTCCGCCGGCGTGCTCGTCGGCATCGTCCAGACGCCCGGAGTGAGCCACTTCTTCGGGTGCACCCCGATGGGGCCGCTTGGGTGGGGCATCGCCGTTGGCAGCGCGGCAACCGCAACCGGGGCTTCGGTGGTGGCGCCGTGGGCGCTCAAACGCATGCCTGAGCTGCCGTCCCTACTCAGCGGCTCGGCGCGGCCCGCCGTTTGAAATGGCCTCGAGTCGAACGCGCTCTCTCCGACGCCGCGCGTCCTTGTGCTACCCCGGTAAGCGGCGGGCGAGGTGGCGCCCGCTCTCGATGCTGAGTTGTGTGCAAGTCTGCTCGCGGTGGTGACAGAGGGTTTGACCGGAACCCGTTTGATGATCCACTTGATCAGTTCAAGGGGCCCCGGTCAGGAGGAGGGCACCCGGGTCGCTGTGTTGGTGCGCGGGCGCGTCGTCGCTTGGACCGACAGTAGGAACTGGCTGTGACATTGACACCGACGACTTGCCGCGTACGTAGCGCCGAATTGTTGCCGAGGATTGGTGCTGGCTGGTTACGGGTAGCCTGCCCCGGCGCTTGCACCCTCGCTGCGAACCGCTGCCGGGCCGCGGCGAGACGTTCTGTCACCTCGTGCCTTGCGCTCCACTCGCTCGTAGGTCTTTGACGACGGGCCATCGAGCGCCTGTCGCACGAACCAGGCTCGACAGGCGAGATCGAGATGGAATCGCTGTTCGGGGTCGTTCAGGTCCCAGCCCGTCAGCTCGGTGATGCGTGCGAGGCGATATCTAACAGAGTTGCGATGAACATGGAGTTTGGCGGCCGTCGCTTTGAGCGCTTGGAAATCATTGAGATATGCATAGAGAGTCTTCAGCAATTCGCTGCGGTGTTCCCGGTCGTAATCGATGAGTGCTCCGACCCAGTAGTCCACAAGGTTCTGCAGGTCGCTTGCGTCCGAGCGCGCCAAT